>JAESGJ010000337.1_pt1 | contig 37326 bp, 28 predicted proteins | sample 9266241 | NCBI WGS metagenome assembly JAESGJ01 (sample SAMN14514841, study PRJNA621669) | algae metagenome | isolation source: Brasilonema octagenarum HA4186-MV1 and co-occurring heterotrophs from wet... | place: USA: Manoa Valley, Hawaii | collected 2009-07-20
ATCTGGGCGACGTCGCCGGAGCCCTTGCTGACGATCGTGTAGAGCGCGCGATCACCCTGGCGCGTAGCCGGTACGGTCGAGGCCGCGTTCACCACCCACTGGCGAACGGCGTCGAGGTCACGACGGCCGGCGGTGACGACGGCTGCCGCCCGGTCCACCTCGGAGCGCAGCCGCTGGTCCAGTGCCGCACTCTCGCCGAGGATCCGGCCCTGCTTCTGATTGGCGGCGTCGTAGGACTCCGACGCCGACCCCGTCCACTGCGAGGTCGGCCTGGCTGCCTCGACGTTCGACTGAAGCTGACGCAACGGCCCGCTTCTGTCGAACTGGGCGCCGTCCTGCGGCACGCCCTGACCGAATGTGTCCCTGGCCTTCGACCACACCACCATGAATCCGTCGAGCGCGCCCACGTCTCCCCTCCCCAGCTACCGGCCCCAAGTCTATGGGGCGGCCCGGGGGGTCGAGCGCAGCAATCCGGGGAGCCGGGTCAGCGGGGCGAGACTCCTGCGCTGAGCACGCGGACGGCACTGATCAGACCGTCCATCAGGTTGCCCTCCTTGAACGACGCGGCGGCCGCCGAGACGCCCAGTGGCGCAGCCTCTTCGATGCCGCGGCCCTTCACCTCCGAGCCGTAGACCACCTCGATGGCCTTCTGGTTCGGCGAGACGGCGAGCAGCACCGCGTTGTCCGGCGTGGGCAGCTTGGCGAGGACCTCGCGCGCGGTGGCGGCGGTGTCGGCACCCAGATCGCCGAGGTACACGGCGAACCGCGCCTTCGCCGCGCGGGACCCGTACTTCAGGGCGTCGTCGAGGATGACGAGGTCCTTCACGGGGAACGGGTAGTGCACCGAGAGCTCACCGGGCTCCGTGACCCCGGAGATCCGCCCACTCGTGGTGTAGGCGAAGCCGTAGGGCAGCGCCTCCGAGCTGACCTTGGCGACCTCGGTCGAATGATCACCACTTGCCACTTGCGCCACCTCCCACCGTCAGGTGCGAACCGTGGCCGTGGTCGGCCGGTTCGTCAGAGGCCCACAGGATCGGTTCGTGGGTCCACTCGTCGGTCATCTTGTACGTCGCGGGGTGCGGACCCTTGCGCCGGAAGATGATCAACGCGAGTAACACCGTCAACAGCAGCGGAACCCCGCCGAGAAGCGAGTGGGTAAGTGCGATGCTCACGTCGCAAACCGTATCTCAAGGGCCACTCAGGCCGCTCCCTCACCCAGATATCTGACCCACGCGGGGTCGAGTTCCTTGACCGACGACAGCAACCGCCAGTGCTGGCCCTTCGGTGGGAGTGGCGTCGACCGCAACACCCAACCGAGCTCGGCCAGCAGCTTGTCCGCCTTGCGGTGGTTGCAGCCCGCGCAGGCCGCGACGCAGTTCTCCCAGGAATGATCGCCCCCGCGGCTGCGCGGCACCACGTGGTCGACGGTGTCGGCCTTCGAGCCGCAGTAGGCGCAGCGGAACCTGTCGCGGTGCATGAGCGCCGCCCTGGTCATCGGGATGCGGGCGCGGTAGGGCACCCGCACGTACGACCGCAGCCGGATGACCGAGGGCACCGTGATCGAGCGCGACGCCGAGTGGATCACCGGGCCGCCGGGGTCGGCGTGCACGACGTCCGCCTTCCCACAGAGCAGCATGACGACGGCACGCCGCGCGGGCAGTGCAGCCAGCGGCTCGTAGGTCGAATTCAGCAGGAGCACTCTGCGGCGACCCCAGACGCTGCCGTCGGCGACGGGTGGGCGGACGTCGATGCCGGAGAGCGGCAGGGGCTGCGCAGCAAGCACCGATGGGCCGGTAGCACCCGCCGCGGTCAGATGTCCGCGGCTCCTCCTTCGCTGCGACATGCGTCCTCCGGAACACAGTGCACCATGGATCGCCGACGATCGCACGACAATTCCTGGCGTGTTCGCAGGTCACTCCGGTGAACATCCGGTGACACCGGCCAGCCCGCTCGCGCCGTGCACCGCCCCGTCGCCGCACCGTCGGGCCCGGGCAGGGACAATGAACGTCGTGACGGAACAACCCCGGTCGTTCTACGACGAAGTCGGCGGCGCCGAGACGTTCCGGACCATCGTGTCGAGGTTCTACCAGCAGGTTCGCGACGACGAGATCCTCAGGCCGCTATATCCCGAGGACGATCTCGACGGCGCCGAGGAGCGGCTGCGCATGTTCCTCGAGCAGTACTGGGGCGGCCCGCGGACGTACTCCGACCAACGCGGGCATCCGCGGCTGCGGATGCGCCACGCACCCTTCCGCATCGGTTTCCTGGAGCGCGATGCCTGGCTGCGGTGCATGCACGTCGCGGTCGGCGAGATCGATGCGCAGACCCTGGACGACGCCCACCGGAGGGCCCTTCTCGACTATCTCGAGATGGCCGCCCAGTCGATGGTGAACTCGCCGTTCTGAATGCGTCGAGCGTGAAGACGTGGTCGAGAATTCATTCGCCGGTCGCACACGACGTCACGTTCGACGAGGGGTCGGGTTGGACAATGTGCCACCGTGACCCAACTCCAGCCGTGGTGGTCGAACGCCGTTTTCTATCAGCTGTATCCACGGTCGTTCCGCGACAGTGACGCCGACGGCGTCGGCGACCTCGACGGGGTGACCGCGAAGTTGGACTATCTGTCCCAACTCGGCATCGACGCCATCTGGCTCAACCCGGTCATGGTGTCGCCGATGGCCGACCACGGCTACGACGTCGCCGACCCGCGCGACGTCGACCCGCTGTTCGGCGGCCTGGACGCGCTGGACCGTCTCGTCGAGGCGGCGCACGCGCGCGGCATCAAGATCACGATGGACCTGGTACCCAACCACTCGAGCTCGCAGCATCCGTGGTTCGAGGCGGCGCTCGCCGCAGGCCCCGGCAGCGACCAGCGCGCTCGTTACATCTTCCGCGAGGGCCGCGGTCCCGGCGGCCTGCACCCGCCCAACAACTGGGTCTCGGTGTTCGGCGGGCCGGCGTGGACCCGCGTCGTCGATCCCGACGGCGAGCCCGGCCAGTGGTACCTGCACCTGTTCGATCCCGAACAGCCCGACCTCAACTGGGACAACCCGGAGGCCTTCGAGGACCTGGAGAAGACGCTGCGGTTCTGGCTGGACCGTGGCCTCGACGGGTTCCGCATCGACGTCGCGCACGGGATGGCCAAACCCGCGGGGCTTCCCGACATGAAGAACCCCGACCTGCCGATGCTCACGCTCGAGGACAACGACCCGCGGTTCAACCACGACGGCGTCCACGACATCCACCGCGGCATCCGCCGGGTACTCGACGACTACCCGCACGCCGTCACCATCGGCGAGATCTGGGTCTTCGACAACGAGGACTTCGCCAAGTACCTGCGGCCCGACGAGCTTCACCTCGGGTTCAACTTCCGGTTGGTGCGAGCCAAGTTCGACGCGACGGCAGTCCGCGAGGCGATCGAGAACTCCATGGCCGCAGCCGATCTCGCAGGCTCGCCGCCGACGTGGTGCCTGTCCAACCACGACGTCGAGCGCGAGGTCAGCCGGTACGGCGCGGGTGCCGACGGCGTCGCCCGCGCCAGGGCCATGGCGCTGGTGATGCTGACCCTGCCCGGCACCGTCTTCGTCTACAACGGCGAAGAGCTCGGCCTCGGCAACGTCGACCTGCCCGATGAGGCGCTGCAGGACCCGACGTGGGAGCGCTCGGGCCATCGGGAGCGTGGCCGCGACGGCTGCCGGGTGCCGATGCCGTGGTCGGGAACCGCACCGCCCTTCGGCTTCTCGGAGTCGAGCACGACCTGGCTCCCCATGCCCGTCGAGTGGGCCGGGCTCACCGTGGCTACCCAGGACGACGACCCCGACTCGACGCTGTGGTTCTTCCGCCGCGCGATCGCGGCGCGGCGCGGCCGCGGAGTGATCGGCGAGGCCGTCGAATTCCTCGACGCGCCAATCGATGCGGTGATCATCAAGGGCGCGGACGGGATCACCTGCGTGCTCAACGCGGGCTCGTCGGGACTCGCCCTGCCCCCAGGCGAACTGGTGATCGCCAGCACCCCGTTGCTCGATGGCAAGTTACCCCCCGACGCGGCCGCCTGGGTGCGTTAGCGCAGCACCACCGCGCGGTCGCCGCGGCGGCGGTACACCGTCCCGAAGCGCGCGTCGATCCGCAGCCAGGTCGGTAGCACCCGTACCCTGACCACCTCGTCGGGCACCACGGACTCGGGGGCGAACTGGTCGGTGGTCTTGGCCTGCGGCAGGAAACCCATTGCCGTGAGGGCGAATACGCACCGCATCGGAATGCCGACGGAGGTGTCGCCCGCGCTGACGCCGACCACCTCCTGGTCCAGAAGCGAGGCAGGCGGACCGTGGGCGCTGCCGTACTCCTTGGCCAGCGCGACGCCACGCTGCGCGAGGTCGAGGACGACTCGGGCGGGTACGTCGTCGAGGTGCACGAAGCCGGTCTCGGGGGGCAGCATGCCGCGCCACGCGGAGTCCATCGCGAAGCCGGGATCGACGAAGCCGGCACGGTCCATCGACGGCAGGGCCGTCGCGAGCGCGTCGGCGCCGACGGACAAATCGGCGGGGTGCACCCGACCACGCACCACGCGGCTCGCCAGGACGTCGAAACCCGTTGCCACCCAGGCGACCACCTGGTCACCGGCTCTGGCGCGCAGACGGATGACGCTGGTGTCGTCGAGGCGGACCGCCCGGTCCACGAAGGTGGCGAGATCCTCGCGATGCGCTGCGTCGTCGAGCCAGAGCCCGCGCTCGCCGGCGCTCATCGCTGGTAGCGCTGGAGGTACTCCCGGTGATGCGGCGCCAACCGAACCAACCGCTGCTCGGCGATGTGGAAGGCCGCCAGCTGCGACTCGCCGATCACCGCGGGTTTCGAATCGGGATCGGCCAGCGCCGACCGCACCTCGTACCCGAGGGTGAAGTCGACGGCACGCAGCCGATTCACCCAGATCGTTACCTGCAGAGGCGAATCCGCCAGGCGCAACTGACCCTTGTAGACCACGCGCACCTCGGCGATGAGGAGTCCGATGGTGTCGAAGTCGTCCGCGAAGGGTTCGGTGAGGAACGGCACGCGGGCCTCTTCGAGGATCGTCACCATGGTGCCGTGGTTGACGTGCTGGTACATGTCGATGTCCGACCAGCGCACGGGCACCGGCGTGGTGAATCTCTCGGTCACCCGGTCGTTCCCGTCCCGCTCGTCCTCGTCATGCTGCGGATCTGGCGTGCCGCCACCGACAGCGTCGCCAAGTCCTTCTCGCCGTCCTCGTAGATCTCGGTGAGCGTGCGGCGGGCCCGCGCCACCCGGGAGCTATTGGACAGTTCCCACTCCTGGATCTTCTGCTCACCGGTCTCGTCGGGTTCGCCGACGGCGAGCACGTCGAAGCACAGCGCACGGAGCGAACCGTAGATGTCATCACGAATCGCCAAGCGGGCCAACGAATGCCAGCGATCGTCGCGAGGCAGCTGCGACACCGCGGTCAGCAGGCCGTCGGCGCTCAGGTGGTCCATCATCGCGAAGTAGGTGTCGGCCACCTCCGCGGCATCGCGCTCGACGATGTCGGAGATGTCGATGATGTCGAGCAGGCTGTACTGGTAAAGCCCGGTCGCGACCATCATCGCGAGATCCTCGGAGATGCCCTCCGCCATGAAATCGCCGGAGTCCTTGGCCACGATGGCCTTGTCCAGACCCCGTAGCCACTCGGACATCCGCGGCGTCAGGGAGGCAACCTTCTCGGCGAACCGGTTGACCTCGGCGCCGACAGCCAGTGGCTGCGGCCGGTAGTTGAGCAGCCAGCGTCCGGCGCGGTCGATCAGGCGGCGCAGGTCCAGCGTCATGCGGTCGGTCACCGCCACCGGTGCACCTGCGGCGCCCGCGGCCCGGATCTGCCGCCAGACGTCGCCCACCTTGAAGATCTCGTCGGTGGCGACGTAGGCACGCACCGCATCGATCGGACCGACGCCGACGTCCTCCGCGACGCGGTAGGCATAGCTGATGCCCGCCGTGTCGACGAGGTCGTTGACGAGCATCGTCGTGACGATCTCCCGACGCAGCTGATGCGTCCGGATCTCGGAGCCGAAGCGGTCGCGCAGCTGATGCGGGAAGTAGTCGGGCAGCCGGGAGGCGAACACCTCCTGGTCGGGCACCTCGGTGGCGAGCAGCACGTCCTTGAGCGCCAGCTTCACGTACGCCATCAGCGTGGCCAGTTCGGGCGACGTCAATCCCATGCCCAGCTCGGTGCGCCTGCGGATCTCCTTCTCCGGTGGCAGCGCCTCCAGCTCGCGGTTCAGGCCGCGCTCGGCGACCAGCCCCCTGATCTGGCGGGCGTGCACCGTGAGCAGACCGGCGGCATTGGCCCGGCTGGTGCCCAAGAGGTCGTTCTGGGCGGCGTTGTCCTGCAGGACGAGCGCACCCACCTCCTCGGTCATCGACATCAGCAGCGGGGTGCGCTCCTCGGCGCTGACCTGCCCGCCGGTGACGAGCGAATCGACGAGGATCTTGATGTTGACCTCGTGGTCGGAGCAGTCGACGCCCGCCGAGTTGTCCAGCGCGTCGGTATTGACGTGACCGCCGTTGAGCTCGAACTCGATGCGTCCGCGCTGCGTAACGCCGAGGTTGCCGCCTTCGCCGATCACCTTGGCGCGCAGTTGATTACCGTTGACCCGGATAGCATCGTTGGCGCGGTCACCGACGTCGGCGTCGGATTCCGCCTCGGCCTTGACGTAGGTTCCGATGCCGCCGTTCCAGAACAGATCGACCGGCGCCTGCAGGATCGCCTTCATCAACGCCGGAGGCGTCATCTCCTCGACGTCGTCGGCAAGTCCGAGTGCAGCGCGGACCTCGGCGCTGACGGGGATCGACTTCTGCTCGCGACTGTAGACGCCACCGCCTGCGCTGATCAGGCTGCGGTCGTAGTCGTCCCAGCTGGACCGCGGCAGCTTGAACATGCGGTCACGCTCGATCCACGACGATGCCGAGTCGGGGTTCGGGTCCAGGAAGACATGCCGGTGGTCGAACGCGGCGATCAGCCGAATGTGCTTGGACAGCAACATCCCATTGCCGAACACGTCGCCGCTCATGTCGCCGACGCCGACCACCGTGAAGTCCTCGGTCTGAGTGTCGTGGCCCAACTCTCGGAAGTGCCGCTTGACCGACTCCCACGCGCCCTTGGCGGTGATGCCCATCGCCTTGTGGTCGTAGCCGACCGAACCGCCGGAGGCGAATGCGTCGCCCAGCCAGAACCCGTAGGACTTCGCGACGTCGTTGGCGATGTCGGAGAACGTGGCGGTGCCCTTGTCCGCGGCGACGACCAGATAGGCGTCGTCCCCGTCCCGTCGGACGACTCCGGCGGGCGCGGTGACCGCACCGGTGCCCGTGTCGACGTTGTCGGTGACGTCGAGCAGACCGGAGATGAACAGCCGGTAGCACGCAATGCCCTCGTTGCGCTGTGCGTCGCGGTCGGCGGCGGCGTCACCGGTGGGAACCGGTGGCCGCTTGAGCACGAAGCCGCCCTTGGCGCCGACCGGCACGATGACGGCGTTCTTGACCGCCTGCGCCTTGACGAGTCCAAGGATCTCGGTGCGGAAGTCCTCGCGGCGGTCCGACCACCGCAGCCCGCCGCGGGCCACGTTGCCGAACCGCAGATGTACGCCCTCGACCCGTGGCGAGTACACGAAGATCTCGTATCTGGGCCTCGGCAAGGGCAATTCGTCGATCAGGAGGGGATTCACCTTGATCGACAGCACGTCCTGGCTGCGGGCCGAACCGGGGGTGGTGACGAAGTAGTTGGTGCGCAAGGTGGCCTGGATCATCGACGCGAACGCGCGCAGCACCCGGTCGGTGTCCAAGCTGACGAGCGCATCGATGCCCTGAGCGACGGCGACGGCGGCCGCCGAGGCGTCGCGCTTCTTGTCGGATTCGGCCTGCGCGTCCTCGGGGTCGAACAACGCCTCGAACAGCTCGACCAGCGCTCGCGCCGTGCCCGCGTTGTCGTTGACGACGGTCTCGATGTGCGACTGGCTGTACGGAAATCCCGCCTGCCGCAGGTACTTTGCGTAGCTGCGCAGCACGGTGACCTGCTGCCAGGTCAGCCCGGCACGCATGACCAACTCGTTGAACCGGTCGATCTCGACCCTGCCGTGCCAGATAGCGGTGACGGCGTCGGCGAACCGCATCGCGGTGGCCTCGCGCTCGCCGGGATCCTGCTCCTCGCGGATCGAGTCGTGCGGCTGAATCTTGAATTGGTAGATCCAGACCGGCACCCCGTCGGCCCTGGTGACGGAGAAGGGCCGCTCCTCGAGCACGACGACGCCCATGCACTGCAGCATCGGCAGCAGCGCACTCAACGACGCAGACCTGCCCGCGAGGTACCAGGTCAGGTTCGCGACCTGACCCTCGCCGCCGTCGGCGAACACCAACTTCACCGAATTGGCTTGCAGCTCTTGGATGATCGCGATGTCGCCGATGGCGTCGTGCGGGGAGAACGCCTGCCGGTAGACCTCGGGGAAGGCCACCGAGTAGTGCTCCGCGTCGGCACGGGAGATGGCACCCGTGCGGACTGCTCCCATGAGCCGGTCCCCCCACGTGCGGGCCGCCTCGGTGAGTAGATGCTGGATCCGGGTCTCGTTCTCCAGCGAGGTGTCGGCGTCGGCCGCCTTGTCATCGGGCAGCCGGACCGTGAAGTGCACCACCGCCCAAGGGGATTCGCTGACCCGCGCGGTGTACTCGATGCTCTCGCCGCCGAGCTCGCGAACCAGGATGTCCTGCATCTCGAGCCGGACCACGGTGGTGTACCGGTCGCGTGGCAGGTACACCAGGCACGACACGAAGTGCGAGAGCTGATCGGTACGGAGGAACAGCAGCGTGCGTCGTCGCGACCCGAGGTCGACGACGGCGTTGGCCATGTTGACCAATTGCCGTGCGGTCAGTGAGAAGAGCTCAGAGCGCGGGATCGTCTGGATGATGTCCAGCGTCAGCTGGCCGGGGTGGTTGTTGTCGCCGTGCGACAGCGCGAGTGCCTCGTGCACGCGTCGCGAGATGAGCGGGATCTCGAGCACGTTGGCATTGGACGCCGCCACCGTGAACAGCCCGACGAACCGGTGCTCGATGGCTGCGCTCTGCCCTGGCAGGCTCTCGCGGACCACCACGATGTGGGGGTGCGCTCCGTACCGCAGGTAGCTGGGCATGGTCGCCTGAGCCAGCACCAGCAGATCGTCCTGGTTCGTGAGCTGCGGCAGCACGTCGGTGCGCAATCGCAGCACGCCCAGTCGGCTGGCCGGTTCGACGGTGGCGTTTCCGCCGTCCACCATGCAGCGCTGGTACCCGAGAAGGACGAAGTGGCCGTCGGCCAGCCAGCGCAGCAGCGCCGCCACGTCCCTGCGGTCATAGGACGGGAAGTGCCCCTCCCGGTCGGAGTCGAGCGTGCTGGCCAGCACCACCAGCGCGGCGTTCAGCGCCGCCGCGTCGACGGCGACCTGGCGGGCGTCGCCGAGGACGTTGGGGATGAGTGAGACGACTTCCGCGACGCCCTTGGGGTCCGCGTTCGGGGACAGCTGCACGTGGATCCACGTCTCGTCCACGCCGTCCGTCGGACCGGCGGGATCGGCGGCGGGGTGCATGTCGACGAGCTCGCCCGCCGGATTGCGGCGGACGCGGAACACCGGGTTCATGATGGCGACGTACGCGACGCCGAGGCGGTGCAGGAGCACCGTGACGGTGTCCATCAGCATCGCGCTCTGATCGGTGACGATCTGAATGGCGGGCCCGAAGCCGCCGGCGTCGTCGGCCGAGTACACCGCGACCTTGGTATCGCCGGTGTACCGCTGCCGGCCGAGCCGCGCGTGCGCGGCGAGCAGCGCCGGCGACACCGTCCGCCCCGAGAGGTCGAGCGGCATCGTCACGGCGGTATCGGCCGCGGGCGCATCGCCGTGCGGGCCCTGATGGGTCGCGAGGTAGGCGTTCGCGAAACCGCCGGTGAGACCGGTGTCGATCACCGCCGTCTCAGCCGCACCGTCGCTGCCCTGCCGGCCTGGAAATCCAGGATTCACCGTCGTCATGCCGATCGCTCCTGACTCAACACCCACGCGCCGACGCTGGCCCGCGGGTGTGACATTAGTTGGCCCCGAGGTCCGTGCGGTTCAACCCGACCGGATCAGTCGCGGGTCAACCTCCGGTGTGTGACCCGGTGCGGGCGGGCGGCATCGGCACCCAGCCGCTCCAACTTGTTCTCCTCGTAGCCGCCGAAGTTGCCCTCGAACCAGAACCACTTGGCCTCGTTGTCGTCGTCGCCCTCCCACGCGAGGATGTGGGTGCACGTACGGTCGAGGAACCACCGGTCGTGGGAGATGACCACGGCGCAACCGGGGAACTGCTGAAGGGCGTTCTCCAGCGAGCTCAATGTCTCCACGTCGAGGTCGTTGGTGGGCTCGTCGAGCAGGATCAGGTTGCCGCCCTCCTTGAGGGTGAGCGCGAGGTTCAACCGGTTGCGCTCACCGCCGGAGAGGACGCCTGCAGGCTTCTGCTGATCGGGTCCCTTGAACCCGAACGCCGAGACGTACGCCCGCGACGGCACCTCGTTCTGGCCGACCTCGATGTAGTCGAGCCCGTCGGAGACGACCTCCCACACGTTCTTCTTCGGATCGATGCCACCGCGGTTCTGATCCACGTAGCTGAGCTTGACCGTCTCGCCGACCTTGACGGTGCCGCTGTCCGGGGCCTCGAGTCCCACGATCGTCTTGAACAGCGTGGTCTTGCCGACGCCATTGGGGCCGATGACGCCGACGATGCCGTTGCGCGGCAACGTGAACGACAGATCCTTGATCAGGACCCGGCCGTCGAAGCCCTTGTCGAGGTGCTCGACCTCGACGACCAGATTGCCCAGCCGCGGGCCGGTCGGGATCTGGATCTCCTCGAAGTCGAGCTTCCTCGTCTTCTCCGCCTCCGCCACCATCTCCTCGTAGCGGGTCAGGCGGGCCTTGTTCTTGGCCTGCCTGGCCTTGGCGCCCGACCGCACCCACGCGAGTTCCTCGGTGAGCCGCTTCTGCAGCTTCTGGTCCTTGCGGCCCTGTACGGCGAGGCGCTCGGCCTTCTTCTCCAGGTACGTCGAGTAGTTGCCCTCGTACGGGTACGCGCGCCCGCGGTCGAGCTCGAGAATCCACTCGGCGACGTTGTCGAGGAAGTACCGATCGTGGGTCACGGCGAGGATCGCGCCCTTGTAGTCGGCGAGGTGCCGCTCCAGCCACAGCACGCTCTCCGCGTCGAGGTGGTTGGTGGGTTCGTCGAGCAACAGCAGATCGGGCTCGGACAGCAGCAGCTTGCACAGCGCAACGCGGCGCTTCTCACCGCCGGAGAGATGGGTGACCTCCTCGTCGGGCGGTGGGCAGCGCAGCGCGTCCATCGCCTGTTCGAGCTTGGAGTCCAGATCCCATGCGTCGGCCGCATCCAGCTCCTCCTGCAGCTGGCCCATCTCCTCCATCAACTCGTCGGTGTAGTCGGTGGCCATCAGCTCGGCCACTTCGTTGTACCGGTTGAGCTTCGCCTTGATGGGAACGCCTTCCTCGACGTTCTCGCGGACGGTCTTCGACTCGTCGAGCTGCGGCTCCTGCATCAGGATGCCGACGGTCGCGCCGGTGGCCAGGAACGCGTCACCGTTGTTGGCCTTGTCCAGGCCGGCCATGATCTTCAGGACGCTGGACTTGCCGGCGCCGTTGGGGCCGACGACACCGATCTTGGCTCCTGGGAGGAAGTTCAGCGTGACGTCGTCCAGGATGACCTTGTCACCGTGCGCCTTGCGGACCTTCTTCATCGTGTAGATGAACTCAGCCATGCTCTGGTGTTGCCTTTCCGGTGTGCGGTGCGTGCTCAGCTGTCCATCCTAGGCGCGGCCGATTGCGGCTACGCCGTCAGTGGCAGGCCCCCCTCGTCAGCCTCGGCGTCGTCGTCGCGGACGGCGTCATCGCCGACTGCGTCGTCGGTCGCCCTGCCGTCGACGGCGTCGCCGTCCTCGCCCCGCTTGCGCTGTTCGATGCGCACGGTGCTGCGCGCGAGATCCGGCCCGATGGCCGTCGCACGCACCTCGACCGAGGAGCGCCGGTTGCCCTCGCGGTCGTCGTACTCGCTGGTGTAGACGTGGCCGACCACGACGACGGGGTCGCCCTTGATCAGGACGCCGCTGACGCCGTCGGCCAGTCGCCCCCAGCAATTGACGTTGACGAACAGGGAGTTGCCCGCCTCCCAGCTGCCCTCCGCGGTTCGGCGGCGCGAGTTGCTCGCCACCCGGAACTTGAACACCTGCTGATCACCGACCCTGCGCAGGATGGGATCGGTGACCACGGTGCCGACCATGACGAACGGTGTCTCGAACATTGTGCTTCCCTTCGATCGTTTCGGCAGCGGAGGTCCCGCTGCTGAAGCCATTGACCGCAGGGGGACCGACGAGACGGCCTCGACGGGGGCCGTGAGATCACGGCTCGTGGATGAATCTCGAACTGTGGATGAACCGACGCGCGGCATCAGTGATCCGCGAGCTCGGCCAGTTAGGACGGCATGCCAACCGCCATGGCGCGCTGCTGGTGGCCGGCTCACCCGTTCTGCTGGCGCGCCACCAATTCGCGAACGAAGAACTGCTCGCGGGAGAACTCCTCGACCTTGGCCATGTCGGCGAGGATGCCGCGCAGTTCGGCCAGGAACGCCGTGCGCCGCTCCTCGAGGTCGGCGGCGGGCGCCAACAGGTTCTGGTCCGCCACGACCTGCCGTGCCGTGGCGAACAGCAATGCCGACACCGACTCGTTGCTGTGCACCCGATCCTGTGCGATGTACTGGCCGCCCACCCCGAGTGCCAGCTTCGTCAGATCCTTCTCCGGGATGTCGGGGGGTGTGCCCCGAAGGACGTCCGCCACGATCTCGTACGCCTCGATGAAGGGCCGCAGCATCGCGCCGGCGATGAGCGGCCGCTTGGCCCGAAGCATCGCGTCGACTTCTTCGCCGCCCGCGGCCACGTGCTGCTCCCAGTCCTCGTGCCAGGACATCTCCTCGGCGACGTGGACGCGGAACGCCGCGGAGTCGGCGAAGTAGAACTCGAACTTCAGCAGGTCGCGCAGCCGCATCGCCTGCGCCCAGAAGGCCTCGAGTCGGTCCCCGTCGGCGCGCCCCGCGTGAACGAGCGCGAGCTCCACGAGCGAGGTCTCCAGGAACGCGTGGATCAGCGCGTTGCGGTAGAACGCCGCCTCGTGCTCGTCCTCGGGGGCGATGCGCCACACCGGTTCCCGGCCTCCATCGACCCGGGTGACGGGGTGCCCGCCGGACAGCGCGTCGACCGCCGCGCGCACGCCGTCGGTCGTGCGCAACCGCAGCGCACTGTTGGTCATCGGGGTCTTGGTGCGCTCCAGGTAGTCAAGGGCGTCCTGCACCGTGTGGTGTAGCTGGCCGAGCGTCAACGCCACCCCATTGGTGGTGAGCAGCAGCGCGGACACCAGGCCGGTGGCGTTGACCGGGGTGGCACGGAGGATGCGCCACGCCACCTCGAAGGCCATCTTCTGCATGGCGAGCCGCTTGGCGGCGCCGTCGGTGGTCATCGGCCCGTGCGGTTCGCCGAGGTAGCGCCGCATCGACACCGCTTCCGGGAAGCGGACGTAGATCTTGCCGTAGTTCCGGTCGCCCTGGGCCTTGATGTAGTTGTACAGCCAGGACAGCCCTTCGGGGGTCTTCTCACCACCCCGCGCATATGCCGCGTACTCGGCGGTCTCGTGCAGCTGATCGAAGCTGATCGACACCGGCTGAAGGAGGATGTCGTCGCTCCGGCCGTCCAGATATGCGTCGGCCACGTAGGCGAGCAGTCCGAGCTTGGGCGGCAACATCTTTCCCGTCCGCGACCGGGTCCCTTCGATGGCCCAGCTCAGGTTGAACCGCTTCTCGACGATGTAGCCGACGAATTGCCGAAGCACGAACTTGTACAGCGGGTCGTCGAGCTTGCGCCGGATGAAGATCGCACCCGACCGGCGCATCAACGGGCCCATGAAGCCGAAGGACAGGTTGATGCCCGCGAAGGTGTGCACCGGCGGAAGGCGGTTCTCCTGCATCGCGACGGGCACGATCACCCCGTCGAGGTAGGACCGGTGCGAGAACAGCAGCACCGCAGGGTGATTCTCGAGCGCCACGCGCATCGCCTCGACCTCGACGCGGTCGTAGTCGATGTTGGGGTCGAAACCCCTGCTGAAGATCGCCCTGCCGAGGGTGGGGATGAGATCGACCGAGAACCTGCTCCAGCCGGTCGAGAGCTCGTCGAGCATCTCGCCCGCCGATTCGAGTGTGGCGCCGGGGATCTGCTCGATACCCTCTCGAAAGCGGGCCGACGCCAGTACTTCCGGCTTGATCAGCCGTGGTGACTTGTACTCGGGACCGAGGAGACGCAGCTCGACGCGTTCGATCGCCAGCTCGGCACGACGCATGACGAACCGCGCGAAGTCGCGGGGATTCTCGGCAACGGTGTTGTCGCTCCAGCTCTTTCGGAGCTCGGAGACGGTGGCGGGTTCGCCGGCCACCACCCGGGCGCGTGAGGAATCCTTGCGCAAGATGCCGCGCTGCAGCAACTTCGGCGGCCGGTAGGTGTCGCGACCGGACACGAGCGCCGCGATCTTGGAGCGCGTGGGCAGTCCACCGGGGATCCAGAAGACGCGCACCGGGACGACGGACCGGTTCTCGTCGACCTCGAGCAGCTCGACGAGACGTGCGAGGACGGCGGGTGGCGGTTCGTCGTCACCGGGAAGCTGCAGAACCTCGATGCGGGCGTCGGGGTGGGCCTGCCGTTGGGAAGCGAGCCACGCGTCGAGCATCTCGACCTCGGCGGGCGAGTCCACCGAGGCGAGCACCAGGGCGTCGTCGGTCGGGGTGAAGCTGTGCATCGCGTCCGCGGTGACCTTCACGGCCGGCCCTTCTTGACGGGGGTCACCGTGGCCGGATTCGCCTTCACCGCAGCCTTCTTCGCGGGCGCCTTCGCGGCAGTCTTCTTCGCGGGCGCCTTCTTCGCGGGCGCCTTCCTGGCAGGCGCCTTCCTCACCGGCGGGGCGCTGCGCTCGTAGAGCGGGGCGGAGGGCAGCTCACCACGCGGCCAGTCCTTCAGGGTGTCGAGGTAGAGCTGGCGGACCTCGGCGATCCGTTCGGAGAGGTTCTCGGCGGTCCAGTCGTCAACGGGAATCGGAGGGAACACCGCGACGTCGACACTGCCCGGATTGAAGGTGCTCGAATTGCGCTCGGCGATGATCTCGGCGTTGCGAATGACGATGGGCACGATCGGGATGCCCGCCGCCATGGCGATGCGGAACGGACCCTTCTTGAACTCCCCCACCTCGGTGGTGTCGAGGCGCGTTCCCTCGGGCGCGATGAGTACCGAAAGTCCCTTGCGGGCCAGCTCTTCGATCTTGTGGAGGCTCTCCACGGCCGCCTTCGGGTCGTCGCGGTCGATGAAGGCGGCGTCCAGCGCCTTGCCGATGGTCCCCATCAGGGGGTCCTTCTCCAATTCCTTCTTGCCCACCGACGTGAAGTTGTCGCTGATCAGCCTGCCCGCGATCAGCGGGTCGGCCTGGTTGCGGTGGTTGAAGATGAACACGGCGGGCCGCTGCGCCGTCAAGTTCTCCTCACCGTTGACGTTGAGGTCGATGCCGATCGACGCCATCAACAGCCGACTCCACGTGGAGGTGAAGAAGTTGACCCCGGTGCGGCGGTTGCGCGTCAGCAGGCCGAGGCCGATGGCACCCGCTGCCGCGGGCACGAGGGAGGCGATGCCCGCCGCGGTGCGCAGCTGAGCCACCGGACTGCTACCGCTGCGGCTGGTGAACTTGAGCACGGGCCAACCGCGTTTGGCAGCAACGGCTTCCAGCTTGCCGCCGGGGTTCGTCGGCCGCGGATTGCCGACGAGGTACATCAGGGCGACGTCCTCGTCACCGTCGGCGTAGAAGTAGCTCTTGGCCAGATCGACGCCGTTCTTGGCCGAGAAAGCCTGCACTGCACGGGCTTTGCCGGGGCCCCAGATGATCGGGGTGAGAACCTCGCCGGTGATCAGCCCGTCCTCGTCGGTCTGGAACTTGTTGCTCAGGACGTTGTCGATGCCGAGGAACCTCGCGACGGGTTCCACCTGGACGGTGAGCGCCGACGAACTGAGCACGACAGTGTGGCCACGCGCCATGTGGGCGCGGACCAGCGCGCGCATCTCGGGATAGATGCGCTTCTGGACGTGCTGCACGAAGAGGCGTTCGCCGAGTTCGTCGAGATCGCTCATCGAGTTGCCATGCAACATCCTGGCGCCCTTGCCGATGAGATCCTCGAACTCCGACCGGCCCAACTGGTGGTTGAGCCCGGCCTGCACCATGCCGATGAACTCGCCGACGCTCATCTGACCACGGCGCAGCCTGTCCTGCGTCATGAGCACGCCGGTGAACCCCGCGACAAGCGTGCCGTCGAGGTCGAAGAAGGCGCCGACCTCGGGCCCTGGCGGGCTGGCCTCGATCTCTGCGACCGAACCGGGTAGCCGCAGGATGACGTTGTCGCCCTTGCGGGTGTTCTGGCCGTTCTGCGAACTCATTGCGCGGCACTCCCATTGGCCGAGGTGGACACCGAGGTGGGTTCGGGCGTGCCGTCGCTCACGTCCACAGGCGCGAACGAGGCGGGTACCGAGCGTCCGTCGCCGCCGAGGGCGAGCACTTCGTCGAAGCCGGCCTGCAGACACCTGGCCCACAGCGCCTCGTCGGCGATCGCGGCCCGGTCATACCGGGTGGTGATGGTGCAGTAGCCGGCCCGCGACACCAGGACGACCATCATCGCCACGCCGGGCAGCGGACCGATTCCGTAGTGCCGCAAGATCTTCGCACCCGCGATGAAGGTGTCCCCCGGATAGATCGGGACGTTGCTGGCTTGGACGTCGGAGTTGACGACGGAGCCCGCCACGGACTCGAGAAGTGCGTCGGGCAGCAGGCTGATCAACGGCGCCATGGCGCCGACCATGTCGATCGCGCGCTCTTCGCGCTTGATCATCATCTGCTTGCGCACCTTCAAGATTCGCTTCGTCGGATCGGCCTCGCCGACCGGTGCCGCCAGGTTGACCCCGGCGAAGCGGTTGCCGCCAGCGGGGTCGTCGTCCGACCGCAGGTTGACGGGGACCGCCATGGGCAGCGTGGCGATCGGGATGCCCTTGGCCTCGTGGTACATCCGCAGTGCACCGCACAAACCCGCGAGGTAGGCGTCGTTGATCGAGCCGCCCGCGGCCTTGGACGCCTTGTGCAGGTCGCTGAACTTGATGTCGATGGCCTCGGTGCGCGAGGACAGGCTGCGCCGGCGCAGCAGCGGGGACGGGTCGGCGACCGGGCCCATCACGCGCCTGCTCGACCTGGCGTAGTTGACGACTCCACCGACGGCGGAGACCGGATCGCGAACGACCTTGCCCAGCGCCGATGCGGCTCCTCCGAGCGCGCCGACGACGCCTCCGGCGATGGAGCCCGGAAGCTTGTTAAAACCCTCGCGCATCAGGTCGGTGGGCGACAGGTCCTCGGGGATCGGCAACGGCGCGACCTGCGCGGGCGGCGGGTCGCGCTCGACGTCGTAGATGTTGGCGAACATCTCGATGGCGCCGACGCCGTCGGTGACCGCGTGGCTCAGGTGCAGCATGGTCGCGGCCGTGCCGTCGGCGAGCCCTTCGACGAGCGTCGCCGTCCACAGCGGCCGCGAGATGTCCATCGGGGACTGCTGGGCGACCTCGGCGAGGTCCATCACCTCGCGCAGCGTCCCCGGAGCGGGCACGCGGACCCGTCGCACGTGGAAGTCGAGGTTGAAGTCGGGGTCGACGACCCACCGCGGTGCAGCCGTCGGCAACGTCGGCATCACGACCTTCTGCCGAAGCCGCAGCACCTTGCGGGAGGCATTCTCGAAACGGGAACGGAACCGCTCCCAGTCGGGGGTGGCGTCGAGCAGTTCGACGCCCATGATTCCCGACCTCGTGCGCGGGTTGGCCTCCCCGCGATGCAACAACTGGTCGACCGCGCTCAGTTCTTCGGGAAGTCCGGCCACATCGATCTCCGGCACGTCGCTCATCGTCGGACGATCCCCTTCCGTGGTCACTGAGTGCGGTGTCCACGCTAGTCCGCTGCCCGATACGGCGGGTGGCATTACCGGTGTTGTCACGCGGTTGCCAGATCTGGCGGGAGATACACTCTTCGGGCGTTGCCTCCGTAGCTCAGTTGGATAGAGCAAGGGCCTTCTAATCCCTAGGTCGCAGGTTCGATTCCTGCCGGGGGCGCATATGAAGTACGACCCCGCGACCCATCCTTGGACGCCGTGGACGGTGGCCGAACTCCGAGAAGTGATGGCCGGGCATTCCGGACTGTGGTGGCTCTCGGGTGGGATGGCCGTCGAGCATCGCGTCGGCCGGGTCGTCCGGAGTCACGGCGATATCGACGTCAGCGTCCTCCGCGACGGACTGCCTCCGTTGCTCGACGCACTCGGCAACCGGACCGAGGCGTGGGCAGCGGTCGACGGCCATCTCGCGCGCCTCGCGCCCGGCCTCGACGTCACCGCTTCCCGCAACGTGTGGCTGGCCGCCGCGGGCACCACGCGATTCGTCCTCCAGGTCAACGTCGAGGACGGGGATGAACGCGCGTGGACCTACGCCCGTCGACCCGAGATCGTTCTGCCGTGGCCGGACGCGGTGACGGAGGTCGACGGCGTGCCGACCGGGTCCATGGCGACCCAACTGCTCTGGAAGTCGCGGGATCCACGTGCGGTGGACGACACGGACTTCGACACCGGGTGGCCGCTCTTGACCGGTCGCGACGAGGACTGGCTCCGTGGCGCCGTGCGATGGGCGCACCCCGACAGTCCGTGGATCGGAACGAGGGTCTGAGCGCGCCGTCAGGTCAGCGGGCTCAGCGCCAGGGCGCACAGGTGTGGAAGGTTGCCGATGGGGATGAAGGCGACGAGGGTGCGGCACGTACTGACCGCCATGCCGATCGGACCGCCACATACGGGCCATGCTCCGATTCCCTGGGTGCGCAACACGTTTCGTGCCACGCGGATCTGCTCGTCACGACTGGCGGCCGACGGCGATCCCACGCCCCCGTTGGAGGCCCACGTGGCGGGGGTGAACTGCAACCCGCCGTAGAAACCGTTGCCCGTGTCGGCGGACCAGTTGCCGCCCGATTCACAGCGGGCCATCGCATCCCAGTTCGGTTCGGCGCTTGCCGTGGGCGCCGTCCAGAACATCTGCGCCACGGCGATCAGTCCAGCCGCCATCGCCGCACCAACCGCCCTGAGGACGCTGCGCGGCCGGTGGAAGAAATCTCGTCGGCTCTCCATGACAATTCTGTTTTACAGACGGGGCTGAAGTTAAACAATGGCACCAGTGGGCTTTATGTTTTTCTCTGAGTTTATTTAAGTCCCATAGGCCAGATGGGACAGCTGGGGCAGCCGGGACATCGACGACCGGTGCCGGCATGCGAACTGCTCAGCGCCCTACCTGGCGGGATCGCCGCGTGGTCGTGAACACCCGAGGTCCGCAATGGCGCGCCACGGAAACATTCTTTCGCGATTCGAAATTCTTATGTGATTCACGGTGACCCTGTTGTTATAGGGACTATTGGTTTGTTTGTGATTCATGCGTTATTTGTGGCTGAAGTGAAGAATGAGGTCAATGTGACTGAAGGGACTGCGATTCCGGCGACGGGCATGAGAATCTCTCACCATGGCCACTTCGCGCTTCGTCGACAGCGGCGCCGCCCGGATCCACTACCTCGATTCGGGTGGTGACGACCGAGGCGCCCCGATCGTCTTCGTGCCCGGCATGACCGATGTGGCCGACGACTACCGCGAGGTGCTACCCCTTTTCGGTCGCCGGACCCTCGTCGTCGAGTTGCGGGGCCACGGCCGCAGCACGGCCCCGGACGACCGGTACGACCTGGCGGCCCGCAGTCGCGACGTCGGGGCGGTCGTCGATGCGGTGACGGACGGCCCGGTGCACGTCGTGACCTTCTCCAGGGGCACGACCTATGCCGTCGGGTGGGCCGTCGAGAATCTCCACCGCGTTCGGACGCTCTCGATCGGCGACTACGTACCGGAGGAGAAAGTGCTGACCGACGCGCAGTCCCGGCACCTGCTCGACGGCCGATGGCGGGGCACCCCCGTGCACGCGCGCCTCGATCCCGACGCCGCTGCCGCGACGTTCCGCGCCGCCAGGGAACGCTCGTTTTGGGAACCGCTGTCGCGAATTGCTTTGCCGTTACTGGTGATTCGGGCGCAGAACAGTCCCATCGTCACCGATGCCGATTGGGCGCGGTACCGGGAGCTGTTCCCGGCTGCGCAACTCGTGGAGTTCGAGGACTCGCCCCACGACATCTTTCGCCCGGACCGCGGCCGCTACCCGCGGCTGGTCCGTGATCACGTCGACCGACTCGGGTGATCAGCGCGCACCGCCCGTAGCCCGGCCCCCAGCACAGTAAACTCGGAGCGTGCGCGCACTGAGCATGGCCGATCCGGAGTTGGAGGTCCGCCCCGACCTCACCGGCCCCGGCGACCTGCCCGCGCACATGAGAATCGGCTACTGGCTCGAGCGGTTGATCGTGTCCCGCAAACTGCAACCCGGCGACAAGCTGCCCTCGGAGGTCGACATCGCGGCCGCCCTCGGCGTGAGCCGGATGACACTGCGGCAGGCACTCGGCTCGATCGAGGCCAAGGGCCTCATCGACAGGCGACGCGGCCGCTTCGGTGGGAACTTCGTCACCACACCACGATTCGAGTTCGACCACGAAAGCCTTCCCGGGTTCACCGAGCAGATGCGGCGCATCCACGTCGAAGCCGGGGCGCACGTACTGAAGGCATCGACCCGCAGGCCGTCGTCCGACGTCCGGCAGGGACTCGGCCTCAAGCGCGGTGACCAGGTCCACGAGATCCTGCGTGCACGGTCGGCCAACGGTGAGCCAATCGTGTTGGAGGAGACCTACTTTCCCGCGGGCGTGTTCCCCGGGATGCTGTCGGCGAACCTCACGGGCTCGCTCTATGCCGTGATGCGCGGGCTCGGTGCGGCCCCGTTCTCGGCCGAGGAGCAGATCGAGGCGACCCAGGCCAACGAGCAGCAGGCCGAGATCCTCGACGTCGTCGCGGGCACCCCGCTTCTCCTGATCACGCGCACGTCCTTCACCGAGGCGGGCATCGCTGTCGAGTTCACCCGTGACTACCACCGCTCGGACCGCACGCGCATCCGCATCAAGTCGCGCGTCGACAACAGCGCGCAGACGGTCGTCGAGCCGTTCCCTGCGTCGTCCTAGCCCAACACGTCGGCGAGCAGGTCCGCGGACAGGCCTCCGACGACCGCCGGCGCCACCGACCGCAGTTCGGGGGTCGGATCGGCGCTGACCGCGACGCAGTGCATGCGCGCGGCGAGCGCAGCGCGCACACCGGGCACGGAATCCTCGAAGACCAGGATGTCGCTGGGCCGACGGCGGAGCAGCCTGGCGCCCGTCAGAAACCCCTCGGGATTCGGCTTGCCCTGCGCCACATCCTCTTCCGTGACCATCGTGTGGATGAAGTCCGCCGCGGGACTGCCGCCGAGGACGACCGCCGCCTCGGCCCGCTGGGCACCCGTGACGATGGCCTGCGGGATGTGGTGGCTGGCGAGCAGTCGAACCAGACCCAACGCACCCTCGCCGATCGGATTCAGTTCGGCGACGCGACGTCGGTAGTTCTCCTGCCGCAGCGCGAGCAGCCGCGTCACCAGGTCCGCCCCACCCCGCCCGTGGCGCCCGACGGCCTGCTCGACGATCTCGCGATCGCTCAGCCCCAGAAGGGAGGTGCGATAGTCCGCCGCGGTCAGCTCGCGGTCGAAGTGGGTCAGGAACAGGTCGGCGTAGACCTCGAAGATGATGTGTTCGTCATCGGAGAGCGTGCCGTTGAAGTCGAAGATGACCGCGGGTTGATGGGAGCTCGACCATCGGTCGAGGACCTCGCGCAGGCTGGTGTCGGCGGTCAACACGACGGTGAGTCAACCATTGACAGCCGAGTCGGTCAATCGTCTAGTCTTTTACGAAGCGCCCGCGGTGGTCGCCATCCCTGGAACTCCTGTCCCGGAAAGTTGCGTCGGCACATGACTCTTCCCAGCCGCAGCGAGATCGTGATCATCGGCGGTGGCGTGGTCGGCGTCAGCGTCGCCTATCACCTGGCCAGGCGGGGACGGACCGACGTCACCCTCGTCGAGCGCAAGGCGCTCACCGAGGGCAGCACCTGGCACGCGGCCGGACTGGTCGGGCAGTTGCGTAGCAGTGCGAACCTCACCCAGCTGATGCGCAAGAGCGTGCAGACCTACGAAACCCTGGAGAGCGTCACCGGATACGCCACCGGCTGGCATGGAGTGGGCGGCCTGCGACTGGCCTCCAGCCCCGAACGGTGGGAGGAACTCCAGCGGGTCTACACCCAGGGCAAGAGTTACGGTTTCGACCTGCACCTCGTCGGGCCTCGCGAGGCACGGGAGATCTTCCCGCTGCTGAACCTCGACGGCGTGTACGGAGCCACCTGGACGCCGTCGGACGGCTACGTCGATCCCAGCCAGCTGACCCACTCGTTCGCCGCGGGCGCCCGCGCACTCGGGGTGCGCATCGTGCAGCAGTGCCGGGTCGACGCGATCGAGCGCGACCGCAGGCGGGTCACGGCGCTGGTCACCGAACGGGGCCGGATCGAATGCGACGTCGTGGTCAACGCGACGGGCATGTGGGGCGCGGAAACTGCGCGGCTGGCGGGCGTCGACGTCGCGGTCAACGCCGTCGAACACCAGTACGTCGTCACCGAGAAGAGCGCCGACCTGCCCGCCGACCTGCCCACCTTCCGCGACCCCGACGCCCGGTTCTACCTCAAGCCCGAGGCGGGCGCCCTGGTGATCGGTGGCTGGGAGGAGGGCACCAGGGCGTGCTGGCGGTCGATCCCCCGCGACCTCGGCCCGGAGTTGTTCCCGCCCAACCACGAACGGTTCGAGGGCCTCGCGGAGGGTGCCGCCCACCGGCTGCCCGCCTTCGGCGAGATGGGCATCCACACGTGGGTCAACGGCCCCATCCCCTTCTCCCCCGACGCCGAGCCGATGATGGGGCTGACGGAGGACGTCGACAACCTCTTCCACTGCTGCGGCTTCTCCGCGGGCATTGCCGCGGCTGGCGGGGCGGGCGACGCCATGGCCAACTGGATCATCGACGGTGATCCCGGAATGGACCTGTGGCCCTTCGATGTTCGACGATTCGGCACTCCTCACAACGTGCCGACGGTGCTGGACATGGAGTCGGTGCAGGCCTACGGCCACTACTACGACATCGCGTTCCCCAACCGGGCCGGTCATCCGCCGCGCGGTCAGCGGCGTAGCGCCGTCTACGACCGGTTGCGCGACCGCGGCGCGGTGTTCGGCAGCAAGTTCGGATACGAACGGGCCAACTGGTTCGACCCCGGACACGTCGGCACCCAGGAGATCCCGACGTTCGGGCGCAGCAACGCCTGGGATCTCATCGCGGCAGAGCATCTCGCGGTGCGCACGGGCGTCGGACTCGTCGACCAGAGCTCGTTCAACAAGTTCGAGATCAGCGGCCGCAATGCCCTGGCGCTGCTGCAGCGCGTCGCGGGCGCCGACATGGACACCGCGGTCGGCAAGGTGACCTACACGCAGCTGCTCAACGAGCGCGGCGGCATCGAGGCCGACGTCACCGTCACCCGGTTGGCCGACGACCGCTTCTACCTCATCACCGGCGCAGGCTTCGGGCGACACGACGTCACGTTCCTGCTCCAGCACGCCCCCACCGACGGCAGCGTCACCATCACCGACGTGACCTCGGCGTACGGCGTGCTCAACGTGTGCGGTCCCGCGTCTCGTGCGGTGGTGGCCGCCCTCAGCACCGCCGACTTCGGCAACGACGCATTCCCCTACATGACGGCAAAGTGGATCGACCTCGGCTGGGCCCCGGCACTGGCGCTGCGCACCACCTACGTCGGCGAACTCGGCTGGGAGATGCACGTGCCCACCGAGTACGTCAGAGACCTCTACGACAAACTTCTGGAAGCCGGTGAGCCGCAGGGTATCCGGGATGTCGGCTACCGGACGGTGGAGTCTCTCCGACTCGAGAAGCAGTATCTGGCGTGGGCGGTCGACATGCGGTCGGACACCAATCCGTACGAGGCGGGTCTCGGGTTCTGCGTGAGGCCCGCCAAGCCGGAACTGCTGGCCGGGCCGGCCCTCAAGGCGGTGAGGGACGCCGGACCGGCACAGCGGTTGCGGTGGTTCACCACCGACGCCGACGTCGTGATGCACGGCGGGGAGATGCTGCTGCACGGCGACACCGGCGTCAGCGTGCGCAGCGCAGGCTACGGTCACACCATCGGGACCACCACCTTCTCGGCCTACCTGCCCACCGACGTCGGCACGGACGGCACGGACTTCGAGGTCGAAGTGATGAACGAACGCCATTCCGCGACGATGCTGACCAAACCGCTCTACGATCCGACCGGCGCGAGGGTGCGCGCCTAGCCGAGTGAAACAGCCGGTAAAGGGATCGTTACAACAAAGTCTAGACGTTTAACAATGCTCGGCTTACAGTGAGTTGGACCACCGCAAACCACCCCCGCGGGCACGCCAGGAAGTTGCGTCAATGTCGTTCTCCCTCAACGATGCTGAGCTCGACGAGCGGTTCGAACGCCTGCCCGCTCTCGCGGGTCGGCCGCGTCGTCTCGAGGAGCTCTCCGGCGGACTGACCAATCGCAACGTCAAGGTGACCACGCCCGACGGCGTCTACGTCGCCCGGTGCTGCGACACCACCTCCAACCTCCTCGGCATCGACCGCGAGCAGGAGTTCTTCAACACCAAGGCCGCCGAGGCGGCGGGTGTCGGGGCACCCGTCGTCGACTACGTCCCCGAACTCGGCATCCTGCTGCTGGGTTATCTCGAGGGCACCACGCTGGGCAACGACGACTTCCAGCGTCCCGGAGTTGTCGCCAAGGCCGCCAAGGCAATTCGCACCCTGCACCAGGGCCCCAGGTTCATGGGCGACTTCAACATGTTCGAGCGCCAACCCAGCTACCTGAGCACCGTGCAGCAGAACGGATTCAAGATCCCCAACGACTACCTGGACTACGCGGGCCACTTCGCCAGGATCGAGGCCGTGCTGAGCGTCGGCGAGCAGACGACCGTGCCGTGCAACAACGACCTGTTGGCGGGAAACTTCATCGAGGACGGCGACAAGGTCTGGCTCATCGACTACGAGTACTCCGGCAACAACGACCCGTGCTTCGAGTTGGGCAACGTCTGGAGCGAGTGCGGACTCTCGCTCGACCAACTCGACGAACTCGTGACCACCTACTACGGCCGCGCGCTACGCCACAAGACCGCCCGTGCCCGGTTGCAGGGCATCACCTCCAAGTACGGGTGGACGCTGTGGGGTTGCATCCAAAGTGCTTCCTGTGCAATCGACTTCGACTTCTGGGGCTGGGCTATGGAACGGTATGACGCCGCCGTCGCCGAGTTCAACGGCCCCGACTTCGAGCAGCTACTCACCGACGCCACCGCATCCGACTGATCGAACGGAGCCCCATGTCCACCACAGTTCCCGGGCCATCGCACGCCGCCGACCTCGACGACCTCGCGACCTACGGCTACAAGCAGAAGCTCAGCCGAAGCCTCGGGTCCTTCAGCTCGTTCGCCGCGGGCTTCAGCTACATCTCCATCCTCACCGGCATGTTCCAGTTGTTCGGCTTCGGCTATGGCTTCGGCGGACCGCTGCTGTTCTGGACCTGGCTCGTAGTGCTGGTCGGCCAGTTCTGCGTCGCGCTGGTCTTCGCCGAACTCTCGGCGCGCTACCCGATCGCGGGCTCGGTCTACCAGTGGGCCAAGAAGGCCAGCAGCAGGCCAGGGGCGTGGATGGCGGGGTGGATGATGCTGATCGGGTCTCTGGTCACCATCGCCGCCGTCGCGATCGCCTTCCAGGTGGTGCTGCCCTCGATCTGGTCGGGCTTCCAGGTCTTCGGAGACGACGCCCAGAACGCGGTGTTCCTCGGCTCCTGCGCCGTGGTGCTCACCACGATCATCAGCCTGCTCGGCGTGAAGTTCATGGCGGTGGTCAACAACATCGGCGTCGCCGCGGAACTGATCGGCGTCGGGCTGATCATCCTTCTGCTGCTGTTCCACATCCAGCGGGGCCCCGGCGTGATCTTCGACTCGCAGGGCATCGGCGGCCCGGGTACGTACGGCTGGGAGTCCCTCGGCTACCTCGGCCCGCTGCTGATGGCCGCGATCATGCCCGCCTACGTGATGTACGGATTCGACACGGCGGGATCGCTGGCCGAGGAGACCCTCGACCCGCGCCGCACCACCCCGAAGGCGCTGCTGCGAGCGCTGGCCGCGGCCGGCCTGGCCGGCGCGGCGCTCTTGCTGCTGGCCCTGATGACCGCTGACTCGCTGGACCCGTCCGTGCTCGGGGTCGGCGGCCTGCCCTCGGTGCTGGAGTCCGCGCTGGGGTCGACGGTCGGCAAGCTACTGCTGATCGACGTCGCGTTCGCGATCTTCATCTGCACGCTGGCCATCCAGACGGCCTCCATCCGATTGGCGTTCTCGATGGCCCGCGACCATGCGCTGCCCTTCGGCCGCCAGCTCGCACACGTCACCGAGAAGCGGCACTCCCCCGTCGTCCCCGCGATCGTCAGTGGGCTGATCGCCATCGGCCTTCTGGTGCTCAACGTGGGCAACGCCAAGATCTTCCTGTTGATCACCAGCGTCGCGATCGCCATCGTGTACATCGCCTACCTGTTGGTCACGGTTCCCGTGATGCGGCAACGACTTCGGGGCTGGCCGCAGGACGCGGGCAAGAGCGGCTGGTTCTACCTGGGACGCACCGGCGGCCTGGTCGTCAACGCCGCGGCCATCGTCTACGGGGCGGCCATGCTGATCAACCTGCTGTGGCCGCGCAACGCCATCTACGGCGACGGCATCTATGCCTGGGGCGGAATGATCTTCATCGCCGGGATCATCGTCGTCGGCGCGATCTACTACGGGGCCCGACAGCACGGCCGCGACGAACGCATCGCCGACGAGCATCGCCACGTCCCGCTCACCGAGCCCGGGCTCACTCCCGATACCGTCTAACCGCACCGACGCCCGAACCCCGAGGAATCCTCAACCCCATGGCCACCAAGCCTCTGCCCGACCGCGCCCGAGTCGTCGTCATCGGAGGTGGGGTGGTCGGCACCAGCGTCGCCTACCACCTCACCAAGCTCGGCATCACCGACGTGGTGCTGCTCGAACAGGGCCAGCTTTCGTCGGGCACCACGTGGCACGCCGCGGGTCTGGTCGGACAGCTGAGGGCCTCGGAGAGCCTGACCCGCCTGGTGCAGTACTCGACACAGCTCTACGCCGAACTCGAAGCGGAGACCGGACTTTCGGCAGGCTACAAGCGGTGCGGCGGGGTGACGGTGGCGCGCACCGAGGACCGCATGGCCCAGTTGCGCCGCACCGCGGTCAGTGCCGCGGCGTTCAACATGGAGTGCGAGCTGCTGACTCCCGCCCAAGCGCTCGAGCACTACCCGGTGATGCGGGTCGACGATCTGGTGGGCGCGATCTGGCTGCCCGCCGACGGCAAGGCCAACCCGACCGACCTGACCTTCGCACTCGCCAAGGGCGCCAGGATGGGCGGCACGCTCGTGATCGAAAAGGTCAGGGTGCTCGACGTCGTGGTCGAGGACGGGCGCGCCACGGGCGTCCGGACCGACGCCGGCGACATCGAGGCCGAGATCGTGGTGAACTGCGCAGGCCAGTGGGCCAAGCAGGTCGGAGCGATGGCGGGGGTGAACGTGCCGCTGCACTCCGCCGAGCACTTCTACGTCGTCAGCGAGAACATCGCGGGCGTGCACCCCGACCTGCCGATCCTGCGGGACCCGGACGGCTACACCTACTTCAAGGAGGAGGTCGGCGGCCTGGTCATCGGCGGCTTCGAGCCGGAGGCCAAGCCGTGGGTGTCCCCCGACCAGATCCCGTATCCATTCGAATTCCAACTGCTGGAGGAGGATTGGGAGCACTTCGAGATCCTCATGGACAACGCCCTCCTCCGGATCCCGGCACTCGAGCACACCGGGATCAAGAAGTTCTACAACGGGCCGGAGAGCTTCACCCCCGACAACCAGTTCATCCTTGGCGAGGCACCGGAGGTGGCGAACTTCTTCGTGGGCGCGGGGTTCAACTCGGTCGGCATCGCCACGGCGGGCGGCGCGGGGCGGGCACTGGCCGAGTGGATCGTCGACGGCGCCCCGACCGGCGACCTCACGGGAGTCGACATCCGCCGGTTCGCGCCGTTCAACGGCAACAACCGCTGGCTGCACGACCGGGTCGCCGAGGTTCTCGGCGTGCACTACGAAATCCCTTGGCCCAACCGAGAACTCACGACAGCGCGCCCGTTCCGCCGCTCACCGGTCCACCACCTGTTGGAGGCCGCGGGCGCGAACTTCGGCAGCAAGATGGGCTGGGAGCGGGCCAACTTCTTCGCCCCCGACGGCAAACCGCCCGTCATCGAATACACCTGGGGCAAGCCGAACTGGTTGCCGTGGTCGGCCGCCGAGCAGAGCACCACCCGCACCGCGGTCACCGTCTTCGACCAGACCTCGTTCTCCAAGTACCTGATGGTGGGACCCCACGCCGAGGCTGCCCTGCAGTGGCTGTGCTCGGCCGACGTCGGTGTCGAGGTCGGCAGGTCGGTGTACACCGCGATGCTGAACGAACGCGGCACCTACGAGTCCGACGTGACCGTAACCCGCACCGGGCCAGAGGAATTCCTGATCGTCAGCAGCGCCGCCACCACCGAGCGGGACAAGGACCACGTCCGCAAGAACATGCCCGCCGACGCGCAGGCGACGCTGGTCGACGTGACGTCCGCCTACGCGGTGTTCGGCGTCATGGGTCCCGCCTCGCGCGATCTCCTGCACGCCTTGACCGACGCCGATCTCTCCGACGACGCATTCCCCTTCGGCACCAGCAAGGTCATCTCGCTGGGCTACGCTACGGTGCGCGCCACCCGCATCACCTACGTCGGCGAACTCGGCTGGGAACTGTACGTGCCCAGCGAGTTCGCGGTCGGCGTGTACGACGACCTGATGGGCGTCGGCGCCCGGTTCGGAGTCGGCCGCGGCGGCTACTACGCCATCGACTCGCTGCGACTGGAGAAGGGTTACCGCGCCTTCGGCCGGGAACTGACGCCCAGTGAGAACCCGGTCGAGGCAGGTCTGCTGTTCGCCTGCAAGCTCAAGACCGACATCGCGTTCCTTGGCCGCGAAGCCGTCGAGAAGGCGAAGGCCGAAGGGCCGCGCAAGAAGCTGGTGGGCTTCGCCGTCGAATCCGCCGACGCGATGCTGTGGGGCGGCGAGCTGATCCTGCGCGACGGCGCCGTCGCGGGACAGGTGACGTCCGCGGCATGGGGCGAGACCACCGGGGCCTGCGTCGGCCTGGCCTACGTGCGCGACCCCGACCGGGCGACGATCGACGCCGAGTGGGTCAGACGGGGGCGCTACGAGGTCGACGTGGCGGGCCACAGGTACCCGATCGTGGTGTCGCTGCGGCCCCTCTACGACCCGGCAGGCGAGCGCATCAGAGGCTGACCCTGGGAGCCGCCGCACCGCCCGGCCGTCGTCACGACCACGTTGCTGAACGTGTCCAAGCGTGGGTGCCTGCGTGGAAGGCGGTTGCTGCAGGGACCCGGGATCCTCGTGAACCTTCTGCGAAATCCCGCGGCTCGTTTGCGTCTCCCCGCGGTAGGTGGCATGGTCGGTCGCACCCCGGACGCGGGTGATTTCCGCGACAGCAGTCTTGCTTGTCGGAACTCGATCTGACAGGCGGGAGCACCGACGAGTGACGGATTACGTCTACGACCTGTCGGATGCCGAACGCGACGCGCTCACCGCACAATTCCTCGCCACCAAGAAGCTCGGCTGCAACCGCTTCGCCTGTTTCGCCCTCGAGGGCACGGACCCGTTTGCGAACATCGCCCGCCAGGTCGAGCGCGAGGTGTTCGAGGACTCCTGGGGCAACGACGCCGCCACCATGAAGAAGGAGTACGGCCCCTACGACGAGGCCAGCGTGTTCTTCGTGGCCGTCGACACCTTCGACATGGTCCCCGCGGGCGTCCTGAGGATGATCCGCAATTCGGCGGCGGGCCTGAAGACGATCGTCGACCTCGACGACGCGATCAAGTCACCGATCGCCCCCGTCGCGATCCCCGAGGCCGACGTCATGGCCCACCACGGCATCGATGATCTGGACCACTGCTGGGACGGCGCGACCGCCGCGATCCCGCGCAAGTACCGTCGCAGACTCGCGGCCACCCACGTCCAGATCATGCGCATCGTCGCGCTGGCCGCGATGCGCGAGAACATCCAGCACTTCGTGTCGGTACTCGACGCACCGGTGGTTCGCGCCGCACGCGACGTGCTGGGACTGCCGCTGGCGCCGCTGGCGGGCACGCCTCCGTTCACGCACATGGATGCGCCGAACAACCAGGCGGTCTACGCCCACGTGCCGTCGCTGCTCGCCATCGCCCAACGCCGCAACCGCAAGGTGGGCCAGAAGATCCGGGACTGCTTCGCCGAGAAGTCCATGCCGAGCGTCGATCAGTTCGCCGCCAGGTGACACCGTGCCACTGACGGTGGAGCTCACCAATGTGGTACGCCAGTACCGCACCGGCGGGCACACCGTCCGCGCCCTCGACGGCATCACGCTGCAGCTCAACGGCGGTGAGTTCACCTCCATCGTCGGCCCTTCCGGTGCGGGCAAGAGCACGCTGCTGCAGCTGCTCGGTGCGCTCGACTCACCTGACTCGGGGTCGATTCGGTTCAACGGCACCGAGATCGGCGGAATGACCGACGAGCAGCAGTCGACGTTCCGCCGCCACCAGGTGGGGTTCATCTTCCAGTTCTTCAACCTGCTGCCGACGCTGACCGCGTGGGAGAACGTCGCGCTCCCGATGTTGCTCGACGGCAAGAAGCTGCGGCAGGTGCGCAGGGACGCCGTTCGGCTGCTCGACGTGGTCGGGTTGGGAAACCGGATCGGACACCGCCCCGCCGAACTGTCGGGCGGTCAGATGCAGCGCGTGGCGGTGGCACGCGCGCTGATGATGGACCCGCCGCTGATCCTGGCCGACGAGCCGACCGGCAACCTCGACTCGGCAACGGGCGCGGCGATCATGGAGCTGCTGTGCCGGGTCGCCCGTGACGACGGCGCCGAACGGGCGGTCGTCATGGTCACCCACAACCTCGACGCCGCCTCGCACACCGATCGCGTCATCACCGTGCAGGACGGCACGGTGAAGTCCGACGTGGTTCCGGTGCCGACGCCGACGGGCGGCCGCCATTCGGCGGGAGTGCGCGAGCAGCCGACCGAGATCATTCCCGCCGTGCGCCACGGCGCGTTCACCTCCGACCTCCTCGCCGCGCACCCGCCGCGGCGTAGCGGCAGGCACTCCGCCCACCGGACCTAGCGCAGTGCCGCTCGCCGCCGTCAGCCGCCTGAGGGTCATCAACGTCAGGGAACTTCGCACCCACTGGGGTCGCGCGGTCGCCTCGGTGGTCGTCGTCGCGGTGTCCGCAGCCCTGTTGGTCGCCGTTCTCGGCGTCTCGGGCTCCATCACCGGATCCATCGACCGGCTGGCCACCAGCATCGGTGGTGACGCCGAACTCGAGGTCTCGGGCATCACCGGTGACGGCATCGACGAGACCATGCTCGACACCGTCGGCCGGGTCCAGGACGTCACCGCCGCAGTCCCGTTGATCCGTGCGCGGGTCATCGCCGAAGGACAGCAGGCGCTGCTGATCGGGCTTGGCCAGAATGCGTCAGAGCTGCACTCCGACCTTCAGACCGCGATCCAGGATCAGCTGAATGCGGGGTCGCCGGTGACCTCGGCGGCCAACGGCGTGATCGTCGGCGGAGGACTCGGCGTGGTCAAGGGACAGCGGTTCAGCGTGGCGGCCTCGACCATGGTGACGGCCGTCGCCGTGGTCGACGGACCCGCTGCTCGCCGACTCAACGACGCGCACTTCGTGATCGCGCCGCTGGCTCTGGCGCAGCAGATCTCGGGGCGGGAGCACGGGCTCGACTCGATCCTGCTGTTCACCGATCCGCATGCCGACGTGGGGCGGGTGCGGGTTGCCGTGTCGGAGGCGCTCGGCGGCCGGGCGGTGGTCGCGACGCCGAGTTTCCGCGCCGCGCAGGCCAGTAGCTCGTTCGCGATCCTGCAGGCGATGACGCTGCTGGCCGCTTCGGTGTCCCTCGTGGTGGCCGCCTTCCTCAGTTACAACGCGATGAGCATCGCCATCGCCCAGCGTCGCCCGCTGATCTCGACGATGCGGGCGCTGGGCGGGCGCCGCCGGATGATCATGTCCGACATGCTCGCCGAGGCCGCGGCCGTGGGCCTGGTCGGCGGTGCGCTCGGATCGGCGGGCGGGGTCGTCATCGGCTATCTCGCCATCGGCGAGCTACCGTCGACGATGGTGCAGACGCTCGACGCCCGCCTGGAGTACGTACTGCCGATCTGGGTGGTGCCGCTCGCCGTGCTGGCCTGTGTCGTCGCCAGCGTGACCGCCTCGGCGCTCGCCGCCAGGCAGGTGCACGCGGTGGCTCCGATCGAGGCGCTGACACCTGGCGGCGCGACGACCGTCGCGGCGGGTTCACGGCGGCTGAGGATCATCTCCGGCATCGCCGGACTGACACTGCTCGCCGTCACCGTGGTCATCGTGCTCGGCGATCTCGGACGCATCGCGATCGCATCGATCGCGTTGGCGTTCATCGGATTCAGCGCACTGTGCTTCGCCTTCTCGCAGCCGATCGTGAAGCTCGCCGCGGCGGTGGCCCGCCGGATGGGGCCGGCGGGCGTCCTCGGCGCCGCCACCATCGAACGTGCGCCCCGGCGGATGTGGGTCGCGATGATGACGGTGCTGACCGCCGTCGTCACGACGGTCGCGGTGACCGGGGCGACCAGCAATGCGGTCGACTCGACGGTGGACTCGTTCGCCTCGATCGCCAAGGCCGACGTGTGGGTCAGCTCCGCCGCCGCCACCGACTATTCGTCGACGCTGCTGCCACCCGATACGGCCGCCAACGTCGCTGCGGTTCCGGGTGTCTCACGCGTGGTGCCCGACCAGATGGCGTTCGCCACCGTCGGCGATACGCGGGTCATGCTACTGGGCATCGCGGCCGACTCGCACCGCGACATCTACACGTCACTGTCGCCGCGGGACCGCGAAAGGCTGCTGGCCGGCGACGGGGTGGTCCTGTCCCGTGATCTCGGTCAGTCGATGGGAGTCGTTGCAGGCCAACAGATCACCTTGCAGACACCATCGGGGCCACACAACGTCCGGGTGTTGGCGCTCGTCCCGTACTTCTCGGGGATGACGGGGACCGTCGCCATGAGCCTGGACGCCATGCAGGGGTGGTTCCTCCGTGCCGGCGCGAGCGACCTCGAGGTCACCGTCGCGCCGGGGGCGGATCCCGCCACGGTCGAGGCGGCGATCCGCAAGGTCGTCGCACCGGAGGCATTCGTGTTCACCGGCGACGAGGCGCTGGCCGGGGTGGCCAGCGCGCTGGATCAGGTCATCGCCGTCATCACCATCATCGCGTGGATCGTGGTCGCCGTGTCGGCGGTGACGCTGCTGAACACCTTGATGCTGTCGGTCCTCGACAGGCGGCGCGAGATCGGTGTCCTCCGTGCCATCGGAGCCACCAGAGCCTTTGCGCTCAAGGCGATCCTGGCGGAGGCGGCCGGGATCGGGATCGTCGGTGGCCTGCTCGGCCTGGTGCTCGGCGCGGCCATCCAGTATCTGACGTCCATCGCGCTGACCAACGTCCTCAGCATCGACGTGGCGTGGCAGCCGAACCCGTCGATGATCCTCATCGGGCTCGGCGCCCTCGGCATCTGCCTGCTGGGATCCGTGCCGCCCGCGGTCCGCGCGGCGCGGCTGTCCGTCGTCGACGCGGTCGCGGTCGACTAGCGGCTGAAGAAGGCGAACCAGTCCCGGCTGGAGGCGTCGAAATAGTGCCGCGGAGAGACCTTTTCGTCGGGGAACAGCTTGTAGCACTCTGGCGCGCCGCTGGGCTGGGCGTGGAAGTAGGCCCCGCTCACCCAGTCGGGGTTGATGTCGAGCTCCATGCCGCGGACGACACCCGCGTCCTGCAGGATCCGGCCCAGCGTGCAGACCGACATCGCCGGCCCGGCCACGTAGACCTCGACTCCCGTTGCGGTGACGCCGAACCCGGAGCGATGGATGAAGGCGGTCTGGCCGATCGTGGTGCCCCACTCCTTGGTGCCGCCCGTCGCGCACGACGGGTTGAGCTCACCGTTGTCGACCAGCGGCACGAGATTCTGGCGCACGCTCACGACGTCGGGCGCCATCCGTACCTCGTGGTTCCAACTTCCGACGTCGGCGGTGCCGTTGGCGTGCAGCACGAGGCTGGCCTCGCCGTCGACCAGCGGCTTCACCATGCGGCCCTGGCTGTAGTAACCGGGGTGGCTCGGGTCGGTCAGCCGGAAGCCGCCGTTGAAGGCCACCGCGATGGTGCGCATGTCGTTGGGCGTCATGGCAGATGCCGTCGGCCACGAGCCGCCGGGATCCGTCGTGCCCGGCCGCAGCTCGCCACGGATCAGGGTGGGATCCATCCGCAGCACGCCGACCACGAAGGAGGTGTGCTGGCCGTCGGGGCGCAGCGCCGTCGCCTGGACCGCCGGACGGCCGCTGACGCTGACGACCGTGCGCCAACTCCCCTCCCCGGGGAGCGAGGACTTGCCACTCAGGGGCGCCAGGGGTACCGACGGCAACGTCGTCGAACTCGCCGCCTGCGGCACCGCGCCGGCGGCCACGGGGATGCCGCCCGGCGGCTGGCCACCGATCGCCGGCTGGTTCTGCAGGTACAGTTCCTTCTCGAGCCACGTCACCTCGGTGTTGAAGCCGTGGCTGCGCCCCCACTCCGCCAGTTTGGCCGCCGTACTGTCGGTTCCCGGCACGCTGAGTGCGTCGACGACGCACGCGCCGACCGACGTCCCGATCATGGTGAACACCGCCAGCACGACGAGAGGCCAGCGCCGTCGCGCAGGCACGCGGTGGGGGGTCGGCTGCGGGCCGCTCGGCGGATCGTCGCGCTCCAGCACGGTGACCACCAACATCCCCCCTCACGCGATGCCTGCCGACGATTACCGCGTCGACATTGCCAGCGCTTCCTGCCAGGTTCCTGATTACGCGGTGTGAGCGACGAATTCCGCGACGATGCGTCCCAGTTCCTCGCCCCGCTGCTCCTGGACGAAGTGACCGGCGCCCTCGATGGTGACGTGTCGCTGCCCGCGCGCACCCGGCACCTGCCGCTGGAAGACCTCGGCCCACCCGCGCGTCGCCGGATCACCGTCGGAGTAGGCGGTGAGGAACGGCTTCTGCCAGCGCTGCAGCACGTCCATCGTGGCGCGCCCGATCTTGGCGCCGGGGTCATTGCGGGTGAGCGGGATGAGCGCGATGAGCTGTCGGAGACCCGCCGTGTACGACCGGTCGGGGAAGGGCGCGTCGTAGGCCGCGAGCACGTCGGCGGGCAGCGGACCCGCGACGGCATTGAGGAAGAAGCTCGGCACGATGGCCGGAGCCCGCTGATAGAACGCCACGTAGTCGAGCAGGCTCTCCTGCAACATCATTCGGCCCTCGCCGACCCCGTGGTGCGCCCAGGTGAGTTGGCCCTCGAGCGCGGGGTCGCACGTGTGCAGGATGGTGTTGGTGGCGACGACGCGGCGGAAGCGGTCCTGGTCCCTGGCCAGCACGCTCAGCCCCAGCGGGCCACCCCAGTCCTGCGCCACCAGGGTGACGTCGCGCAGGTCCAGCCCGGTGACCAGCCCGTGCAGCCAGTCGACGTGGCGGGCAAACGTGTATTCGGTTGGCTCGGTGAGCTTGTCGGAACGGCCGTAGCCGATGTTGTCCGGTGCCACGACGCGCAGGCCTGCGGCCACCAGCACCCCGATCACCCTCCGGTACAGGTACGACCACGTCGGCTGGCCGTGCGCCAGCAGGACGACTGGCCCGTCCTGGGGCCCGGCGTCCACGTAATGCATTCGCAGAGAGTCGGTTCCCTTCGCGGATACCTGGACGTAGTTCGGTGGGAAGGGATAGTCGGGCAGGTTCGCGAACCGTTCGTCCGGTGTTCTCAGGACACCCATCAGGACGGGCCCAGCGCCCTCGCCGTGGCGGCCGAGGGACACCTCGAGAAACCGCTAACTCGCCGCCGGCGCCGCACCGACGAAGACGCTCCAGGACACTGCTTCCGGACCCGTGTGAACACCACGTCCGAATCATGTCATCGGCATGGCAACCTTCGCGAGCAGTCGCAGAAGTCCCCGAAAACCAGCGTGTCGCGGCGCTTTTGCGACTGCTCGCGCAAAGTTCAGCTGGTCAGTTGGGGGTAGAGACCGGCCACGCCGTGCGCCAGCCCAGCCTGCACCCCACGGCTGGCGTCGTCGGCCAGCACCTCGAAGGCGCCCGCGGCGATCGCGTCGACGGCGAGCCCGGCGACGACGGCCGGATCGGCCTTGGGGGCGTCCATCCCTGCGGCCATGTCGGTGTCCATCAGACCGACGTGCAACGCCGTCACCACGATCCCGCGCTCGACGAGCTGGGCCCGCACGGCGTTGGTCATCGACCACGCCGCGGACTTCGACGCGCAATAGCCGCTGAGGTCGGGGAAGCTGATCCACGACAGCACGGACAGTACGTTGAGGATCCCGCCACCGCCGTTGCCCTCGATCACCGGGGCGAACGCCCGCACCATCGCCAGCGTGCCGAAGTAGTTGGTCTCCATCTCGCGGTGCGCACCGTCGAGATCGCCCGTGAGAAGGTCCACGTCGGCCGAGATGCCGGCATTGTTGATCAACAGCGTGACGTCGCCTGCCGTACCGGTGGCCGCGGCCACCGACGCCGGGTCGGTGATGTCCACGGCCAACGGGACGGCCCCCTCGATCGCGACGGAGTCCGGGTTTCTGGCCCCCGCGTACACCTTCGCGCCGCGCTTCAGAAGCTCGCGGGTGAAGTGGGAGCCGAGTCCACGGTTGGCGCCGGTGACGAGCGCAGTGCAGCCAGAGATGTCCATGCGCTCAATCCTGCACCCCGACCGCATCGCCCGACGCGGCTGGGCGCGAGCTGGGCCGGATTCGTGCACGATCTGGCGGGCTGCATGGGTCACCGGCCCGCCGGCCGTGGCGGGTGAGCTATCCCGCCGCCGTGAACGTGCGACGGTAGGCGCCCGCGGTGGTCCCCACGGCCTTCTCGAAGTTGCGGCGCAGCGTCTCGGCGGAGCCGAAACCGACC
>JAESGJ010000338.1_pt1 | contig 36793 bp, 34 predicted proteins | sample 9266241 | NCBI WGS metagenome assembly JAESGJ01 (sample SAMN14514841, study PRJNA621669) | algae metagenome | isolation source: Brasilonema octagenarum HA4186-MV1 and co-occurring heterotrophs from wet... | place: USA: Manoa Valley, Hawaii | collected 2009-07-20
CACACGCAGTGACGCCGGCATCCGGCGGGGTGTTGGGGCCCTGGGTTGCCCGGCACGTGGTGGGTTGCAAACCGATAGAGGTGGCCATGGCACTTTGATCTTCACACGCAGTGACGCCAGCATCTGGCGGGGCGTTGGGGCCCTGACTGGTGTTCGACTCGCCCGCCGGAGACGAGCCTGGTGAATTCTGGTCGGCACTCGGAGTGCTGCCGGCGGAATCAGATGGGGTTTGACCGTTGGCGGCCCCCGTAGCGTTGGGCGCGCATGGCGGGGGGTTGTAGCCGCCTTGCTGAAAACACGCGGCCAGGGCACTACCGGTCGGAAAGACGATGCCGAATACGATCGCGAACGTGGCGATGACGAACGCGACTACACACCGCTGCCGAGCGCGCGATCGCATCATTGGAGTGCCTAACCACGGACTGTCATCGAACCGGACCCGGTGGCTGCGCAACCGGATATCCGCACGCAATCACCTGGTGCGACTTTTGATTCGGTACTCGAACAGTCGGAGCAGTATGGGGACATGGTCATCATCCGAGGTGTTGTCCATGATGCAGCCGCGCGGCCCAGCCGGTCCGCGGCAGGCGGAGCAAGCACTGCACCTTGTATACGTCGTACAACATCGCCAGTCGCATTCGTCAATCATGTTCTGCTAGAATGGATTTCGGTTAAGTCGACGACTTGAGGATGACGATCGCGCTGTCAATCTTCTTGAATGAGCTGAAAGTCTCTGCGGGAACACCGAAGACGGCCGACAGCACGCGGGGCGGGAGGCTGCTGAGCGACTCGCCGATGCCGATGTTGTCCTTGTCTTCAGCGGCACTGGTGTTCTGGATGATGACGATGTTCATGTCCCCCGGGCCCCTGTTCTCGAAGTAGTGGAAGGAACCCTGGGGGGCGAACACGACGTCGCCGACGTGTTGGTCGAAAGCCTCGTGGTTGCCGTTCCCGTCGATGACGATCCATGTCGCGACCCCCGCTGTGACCAGGTTGATCTCCCACGCGCTGGGATGCCAATGCGGCTCGCGAATGCCTCCGGGCTGCAATGTGAGCATCAAGATGCTGGCCTCTTGCCCTTTGAGGATCGGGAAACTGTCTTCGTCCGCCTGCTGGAACGAGCCCCCGTCAAGGACGGTGGGGGGTTGGGCGCCGAGACGGAAGAGGTGAGATTTCGAGGTGATCGTCTCGGCGGGTAGACGCGGGTCACCGAAGCGGGTGGCATCACTGGCCGCCGGCTCCGCCACGTCGGTGCGAAAGCCAGGAGTGTTGGCGGGGAACAGGCGATTGACACCTGCGCCGGTCGCGGCGGCGGCTCCGGCCAAACCCGCTCCTCCCAAGACCTTACGGCGGTTGATTTCCATCGAACGTCCCTCCACGAGTGCCTCGAAAGGCTCGGCGACCGAAGGTGATGCCCCCGACACGACTGTGCCGTGATCACCACACGAACACCTTCATGGTTTCGGATCAGAGGGCCGTGTGGCGACACCGTTACCGTCCATGCCTTGCCCCTGCTAGCGGTACTCGCGCCTACCGGTTAGCGGCAGGGCAGACCAGCGTCAGCACCACCCGGGCATCTTGTTCTCGATCTACGAGGCGGTCCACAGCGGTTCACTACGAATTGCAAACGCCGCTCTGCAGTGGGGAGGCCGATGCCACCAACCTGCACCATTCGCGATCTGAGAAACTCTGTCGCGCAGCCAAATGTGGACGCGGGGTCTTTGATCCGGCGGCGGCGACGTTGCCAGGCGCCGTAGCGCAGCCGAGTCCTGGCGAGTTCCAGTACGGCTCCGCTGGCTTCGCCGGCGTCGTCGACGGACCCCTTGGAGAATGCTTTTACTATCGCCGCTTCGGCGTCACGCGGTCCGCCGTTAAGATTCGCGCGCCAGCAGTCAGCGATCCGCGCTCGCTTGAAACAGACACCCCGTGTGGCGTCTCAAAGTTCATGTCCACCGTCGGGTTGGTGACCTGCACCTCGAGTCGAATTCTCAGTAAAGGTCCAAAGCACGAATTCTCACATTCGTGTCCACACGTCCACCGACGCGGACTGACGCCGTGCCGCGCGCACTTCGCCCCAGCCATCCACACGCGAGATATCGTCACGTGACGGTCATTGAGATCTACGGCCAATTTTCGGGCTGGACCCTCTCCGCCCCAACGGGTTTCACCACGCTGGGGCGCCTAAGCACCGTCCCATCGGCTCGGTGCGTGCCTCGAAACGGTCTGTCGTAGCTCGGAGAACGACTCGGAGTTGGTGTCGTAGACCCGGACGATGGCTTGATCGTCGACTCGTAGGAAAGTCATTTCACCCAGCGGCGTGTAGTTCGTTGCTCCAATGCCGATGAGCACGTTCTCGGGATGCCCGCTCGCCACCATCAACGCACCCACGTCCTCCAGAGGAGTCTCGGGGGACCCCTTCTGGCAAGCGAGCCGTTCGATGATCCAGTCGATTAGCACCTCGCCGTGGTAGAGGTAGCCCAGCAGCGCGCTGTCGACGCCGTACGGGTGCTCCTGACCGTCGGGGGTCCACAATGAGCACGCCAGTCGGAGGCCGTCCGTGGGTCCGTCCGGCGAGAGGTCGGACACCTCGAAGAACTGCGCCGCAACACCTTTGGATGCCGGGCCCCAGTTCTTCTTGTGGCTGATCTTCCCCGCGTTGGGGCGCCGGATCGAGCAGTCGTTGAACGCACCGAGCGCGAACGGTTGCAATCCCGTGACGGTGTCGCTCTGCCACGTCACCCGGCAGGCCAAGCCGACTTCTGGCTCGATCTGCAGGTTAGGCGGGCCGTCGACGGTGCCCGGTGGCGGTAGGCCGATGGTGTCGTGCGACAGCGGGAATTCACCGAGGAAGGTGTGCTCATGATGCCGCCACGGCGTCGGCAACGGCCTTGCCGACCGTTTCGGTGGTGGCGGATCCGCCCATGTCGGGGGTGAGGGTGTCCCCACCGCGGGCGAGCACGGTTTCGACCGCGGCGAGGACGGCGGCGGCAGCCTCGGCTTCACCGAGGTGCTCCAACATCATGGAGGCGCACCAGATCTGACCGACGGGGTTGGCGATCCCGCGGCCGGCGATGTCGGGGGCGGACCCGTGCACGGGTTCGAACAGGCTGGGGAAACGTCGCTCGGGGTTGATGTTGGCACTCGGAGCGATGCCAATGGTGCCGGTACACGCTGGTCCGAGGTCAGAGAGGATGTCGCCGAACAGGTTCGAGGCCACCACGACGTCGAACCAGTCGGGGTGCATGACGAAGTTCGCGGTCAGGATGTCGATGTGGTACTTGTCGACGGCGATGTCGGGATAGGTGGTGGCCATCGCCTCGACGCGTTCGTCCCAATAGGGCATGGTGATGGAGATGCCGTTGCTCTTGGTGGCCGAGGTGAGGTGCTTCTTCGGGCGGGTCGCGGCGAGGTCGAAGGCGAACTTCAGGATGCGGTCCACCCCGGTCCGGGTCATCACCGTTTCCTGCATCACCGTTTCGCGGTCGGTGCCTTCGAAGATCTTGCCGCCGATGCTGGAGTATTCGCCTTCGGTGTTCTCCCGCACCACGTAGAAGTCGACGTCGCCGGGTTGGCGTCCGGCCAGCGGACTGGGCACGCCGGGCATCAGGCGGACCGGCCGCAGGTTCACGTACTGGTCGAAGGCACGACGAAACTGCAGCAGGCTGCCCCACAGCGAGACGTGGTCGGGCACCACCTCGGGCCAGCCGACGGCGCCGAAGAAGATCGCATCGAATTCGTTGAGCTCGTTAAACCAGTTGTCGGGCAGCATCTTTCCGTGCTGGGAGTAGTAGGCGGCGCTGGAGTGGTCGAAGTGCTCGTAGTCGAGTTCGAAGCCGAAGACAGCGGCTGCGGCATCCAGGACGCGCAGGCCTTCGGGGACGACTTCGGTGCCGATGCCGTCGCCGGGGATGACGGCGATGCGGTGGGTGGTGGACATGTCTGGGCTTCCTTTCAGATGGGGTGAGCGGGTTGGCGGCCGTCGAGGACGTCGATGACTGCGTGGGCGGCGGCGATCCCGGCGCGGGCGCGGGCTTCCACGGTCTGGCCGGCCAGGTGGGAGGTGATGATGACGTCGTCGCGGCCGCGGAGTGGACTGTCGGCGGGCAGCGGTTCGACGTCGACGACGTCGAGGGCGGCGCCGGCGATGTGTCCGTCGGCGAGCGCCTGGGCGAGGGCGTCCTCGTCGACCAGTGAGCCGCGGGCGGTGTTGATCAGCACTGCAGTGCTTTTCATCGCACGGAAGACGTCGCGGCCGATCATCCGGTGCGTGTCGGGCGTGGGACGGGTGTGCAGGCTCAGGTAGTCAGCGGCGGCGATCACGGTCTCACGGTCGACGAACTGCACACCGGTAAAGGCCGGGTCGGGGTGAGCGGTGTTGACCAGAACTGTCATGCCGAATGCGGCACCGAGTTCGGCGACCGCGCGACCGCTGGGCCCGTAGCCGAGAATCCCGAGGGTCGCTCCGCGCACTTCGTGTCCGGCGTCGCGGGGCCATCGGCCCGCGCGGACGCCGTCGATGATAGCCGGTAGCCGGCGGGCGGCCATGAGCATCAGGGCGATGGTCAGTTCGGCAACGGAATCGTGGTTCACGCCGGGGGTGTTGCATACCCGGATCCCGCGGGCTGCTGCGGCGGCCACGTCGATCGAGTCGTAGCCGACGCCACTACGTGCGATCACCTTGAGATCGGTTGCCCGAAGCAGCATCTCGGCGGTGATGGGCTCACTGGCGACGATCGCCCCGTCCACACGGTCCAACAGTGCCAGCGCCTCCCCCGTGCCCCGTGCTCGTACCGCTGGGCTGTAGGTGACGTGGTGGCCATGCTTTCGTAGCAGTGCATCCACTTCGTCGCCGGGGTGCAGGTAGTCGGTCGTCACCAAGATGCGGGACATCGGAGGTCTTCCCTTCACCAGGTCCGTTCAAGAGGAGGCGTGTGCCGTGGCCCGTGCTGGCGACGCGGTTGTGGCGTTATCCTGCAGTGCTTTCGGTTGTACTACAACGGGTTCGTCGGTGTCCGCGCCCTCGATGTCGAACGGGAGGCGCCCGGCCAGCACCTCGCGGGCTTGGTCAGCGTCGAAGCTGTTCTCCCACTTGCCGACCACGATGGTGCCCAGCGCATTGCCCAGGACGTTGATGAACACCCGGCCCTCGTTGAGCAGACGGTCGATGCCGACGATCAGGGCGAGTGCGGCCAGCGGTACATGCCCGACGGCGGTGATGGTGGACGCCAGCACGATGAACGCGCCGCCGGCGATGCCAGCGGTGCCCTTACTGGTCAGCATCATTACCCCCACCATGACCAACTGTTGTTGCCACGACAGGTCGATGCCGACGGCCTGGGCCAGGAACAGCGACGCCATGGTCAGGTAGACCGCGGAGCCGTCGAGGTTGAAGGAGAATCCAGCAGGGATGACCAGGCCGACGACGGAGCGTTCCACGCCGAGGTGTTCGAGCTTGCGCACCAGCTGTGGCAGGACGGCTTCACTGGAGCAGGTGGACAGGGCGATGAGCAGTTCGGTCTTGAAGTAGCGCATCAGGGTGAAGACATTCAGCCCGCAGGCCCGCGATATCAGACCGAGCACGACGATGACGTAGACGACGCAGGTACCGGTGAACAGCAGGATCAAGAAGCCGAGGTTCTGCAAGCTCGACGCTCCGTACTTGGCGACCACCGACGCCAGCGCGCCGAACGTGCCGATGGGTGCCAGGCGCATGACCCAGCCGACGATCTTGAACACCACGTGGGACAGCGAGGCGATGAGGGCGGTGATCGGGGCGCTCTGGGCCTTGGTCACGTTGAGCGCGCATCCGATGAGCAGCGACACCATCAAGGCGGAGAGGATGGCGTGCCCGGTGATGGCTCCGAACAAGGAGTCGGGGATGACGTTGGTGACGAACTCGACGACGCCAATCTTGTCCCCCGAATCCACGCCGGGGATCTTGCTGGCGTCCAGGGTGGCGACGTTGATGTTCATTCCCGCACCGGGTGTGAAGACGTTGGCGACGATCAACCCGATCAACATCGAGCCGAGCGAGAGGACCAGGAAATAGCTCAGCGCCTTCACGCCGATGCGGCCGGCCTTGCGCAGGTTGTCCATCGAGGCGATGCCGAGGGTGACGACGCAAAACACGACGGGCACGACGATCATCTTGACGAGACCGATGAACCAGTCATTGAGCGGGCTGACGGCCTTGCCGACGTCGGGGGCCAGGATTCCCAGAGCGATGCCGAGGACGGCGCCCAGAATGACCTGGAACCAGAGCTGGCGGATCAGGGTGGCAAGGCGGGACCGTTGCGGTGGGGAGTTGACGGCGGAGATGGACATGACGAGTACTCCTAGGGTGCTGTATGTGGTGAAAGGGGTTCCGGCCGAGGAAGTTCGGCGCTGGGCGGCGGCCGGCGGCCGGGCAGCGAGGAGCGGTCGGTCAGTGGTGCAGCCCGCGCAGAACTTTGTAGAAGGCGCTCTTGGCTTCAAATCCGATGCCGGGGATCTCGGTGAGACCGACCTGGCTATTGGAGACGACGGCGTCGTCGGCGAAGCCGCCGGTGGGCTGGAATTCGCCAGGGTAGGACTCGTTGCCACCGAGCTTGAGGGCCGCGGCGATGTGCAGCGAGAACTGGTGCCCGCCATGGGGAATGCAACGACGGGAGGACCAGCCGTGCGCCTTCAACATCTCCTGTACGCGCAGGTATTCGGTGAGTCCGTAACTGAGTGCGGGGTCGACCTGGATGTAGTCGCGGTCCGGGCGCATGCCGCCGTAGCGGATCAGGTTGCGGGCGTCCTGCACGGAGAACAGGTTCTCCCCGGTGGCGATCGGTCCGCTGTAGTGCTCGCAGAGGGTGGCGTTGAGCTGGTAGTCCAGCGGGTCGCCGATCTCCTCGTACCAGAACAGGCCGTAGGGCTCGATGGCCTTGCCGTAATCCAGTGCGGTCTGTAGGTCGAACCGTCCGTTGACGTCCACGGCCAGGCGGGAGCCGTCGCCGTCGAGGACCTCCAGCACGGCCTCGATGCGCTTCAGGTCGTCGGCCAGGTCGGTGCCGCCGATCTTCATCTTCACCACCGAGTAGCCCATGTCCAGGAAGCGGCGCATCTCGTCCTGCAGATCCGCGAGCGTCTTTCCGGGCGCGTAGTAGCCGCCGGCGGCGTAGACGAACACGGAGTCGTCGGGCTGGCCGTCGCCGTAGCGGTCGGACAGGTAGCGATACAGCGGTTGGCCGGCGATCTTGGCGGCCAGGTCGAACAGCGCCATGTCCAGTACGCCTATCGCGACGGAGCGTTCGCCGTGTCCGCCTGGCTTCTCGTTGTTCATCATGATCGGCCATGCCAGCGTCGGGTCCAGCTCGCCGGCGTCGTCGAGCAGGGTTTCCGGCTCGGCATCCAGCAGCCGCGGGATGGCGCGGCGGCGCAGGATTTCCCCGGCGCTGTATCGACCGTTGGAGTTGAAGCCGTAGCCCACGACCGGTTCGCCGTCACGCATGACATCGGAGACGATCGCCACGATCGAGCAGTCCATCGAGCTGAAGTCGATCCAGGCGTTGCGGATCTTGGAGCTGATCGGAACGACACCTTCGTGGACGGAGAGGATCTTCATGTCGTGCACCTTCCTTGTATCTTATAAGATATGAGTGATGACACGAATGGTAAGGTGGATGTGGCCGTGAGCACAAGGGGTAGTTAGTGACTGCGGTCACGTCAGTGGATCGATGAGATGGGGCGCACATGACGACACCGCAGGTCACGAACGTCTTCTCCAGCAAAAGCGACGTCGCCTACCACGAATTGCGCCGGATGATCCTCGGCGGTGAACTGCCGGCTGGCTCCCGGCTGGCGCAGTACGTCCTCGCCGAACAGCTGCAGATGAGCATCACTCCCCTGCGGGAGGCGATCCGGCGGCTCTCCGGCGAGGGCCTGATCGAGCTCGACAACCACAAGGACGCTCGGGTCTCCACGATCAGCGCGCCCGAGGCGCGCCAACTGTTCGAGGTGCGCCTCGCCCTGGATCCCGCTGCGGTCGAACTGGCGGCTGAGCGACGGACCGACGAGGACATCGCCCTGATGCGTGCCACGGTGAAGCGACTACTGCCGGTCACCCGAAAATGGGGTGAAGACGCCCTGACCGCGCACAGCGACTTTCACCGGGCGCTCTACCTGGCCTCACACAACGACGTGCTGATCAAGATGCTCGACGACCTCTATGCCAAGACCGACCGCTACCGACGGCTCGGCCTGGAACTCCCCGCCGGGGAGGAACCGCGCACCATCGACCTCAACGAGCACCACCACATCCTCGACCTCGTCATCGCCCGGGACGCCCCCGGGGCTGCCGCCCTCATGCGCGGCCACATTCAGAAGAGCCTCACCGCAGCGGCGATCAACGCCCTCGAACACCGAGACCCCGCACCTCAGTCGGTCACGGCCTGAGCAGAAGTTTTCGCTCCTGCAATGCCGTCCGGCGGGAACCCTCAGACGCCCACCGGCGGCATCGTCTGACAGTGCGGTATCCGCCTGCCTATTCGGGGAGGCCGATGGTCTTGATGGTCAGATATTCGGCGTATCCATGGGTGCCGTTGCGGTAGCCGAGACCGCTCTGCTTGGTTCCGCCGAACGGGCTGGCGATCCCGAAGTGGCTCTTGCCGTTGATGGTTACGTTGCCGGTACGCAGGCGTTGGGCAATGGCGAACGCCCGATCGACGTCGGTGCCGCTGACTTCACCGGACAGTCCGTAGATGCTGTTGTTGGCGATGGCGACGGCCTCGTCGTCGGTGTCATAGGGCGTGACGGTCAGAACCGGACCGAAGATCTCCTCCTGGGCCACCTGGGAGTCGGGGTCGACGTCGACCAGCAGGGTGGGTTGCGTGTAGTAGCCGTTGGGCAGATCCTCGGGTACTCCGCCGCCGGTGACGAGTCGGGCGCCGGAGGCGATTCCGCTGGCGATCAGTTCGAGGACCTTTTGCCGCTGCGCAGCGCTGATCTGGGGTCCCTGCATGATGCCCGGTGTCCACGGGTCCCCGACCGGGAAGTTCTCCATCGCGTTCGCCAGTATCGACACGCCTTCGTCGTAGCGGTTGCGCGGCAGCAGTATTCGGCTGCGCAGGATGCAGGATTGACCCGACATCACACACGCCATCATCGCCGCCAGCGGCAAGGCCGATCCGAACTCGGCGTCGTCGAGCACGATGTGCGCCGACTTGCCCCCCAACTCCAGCAACGTCTTCTTGACCGTGGCGGCACCCGCGGCCAAGATGGCGCGCCCGGTGGCGGTCGAGCCGGTGAAGGTGATCATGTCGACGCGCGGATCGGCCGACAGTGCGGCGCCGACCTCGTTGGCATTGGAGGACACCACGTTGAAGACCCCCGCGGGAATGTCGGTCTCCTCGGCGACGATGCGACCCAGCTCGGTTCCGGACCACGGGGTGAGCTGTGCGGGTTTGAGAACCACGGTATTGCCGGCCATCAGAGCCGGCACGGTTTCGGCGACGTTCAGGTAGAACGGGACGTTCCACGGGGTGATCGCCCCCACGACACCGACGGGTTCGTAGGACAATTTGCGGCGGGCAGGCCCCAGGTGGGTCTGATGGATGCCGGTGTCGACCAGGTAGTCGAAGTCACGGCCATATTCTGCCCAGTGCTTGACTTCGGCGATCGGTTCCTCGATTTGGCTGCCAGTCATGCTGACCGGGCAACCCACCTCGGTCACCAGCACGCGGCGAAGCCGTTCCTTGTTCCGGTCCAGCGCGTCGTGCAACTGCATCAGACAGTGGAAGCGGAACTCGACATCCCGCGCCCAGTTCGCGTGCTCCAGCGCGCGCCACGCGGACCCGACCGCTCGTTCCATGTCGGCGACCGTGGCATCGGTGGCCTGACCGACGATGTCGCCGCTTCCGGGATGCTCGACGTCGAACAGCGCGCCGCCATCGGCGAATTGCAGCTCGCCGTCGATGAGCATGCGTTGCTCTCCAGCCAGGATGCCCGTGTCCGTCGTCGGGCTCATCGCTACCACCGCGCGGGGGCCGGGGTGTCGATGCTCAGCGGGCGCTCATAGGACAGGTCGTCACGATCACGGGTACCGACGAGGTAGCCCTTGTCGGTGAAGAACGGCGACTGCAGAACCCGGGCGTCACCGAGGAACATGCCTTCGACAGTGGATCGGCGAACGACGATGCGCCACTGGCCTTCGCGACGCTCGAGTCGGTCGAGGTAGCGACCGGTGATGAATTGCGCAGTCTTGGTATCCGGCCCGATCAGCACCACGAGCACGTAGCTCTCGGCGTGCGCGGTGTCGCCGTCGATCTCGCAGCTGTGGGTGGTGACGTTGTGGGTGTGCACCCGCGACGTCTCGGCGTGCGTGCGGTTGGCCCATTCGCCGTAGTCCGGGCCCGAGTTGACGGCGTGGCCGTGCTCGTCGACCCCGTCGTCGTGGTAAGCCGAGGTGATGAGGTCGACGTCGTGACGGTCGCAGCCGCGCGCATGCCGACTGATGCAATCCAGGATCTCCGTGCGATCCAGCAAGTAGCGGACATCCTTCTGAAGCGCTTCCAGGGGACTGGGGGTGAGGGTGGTGGTCATCGTCGTCCTGCCGGTCGCTTGGGTCGGCACCGAATCACGTCGGCACCCACTGGGACTATACGACTGTACAGCACGGGGTTGAATGTCAGAATACGGATAACGAACAGATCGGGAGGCCATGGCGACATCGTCGCGGCGCGTCGGCGCCGAAACGTCCAAGACTCGGGACGTCCTTCTCGACTGCGTCGAGAAGCTCATGCTCGAGGAGGGATACGCCAGCGTCACCTACCGCGTCTTGGCGACGAAGGCCGGTGTGACGCCAAGCCTCGTGCAGTATTACTTCCCGAGTCTGGACGACATCTTCATCGCCGCCATTCGTCGCTACTCCGAACGCGGACTGAAGTATCTGACCGAGTCGTTGCAACGTCACGCCGACGAACCGCTCCGCGCCGTATGGGAGTACTCGTGGGAAGAGGCGACGGGTGCGATGATCACCGAGTTCATGGCGCTTGGCAACCACCGCAAGTCGATTCGCGCCGAGATCGCCGCCGTCACCGAGAGCGTGCGCAAGCTGCAGCTCGACGCGCTCACCGCGAAGTTCGGCGCGGATGCCAGGCCGATCGGTGATCTTTCGCTCCCAGCGTTGCAGCTTCTCATGTCCGGGCTTCCGAAGTTCATCAACCTCGAAGAAGGCATCGGCGTGACGTCCGCGCACGCCGAGGTGACCGAAGCGTTCGAACGCTACATCGACTCGGTGGAACCGCGCCCGGCTTCAGTCAAACGCGCGGCGCCGACTCGCAAGGCTGCGCCACGCAAGGCCACGCCTCGCAAGGCCACAGCGCGCAAGGCCGCATCGCGCACGAAGCGCTAATCGTCACGTTGGGCAGAACATGCCCCGATAGCCGTAGGCGGGATGCCGTTCGTTGACGTCCGCGGTGGGCGTCTGGAAGAGCTTCTCGCGCAACGTTCCTGGCCGGTACTCCGTCTGCATGAGGCCCTTGTCCTGGAGCACCGGTACGAGGTGGTCGAAGAAGTCCTCGTAGCTTCCGGGCAGCAGCGCGTTCATCACCTGCACGCCGTCGACGCCGGCGCCCTGGTACTCCAACAATCGCTTGGAGATCGTTTCCGGTGACCCGATGACCATCTGGGGCAACGACATCGACGTCAAGAAGTCTCTGACCGTGGGCGTGCCCCCGTCCGGCCAGGCATTGATCAGCGAGAGGAACGCCCCACGGATTCCGGGGATTTCGTCGAGGATGTCCACCAACGGCGTCGTGGGGTCATAGCGCCCCAGATCCATTCCGCTGAGGCTGGAGAAGTAGGCCGTTTGGGCTTCCTGACTTCGGTAGTGTTCGAGCTCTGCCCAGTTGCGTTGGGCCTCTTCGTCCGTCGAGCCAATGATGAACTGCATCCCCTGGAGGAACTTGATGTCGCCGTCTCGCCGTCCATGGCGACGCGCGAGTCTTCTCACCGTGTCGATCTGCTGTGCGATGGTCTCCAGCGTCATCGCCGAGAGGAACACGAGCTCGGCGTGCCGACTCGCGAAGTCCAGTCCCGCCGGTGATCCGCCGGCTTGTGCCAGGACCGGCGTGCGCTGGGGTGAGGGCTGCATCAGATTGAAGCCCTCGACGCTGTAGCGGTCACCCTCGTGGTTGATGTCGTGGACCTTGGTGGGGTCGGTGTAGATCCCACGCTCTGGATCGTCGACGATGGCGTCGACGTCCCACGAGCCCTCCCAGAGCTTGTAGGTGACGTCGACGTACTCCTTCGCCCACGCGTAACGCTCGTCGTGCGAAAGGCTCTTGGGTAGACCGAGATTGCGGAAGGCCTTCTCGTTGGCGGACGTCACGATGTTCCAGCCGATTCGTCCGTTGCTCAGATTGTCCAAAGTGGATGCGGCCCGCGCGAAGACGAACGGGTGATGGGAGATGACGGAGCTGGTGTACAGGAAGCCGAGGTCCTCGGTCTCGCGGGCCATCGCCGGTATCACCATGGTGCAGTCGCCGATCGGCACGTTCATCGCCATCTCGAAGACCACGTCGCGCGAACCCTTGTACTCCCCCTGCACGCCCATGACGTCGGTGAAGAAGAACGCGTCGACCTTGGCCTGCTCAGCGCGCCTGGCGAGGTCTACCCAGAGGTCGAAACCCTTGAACTCGCGGTTGCGGGCATCAGGGTGGCGCCACGCCCCGTGGAAGTTGTGACCGATCGAATCCATCACCAGCAGTGTGAAGATCATGCGTTTCGACATCGCGACCCCGTCTCGGAAATCTCTACCGGCAGCCCGCCATACGACTGCACGCTGTACGACTGTATAGCATGATCGTGGTTTCATGGCCGAAAGGATGTCTGGCCACCCGGGGCGACCGCGGTCGGATTCAACGCATCACATGACTGAACTGTTGGTGGGGATGGACGTCGAAGAGGTCGCGGTAGGACGGTGGCTGACGACCCTCCTCGTCGGCGATCCCGTACTTACGCGCCAATTCGGCGCCGATCAACGTCTGGCCGCTGACGTCCATCAGGTCGGGGTCGTTGAAGAGTGCCCAGATCACGTGTCCCGTCAGTCCGGGCGTTTCGGCGGATTGCAGGATGTGGCCAAACTTCTCGGGGTTGCTGGCGATGATCTTGCGTACGCGGTCGGTGAGGAGTGACCCCATCCACATCGACACCGTCGCGACGCCGAACTCACGGAAGTCGAACGCCATGTCGGCGGCCATCTTGTCCGTACCGGCCTTCGGAACCCCGTACGCGGGGCCGAACGCATAGTGCACTGCACCCGACGACGACGAGAACGCGACCAATCCCCTGCGCTGCGGCAGCATCAACGGCGCGGCGAGCACCGTGGCGACGTAGCTGCTGCGCAGGCCCACGTCGAGGGTGTCGATGACGTTGAGGGGCTCCTCCCAGAACTTCGTCCGGCCCATCATCTCGTCGCGGATGATCGCCGCATTGTTCACCAGGATGTCGACGCGGCCCGTGTCTTCGGCGATGCGCGCGAAGAGTGCCCGGACCTGGTCGTCGTCGCCGTGATCGACGGCGACGGCGATGCCAGTGCCGCCGGCGGCGGTCACCCGCGCCGCGGTCTCGTCGATGGTGCCCGCCTGTCGCGAAGCGGTGGCGTCACGGGTGCGGCCGGTGACGTAGACGGTGCACCCGTGGCTTCCCAGTGCTTCGGCGATTCCTGCACCGGCACCGCGGCTGGCGCCGGTGACGACCGCGACGGGGTAGTCATTGGACATGCGTGCCTCTTCCTGTGTGTGTCATCGGAGACTTCGCCTAGTCGGGAATCCTTGCCGATTCCTTCATCTCGGTGATCGGACGCGCCAAGCCTTGTTCGTCGCAGATCCTTTGCAGTCGTTGGACGGTCTCGGTGACTCCGGCACCGGATCGCTGTCCCGGGGTGAACGTGGCGGGTAGATGCCGCATGCCCTGGATGACACCGATGCTGTCGTAGTGCACGGCTGCGTCGGGGTCGCAGTGGTAGTCGGGCATCCGGTCGAGGACGGCGGTCAGCATCGACTTGAAGACCGTGCGTGCCACGTTGGAGCCGATGCACCGGTGCACGCCAAGCCCGAAGCTGAAGTGGCGGTTGGCCTTCCGGTCGAGCACGATCGCGTCGGGGTCGGCGAACAACGCCGGGTCGCGGTTGGCCATCGCCCAGGACAGCCAGAGCCGTTGCCCCTCCTTGAGCTGCGCGTCGCCGACGGCGAGGTCCTCGGAGACGGTGCGCCCATCACCCGGGGCCGGGGTGAAGTACCGCAGGAACTCTTCGGTCGCCGGGTTGAGCAGGGTGGCGCGGTCCCGGCTCAGTCGCGTCCGCTGCTCGGGGTTGAGTGACAGCCATTCCAAGGCGTGCGCGGTGAGGGCGGTGGTGGTGTCGAAGCCGCCGCCGATCAGCAGATTCAACATTCCGATGTGTTCGATGTCCGGTGGTGCCTGCCCATCGATCCGCATCTTGGCCAGCGCGTCGATGATTCCCGGGCGTGGGTTCTCGCGGATCGCGGCGAGGTTCGTGAACAGGTCGATCGCCATGGCCATGTAGAGCTCGCGCACGCGTTCGGAATCTGGCGAGTCCGGCGGGGTGTAGACCGAGGCGTGAGCGGGCTCGTTGTACATCGCCCACTTCTCCAGCGGAACGCCGAGCATCGCCAGTGTCAGTACCGCGGGAACGACATTGGCCAGATCGTCGACGAAGTCGATGCGTCCGGTTTCGATGTGGTCGTCGATGCATGCGCGCGCGATCTCGTCGACGAAGGGTTCCCATCGTTTGACGGCCGCGGGCGACAAGTAGGGGTTCAGCGCAGTGCGGTAGAACCGGTGCTCGGGGTCGTCCATCTCCAGCATGCCGCCACGGAAGCCCTCGGTCTCGACCATGATGGGGATGCCGATGCCCTTATAGCCGCGGCGCTCGTTGCGAACGTCGTGGTCGTTGCTGACCTGCGGGCAGCGCGCCAGCTCGAATACCTGCGCCCCGCCGGCGGCAACCCAGTGACCGTCGTAGGTTTCAGTCCACGCGACCGGGCATCGCTGGTGCATCTCGTGGGTAACGTCGAGAAAGTGCTCGCGGTAGTCCGAGGCGTGCCGGTCGAAGTGATGGCGAGGTTGCCGGTCGTCAGCCGTGGAATCGTTTGCAAGGGAGGTCATGTCATCGTTCCTCGTTGGCCGTGGGCGGCGCGGGCCCGGACGAGATGCTCGACCATCACGCTGATGGCTTGCTCTGCGCACAGCGTGTGCCCCTGGCAGCGGGTTGGGTCTACCTCGCCGCACATGTGACTTCCTGTCGCACCGAATCCTGCGAATGAGTTTGGAGATTCATCGGTCACACGACGGCGCCGCCATTCACGCCGATCACCTGACCATTGACGTAACCCGCACCCTCGGAACACAGGAACGAGCACACGGCGGCGACGTCGTCACCCGCGCCGAGGCGCCCAGCGGGGATGGCCTTGGTGAGATGCTCGGTGGCAGGAAGTTTTCCGTTGGCCTGTTGTTGCCGCAGCATGGGTGAGTCGATGACGAAGGGGGGCACGGTATTCGCCGTGATGCCCTTGCGGGCGTAGTCCAGGGCGAGCGTCTTCGTCATCGCAATCACGCCACCCTTGGTGGCCGCGTAGTGCCCCTGCCGAGGAGCACCTTGCTGACCGGCGGCCGAGGAGATGGTGACGATCCGACCCCAGCTTGCTTCCACCATGTCCGCGAGCGCAGCCCGGACCGCGAGGAACGTGCCGGTCAGATTCACCGCCAGGTAGCGGTTCCATTCCTCGAGGGTGATCTCGTCGAACCGGGTGAAACCGGCGATGGCGGCGCTGGTGACGAGAATCCCGATGGGACCCAAAGATTCGCGGACGTCGACGAAGGCGGACCCCACGGCCGCTTCGTCGGACACGTCGACTCCGAACGCTAATGCCGTGCCGCCCCTGGCGTGAATCTCCGCAGCGGCCTTTTCGGCGTTCTCCAGATTCACGTCCATGATCGCCACCCGGTGACCGTCTGCGGCGAGTCTGGTGCTGATCGACTGACCCAATCCGGATCCCCCGCCAGTGACCACTGCTGTTCGGCGCAACGCACACCACCCCTTAACTGTCACCACACGTACGGGTGCTGTACGAATGTACAGCGAACGGGGGCCGTGGCACAAGGCGGACGTCGGCGGGGGACGCGGGACCAGGATGGGTCAGCCGGTCAGCCACATCGCTTTAGGGTTCGTCGTTGAAATCGTCGACGTCTGCGTCCTTCGGCGTCTTGCCGATGACGAAGTAGGTACCTGGCTTCAACAGGAAGTCGTTGGCGTTGGCGCAAATCGTCGCGGTGACTGGCGACCCGGCCCATTTCGTGGCGCCGATGACGCCGGACACGTTGACCTCTCCGGGATGGTCGGCCGGGCAGACGCCGCTTGGCGGACTCACCGGGGAGTTGGTGATGTTGGTCAGCGGCATGCTCTTGCCCTTGACGAACGGCGCGTCCCAGGTGATCGTCTCCGTGCCGGGTGCGGTGCGGTTGGACTGTCCGGTACCGGTGGTGCCGTTGCGTCGGGTGCAGTCGGTGAGGAAGTGCGGGAACGTCGCGTTGGGACCGGAGAATCCGCCGCATTGAATGCGCACTCCCTTGGGGACCGGCTTGGGAGCTGCCATCGCGGGCGAACTGGCGATCAGCGACGCGCTCACGGCGGCGGTGAGGCCAACGGCGAGTGTGATGCCCTTGGAGAGATTTCGACATGACGACGTACGATTCATCTGAATGTTCCTCCTGGTGAATGGTTTTCACCGCCCGAGGACACCGGGCTCCCCGCATCGCGCGAGAGGGCGTGCCGTTGCTCGATGCGCTTCATCGAGCAACGTCCCGCAACGAGATTCTCTCGTTGTGTCGCGCGTCACACTACGGGTCTGCTGTACGTATGTATGGCATCTGCCGTCAGCGTGTCGCCCCGTGTGGCGATCAGACTCCGGCCGGCCCTGGCGCTCCGTGCATGTAGAGCGTCTGCCCTGAGCAGTAACTCGAGGCGTCGGAGGCGAAGAACAAGACGCCGTAACCGATCTCGTCGGGTTCGCCGAGGCGGCCAACCCCGTTGGACATCGCGAGCGTGCGTTCGTCGAGGCCGAGTTTCTCGGCCTCGTCCATGAGCGTTGCCGCGCGCACGGCCCCGCACGCGATGGCGTTTACGCGAACTCCCTTGCGCGTCCACGCCGCGGCCATGGAACCGGTCAAGTTGTTGACCGCCGCCTTCGCCGCCCCATAGGGCGCAGCCAGAGGCATCGCCAACAAGCTTGCCCCAGAGGAGATGTTGACGATGGCGCCCTTGCCCTGCTCGAGCATCGGAACCGACGCGGCCCGGGACAGATGCCATACGCTGCCCAAGTTCAGGGCGAGGACGTCGTCGAACTCACTCTCGGTCCATCGTTTGATGGGCTTGGTCTGCGCTCCGCCTGCGTTGTTGACCAGGATGTCCACTCGACCGAATCCGTCGAGAGTGGTGTCGATCAACTGTTGGCAGGCATCCATCCTGGTGACGTCGGTCGACACCGCCAGCGCTCGGCGCCCCATGGCCTGCACTTCCTTGGCCGTGGCCTCCAGCGGGTCCGGGCGGCGACCCGCCAGCACGACGTCGGCGCCGTGTTCGGCCAGCACGAGGGCGGCGCCGCGGCCGATGCCCGTGCCGCCACCGGTGATGACGGCGACGCGGCCATCGAGTGAGAACCGATTGCTCATTACGCACTCCTCGAGTCCGTTGGCCGCTGCGGCCGTTCGTGGTGTTGTACGAGTGTATGGCAAGGCTCGTGCTCACTGGAGCCCCCATCGGTCGATCGCGCACCGCGCTGTACTTTCGTACAGCGCAGCCCGCTCCGAACGAAGGCACCCCAATGACCCTGGATCTGACCATCGATGAACTCCTGTCGACGACCCGATCGGTGCGTCTGCGGCTCGACTTCGACACTCCGGTGCAGCGGGAGGTGTTGAGCGAATGCCTTGCGCTCGCGCTGCAGGCGCCCACCGCCTCGGGGGCACAGGGCTGGCGGTGGGTGTTCGTCGACGACACCGAGACGAAGCACGCGCTCGCCGAGATCTACCGGGCCAACCTCGCCGGAGCCGGTAGAGGCCGCGATGCGACCGACCAATCACCCCGGCAGGCACGAATGGCGGCGTCGGGAGCCCACCTGGTCGAGCATCTGCAGGATGCCCCGTTGCTGCTCATCCCCTGCCTGCAGGGGCGAGTCGACCACGCGAGCTCGGCCAAGAGCGCCACCTTCTGGGCGTCGGTGATGCCGGCGACGTGGAGCTTCTGCCTGGCCCTGCGCTCCCGCGGGTTGGGAACGTGTTGGACAACGTTGCACTTGTTCGGAGGCGGGGAGCGTGCGGCGGCCGAGGTGCTCGACATCCCCTACGACCAGTACAGCCAGGTGGGAATGTTCCCCATCGCCTACACGTTGGGCGTGGACTTCAAGCCGGCGCGACGCCTGCGCCCCGCGGACGTGACGCATTGGAACCGCTGGTAACCCGAACCTTTCGACGCGACGCGCTATTGCCCGGCCGTCACGGTGTCCTATACAGTCGTACAGCAGCACGGGTGTCATCCGCGTGCGATGTGCCGCCGCCGAGGAGCCGACGTTGAGCGATTTGTATTACGATCCATGGGACTTCGACATCGACCTCGATCCCTACCCGACCTACCGACGCCTGCGCGACGAGTGCCCGGTCTACTACAACGAGCGCCATGACTTCTGGGGCGTGAGCCGCTATGCCGACGTCGATGCCGCGCTGAAGGACACGACGCGACTCAGTTCCGCCAAGGGCGACATCCTGGAGGTCGTGATGGCCGATCCGGTGATGCCCCCGGGGATCTTCATCAACGAGGATCCGCCGTTGCACACGATCCACCGGGCGATCGTCTCTCGAGCGTTCACGCCCAAGAAGATGCGGGCCATCGAGGACAAGATCCGCGCGTTCTGCGTCGCGTGCCTCGATCCGCTGGTCGGCGGAGATCGCTTCGACTTCGTCGTGGACCTCGGAGCCGAACTCCCCATGCGCACCATCGGCATGCTGGCTGGGATCCCCGACAGCGAGCAACCCGCCGTGCGCGAGCACGCCAACCAGGTGCTGCGCAACGAACAGGGCAAGCCGATGCAGATCAAGAAGGACCGTTACTTCACCGGGGAGATGTTCGGCGAATACGTGGACTGGCGCGAGAAGAACCCCTCCGATGACCTGATCACCGAACTACTCAACGTGGAGTTCGAGGACGAGAACGGCACCACGCGGAAGTTGACCAAGCAGGAGCTCGTGGTGTTCCTCGCGGTCGTCGCGGGCGCGGGGGTCGAGACGACGGGACGCCTGTTCGGCTGGATGGGCAAGGTCCTGGCCGAGCATCCCGAGCAGCGCAAGGAACTGGCCGAGGACCACACGCTGATTCCGCTGGCGATCGAGGAGTTGCTGCGCTTCGAACCACCGGGGCCGCACGTGGCGCGTTACGTCGCCACCGACGACGTGACCTTCCAAGAGCAGGTCATACCGGCGGGCAGTGCGCTGCTGATGATGCTGGCCTCGGCCAACCGCGACGAACGGCACTTCGAGGATCCGGACACGTTCGACATTCACCGAAAGCCGGGCGGTCATTTGACCTTTGGTCGAGGTGCGCACTTCTGCGTCGGCTCCCCGCTGGCGCGTCTGGAGGGCCGGGTGGCGCTGGAGGAGGTGCTCAGGCGCTGGCCGGAATGGGATCTCGACATGGCGGGCGCCACGCGGTCGCGGACGTCGACGGTGCGCGGCTGGGACACCATGCCCACCGTGGTTGCCTGACGTGAGCAGCCCGAGGAACCGGGTCGCGGTCGTCACCGGTGCCGCCCGCGGCCAAGGGCGCAGCCACGCCGTCGCCCTGGGGTCGGAGGGAATGGACGTGATCGCCATCGACCGGTGCGCCGACATTTCGTCGATCCCCTACCCCTTGGCCAGCGAGCAGGACATGGCCGAGACCGCCGCCATGATTCGTGCCACGGGCGCGCGGGTGCACACCGTCCTCGCCGACGTTCGCAGCCTGACCGCCGTGCAGGCCGGGGTGGCGGCTGGAGTCGAGGCGTTCGGCGACGTGTCGGTCGTGGTCGCCAACGCCGGCGTGGTCGCGATGGGTCTCCCCGATCCCCTCGATGACGTGGTGTTCGCCGACGTCGTCGACGTGAACCTGGTTGGCGTATGGCACACCCTCGCTGCGACGGTGCCGTCGATGATCCGTGGCGGCCAGGGCGGATCCATCGTCCTGATCAGCTCGATGCAGGGGCTGGTGGGACGCGGCGGTGATGGAAGCGCGGCGGCCTTCGCCTACGCGGCGTCCAAGCACGGTGTCGTCGGATTGATGCGCTCGGCAGCCAATGCCTATGCACCGCAGAATATTCGGGTGAACTCGGTACATCCGACCGGTGTGGCGACGCCCATGATCTTCAATGAGCACATGGCGCAGGCGTATGCCGCGGGAACGTTGTCCAGCGGGATGTCGGGCAATTTGCTCGACGTGCCCTACGTCGAGCCGATGGACGTCACCAACGCCGTCGTGTGGCTCACCAGCGACAAGGCGCGCTACGTCACCGGCATCACGTTGCCGGTCGACGCCGGCTTCGCCGTCATGTAGGCGGCTGCGTGCTAGCGGTCCCCGATGATGAAATCTGCTGCGCGCGAGGCCATTGCCATCATCGGGCCATTGAGGTTGCCGGCCACCATGGTGGGTAGCACCGAACAGTCGACGACGCGCAGCCCGTCGACGCCGCGCAGCCGCAGCTGATCATCTACCACGTCGTCGTCGCTGGGACCCATCGCGCACGTCCCCGCGGCGTGATAGCCGCAGTATCCGCCGTCCAACACCGTGTCGACCAAGTCGGCGTCGGAGAGCACGTCTGGGCCGGGGTAAATCTCGTGACTGATGCGCTCGGCGATCGGTGACTGTTCGAGGACGCCGCGCATTGCGCGCACCACGTTGGCGGTCGTCGTGCGGTCGTAGTCGGTGTCGAGGTAGTTCGGGTCGATCCGCAGTGGCGCCGACGGGTCCGCGGAGGTGATCTCCAGCGATCCCCGCGACGTCGGGCGCAGCACCATCCCAAGGCACGACACCCCGGCTTGGCGGTCGATGGTCACGGGCTTGCCGAGGTTGTACGGCGGAATCGTCCACGGGCCGAGCATGATCTGACCGTCGGGTCGGTCGGCATCGGGGTTGGCCTTCACGAAACCGACGATGTCGAAGGACGGGGCGGCCAGTGGACCCTTGCGTGTGGCGAGGTACCGCGCGGCCGTGAGCGCCTGCGCCGCCGTGCTGGACAACTGGCGGTTGTACCCGAGGTCTTCGTCGAGTTGTAGGCGCAGGGTGGCGCACCGGTGTTCGCGTAGCCCACGGCCGACGTTGTCGCGCTCGAGATGGACGGTAACCCCCGCTGCGTCGAGCACGCTGCGGGGCCCGATCCCCGACAGTTGCAACACCTTTGGAGTGTTCAGGCTCCCGAGGCTCAAGATGACTTCCCGTGTCGCGCCGATGATCGCCGATCCGCCCTGCGCCACGACCCGCAGTCCAACGGCTCGTCCGTTCTGCACGACGACGTGTTCGACGTGCGTGCCGGTGCGTACGGTTAGGTTTCGCCGGTTCATCACGGGCTTGAGGAACGCCGAGGACGCGCTGACCCTGCGCCCGTTGCGGATGGTGGAGGTCGCGTACCCGATGCGGGCGTCGTCGGATTCGTTGATGTCCGTGACCCGCTTCAATCCGAATGACGCTCCCGCGGTGATCATTTCCTCGCATAGCGGGTCCGGATCCTGGGGCACGGAGACGTGGACCGGGCCGCCGACGCCGCGGGTCGAGGACGCTCCGAAGACGTTGTCTTCGAAACCCGTGAAGATGGGAAGCATGTCCTTCCAGCCCCAGCCCTTGTTGCCGAGTCGCTCCAGCCCGTCCCAGTCGGCGCGGTGACCGCGGTTGTAGATCATCCCGTTGATGGAACTGGACCCCCCGAGCACCTTTCCGCGCATCCATCGCTCGGAATGCGGGTTCGCACCGAAGGGCGTGGTGGCGTAGTGCCACATGTGCTTCTCGCTGTCGAACAACTTCCCCGACCCCTTGGGCACGCGAAACAGCGGGCTGCGATCGGGGCCGCCGGCTTCTATCAAGAGCACGGTGATATTCGGATCCTCCGACAGGCGGTTCGCCAAGACGCATCCGGCCGAACCCGCACCGGCGATGACGTAGTCGTAGCTGCTCATCTGCTGCCCTCCGTGGAAGCTCAGCGCGACGACGTGCGCTGTACGATCGTATGGTAGCTGACGATCCTCACTCGCCCCCGGAGGTATTCCGATCCGGAAGCGGCGGAACGCCATTCGTGTCCACGCCGTCCTCGACCTGCAGCTCCCAGCTGTTGAACGCCATGGCCAGGCAGGTGTACGCACCGACGATGAAGGGCACCTCGACGAGTTGAGCGTCGGTGAGCGCTTGGCGCAAACGATCCCAGATATCGTCGTCGATGCGGTAATCGTCCAGCAGCTGATCGGTCGCTGCGACCAGATCGCGCTCGAGCGGTGACCACGACTCGGAGTAGCCGTGCGCGATCGCCGCAACGTCATCGCCGTGGAGCCCGTAGCTCTTCGCCAGCCGCACGTGATGCACCCACTCGTAACGCGCGCAAGTACGCCAGGCCACGCGCAACAGCATCAGTTCCCGCTCGCGGTGCCCGATCGCCGGCTGCGTCAAGAGAACGTTGCCGAACCGGTTGAACGATGCGGCCAGTGCTGGATGGTGAAGCATCGTGGCCAAGACGTTCGGTGATCGGCCCGTCGCACGGAAGGCGTCTACGGCCCTGGCGGGGAAGGCTTCCCGGATCGCCGCGACGGCGACGTCGTCCCACTCATCCGCCGGAATCGGCGTCAGTCGCGGTGCGCCTCGCGACTCGTTCACGTTGGCCATGAGCAGACTATACAGACGTACAGCATGGGTGCTACGTTCCAGGTATGACTCTTGCCCCCGAGTCGGCCGGCACCGCAGCTGGCCGGGGTCGGCTGAATGGCCGTCGGATCATCGTCGTCGGTGCCGGTTCCCGTCCCTCGCCCGATCCGGAGGTGACCCTCGGCAACGGACGTGCGATCGCGGTGTTGTGTGCCCGTGAGGGTGCCGATGTGGCGTGCGTGGACGTCGACGAGGACGCCGCCCGACTCACTGCCGACCTGTGCACCCGAGAGGGCAGCGCCGCGATCCCCGTCGTCGCCGACGTCCGCGACGACGCGGCGTGCGCGAGACTCGTCGAGCAAGCCCACCACGACCTTGGGGGCCTCGACGGCGTGGTGGCAAATGTGGGGTACGGGGAGGGCAAGGGACTCGAGGGGACGACGCCCGAACTTTGGGACGACATCTTCGCGGTGAACGTGCGGTCACACTTCCTCGTGGCGCGCGCAGCCATGCCCGTGCTCGACGAGGATGGTGCGTTCGTGTTCATCGGGTCGGCGGCCGGGCTGAAGGCCGGTACCCGCTTTCCCGCCTACGACTCCTCGAAGGCCGCTCTGTTCGGGCTTACTCGGCACGTCGCGCTCGAAGGCGCGCCGCGCAGGATCCGGGCGAACTACGTCATTCCGGGTCCCGTCGATACTCCGCTCGGCCGCGTGGGTGACGCCACCGTCGCGGGCCGTACCAAGATCCGCTGGCCGCTAGGCCGACAGGCCAGCGCCTGGGACATCGCCTACGCCACCGTGTTCATGCTCAGCGCCGAATCCGCCTACATCACCGCGCAGTCACTCGTCGTCGACGGCGGTATCACGCAGTTCGGCTAGCGCCGGGCGCTTCCCCAAGGCAGAGGTGGATCAGGGCACTTCCAGCAAGAGGTCGGTAGAAGCGCGATGTTCAGTCCGGTCGACGAAGTTGTTCGGCGCAGGCGCTGGCGACGGGAGAGACCAATCTCATCGCACGACATTGGCGGGCGGGCGCTCCCTTGGGGAGGATCCCACTGCCAAACATGCTGTGTCGCAGGGTATTCGTCGCCATGAATACAACGGACGAAGCTAACCCTGGTCCTGCGTTGGACTTGCGTAATCCCAGGACAAAGTTCTCACCGGTGTCACACGGATGTAGGTGACGCCGGGTCTGGGTGCGGTGGGCCATTCGGACTCAGGCACGCCCCGCCGACGGGCACCTTCTCTCGCGAGCTCGAGTGCTTCGGCATGTTCGCGAACGATGCGGGCATGACCTTGGAACATCACTCCCCGGATATCTGCCATGGTCGAGCCGTCTTCGAGCATGATGCTGACGTTCGGGTTGCTTTCGACGTTGGCAACTTTGCGCGTCCCGTCTCGCACGCCCATGACGATGTCGCGGCCAACGCGAAAGTATCCCAGGGGTACCGTGTGTGGGAATCCATCCTGATCGATGGTGCTCAGTATCGCCCAGCTTGGGTGGTCATCGAGATACGCCTCGATTTGTTCGTCACTGAGTCTTCGTGGCATGAGGCAGCGTAACAAGGACGCATTCGGCTCGGGGCCGGCCAGCCCAAGGTGGACAACCCCTGTCGCGCAGTGATGTTCGATGTCTCGGTTCGTCCTGCGGCGCGGGCTGAGCAACAGCCTCGGGACGGTAACTCCCCCCGTAGATCAAACGCGGAACACTCGCTGACCGAAGGCCTCGCCATCGAACCGGTTACCAACGGCTCCGCGACGTTTCAGCGGGCGCGCTTGACGCGGGTCTCGTCCCAGACGGGTTCGGTAGTCTCGCGGACGCTACCGTCCGCGCCGAAGACCAGGAAACGATCGAAGGTGCGGGCAAACCAGCGGTCGTGGGTGACCGCCAACACCGTGCCCTGGTAGAGCTCGAGGCCCTCCTGCAAGGCCTCGGCGGACTCCAAATCAAGGTTGTCGGTGGGCTCGTCGAGCAGCAACGCGGTCGCACCTTGTAGCTCCAGCAGCAGAATCTGGAAGCGGGCCTGCTGGCCGCCCGACAGCTTGCCGAACGGCTGGTCGCCCCTCTGTTCCAACTCGTAGCGGCGCAACGCACTCATCGCCGCACCTCGGCCCTTGGCGTGCACCTCCCACAGGATGTCGACCAAGGTCCGCTTCTCCAGCTCGGGGTGGGCGTGGGTTTGGGCGAAGAACCCAGGAGCGACCCGCGCGCCGAGCTTCCACGTGCCGGTATGGGCGATGTCCTCGCCGGCCAGCAGCCGCAGGAAATGCGATTTCCCGGATCCGTTGGACCCGAGCACCGCGACCCGCTCGCCGTAGAAGACCTCCACGCTGAACGGGTCCATCAGCCCGGTCAAGCCCACGTTCTGGCAGGTGACGGCGCGCAGTCCGGTGCGACCGCCGCGCAACCGCATCTTGATGTCCTGCTTGCGTGGTGGTTCCGGCGGCGGGCCGGCCTCCTCGAACATCCGCAACCGGGTCTGGGCGGCCGCGTACCGGGACGCCATCGCATCACTGCGCCCGGCGTACCCGCGCATGTCGACGACGAGCTTCTTCAACTGGGCATGCTTCTCGTCCCAGCGCCGGCGCAGCTCGTCGAACCGCTCGAAGCGTCGCTCACGTGCCTCGCGGAAGGACGCGAATCCGCCGCCGTGGACCCACACCTCCGAACCGCTGGGCGTCGGTTCGACGCTGACGATCGCGTCGGCGGCCACCGACAGTAGCTCCCGGTCATGCGAGACGAAGAGCACCGTCTTGGTGCTTCTCTTGAGCTCCTCCTCCAGCCAGCGCTTGCCCGGCACGTCCAGGTAGTTGTCCGGCTCGTCGAGCAGCAATACCTCGTCGGGGCCGCGGAGAAGCGCCTCGAGAACGAGGCGCTTTTGCTCGCCGCCGGACAGGGTGCCCACCTGCCGCCACTGGCACTTGTCGTAGGGCATGCCGAGAGCCGCCACCGTGCATACGTCCCAGAGGTTCTCCGAGTCGTAACCGCCGGCGTCACCCCAGTCGCTCAGCGCCTGTGCGTACGTCATCTGGGCGCCCTCGTCGTCGCGAGTCATGATCGCCAACTCCGCGGCGTCGACCGCTTTCGCCGCCGCCACGATGGTCGTGCGAGCAACCGCGACGAGGAGGTCGCGAACCGTCCGGTCGTCACGCACAGAACCGATGAACTGTGGCATGACCCCAAGACCACCGCTGGCGGTGATCGTGCCCTCGTCGGGCTGCAACTCCCCGGCGATCAGGCGCATCAGCGTTGACTTGCCGGCCCCGTTCGGCCCGACCAGGGCCATGGTCGCGCCCTGCTCGACCCGAAAACTCGCATCCGTCAACAACAGCCGCCCATCGGGCAAGTAGTAGTCAACGTGCGCGACCTCTAGATGACCCATCGTCCCATCGTCGTCCATGCACTGACCCGCCGAACCGCGGCCTCAAGGTTGCGAATTGACATCGCGCAATGATGATGCGGTTGCTCACTCGTCAGGTCGACTCTTCCTCACCTGGAGTCACGATGATCGGCATCTGCAGCACCCGCAGGATCCTGGCGGCCGTGGAACCGATGAAGAGACGGCGAGGCGGGGCCAAGCGGCTGGAGCGATCGCCCTCCTGCCGGTCGAGCGCTTCGACCGCGGCCTCGATCGTCGCGCCGTTGGACATCTCGCTCCGCCACTGTCGAGACGCAGCGAAGATTGACAAGACACGCCTGGCTAAGTTGACAAGATTCGGGCGTGTTGCGGGAGCTTGTTAATCTTCGTTGCAAAAGCCCCGGTCAGAGTCACACGCCACAACCGCCACCTCACCGTCGGCGCTCGGCACTGCTGCCAGCGCGATAGCGCATCTTCATCGGACCGGAGCACGAAGCGTCGGCAATGCCGCTCTGACCGCCGAGACGCCCGGCCGATACCGAAACTCCTTGCACCACAAGGTTCTGCGTATCTTCCACCGCGATCGAGTAAGTGTCCCGCTCGCCTAGACTTTTGATCTCCGCGATCTTGTCCCAGAACACGTCGTTGTTTGTCAGGTCGTGGAGTCCGCGATCGTTGAGGATCGCCGCCGCCCTATGAAGGCGACCTCTGCTCGGGGAAGGCTTCCACATGGCCGATCCGCAGAACTTTGTTTGCATGGCTGCTGCGAACGCGCGGTGGCTCATCCCCTGCTCTGCGAGATCCCGACGAACTTGATCCCAGACCTCACGGGGGACCGTGTCGACATTCTCGTTGCTTTGGACGGACGCCAGCTTGGTGAGCACCTCGCGCGCCGCGAAGAACTTCACGCCGTGCACGTCGATGTCCCGAAGAAACCGCCGCTGATTGCTTGCTCCTGATATCGCGAGCTGCCAGCAGACGCGGTAACTACCCTTCTGATTTGGATAAGCCCGCGAGGCAATACCGAACCGCAACAGCAATTGTCGGACGTCCTCTATCAATTGCTGGCTCGTAGATGCGTAGTAGACCCGGCCAATCGACAGCTTCGCGTCCCAAGCGATGCATCCGTCGGTCGCCCACAGATGACGCAAGAACAGCGCCACCTGATCGTTCGAGGTGGCGAATACTTCCTTCGGCACGAATTTTTCGTGGCTCCGGAGTCCGAACAACCCCAGACCGTCGAGCCATGCCGCGATCGGATTGCGCTTCCCACGCGCCAGTCGGTAGGGAGCAGGTAGGCGCAGCGTTGTCACCCTCGCCTCGGGGTAGTCATCGCGTTTGGCGATGACACCGAAGTGTTTGGCCGCGTTGGCAACTGTGGTCAGGCTCATTTCGTCGATGCTTGCATAGCGGATCGGTTGCCTCTTGACGCACGACCCGTCGCCGATCATGTGCGCGAGAAGGACGACTTCATCGTCGGCCATCCGGCGTGCATCAAGTGGATCGGGCACACGGCGCGGACAGCCCACTCTCTCACCAACCTGCAACTTGATCAACGGAGTCCACCCCCTGAGCGTCAAGAACTCCGTGCTGGCCGTCGCCTCCATCTGACGACCCGAGCCGAGCCGGACCGTGAACGCCTGCTGGGGGTCCAGCAGGCGCACGTCCCTCACAGGTCGAGCCAGCATGCGCCCACGCGCGTCGAGCGACCACACCATCGGTCGTTCACCAGAGCGGGCGAACTTCTCGAACGTGATCTCGGATCCGTTGTCCGCCCGAAGAATTCGCGCGTCAGCGGTGAACCGACCTCGCCCCTCAGGCTCCGGATCCGTATTCCTGACCATAGGAGGGGGGAGTCTTTAGCGCGCCATGTCCACGAAGCGCGACAGGTGCAGCTGGTGCGCAACGGTAATCGTCTTCGTCGGCCCCGCGCGGTGTTTGGCGATGATCAGGTCGGCCTCGCCGCCGCGGGGGTCGTCACGCTCGAAGGCATCGGGCCGATGCAAAAGGATCACCATGTCGCTATCTTGCTCAATGCTGCCGCTTTCGCGCAGGTCAGAGAGCATTGGCTTCTTATCGGTTCTTTGCTCGGGACCACGGTTCAGCTGGCTCATCGCCACGACGGGAACCTCGAGCTCCTTCGCCAGAAGCTTGATCTGCCTGGAGAATTCGGACACTTCCTGCTGCCGGGACTCGACCTTCTTGCCCGACGTCATCAGCTGGAGGTAGTCGACGACGATCAGCCGGAGATCGGCCTTCTGGTGCAGTCGACGGGCCTTGGCGCGGATCTCCATCATCGTGAGGTTCGGCGAATCGTCGATGTAGAGCGGCGCCTCGCTGATCTCACTCATCCGGCGCGCCAACCGGGTCCAGTCGTCGTCGCTCATCCGCCCGGATCGCATGTCGGCGAGCTTGATCTTCGCCTCGGCGGACAGCAGGCGCATGACGATCTCGGACTTGCTCATCTCCAGCGAGAAGATGACGCTCGCCATCCGGTTCTTGATCGAGCACGACCGCAAGAAATCGAGTCCCAGAGTCGAATTGTGCGTCGGCACCATGCCCTCACCGGCGAGGTACAGGTGCGACTCGTTGTCGACCTGCACGCACCGCACGGGCACGCTGCCGACGGCGCGTACCCAGGCGACGTGAACTCCCAGCGCCAACAGGGCCGTCGTGCCTCCCGCTCGAGCGGGCAGTGCGGCGGGCACGAGTCGGTCGGCGCCGCTTCGCAGTTCAGCCGTGGTCCGGATGCCCGCCTCGGTGGGCCACTGGTGCTGCTCGTCCGCGACGATCACGGTGCCGTCGGAGAACTCGACTTCGTAGCAGGGGCGGCCGGTCATCACCTCGGTCGCCGCCACGACGCGCGTGGGCAGCCCGTCGGCGCCGATCAACTGATCGCCCACCTGGACCTCGCCCATGGTGGTCCAGCCATCGGGCGTGGGAAGCGGAGTATCGAGCGCGAGGGCCTTGCCGACACCAGGCCTGGCCGCCACCACGATCATCTGCCCGGCGTGCAGGCCGTTGGTGACCTCGTCGAGCTCGACGAAACCCGTTGGCACGCCGCGGGAGACACCGCCCTGCGAGGCGATGGCGTCGATCTCGTCCATCGTCGGCTGCAGCAGGTGCTCGAGGACGACGAAGTCCTCCGTCGTACGCCGCTCGGTGACCTCGTAGATCTCGGCCTGCGCCCGGTCCACCACGTCGGCGACGTCGGCTCCGTCAGCGCCGGCGTAGCCGTACTGCACGACCCTCGTACCGGCCTCCACGAGGCGCCGCAGCAGTGACTTCTCCGCGACGATGCCCGCGTAGTACCCCGCGTTGGCGGCGGTCGGCACCGTGGAGATCAGCGTGTGCAGATACGGCGCTCCGCCCACGCGCTTGAGGAGTCCGCGGCGGTCGAGCTCGGCCGAGACGGTGATGGCGTCGGCGGGCTCACCGCGGCCGTAGAGGTCGAGGATGGCGTCGTAGATGCTCTGATGCGCCGGACGGTAGAAGTCGCCGGGACGTAGCCGCTCGAGCACGTCGGCGATCGCATCCTTGGACAGCAACATCCCGCCGAGCACCGACTGCTCGGCCGCCATGTCCTGCGGGGGCTGGCGGCCGTACTCCTCGGCGGGGGGTCCGTCGTCGTCCGAACGTCCTCCGGAATGACCACCCGGCCGACCCAGGTCATCGACGACAGCCACGAAGCGTCCCACCTCCCCGTCATGTCCTTGCGTCGCCGTCGAACATGCATTCGACGCCGTTGTTCGCGACTGTAGAACAGCCCCCCGACGATTCCGGTTCGGACGGGACCGGAATCACCTGCGCCGGATCACGCTAAGACGTTGCTGGAAGCCAGGCAAACGGCGGTTGTTAGTAACCTCGTGGATCGAGTGTGGATAGGCGTGGTCGGCCATGTTGAGTCGTTGGGGACAACCTGTGTACAACTGCGCGAGTTTTTTGCATCGCCGCTGATAAGGGCATCACAGCGCCGGTGATTTTCTGTGGATGCCAATTCGTTCGGCGTGTCGGGTGGGGTTGCCACCTCGGGCGTGTTGTGTTGCCTTGACGGGCCAGACAGGTTAACAGCTGGTTATCTTCGCTGCGTCTTGATTGCGCGGCAATGTTCGCCAGAAGATACAGCAACGCCCGGGTGAAGCTTGATCATGGCTTCACCCGGGCGTATTGACGCTGCGGCTATTACTCCGCGACGACGTCCAGCGTTAGCGTGGCGCTCACGTCGGGATGCAGGCGCACGTCGACGGCGTGTGATCCGACCGACTTGATGTGGGCCTTGGGCAGGTGAACGGTCCTCTTGTCGAGGTTCGGTCCGCCCGCCTTCTTGATGGCGGCGACGACGTCGGAGGGCGACACGGAGCCGAACAGCTTCCCTCCGCCAGCGGTCCGCACCGGCAACGACACGGAGCCGAGCCCGTCGATGGCGGTCTTGAGTTCCTTGGCGTGGTCGAGGTCGCGCACGACCTTGGTCTCACGCGCGCGACGGATCTCCTCGGCCTGGCGCTCGGCGCCACGCGACGCGACGATCGCCATGCCGCGGGGCAACAGGAAGTTGCGGCCGTAGCCGTCCTTCACCTCGACGGTGTCGCCGGCCGAACCCAGGTGGTCGACCTCAGCGGTCAGAATCAGTTTCATGTGATGTCTTCCGTTCCGGTCTAGCGCGACGCCGCGCTGAACGGCAGCAGAGCCACCTCGCGGGCATTCTTGACCGCGATCGCGATGTCGCGCTGGTGCTGCACGCAGTTGCCGGTGACCCGACGGGCGCGGATCTTGCCGCGCTCGCTGATGTAGGTCCGCAGCAGCGCGGTGTCCTTGTAGTCGATCGTCTGCCCCTTCTTGGAGCAGAACGAGCACTTGCGGGTCTTGACCGGCTTCTCGGGAGCCGGGCGCCTCTTCGTGGAGGAGGACTTGGCCATGTCTATCTCTTTCTAAGTTCTGGAAAACAATTGATCAGAAGGGCGGTTCTTCGTCGGCGCCGCTGAACGAACCCGACGCGGGCGCGCTGCCCCACGGGTCGTCGCGCGGACCGTCGTTGGCCGCGGCGCGGGAACCGCCACTGCCGCCTCCGCCGAAGCCGCCACCGCCACCACCGCTGCGGCTGGCCTTGTTGACCTTGGCCGTCGCATACCGCAGGGAGGGACCGATCTCGTCGACCTCGAGCTCGACGACCGTGCGCTTCTCGCCCTCGCGAGTCTCGTACGACCGCTGCTTGAGGCGCCCGGTGACGATCACCCGCGAACCGCGAGTGAGGCTTTCGGCCACGTTCTCCGCGGCCTCACGCCAGATGCTGCACCGCATGAACAGCGGGTCGCCGTCTTTCCACTCGTTGGTCTGACGGTCCATCATCCGGGGCGTGGACGCCACCGTGAAGTTGGCGACGGCGGCTCCGGACGGCGTGAAACGCAGTTCGGGGTCGGCGGTCAGGTTTCCGACGATGGTGAGGTTGGTGTCACCAGCAGCCACGAGGTTCCTCCTGTGATCGGTGATGGTTCGCTTCAGAGCGGGTCGCAGGCGAGCCTACGGACACACTCTGACGTGCACTAGCCGCTTGGGCTCAGTGCTTGTCGGTCCGCATCACCTTGGTCCGCAGAACGGACTCGTTCAGGCTGAGCTGGCGATCCAGCTCGGACACCGTGGCCGGTTCGGCCTTCACGTCGATGACGGCGTAGATGCCCTCGGGGTGCTTGAGGATCTCGTACGCCAGCCGGCGACGGCCCCAGATGTCGATCTTCTCGACCGAGCCACCGTCTTTGCGGACGACGTTCAGGAACGTCTCCAGTGACGGAGCAACAGTCCGCTCATCGAGCGTGGGGTCGAGGATGACCATGATTTCGTATGGACGCATGAGGAACCCATCACCTCCTATGGTCGTGTGCGGCCACGGCGTGTCCGTGGCAGGAGGGTCGCCTGCGTCGGCAACCTCGCAAGGCTACAGCAGGACCCCCTGAGCAGCGAAATCGTCGCGGTCGGGGCCGACGACTCAGGCGACTCAGGCGACTCAGCCGCCCTCGGCCACCCGCTTGATCGCCGCCAGCGTCACCGGGATGCCGTCGTGAGCAGACGTCGTCCGAATCTCGATCTGCCGCTCTGCGTGCTCGCCGAACCGACCGCGGAAGCCCTCGATGCCTGCCGGTTGGAACGCCCACGACTCGGTCAGCCGGGTGCCACCGTCGACGGGTTCCATGCTGAACCCCCACCGCACCCAGCCCTCGTTGACCACCCACGCGAACTCGCGACCTGGGTCGGCGACGACGACGCGGCTGCGGGTCTCCCAGGTGCGCTTGCCGTCGTCGTTGCGCCCGGTGAAGTAGGCGCCGACGGTGGGTCCCTCGCCCTCGTCCCACCAGCAGGCTCGGCACTGCGGGCTGAACTCGCCGATGCGCGTGACGTCGGAGACCAGCGCGTACAGCTGATCGGCGTCCACCCCCACGACCACGGAGTCGCTGAATTCGAGATCGGTCATGTCGGCAACAACTCCTGCTCGGGTTCGACGATCGGTTCGGGTACCGCGGGGCGCAATCGCGCGGGCAGCCACGTCGGCGGCGCGTCGGGAGCGTGGTCGAACACGCCGCCCGACGGGTCGTCGACCCGGCCGCCATGGCGCACGATGTCCAGTTCGGGCCGGTAGATCTCGCGGATCACCAAGGCACACAACGACATCACCGCGATGTCGCGGAGCAGCACCGTGGTGGTGAACCACTGCTGCGGCAGCCCCATCTTCTGTTCGCCGAACAGGTAGAGCATGCGCGGCACCCAGACCAGCATGTCAATCGTCATCCACGCCAACAGGATTCGGCGATGCGGCAGCGCCAGGACCGCCAGCGGCACCAGCCACAGCGAGTACTGCGGGCTCCACACCTTGTTGGTCAGCAGGAACGCCGCCACCACCAGGAAGGCCAACTGCGCCAACCGCGGACGCTGCTTCGCCGTCAACCCGACGTAGGCGATCCCGCACAGGCACAGCGCGAACAGCACGGCCGTCACGGCGTTGGTCACCGAAGGCGGCTGCCAGAAGCCGAGATGCGGATCGAAGCCGCCCCACCCGGTGAACGACTTGATGACGTTGTAGATCGAATCCATGTCGTCGCCGCGACGCGTGTTGAGCCGGAAGAACTCCGACCAGCCGCGCGGAAACAGCACCATGATCGGCAGATTCACCACCAGCCACGTCACCGCCGCGGTCGCTGCCGTCGTGCCGACCTGTCGCATCTTCCCCGTGCGCAGGCCGAGGATCACCATCGGCACCAACAACAGCAACGGGTACAGCTTGAGCGCGACGCCGACGCCGATCAAGGCGCCCGCCACCGCCGGTCTTCGCCGCGCCCACGCGAGCATGGCGCCCGCCGCGCACGCCGTCGCCAGGGCGTCGAAGTTGGTGAAGATCTGGAAGATCAGCAGCGGCGACCCCGCGACGAGCGCCGCGTCCCACATCCGACGGCCCGCCAGTCGCGCCGTCGCCCACACCGTGGCCAACCACGCCAGCGCCAGGCCGAACGCGGCGATGTTGAAGAACATCACCACCTCGGCGACCACCGGCACCGACACCAGCTTGGTGAGCGCCGTGTAGGTCTTCGCCAACGCCATCGACACGTACTGGTAGAGGCCCGTCAGCACCGGATACTCCATGTACCTGATGGCGGGGCTGCCGTCGTACTGCCTCTGCGGGGCCCCGGTGGAATCCTTCTCCAACCAGAACGACTTGTACGGAAACTTGCCCTGGCTCAACAGTTCTGCGGTGTACAGCGGCACCGTGTCGGAGTAGCAGAGCTCGTAGTAGGCGCGCTGGTTCTCCCAGATCGCCACCCGTTGATCGGCGGTCCCGGTCTTCGTCGACTGCAGGCACGCCGCCTTCGTCGTATAGCCGAGCGCGAGGAACACCAGCGCGATGATCAACATGACGCGCAGCGGCGTCAGGAACCTCGTCCTGCCGATCAGCGCGTGCCTGCCGACCGGCCCGCCGACCACGCCCGACAGCGCCCTGCCGATGGTGTCCGTCCGGCTGGGCAGGTCGCGGTCGTCGTCACTGCGCAGATCATCGGCCAGCGGCTCGGGGGACACCGTTGACCTCGGCTCCTCGCCGATCACGGCGGAGGAGGAGGTGCCGTGGCGGTGGGGGTCAGCGCGTTCGGATCACCCGGAGGCGGCGGCGGGGGCGGCCCGAGGGGGATCGTCGTCGGCGGCCCGAACGGAATCGTGATGCCAGGGCCCAGCTCGATGGTCGGCTGGATCACCGTCTCCGACGGCGGGGGTGGCGGCGGCGGAGGGGGTGGCGGCGCGACGGGCGGACCCGCGTAGCCGCCGATCTCGGTCGGCTTGGGGAACGTCTCGACGTCGGTGCCCTGCAGCGCGCCGTCCATCGTCGACTTCCAGATGTCCGACGGGATGCCGGAGCCGTAGACCGCGCCGCCCGACTTGTTCACCAACGGCTTGGTGCCCTCGGTGGTGCCGACCCACACCGCGGTCGACAGCGACGGCGTGTAGCCGACCATCCACGCGTCGCGGTTGCTGTCGGTGTCGCCGAGCTGGTTGGTGCCGGTCTTGGCCGCCGACGGTCGCCCGCCGGCCAGACCGTGGCCGCGCGAGTAAGCCGCGATCGGCTGCATGGCGGCGGTCACGTTGTCCGCCACGGCCTTCGGGATCTTCTGCTCACCCTGGTCGTTCTGCTGGGTGGCGTCGAAGAGCACCTGACCGTCGGAGCCGACGACCTTCTGGACGAAGTGCGGCCGGTGGTAGATGCCCGAGTCGGCGAGGGTGGCGTACGCCGATGCCATGTCGATGACGCGGGTCTGGTACTGGCCCAACACGATTCCGTCGTACGGCGGCCCGCCCTTGCCGTCCTCGGACAGGGTGTGGTCGACGCCGGGGAAGCTCTCGGCGACACCCGCCGCGTGGGCTGCGTCGGCGACGTCCTGCGGACCGTTCTTCAGCTTCATCATCAGCCGGTAGTAGCTGGTGTTGAGCGACTGCTTCAGCGCCTCGGCGATGTTGCAGGTGCCGCAGGCCTCGCCGTCGACGTTGGTGATCTTGACGCCGTTGACCTCGACCGGCGAGCTGTCCACCTGGTAGCCGAGCCCGATGCCCTGCTCGAGGGCCGCGACGAGTGCGAACACCTTGAACGACGAGCCCGTCGGCAGACCCGCCTGCGCGAAGTCGAAGCCCTGGGCGTCGGTTCCGCCGTAGTAGGCCTTGACCCCGCCCGTCCGCGGGTCGACGGACGCGATCGCGGTCCGCATGTCCGGGTCCTGGCCGTCCAGGTACTTGGCGGCGGCGTCCTCGGCGGCCTTCTGCGCCTTCGGATCGATCGTCGTGGTGACCTGCAGGCCCTCGGTGTTCAGCGTCTGCTCGTCGATGTTGAACAGATCCATCAGTTCCTTGGTGACCTGACGCTCGATCAATCCGTTGGGACCGGTGGTCTGGTTCTGTGCCCTGGCCTGATCGGCGGGCACGGTCGGCGGGAACACCTGCGCGGCGCGGTCATTGGGCGACAGGGCGCCCATCGTCACCATGCCGTCGAGCACCCAGTTCCAGCGCTTGGCCGAGCCCTCCGGATCCACGGCCGGATCCAGGGCCGACGGCTGCTGGATCAGGGCGGCCAGCAGCGCGCCCTCGGCCACGTCGAGCTGCTCGACGGGCTTTCCGAAGTACGCCTGCGATGCCGCGCCCACGCCGTACGCGCCACGGCCGAAGTAGATGATGTTGAGGTAGGACTCCAGGATCTGGTCCTTGGACCACTCGCCCGTCATCTTCGTGGAGATGACGAGCTCCTTGGCTTTTCGCACCAGCCCGCCCACGCCGGACCTGGCGTCGCCGACGAGCGCGTTCTTGACGTACTGCTGCGTGATGGTCGAGCCGCCCTGCAGGTCGCCGCCGAAGATGTTGTTCTTGAACGCGCGCAGGAAGCCGGTCAACGAGAAGCCGGGGTTGGTGTAGAAGTCGCGGTCCTCGGCGGCCATCACCGCGTTGCGCAGCTGCACCGGAATCTTGTCGATGCCGACGTCGACGCGGTTGCCCTCCGGCGGGACGATCCGTGCGAGCTCGCTGCCGTCGCTGGCCAGGATCGTGGACACCTGATTGGTCCTGATGTCACCGGGCTTGGGGATGTCGACGATCATGTACGCCATCGCGAACGTGACGATCGGCAGCAGAATCGCCAGCGCCAGCGCGATGTACGACCCGCGCCGCACCCACTTCCAGTTGACGTGGAACTCGCGACCGCCGGGGCCCTTGCCGCCAGGGCCGCCACCACCGGGCGGCGGACCCCCCGGAGGCGGCTGCTTCGGCGGGGGCGTGCCGTCGAGCGCCGCCTTGACGACGTCGATCTGGTCGCGGTAGAGCGGCGGGGGCGCGTCGGTCACCGGCGGCAGGAGCATCGTCCTGCGGTCGTCGGGGGGAAACGCCTGCGCCGTGTTACCGGTCAGCGGGATGGCGCGGGTGGCGCCGTCCGACGGAGACGGCGCGGAGTGCCTCGAGGGTGCGGCGTCGCGACCGTCAGCCGGCGACTCCTTGCGGACCTCGTCGGCCGAACG
>JAESGJ010000339.1_pt1 | contig 36690 bp, 39 predicted proteins | sample 9266241 | NCBI WGS metagenome assembly JAESGJ01 (sample SAMN14514841, study PRJNA621669) | algae metagenome | isolation source: Brasilonema octagenarum HA4186-MV1 and co-occurring heterotrophs from wet... | place: USA: Manoa Valley, Hawaii | collected 2009-07-20
CGGTCACCTCGACGGGTGCGGTCGGCTGACACAGTTCCGGAAACAGCAGTCGACTGCCGGGGGTGGTGGTGTGGGTGCGGCCATCGGGGTCCATCCACTCCACCGTCCCATCGGGGTGCTGAATATCGCGCCACCCGTTGGGGCCGCCCCAAAAGGTTTTCAGCAGGTGGTGTTACTGAACGCCCGAAGGACCTTTCAGAAATACCGAGGTCCTGGACTCAACAACACTGCACCGAAGGAAACCACACCCAATGAGCAACATCCCTGCACGCACGTGGGCGGCGCTCGCCGTCCTGGGCGTCATCATCATGACCGGCGCACTCATGCTCGGCGCGAGCCTCGCCCACGCCGACCCTGATCCCGGTAGCTCCATCTACGGCGGCACCAAGGGCGACCACGACGACGCCGCATTCTGGATCATCACGAGCACCCTCGGACTCGACGGCAGCATTGCCAGTTCCGGCCACCTCGGCCGAGACGTCTGCGAGAAAATGAGCACCCCGCCCGTGATCCCCGAAGCCGACGCCATCGCCTACATGGCACAAGCCCTCGGCGGCAACCAAGGAACAGCAGTCGGCCGAGCAACGGTCATCATGCACGCCGCAGAATGGCACTACTGCCCCGAACTTCTCACCCACTGAACGGGAACCAACACCATGACCCACCTCCGCCGGTACTGGCCCATCCCCTTCATAGCCCTCGGCATCGCCCTGTTCGTGTGGGAAGCGTGGGACGACCGGTACCGCGTCCCCCTGCTCATCCTCGGAGCAGTCCTCGTCGCCGTCGGCGGCATCAAATACCTGCTCCAACGACGCACGTAACCGCCCCCGCCGAACCGGAACCGGCCCACACCCCGTCCAAACTGGGGGGTGGGCCGGTTTTTTTGGACCAATTTTGGCGCACTGTCTGCCCAACCTGCTTTCTCAGAATTACCCCTGACCACGACATCACGGTGTCGCAACCGCGCAACGATTGGCAACCGAATCACGCTGCGCCACAGGCTATTTCGATGCCAACTGCGGTTTACACGGTCCTATCGACGCACTAACGTCCTGCAAATGATCACGTCAAACCAACAATCAGAAAGGCAGATCATGACGACACAGACTCTTGAGGTCGCTGACGACGACCTCACCCGGCGCGCGTTCGGCGCATACTTCCGCTCCGGCGGATGGGACCAACCCGCCAACTACAGCGGGGTCGACTGGCACAACGGCAAGGCGTACGTCGTACTCGTCAACTGCAACGGCATTCTCGCCGTCTACCGGGTCCAGAACGACGGGGTGCTGAAACGCCTTCGCCGCTGGCCCGCAGCCCTCCAAGAGAAATGGAGCTGAACCGAAAATGAGAAGGCTGACCATCGCAGCTACCACGACGACCTCCTACACGGTCGACGTGGTTGTACCCGACCACTTCGACACCGACGATCGGCGGGAAGACGTTCGTGAGCGCCGCATCCGTCGCCGAATACATCGCCCGCCAGACCGAAGGCGATCAGAGCGATGACTGACCGCCCCGTCGACCCCAACGTCGTCGGCACGTCGCCTTCGCGGAAGGTGGCGGGCATTCGGGACTGGTGGGCAACACAGATGAGCGAACGCGACCCCAACGCCACAGGCCCTATCGACGTGTATCCCGCCGCCAACCACGACGCGATCATCACCCAACTGCGCGACGCCGACGTTCAGGCGTTCGGGCGCATCCTGTCCGACCTCCGCGAAGCGACCGGCGGACGGCTACCCCGTGGTCTGCTCCCGCGCATCGAATCCGAATTCGGGATCAACGCCAACGCCGTGCAACAACGGATCAAACGCGCCGCCGCCGAACGGCAGACGGACAACGCCAGCGACGCCCACCAGTATCGGCTCGCGCAGGCGCAAGACCTGATCGACCAAAAGCGGCGGCAAGTCCGGGTAGTCGTCCACAAGGCGGAACCGCAACCACCCACACAAATCCGGGTGCGGATGATCGAGAAAGAACCGCAACCACCTATTCAAATCAGGGTGCCCGAACGCAAGCCCATCCCGCTCCGGTGCGGCCCCGGATACCGCGATGAATCCCGCGTCGCCGAAACCGCCAGCACCGACCTATCCGAAATGGACCTACCGGAACTCGCTGCCGTCGCCAACCAGCACCTCGCCGCAGCCGAGACCGCAGGCAGAAGCATGCTCGAAAGCGCTTGGCACGCCGGGTCGGCGCTGCTCGCCGCGAAAGCCCAAGTCAAACACGGCGAATGGGCCACATGGCTGGAAGCCAACTTCCACGGGTCCGACCGCACTGCACGGGCATACATGCGAGTTGCGACCGCGAACGGAAATCGGCAGACCTCTGCCGATTTGCCCGCTGCCGACGTCCCGACGTCGATCAACGCAGCACTGAGAGCGATATCTAAGCCGAAACCCGCCGCCCCGCACCCGGCGAATCCGAAGCCCACCCCGCCGGCCACGGAGCCACCCATCCGCCCGGACGTCGACACCCGCACCTCCGAAGCAGACGCTCACAACCTCAAGCACCTGATCCGCGCAGTGTCCGACGGTTGGCCGGCCAGTCGCAGCGCACAGGACGTTGCACGCGAAGTGTCGCAACAAACACCGCCCAGCAAGCTCCGCCGGTTTTACGAGGAGGCACTCAGAGAACTGATCCCCGCCGTTTGGGAACATGACCTTGATGCCGCCATGGCTGCAGCGTTACCCACTGATCGGCGGCCTACGAAAGAAGCGTGGAACGCGATGCTGGAGTCGCGCGTAGACCTCGAATAGCTTGCCTGGGGCATCGAGCCGCTGGGTCCGTGCCTAACGCTGTAGGCGCGGAACGACCACCATCCGAGTGGCGGCGATACCCTGGCCCGTATGGCAAACAACGACGGCATCGACAAAATCGTCGAACAGATAGAACAACACGTACAGGCCACGTTCCCGGCAGGGGTCAGCGTCCCCACCGGGGCATCCGACGACGAGGCACTACGTGCCATCCGGGAACAATTCACCCGCGCTGGCTACGACTGCCCCGAAGACACAGCCCGAACCATCCTCGAAGAGGCGAAGAAACAACAGCAATGACAGACGCCCCTGCTCCCGACGCCAAAGAGCCGAGCGTCTCCAGCATCCGCATGGAAGCTACCCACATCGCCGCGAAGGTCAAAGTCCTTCCAGACCATATTTTCAACGACTCATACCCCGTGGTCATGCAGCTCGCGGCAGTCGCGTCGTTCTACACGAGCGTGCGCACACTGATCGAGTTCCTCGGCGTGCGCGAGGGCAAGGTCGACAAGCGAGACTCATGGGCCGGTGACACTCTGAAGGAGATTCAGGAAGACTGGAAGCCCGACCTGACCGACACCGAACGAGCCGCGCTGAAAGGGTATTGGGAGCTGGCTAGCGCCCACCTGATGCACTTCTCAAGGAACCGCACCATGGTCGGCGTCGATGCCAATGAGGCCGAGGTGAGAAAGATAAGTCGGGACGTGCTGGCCGTCTGGGATCAATACGCCACAGTGAGCGAGCATCTCCTTGTGCCGCTGGCCGAAAACAACCACATCTACGACGACCCACCGATTACTAAGGTAGGCGGCGAGGACTAGGCACTCCCTCACTCGGGTAGCACGCACGTAGGCGGGGCACCCACGGTGTTGAGCCACCAGCGCCGGTCAGCGCAGACGACAAGGGTGCCCCGCTCCCGACGGCCAACCGCATACCCTGCAGAGATGGCAGCAACCGAGGACTGGCCGAGATCGTATGTCATCCCGTCGACCATCCTGTCCGTGACCGCAGCCGGGTTTCTGGTCTGGCACGTCCTCGATCCCAACACCCACATCGACGGATGGGCCATCACACTGCTCGTCGTCGGATTCCTCCCGTGGCTGCGAACCGTGTTCGAAAGCATCGACCTTCCCGGCGGCGGCTCCGTCACGTGGCGCAAAGCAGTCGAGGCGAAACAAGAGCGTCAGGCCGAAGACATCGAAGCGCTGCAATTCATGCTCGCAAGGTTCATCACCGACGGCGAACGAGGCATGCTGCAGAAACTCGCCACGGGTGTATCGATCCCCATCACGAACGAGGGCGACGACCACGGTCGTTTCGACCGAGCGAAGTCACTGCATCGCGGCGGCCTAATTGCCGCCAAGCCCCGCATCGTTGAGGCCCAAAAGAACGGCACGCCGATCGATCTCGGCAACCTGAAAACCCTGAACGACCTTTACGACATAACAGCCAGCGGTCGGCAGTACCTCGCTCTGATCGCGGAACTACCCGCAGACATCAACGCAGAATTGCCCGACCCGACAAGACCAAGTTGAACGAACCTGCGTCACCGACGCATAGGTTCCCGGAACGCCGGACACCCGCACAACTGCGTGACCGGCCGAACGCTCTGAGCTACTGAGATCTGCCGCGTCCGCCGGCACATCCCAGACCCGTCGTCGTGGTCCACCTTCGGATGGTCACAATCGCAGATGTCGCTCACACCCCGAGTAAACCTCACCGCAGATTCAAACGTCCCGGATCGCGCCTCCGCGCGGCACGCCAACACCGATACCTCTGGTGAACACCGGCCCTCGCGGCCTACGCTCCGCGCCATGACCCGCGCCCACTGGACCCTCGCCGTCGCAGTCTTCGCGATCATCGTGTCCGCCGTCATCATCGCTCGCAGCCAGCACCCGATCCCGCTGACACTGCTCGCGCTCGTGCTGATCGCCGCCGGCATCACCGGACGCGCACTCATCCGCCGCTGAACTCGCCGATACGGGTCCGGTTTTCGAAGGGTCGGATCTGGAATCCGACCCTTTGACCAGCAACTTTACGGGGTTTGAGTAAAGTTTCGCGGTCTCAAACCGCAGATCTGACCAAAGCCGCAGGCCGCACGGTCACCTACTGACGGCAGAGGGATATCCCCTCCCGCTACCGTCGAGGCCATGAGCGGCCAGACCCCTGCCGAGATCATCGAAGCCTTCCGGGCGAGAGCGTCCCGCGTCATCACCTCCGAACTCGTCGACGCTACGCACGCCCAACTCCAAGCCGGCTACAGCTTCCAAGCCCGTGTCATCGGCAACGGCGACGTCGAGGTCAGCTACGAGGCCCACAACGACTACATGGTCAAAGGCTTGGCTGTCGAGCTACGGCCGTTCCTGCCATGGGTCGACGACGTCGTGAAAGTCACGCGCGTGATGCGCGCGGTACTGAACTCCCTGACCGACGAGAACTGGAAGCGGACGCTCATCTGGATGCAGACGGAGTACAAGAGGATCCTCGACGACGAGATGTTCTCGTCGCACTGGTCGATCCCCGCCGAGGGATGGCAGATGAGCGCGACGGATCTTGAGCTAGCCAAGCTGGTGCTGAACTCGCAATGGTTCCACGAAGGGATGGACCCCCGGCTACGGCACCTGTTGGATTCCGACCACCAGCAGATGGGGAACTATCAGGCGGTCTGGCGGCTACTGAACAACACCGTCCTGATCGTCACCGTGTTGCAGCGATTCATCACTCAGGCTGACGATGCCGGGGTACTGCATCCGAAGACGAAGTAGCCACAGGGTCAGGTCGGAAATCGGACCCTCGCATGTCAGCCCGCGGGGGGTCACCGCCCTCTCACCGCCACCATCAAACCCCTCGGTGTCCTGCAGGAGCGCCGCAGCGGCGACGCATCGCTCCTGAGTCTGCATCTTAAGTTCGCTGTGTCGCATAGTCTCGGGGCCAGTATTAATCGACGAGGGGGATCCAGTTGAGAGTGACGGCCGACGGAACAGGCTGGGGTGCCGTTGATGGCGCGTCGTAGCGGATCGTCCAATGCACTTCGGGTCGAAGAGGTAATACCCGCTGCGGCAAGAACAATCGCTTCGCTGAGGGACGTCGGATATGAGTTACCGCAAGCGATCGCAGACGTGATCGATAACAGCGTGTCCGCCCGAGCATCGACGGTCGCAATTGATTTGCACTTCGACGGTACGGAGTCGTGGATCACGATTGCGGACAATGGTACCGGTATGGACACAGGCACCCTTACCGAAGCACTCCGATACGGGAGCGTGCGTGACTATGAGTCCGATGACCTTGGCAAATTTGGTCTTGGACTGAAGACGGCGTCCACGTCCCAATGCCGTCGGGTTGTTGTCGCCTCGCGTCGGGCACCCGAAAAGGCTCGCATCGAGGTACGCGCCCTCGATCTGAACCACATCGAGGAGACCAACCGGTGGGAGATTCTGGTGGTCGAACCCTCGCAACGTCCGGATCAACTTGTTGGACCGCTCAAGACGACGACTGGCACAGTCGTGCTTTGGGAAGATCTCGACCGAATCTTAGACTATAAGGATCCGTGGGGCGGATGGGCGAAACGGAAGCTACTCGAGCAAGCCGAGGCGATCGCGGAGCACCTGGGGATGGTGTTTCACAGATTTCTGTCCGGCACAGTACGTGGCCGCAAACTAAAGATTTTTGTGAACGGCTCCGTGGTCGAACCTTGGGATCCATTCTGCCTGGATGAGCCCACGACGGCGCTGCCCGAATACGATTTCCCGGTGGCGTCCGAGAACGGGACGGGAATCGTTCACGTTAGTCCGTTCGTTCTGCCCGAAAGGTCTGAGTTCTCAGATGTGTCGGCGTGGCAGCGAGCGTCTGGTCCCCTCAAGTGGAATCGACAACAGGGTCTCTACATTTACCGGGCCAACCGCCTTATCCAGTGGGGTGGATGGAGTCGTATGCGGACCGTCGATGAACACTCAAAGTTGGCGAGGGTGGCGATCGACTTCTCACCGAACCTCGACGCTGCGTTTGGCATCAATATTTCAAAGGCGATCGTCAAATTGCCGCAGGATCTGCGTGAAGACCTAGAGCCGGTGATCAGTCACGCAGTGCGTGTCGCGGAGAGGCGCTACCGCAAGGGGGGCTCGAGCTCGGGCGGCGCTCAACCAGGGGGCAGACCCAGGCCGAATCCACCACCACCCCGGCCTAGCGGGCCAACCACAGGCCTAGGCCCGAGTACGGGGACACGCGATCCCCGTGCGGGGGGAGGTGCTACAGCCAGTAATAGCGATGCTGAGCCCGCGGCTCGTGTTGCATTTGAGGCCGCCGCCCAGGCAGCAGGTGAGCAGGAGGCTCTTGAGCGAATTGTGAAGAGTCTTCGCCGGACGGCCCCGGAGGTGGCTCATGAGCTCGGATGGTGAACGCATTGAGGGTCACGTTCGGCTTGTCCGAATCCTCATGTCGCGCGACGGAGCCACCTTCGAGGAGGCCCTAGAGACCGCGGGGCCCTTAATACCGGCCGCCGATCTCGACGCAGTGCGCCGACACTACGAGCGACAGTCCTCCACCACCATCCGAGTGCTCGAGCCTGACGTCCTGTCCGAAGGCGGCCCGCGCACTTGGTTTGCAACGTATGACCCCGCTAAGGGCTACTATTGGCGGCGACAACGCGCATTTTTGGCGCACGATCTCGGTCGGAACGACTTCGAAGTTGACAGTCTGGACCGATCGAGCAACACAGTGCTTCAACACCTTGAGAACCCCTATTCAGCCGAGGGTTTCGCGGTTCGAGGTCTCGTCGTCGGGCATGTGCAGAGCGGTAAGACGCAGAACTTTTCGGCCTTGATCGCCAAGGCTGCCGACGCTGGCTACAAAATCGTGATCGTTCTTTCCGGACTGCACAACACGCTCCGGCAACAGACCCAGCGCCGCTTGGAGCGCGATCTTGGACGCGAGAACGTCCCCGGAGTCGGTGAGCCGGAAGCTGGTAAGCGCTGGCAGTGGATGACCGGTTCCGCGACCTGGGGTGATTTCGACCCCGGAGTCGTGAATGCTGCACTGCTGCAAGGCAATGAGCATGTCGTCTTCGTTGTGAAGAAGAACAAAACGCGGCTCGAGCGGCTGATCAGCTGGATGTCCGGAAGAGTGCCCGACCATGTCCCGGTGCTTGTGATCGACGACGAGGCTGATCAGGCATCCATCAACACTGGGGGAAACCGGTCAGTGCGTGACGAGGTCGACCTCGTCGGAGTGCAGGATTTTGACGGTGAGGATCTCGGTGAGGACGAACTAGACCCCAGCACGATCAATCTGAATATTCGCAAGCTGATTCGAAGTTTTGTCCGTTGTTCGTACGTGGCTTACACGGCAACGCCATTCGCCAATGTCCTCACTGATCCATCGGCCTTCGACGTCGACGGGGGCAACGACCTGTTCCCAAGCCACTTCATCATCTCGCTGCCAATCCCGCCGGGCGGTCAATATGTGGGCGCAACTCAACTGTTTGGGCGAGACCGACTGCCAGGGGATGCCGACACCGGTAGTGAGGATGGCTTGAATGTCATTGAGTTCGTACCCGATCACGAGGTAGACCTGCTCGTTCCTCCTCCGAGGCAGCGAGCCGGCTTCATCCCGACGCTTCCTCCGAGCCTTAAGCAGGCACTGACCGACTACGTGTTGGCATCGGCTGCATGGTTACAACGGTCCGGCAAAGACGAGCCCTGCACGATGTTGATCCACACGGATATGCACCGAGCCATGCAGGACCCGCTGGGGCCGGAGGTGACTGGTGAACTCGCCTACATTCGGCAACGCTGGCTCTACGAATCTGCTGAGTATCGGCCGACTTTGAGGGCGCGATGGGATAGGCGGTTCCGGCCACTGACAGCCAGTGTAGATCTCGCGAACGATGTGGCCTTCGACGTAATCGAGCCCTACGTCGATCGACTCTTGCGCGGCGGCATCGAAGTCCGCGTTCTCAACTCAAACTGGCCAGACACCATCGATTTTGATGCAGAACCCGCCCTCAAGGCTGTCTTAATCGGCGGTAACAAACTCAGTCGCGGTCTCACGATCGAGGGTTTGCTTGTTTCATACTATGTGAGAGAGACGCTCTACTACGACACCCTGATGCAAATGGGGCGTTGGTTCGGTTTCCGCGGCAAGTACGTCGACCTGACAAGGATTTACAGCACCGAACTATTGGTGTCGTGTTTCCACGACCTCGCTACTGCCGAAGAAGAGTTGCGCAAGCAGATCGTGCGGTATGAGCGAGAACGGTTGACGCCCAGCAAGTTTGTGCCAAAGGTACGAACGCATCCGCTGATGAGGGTGACGCAGGAGAGCAAGATGCAGGCTGCTGTCGATGTGAACGTCAACTATGCCGGCGAACGGGTTCAGACCCTCCGATTCCTCGAGAAGCCAACACTTGATCTGCAGGCGAACATCGAGACAACGCGCAATCTTTTCAGCGCGCTGGGCACACCCGACTCAATCACCGGCGGTAAGCCGCAGTGGTGGGGAGTCAGCCCTGACATCGTGAGGGCGTTCCTGACCGCTTTCCGCGTAATCCCGCAGCACGCAATCGATCCGCCGTCAGTCGTTGACTACATCGACAAGCAGACACACAACGGTGAACTGACCCGATGGCGCATCCTACTCTCGTGCGCGGCGCAGACCCGAGAAGGCGATGCGTGGAACGAAGATCTCGGGGTTTTCGGTATGCGAAGTGTTTCGTTGATCGTGCGCAGCAGACTGATAAACGACAAGACTTCGCTCGGTGTCATTACCGATCCCGACGACGAACTCGTCGGCCTGTCGGAAGCGGATCTCCGTGCTGCCGAAGACGATTTCGCCGAGGGCAAGTTCGACTCCCGCGCGGCGGCGTACCGGGGTCACCGCGACCCGGCGGAGGGTCTACTTGTCATCTATCCGATCAGTGCTGCATCCGAGGCAAGGACGAACTCGACAAGCCGCGTACGACTGTTCGCAGATCCGGACAAGGCAGCGACGCTGGTTGCCTACGCGGTGTCCTTCCCGTCAAGCACGACAGATGCAACTGTGGAATACGTGTCGGCCCCTCGTCCGAGAGGCACTCTGTGACGCCCGAGGAGTACCAGACGCGATGGCAGGATCTTCCGTCGCCGGCTTCGCAGGGAGAGCTCGAAGCATCGGAAGCGGTCGATGGCTCAGGGGTTTGGATAGCTCGAGATTACGAAAATCGGCAACACCTACTCGTGCGAGTGCCTGACGGCGTGACTGCCGACATCGCCGGGACGCACGGTCTCAGCGTGACCTGTCGTCGGCACCGGATCGCGTCACAGCCGGACGCCATGTATATCGATCTGACCTGTCTCGATCCAGCGGTGGCCCCCACATTCGCTGCGGTGGCCTCCGATATCTCGGACGAAGCGGTACCTGCCGAGCCCGAAGGCCGGCGGAGTCGGGTTATCGCCGCGCTCAACGAGTGGCGGTGGTTCTGGAGCGTAGATCCAGCCATTTTGACATCCTCTGATGCGCTCGGACTGTTCGGCGAACTGTGGTTTCTTCTCCGCTGGGCAGGTGTGTCCGCGCAGTCAATCAGCGCGTGGGAAGCATCGAATGGGGCTCGGCACGATTTTCAGTGGCCCGAAAGATCGGTAGAAGTCAAGGTAACGTCGCGAGCGGGGCCCGTCGTCCACAATGTTCAGCATCTGGATCAGCTTGCAGACGCAGAATCGGGTGATCTCTATCTCTTCAGCCTGCAAGTCAGGCGCGATGCGCTGGCCGCGAACACTCTGACCACTCTCGTCGACGCGGCCATGGGCGCCCTGAGCACGGACCCGGTCACCCGCGCCGAATTGCTGTCGAAAGTTGGTAGACGTGGCTACACGCCTGCCGCAAGAGAAGAATCGGCTGTTCCCTACCGTGTCATCGAGGAGTCTTTGTACCGCGTTGGAGATGGCTTTCCTCGACTCACAAGCGACTCATTCGCCGGTGGGCTACCTGCAGCGATCACCAACGTGTCATACCAGCTTGATATAAACGCCTGCGCCGACTGGCAAATAGGGACGACATCGGCAGCCTGGCCACCGTGACGGTGCTTGAACTCAAACCATCAGGTGTGATCTCCTGGTCGTCAACAGGCTTGTGGAAGGCGGTTGGGTGGTGTCGTCCTACGGAGTGAAGCTGCAACGAAGCGACGCGCTGAAACTACCGGCGAACCCCGACGGACCCACCGTGCGTTCGTTCGCAAAGTGGTCGGCCGCGCAGATTGCCGCGGGCCTGCCCATTGCCGTCGACCTCTTTGCAGGTGCTGGAGGTCTAAGTTCGGGTCTGGAGGCAGCGGGTTGGGCAGTTGCGGCGGCCGTCGACCATGACGCTCGCGCGCTCGAAACCCACCGTCACAACTTTCCGGGACTCGCACTTGACCTTGATCTTGGCGACGAACGGGCCCGAGACATCTTCGTTAGGCAGTTCATCGACATACCTGTTGATCTCGTAGCTGGTGGGCCGCCCTGCCAACCGTTCAGCCGGGCCGGCCGTAGCAAGATCCAGAGTTTGGTCGACGCCGGAATGCGCGCCCAAAAAGACGAGCGCCGCGAACTGTGGTCGGCATTTTTGGACGTCGCCCTCCGGCTAAAGCCACGGGCGGTGCTGATGGAGAACGTGCCGGATATGGCGCTCGGCGACGACTTCCGAGTGATTCGGATCATGGTCGATGCGCTCGAGGCGTCCGGTTACTCGACCATGGTCCGACTCGTTGATGCCTGGCGGTTCGGCGTGCCTCAACATCGCAAGCGGTTGTTGCTCCTTGCGCGGCGCGATGGTCACGAAATCAGCTGGGCTGACGGCCAAGAGCGTGCCACGACACTCCGCGACAGCATCGGCGATCTACCCCGGTTGAACGGGTCCACTGGGGCCCGCGAGATGGCGTACATCAAACCAGCCGTGTCTTCCAGCTTCATCGACCGTATGCGGAGTGGGTCGACCTCTGGCGTGCTTCATGACCACATGACGCGGGCAGTCCGTCCAGACGACCTAGAGGTCTTTCAGATGATGGACTCTTCGACGTTGTACTCCGACATCCCGGCGGAACTGCGCCGCTACACTGCCGACAGTTTCGACGACAAGTACAAGCGGCTCGATTGGGACGACGTCAGTCGATCAATCACCGCGCACATCGCAAAAGATGGATATTGGTACATTCATCCCGAAGAGCATCGGACCCTCACGGTGCGCGAGGCGGCACGGATTCAGACGTTCCCAGACAACTATCGATTCTCAGGAACCCGGAGCGACGCCTTCCGACAGATCGGTAACGCTGTACCCCCCCTTTTGGGAGAGGCAGCAGCACGGGCGTTGGCCCCCTTGCTCGGGAAGCCTCTCAAGGAGCCGACGGACTGGCTCCAAGCACGAACAAGCCTCACGCGCTGGGCGAAAAGGCAACGCAGATCCTCATATTGGTTCATGTTGCCCGGCGTTTCTGTCACTCCGCCGGTCGCCGTTGCCGCTGCGGTGCTCAGCGGATCGAGACAAGACCCGTCACAAATCGGGGATGCCCTGCGGTGCCTCCGCGGGCTCGCGGTGATCGACTCGAGGTCCCTCGAGTATGCGGAGCAAGCGCTAGGGAAGTCCGCATCTGCCCCGCTCGGGCGTCTCCGCCCTCTGTTGAGGCGGAAGCGGGTATGGACTGAGCCGGAGACCGTTATCCGCGTTGTTGGATTGAAGCCCGCAGAGTCGCAGATCTACGCGGTTCTGAACGGGGAAGACGTGCTACTGCGGTCGCAAGGTGTGCTTCGAGTGGCGGCGAGGGTAGCTGGCACAAAGTCGCATGAGTCAAATCGCCTGACGGACGGACGTATTGACTTGGCCCGGCTCGTCGGTAGCGGCCACGATGCACCCCTTCGGATGGGTGCTCTGCGATTGATTGCAGCCACGCGATGCGGGATTAATGTCTCGAAGTGCAGCGGCTGTCCGATCGCAACCTGGTGCGCGGCCGCTCAGACTTCGATTACCGGGTCCGACTGAACGAACCTGAGGACCGTCTGTGCAGCTGTTGCTGGACTTGTCTTGATTTCACACTCCCAGATCCGCAACACACGCCATCCGGCCTGGATCACAGCAGCGTTCGCTGCAACATCGCGTGCCTGATTCGTCGCGAGCTTTTCAGTCCAACGCTGCGCGTTCGGTCCGTGAAATTTTTTGGGACCGTGCAGTGGGCAGGCGTGCCAGAAGCAGCCATCGACGAAGACGGCCGCCCGGTATTTTGGCAGGACGAGATCCGGTCGGTAACGGTCAATCCTGCGGTGCAGCCGAAACCGGAGACCAAGCGCGTGTATTGCCTGCCGCAGCATCAGTTCCGGCGAGGTGCTTGATGTAGCGCGTCCGCGGAGGTGGGAGCCAGCCTCTGTGGACTCCCAACGGGCCACCTGCTCTCGAATTTCGTCTGCAACCTTCCCAAACAGGGGGTGACGGTAGACGCCACCGACTGGTCGAAAACCCGACTTCGCTGGGCGATTGAAGCCTACGTTGGTTCGCTTTCGCCCCTGCTGGCAGAGAAACTGCGGACCGACGGGTTGGCGGTCCTATCCATCAATGTGCCATGCTGACACATCGGCAAGCCGAATTCGCGTTACGCGTAGTTGAGGAATCCGCCCGTCATGTGTGGTCTCTGTTCTAGAGCCAATTCCTAGGTGAACGAACTCAGGCGCCCCAGATTTGTCGTCCATGTCTAAGTCGCCGAATTGTGCCGCGACGTCCATCAACCCGTTGTCGATTAGATATCCCCGGACCTCTTGGGAATGCAGCACTCTCGGCACGATCTCACCGTAAGCCTGCCCGAACGGTACAAAAAGAGTAACTTGCACCCCGCTAGACGGATTTGCTTCGGCAGCGGCAACTAGCCTCTGCAGCATCGGATCCGGCCGCGGGCCACCATTGTCGGTCATGCCTCAGGCTAACCATCTACTTGAATCCGCAGCTGGTGTTTGGTCTAGTAGTTGCCTCTGGTTGATTGTCACGGGTGGCCAGCGGGAGCGCCGCTCGCATCTTGATCCGGCGGCGGACTTGACCGGGCGCGCGAATCATGTGTTAGCCCGAGAACGAACTCGACCCCAATAGGAGCAGTCGTCAACGACATCTATAGCTGCAGTCCTAACCTTGCTGCTCGTCGAACAACGCCCAGGACATTCGTCTTTGGCTAAGGGCCATGGCCCATAGCTAGGTGGCTCCCGATGTCGAGAGCGGACCACGTGGACTGTTGGCGATCAAGTCGCAGATGGGCTCGGTTGCTCCCAACATGGACGGAGTAGCAGTCGGGTCCACCCTTCTTCCATTGTTGGAAGCCCAGGCTGTCTAGGGACGTGCTCATGGCCAATTTGCGCTTTTGGTCCTGCCACTTTTTTTGTATCGATGGGCCAAGCTTATCGAGGGACTTCCTGAATTTTTGGGTTTCGATCACGTGCGGGATCGAGGTAAAGAATTCGACGTTTATGCCGAGCGATTCACGGAGGTTGAACCGGTCACTGATGATGATCGGGCATCTGTTCCAATCAATCCGGAAAGGATCGGCATACAGCAGAAGGGTGTCCATCGATGAAGGCACCGGCCATCTTTGCCCGGCGGCGTGCTGAACCTGGGTGGACAGGCCGCGGCAACCGGCGACATAGGCGTAGCGAGACTTGGCGTACAGGTGGGCGTCCCTGTATCCGGCAGGTTGTCCCTTCGTGTATTCGCGAAGCGCCGGCGACGCGCCACCGGAGTTGGCCAGCAGTCGGCGCGGGTGTTGGAAGCCGCGGAGCATATACGCATTCGCCATCGCTTCCTCAAGTTCGACGTAACCCTGCGCGTTGCGGTGCTTTTCCTTGGCCTTCCAGTAGGCGTCAGCGCCGATAGCGAGTTCCCAGTTCGCCGCCATGCAGTCTGCGGCGAAGTGGAAGACCTCATGGCGCAGGATGGCGTGAAAGGCGAGGTCGTACTTGCGTGTGTCCGGCACTGGGAGTTGTGGGAAGGCTTGGCCGGCTAGGAGCAGCGCACCCTCGAGGGGGATATGCACGCCGTGCTGTGCGGTGCGCTGGTGAAAGGTGACGTACCAACCAAGGGCGTCTATGCCGCGGATCTCATGGAGACGCTTCATCTCGGCGAAGTCATCGTGCCCGAGGACGCGTTGAATGTCCGTGTCAGTCACCTCAGGCGGGATTTCGAAGATGACGTTCGGTCCGTCGGAGATTGCATCGTCATCCGCCGTCGGATCCGGGCTGTCCAGAGCGAGTGACTCAGATCTATAGCCGGGATCGGACACCCAAACCTCGGCGGCGGGATCGGTTCCTCCATGAGCGTCTTCGGGCAGAGGATCCTCGCGGATAGCTCCAGGTATGTCCTCCAAAGCATCTCGGATCGCACGCACTGAAGGAATCGGGAGTCCTGCTGTCACAAGCGACATACTTGCACGGCGCGAGCGGAGTCTCGCGGACTGTTCACTTCAACGATGCCAGCCAAAAGGTCGGGGAGTCGTTTGCGTTCGAAATCGAAACGGGAGTGGTTTACGCAATGGCCTAGGTGAGGGGGACCTAATTGGTGATCCAGTCGCTATGCGGCTTTGCAACGGTGGGTCGCGGTCGACTTCAGAGCGAACTCGGCTGGAGTGGGCTCGGCGTGAGCAAGCGGCAATTGACGTCCGCACGAAGGATTGCCGCAACGCTGACCTCTCGCGAATTAGGTCGACGACGAACTGCTGGCGGTCGATCTCCCGCCAGGCGCGTCGGTCTGCGGAAAGGTTGCGCTGTCGATAGAAGCGGACGACACGACGGGATCGGCCTGCAGGACCCACGCAGCAAGGTCTTGGGTTCTTGCTCCGTCGGCCGACCGCGTTGACATTTACTGCGGCGCCGACGTTGCTACGCGATTTACGATCAGCTGTATGGGAGCAACGTTGCGGGTGGATCCGGACCGGCTTCGTGAGGCGGCCCGAGCACAGACAGACGTCGGGAGTTTCATCTCTGGCCTAGGCACTGGCCAGTCGATGTCGCATGCGGGCGCGGGAATGCGGGGTCTGCTCACGGCAGATGCGTGCCACTTCGCTGGCTCCGTGCTCGATTCAGCTTGCAGTTCTGTTTACGAAGAGCTGACGGCGCACTCGACGAACCTTTCGTCGGCTGCCGATCAGTACCACCAGACCGATGAGGAACTCGGTCGCCGGTTACGCAAGATCGCCGATGACCGCTAGTCCCGCAGTGCGTCTGCCGTGACGGTGACAATCCCTCAGGTAGAAGCCTCACAACCCGAGAGCCTGATCCAATCCGCCAGCGAACTCCGCCAGAAGGCGTCCGGGCTGGCGTCTCAGATCGACGCTCAACGTGCCACATTGGAAAGACTGCGGTCGGGGTGGCAGGGAACCGCATCGGACGCTGCCATCGCCAAAGCAGAACCAACCCTGCAGCGAATGCAACAGATCCACGACGCTCTCGGCAGGACGCAAGCCCTCTTGCAACAAGGAGGCGCGACCCTCACACAGACCCGCACGACCGTGCTACAGACCGTTAGCCAACTGTCCGGCCAAGGCTGGCAAGTCGCCTCCGACGGGACGGTCTCGGTGAAGCCGGGTAGCCCCTTGGACCGGTACGCCAAGTTCAGCCCCGCCAACGCCATGAAGATCCAACAACTGGCCGCTACCAACTCGGTCAACGTGAAGACACTCCTGGCCAGCTTCGACACCACCGACCGTGTACTGAGCCAAAATCTCCGTACCGCCGCCGGCGGGCTCGACGGCGCACCCGCCAAACTCGGAATCAGTGACCTCCCACAAGCGCCGGCCTACGACACCGGCGCGGAGATCCCGGTAGGCAAAGACCCCAAAGAGGTCAACAAATGGTGGAAATCGCTCCCGAAGGACAAGCAAGACCAACTGTTGCGGGACTGGCCCGACAAGCTGGGAAACCTCGACGGTATCCCGGTGCGTGACCGCAGCACGGCCAACAAGACCATCATGCAACGAGACATCGACCGCCTCAGCGAGGTCGCCGCGGCTCGCGGGGTCAGTGTCGACGAGGTGAAAGCGCACCCGGAGCAGTACGGGATGGCCTCGGGAATGATGGATCGCTACAACAACGCGATACAGGTCCGCGACGGTCTACAGCATGACGCCGACCGTACGGGCGCCGAGACCTTCCTGCAGATCTACGAACCAGAGAAATTCGGCGGAGCCGGGCGGGCTGCGATCGCCATCGGAGACCCGGACGCCGCGGCGAATACCGGCGTCGTGGTCCCGGGAACGAGTCACAGCGTCACCGAGGGATGGCTGAAGAGCGACGACGCGGCCAACATCTTCAACGAGACCCGCGCAGCCGACCCCACCAAGCCGACATCGGTGATTGCGTGGATGGGCTACGACGCACCAGACAGCCTGACCGATCCTCAGGTCGGTCAAACCGGATTGGCTCATCAGGGCGGGCAGCAACTCGCGTCCGATGTCAACGCTCTCGCAGCTACCCACAACGATGGTGTGCCCACCCACATCACCGCTATCGGTCACTCCTACGGATCGACGACCGTCGCCGACGCCGCCGCCGGCTACGGGATGCACGTCAACGACGTCGTCCTCGTCGGATGCCCGGGAACCGACATGGCCACGAACGCTTCCGATTTCCATCTCCCCGACGGCGGGCAGGTCTACGTGGGATCCGCGTCGACCGACCCGATCACTCAACTCGGCGGAATCGGCCAGGCCCACATCCCGGGCACCGACGTCACCGTGGCCCTAGGCGCCGACCCCTCCTACGACGGGTTCGGTTCGACGAGGTTCAAGGCCGAGGTCCCCGGCATCACATGGAACGACCACAGTCACTACTACCAGCCCGGAACCGAATCACTGTTCAGCATCGGTGACATCGCTTCCGGCCACGGCGATGCGCTGCAGCACGACGGCATGACCGCATCTCACCGCACGTCGCTGCTGCCCGATCTGCCATTCTTGCCGTCAACCGACTACGACCCGGAACTCTTCCGAGCACCCACGAGCGGACACCAGCACAGTTAAGGAGCTTGTGGCTTGACCAACAGCACCTGGCGGACACTATCCATCGTCGCCGCGGCGACCCTACTTGCAGGATGCGGAACCGTGAGATCAGTGACCAACGACGTGTCTAATCCGATGACCCCCGAGCAGTCCAAGGCCCAAGTCGTCGACGCCGCCACCGACGTCACCCGCGCTGTCGCGCAACCCGTTGTCTCCGCTAGCTTTTCGCGATCATCGTGCAACGACCAAGGAAGCGCTCCGTACCGCGGTGTCGTCGACATCTTCTACGCTGCACCCGCCGAACCCGTTGCCGCGACCGCTGCATTTAACGACATGACGCAACGACTTCGAGCCGCAGGATGGAGCACCGACAGCGGATTCCAAAGCCACGGAACGGCATTGACGAAGAACAACGTAGACGCAGTCCTCTACCCAGCGGATGCGAGCGTTGCGAAGGTACACATCGCCGTCCACGGTGAATGCCGCGACGTGACCACCACCAAACAACAAGCCGGTCTGAGCGAGCCGGTCAATCTCTCGTGAACGTAGGCCCGGCTACGGAGTACTAGGCAAACCCGCTCATCGCTGCAGTCCGAGACCAGTGTGTGGCCGACTCCGACGCCGTCTCTGGCGTACACTGCGACACCCTCAGCAAAGCCTGCGATCCTGCGCGAGCCGGAAATTTGATCTTCGCCAATATCAGCGGTGACGCCGTGGATCTGCGATCTAGCTTGTATCGTGCCGTATGGGGAACAGATTCAATCGGCGCACCGATGCCGTCGCGCGATGGGTGGAGCGACTTCAGGGGGCAGCGGCGACCGGGGCGGTTCTCGATCTTGCGGTGGGGCAATCAGTCGACCTGGCTTTAAGCACTACCTGGCCCGAAGCCTGCTCAGTACCAGTCGCCGCGGTGCGGGCGGTCCTCACCACGCCAGGTATCCGCATTGACCCGCGGGGCCTACGCGTCAGAGCTGCGCGTTTCGAAGAGCGACTCGATCTCGACTATGTCGATTTCGCCCATCCGCTGACATTTCTCGATTGTGTGTTTGAGCGCGGCGTGACTGCACAAGGTGCTCACTTGCGAGACCTTCACTTCGTCAACTCCGCCTTAAATGGGCGCGGCGAGGACGCGTTGACCCTCGACGGCGCACGAATCACCGGAGCCGTCTTTGCCTGCGACGGATTTCTCGCCGACGGGGAGGTGCGCGCTATCGGCGCCATCATCGGAGGCCAACTGAATCTGGTAAGGGCAAAACTTCAGAATGCAGGCCGTGATGCCCTAAGCCTAGATAGGGCCCGAATTGACGGGGGTATCGTTGCCCGTGGCGGATTTCACGCCGATGGCGGGGTGCGCATTCGAAGTGCAACTGTTGGCCAACTCGACATGACTGGCGCCACCTTGCGCAATCCCGGTGCCTGCGCCTTGACCCTCGATGACGCTAGTGTTAGCGGTGGGGTCCTGCTCCAAGAGGGCTTTAACGCTGATGGCGAAGTGCGTGCAGTCGGCGCCACCGTGGACGGCCCAATCGGCCTGACTGCGGCATCCCTGAGCAATCCCGGGGGGCACGCGCTCTCTTTAGTCCGCGCTCGGATCACCGGACATGTTCTTGCCCGCGATGGCTTTCGTGCCGTCGGCGAGGTCAGCCTCCATGGCGCTACCATCGGCGGCCAGTTGAATTTTACCGCCGCTAGCCTCACCAACAAGGGCGGCGATGCGCTTTTTGTTGACAACGCTGAAGTCGCCGGCGGCGTCTTCGCAGGGGACGGGTTTTGCGCGTCCGGTACTGTCCGTGCCCTTGGGTCGGTCATCGGCGCGCAGTTGTATCTGACCGCGGCGACGCTGAGCGAACCCGACGGTGACGCGTTGTTACTAGATGGCGCCACCATTACCGGTGGGATCGTCGCCGATGGGTTGCGTGCCGACGGCATGGTGCGTGCCCCCTCCGCCAAGGTCGGCGGGCAGGTGAACTTCTGCCGGGCAACTCTCAAGAATCCCAAGGGATATGCTCTCGTTTTGGATGATGCCCAGATCAGTGGGGGCCTCATAGCCTTCGGCGGCTTCCGGGCCGATGGGGTCGTCTGCGCTCGCCGTGTGAACGTCAGCGGCCAGGTCAATCTGAGCGGGGCGACCATCGTCAATCCCGGCGGGGATGCCTTGTCTTTAGACGGGGCGCGGATAACGGCGGACTTTTGGGCCCGCCAAGGTTTCCACGCAGAAGGCGCTGTCGCGGTTCGGGGCGCGATCATCGGCGGCCAAGTCGACATGACAGCAGCCACGCTCAGCAACCCGGGCGGGGACGCTCTTTCGATGGACCTCGCTGAGGTCGCGGGGGGAATGTTCGCCGGCGAGGGCTTCCGCGCCGGCGGCGCAGTGACAGCCAATGGGGCGATCTTTAAGGGTCCGCTTGACCTAACGCACGCCACATTAATCAACCCTGACGGGGTTGCGCTCAGTTTAGAAAAGGCGACGATTTTCCTGCTCCGACTTGCATTTCCACCTCATGAGTGGGTCGGGTCAATTAGTCTTGTTCAAGCTCAGATCGGCAGTCTCTTGACCGGCGCGGATCCTCCAGCGCCGCTCGATGCCACCGGTTGGGTCATAAGTGACTTGCATGGCCCACTTCGCGACAACTGGCGACTCGCGCATAATTGGTTGAGCACATTCAAACCCCACAGTGATAGTGCTAGCTCGCGGTTGGCCCCGTGGATCCGCAGGCCGACCGTGGCCGTCCAACCCTGGTACGCCTTCGCAGATGTCTACGACCGCAACGGCGACCCGGCAAGTGCACGCAAGCTGCGATTCACTGCTGAAAAGATCGTCACCGCCCAGTCACCACCAGTCACCCGTATGACGCGAATGTTGTACGGAGCCGTTGCTGGCTATGGCCACTATCCGTTCAGGGCGGTTATCAGCATGATCGCCCTGCTGGCCATAGCGACGACTTTGGTCCAGCAATTCCGCTCGGACATCGTGCTAATCAAACCCTCCGCGCCGACATCACAAACGACGATGCAGCCTTGGCCGTCGCCCACGACGATCACCGCGAGAGAGCCTTGCGACCAGCACTCTCAATACCCCTGCCTGCAACCGCTGACATTTGCGATCAACTCCGTGCTTCCGCCCGCTGCGGGAACGAATGCGGAGTGGCGGATCGGTCCTTCTGCGTCGCTGTGGCTGGTAACGACACTGGCCGCTATCAAACTCGGCCTATGGGCGTTGGCTGCGCTTTTCTTAGCTGGCGTCACAGGTCTGTTACGAAAGGCAAAGACTTGATGGAAGTCCAAGAACCCACACCGACAGGCGCCGGTCCACCGACAGTTGGCCACGACTTGAGTGGCCGGAGGCGCCTTGTGGTCGTCGCGCTCTCCGTTGTCGCCGTCTTAACTGTTCTCTTAGTCCTTATGACCCTGTGCTTCACGTATAGCGTGATCAACGATCACTGGCGCCAGCACCAACCTTGGTATTCCGGCGTCCAGATTCAGACCGTCGTAAGCGCTTTCACTCCGATAACCGCATTTATCGCCGCCGGCATCGCATATCTCGCCGCCAGAACAACTTGGCGGGTTGCCGATGAGGGACGGAAACTTGACCGATGGAAGTTCGAACAGCAACTTGCTGCCGAGCGGACCAGGCATGATCGAGAGTTGGAGGCAGCGTCGACTCGGATAACTCGACAGATTGATGCCGAGGCCGAGCAAGCGCGCACGCAGCGCGAAGCCGACCAGGCTCATCAGAATGAGCAACGCGACCGCGAAACTCGACGCGAGCTCCACGCGCGGTTTAACGTTGCCAGCTCGCAACTCGCTGGCAACGCATCGATGACGCGACTCGCTGGGGTCCACGCGATGTCTGCCCTCGCAGACGATTGGCACGCCCACGACCCGAACACCGGGCAGATCCAGGTCTGCGTCGACGTCCTGTGCTCGTACCTGCGAGGCCCGTGGAATCCCGAAGGCGACTCCGCCGCGGAGGAGCGAACGGTGCGCGAGACCATTCACGCCGTTCTCCGTGAACACCTACAACCTGAAGCGAGACCCAGCTGGTCCGACTGTGCGCTGAACCTCGCTGGCGCGCGTCTGCGCGACTTCGACCTCAACGGTGCCGAAGTACATCGCGCGAACTTCCTGTGGGCCACTTTCACCGGCACAACGTCATTCCGCGGTGCAAAGTTCACCGCCGCGGGCACTGCATCCCCGATCGACTTTCGGGGGGCGACGTTTTCGACCGCTGATTCACTCGGCATTCACTTCGAAAATGCGGAGTTCTCAGCCATTGAGAGCGGGCGGATCGACTTCCTCGGCGCAACATTCCGAGCCCACGGACGACTAGATAACATCTTGTTCGACAATGCTAAATTCATGGCTGCCGGAGAGCGTAGCGTCATCAGCTTCAGTTCTGCGAAGTTCTCAGCCACTGGGTGGAATGCTGGAATCCGTTTTGCTGGCGCGGAGTTCACCGCCGATTCGAACGGCAAGATCGACCTCTCGTCCGCGCAGTTCACCCCATCAGCAGACGAGAGTTGGATAAGTTTTGCCAGTGCGAAATTTTTTGCCACCGCAGGAGGGCACATCAGCTTCACGTCAGCGAAGTTCTCGGCCGCTGAGAAGTCTCCCGCCGGAGAAGGCGTCCACGGCAATCGCATTAGCTTTCACGGCGCGACATTCTCTGCCACCACAACCGCAAAAGGGCAAAGCGAGATCAGTTTCAACAGGGCGACGTTCTCGGCCGCCGGACACGAAAGCCGCGTCGACTTCAAGACGGCGGGGTTCTCGGCCGACGGAGAAGACAGCAGAATTACTCTCAACCATGCGAGATTCTCGGCCGCTGAGGGCAGCCGGATCGACTTCGGCGGTTCGAGCAAGCTTGAACGTGCGACCTTCGAGGGCACAGGACGGATTACCTTCGAAAACCCCGGTCAATGGGTCAACGTGAACGTCCCCTGGGACGACCAACAGGTGCCGAGCGTGATCCGACCTCGAGACTGGCCGCCGTTGAGTAACGAGTCCTCAAAGAAGTCCGTCTGAGCTCGCCAGTGAAGGATGGAACTGGTTAGTAACTGCAATTACGAATACACCACCGCCAGCGGTCGGCAGCACCTCGACCTGATCATGACTTTCACCGCCGACATCATGGTTGGCTCGCCAGACCTCACGACCAGCCTGTATTGATCCGGAGTAGACGTGATCTGTTTCCACACCACCGACAAAGCCGACGCGATTCTTCGCAACGGCTTCCGTGACAACACCCGCTTGGTTGCCGGGGTCCAGTTCACTGGTGTATTCATCAGCGATCAGCCGGTCACGGAAGAGGAAGGCGCGAAGGGCGACCAGCTTCTACAGCTCGAGTTCAGCGACGACGTCGACCTCGGGCCGGTGATCGTGGGGGGTGAACCGCACTCATGGTGCGTGCCGGCGAAGCTCATCAACGACTACGCCACTGTGACGCTACTGACCGACGAGGAACGTGATGCCGCTCGAGAGGCCAGATGGTCTGCAACCTTCAAAGCCCTCGGGATCTTAAGGCAGCTGCCCCAAGAATCGACTCCCCCGCCGAGATTGGAACAATAACCTAGCACCCGTAATCCTCGACGCTGTCCGATGTGTCGCAAGCGATCTGACTACCCCTGGCCCAGAGGGCTGGTCGATATGGCTGCGCCTCGGCGGCGACTCCGACGACCTCGCCACGTGGCGCCCGTCGCGTGCTCGTCCATGATCATGGCTTCCTCGAAATTCGAGCCTGCAGTTCGTCGAGGGCATCTTCGTTTGATGACTCGATGGGACACCGGAAGCGATATTCAACGACTTCGATCAGGTCGAGTTCGCCGTAATCCGGCCCGGGACCAAGTAGCAACAGCACCTAACGGTTGTCCAAGGTGCGATGGCTTCGGCGAGGCATGCCAACCTTTCCGCCAACGCCCGGGTAGTCGGGTTCTCCGACGTTCGCTTGCACCTTCCGGAACCTCAAATTCGCACCGATGACCCACTGCGCCGACATCCGCTCATCACCCACGGGCGCATCATGACCGCACCTACCGACGACCCGCCTCTGGTGATCACGCACGAGCGGAAACTAGGCTTTCTCTCTCGGTTACGGCGAGGGGGAGCAAACGTTGGCAGCACCAGGATGGTATCCATATCCAAACTCCGACTCGGTCCGCGTGCACGCCTACTGGGACGGCCGACGGTGGACTGGCCACCGGACAACAACACCCGACGGTGCCGCACCTTTGATCAACCCGCTGCCCGGGCCTAGCGCCGACAGGCGGCGCAACCGACTCATCATCGGCATCATCGTCGCCGCAGCCGCCGCCATCCTGATCACCCTGATCACCGTCGCCGTAAACGCCCACAGCAAACCGGCGCAACAAACCGAACTAGAACACACGTCATACGACCTCGGACACACCGCCGGCATCGGCATGACCTCCGAGATGACCGCGAGCCTCTCTGCCGCCGAGCTATGCAGTTCGGGCCTCACCATGGCGCACGTTGCCAACCCCAACACCACAATCGACGCAGACGCATTCACGCGAGGCTGTCAGGATGCCATCGCAGGACGCTGACCTTCGCTCCGGGGTCGGCGGTTTTTCACCAAACCTCAGAGGGATATCCCCATTCTGGATCCCACTCCACCGTAATCCCATCGATGACCCGCGTACCGCCCGGCCGCTCATCATCCGGCCGCTCATCATCCTCACTGACATATGCGCTCCCCCCAACCCCCTCGATGCCCTGCAGGAGCGCCTTCCGCTTATTGCACACCGAATGCGAGGGCTGGAAGTTCGACGGCTCCAACGCAAGCTCAGGATGCGTCTCCACCGGTTGAACGTGATCAAGCTCGTACGCCCGCGGATCACCATGACGCAACCCATAGTCGATCCCCTGCTTGCAGATGCCGCACGGCGCCAGCACTGCCGCGCACCGCGCCCGATGCGCCTCCCGCTTCAACCGGTACGCATTCCTCAGCGGACCATCGATCAACCGCTGACGCCGCACCGGCACCGGATCAGCCGGACCGCACAACTCCGGGGTGTCGGCGAACAAATCATCATCGAACATCGCTCACTTCTCCCGCATCGGACGGCCAGGCCGGTTCGCCGAGATCCGCTCGAGCGCATGCCGCACACCCCGCTCCGACAACCCCACCGCCTCCCCAATCGACCGCGCCGAATAGCCCTCCCGCCAATACCGAGCGATCAACTTGTCACGCGCCTCAATAGACATCATCCGAACCATCGCGCTCAACCTCCTAAAACATCCAAAACACCTCTGGCACAACCAAAGTGATTTACCGGTACTCCATCAAGTCAGCCCTGTTTCGCCACAAGGACGGACGGGGAGGGAGTTTTTGTCGGATGACCGCTCGCGCCCCTCTCCGCGCCAGGACTTTGCTAGATCGGCTAACCATCGTCGTGTTGGCGGTCATGTCAGTTGGCGTTGTCGTGGGCGAGGAGGACGAGTGCTCGCATGAGGGCGTCACGTTCGGCGCGTAGTGCGGTGTTTTCGGCGTGGAGTGTGTCGAGCTGTGAGGCGTCAACTGCCGGTGTCTCGATGTTGAGCACTGCGGCGAGGTGATCGTGATTGGTGTGCTTGGCTCGCGGTGTTGCGGATCCGATGTGTTTGCCTGCGATCCAGTTGCCGAGGACGGTTGGGCTGATGTCCAATTCCTTCCCGATTTCGACGAGCGATTTGTGTGGCGACTCGCTGGCGATGCGGACCGCTTCGCGTTTGAACTCTGGTGTGTATTTGCGTCGTGGTCGCGTTGGCCTCGTGCTGGTCGGTTCGTCGTCGGTGGTGTGGGCGTTGTCGGTCATGGCGCTGTTGGTCATGGGGTGGTGTCCTCTCTGGTTGTCGCTGTTGCCATCCCGGCTTGGGTTGGGGTGGTGCTCTCAAGGTGTGTGCCGTTGTGCGCGTCGTCGGTCACAGCGGGATCCCTCCTCCGCCGGCCATGGCGGGCGCGCTGGTGGTGACGGCGACGCTGCGGATGACGTCTTGGACGGGTGGTGATGGTGTGAACCCGTTCGCGTTGTAGGTGACGTTCAGCGCTGGACTGTAGGTGCTGCCGGATCCGTCGCTGTTGGTCGGCGCGGAAGCGGGTTGTGTGGTGCCCACCTGTGGGACGACGTTCGCGGCGGGTTGCGGTGCATTGTCGATTTGGCTTGAGGGGTCGGCGGGTTGACCGCCCGTCGCGTTCTGCATGCCTTGGCTGAACGTGTCGCCCACGTCGGGTGCGTGGATGTCCTGTGGGCTGGCGAATCCGACGGCGAATGTTGCGGCGGCACCGAGCATGCCAGCGACCGCGGCGTCGGCACCCGCGATCTTCTCTGCGGGTGTCGCCGGATGCAGACCAGGACCTGGGAGCCAGTTTCTTCCGGGTGAGTAGCTCGCGGGCTGCACATTGTTGTGCTTGGGGTCGCCGGGCGCTGCGCTGGGTGCGACGGTCATGCCTGGTATGCCTTGGTTCCCGAAGAGTGGTGGCGGGGTGATGCGGGGGGTGTTGTCTCCTGGCAGCGGTGGGATCACCGGCTGATCGGGCGACCCAAATTTGTAGCCCTTGGTGTCGACCGGCGGGCGTGCTGGCGCGGGTGTGGGCGGTGTGGCTGGGCCCGATGATGGTGTGGTGGCCGGCGGAGTGGCAGGTGCGGCCGGCACCGGTACGGCCGGAACGGCGGGCGCACCAGGCGGTGCGGGTACCGGCGGCAATGCGGGTGCCGCCGCCGCCGATGGCAGCACCGGGATCTGGGTGTTGGGGCGGAGCAGGTTGAGCAGACCGGACAGCCCACCGTCACCACCGGCACCGCCACTGGCCGACCCACCTCCGGCACCGCTGGCGGTGTCACCCTTCGCAGCCGCGATGTTGAGTCCAAAGGACAGGATGCCGCCGAGAATCTTGCTGATGCCCCACGTGTTGGGTGCACCCATGCCCTTCCCGAACACCGACCCGTCGAGGCCGAATTCCTGAAAAATGCCCTTGACGATGCCCTTACCGAGCTGTTCGCCGGTCCCATCGTCGCTGCCGCCGGATTTGCCGGTGCCTTCCCACGGTGGTTTGCCTTCCGCGGCGATCTGTGCGGACTCGTGTTCGTCGTGTTGGCGTGTCTGCGCGGTGATGAGTGCCTTGGTCGCGGCGGTGAGTTCCCGCGTCGCGGCCTCTTGGGCGGCGAGTGCTTTCTTGACGGTGTCGGAGCCTTCGAAGTCGCGGGCTTGGTCGGGTGACATTTGCGCTTCGGGTGCCCGCGCGGTCGCGAGGTCGGCGTCGGCCTGGTCCTTTCTGGTCTGGGCGTCGGTGAGGTTTTGTTGCGCTTGGGTGATGTCATCGGCCGTCGCGGATTGTTGTTCCTGCAGCTTCTCGAAGCGTTGTAGCCACTGGTCGAACTTCGAACGTTGTTCGGGGGTGAGGTTCGCTTGCTGGTCAGCGGGCATTTGGTCGGTGTACAGGAATTGCCCGTACGGGGTCTGGACTGCACCGGCGGCGCCGGCGGGTGCGGGTGTCATGCCTGGTGGGGGTGGTTCGGAGGCATACGAGCTGCCGGGTGCTGTCGGTGCTGGGACGGTCGGGTTTCCGGGATCGCCGCTGGTGGTGATGCGGCTGGCGTCGATGAGGTTCGGTTGATTACCGATGCTGTAGCCGGCGTTGGTGACCATCGGACCGGGCGCGCCAACGGGCAGTGAGGCACCACCGCCGCCAACGACGTACCCGCGGTTGCGTGTCAGGTCGAAAGCATTTTGCGCGGTGATCGAATACTGGCGACCGCCGTAAGCGGTGTCATCGACATCGAGTGATCCATCCGCGCCATAGCCCTCAACAGCAACGAAGTGTTGCGGATTGCCGCCGTATGACGGTGCTGTAGTGCCGTCCACCCCAATCGGGCTGACACCGGACGCGTTGTAGTTCAGGACCGCACCGAAGCCTGCGTCGATCGAGTGTTTGACGTCGGCGAAGAGTTGCTGAGGTGATGAATTGCTCCCCTCAACTGTCCGATAATCCGCGCCTGTCGGTGCCAGTTTGTTCAACGCGGGTGCGATAGCTGACAGTGACGTTCCATCCGACGTGGTGCCCATCATCTTGATGAGTTGATCTTGTGTGACGCCGACGCCTTCACCACTGAGAACGACCTGGCTAGCGGCCGGCCCGCAGTCGAACGAATACTCTTGACCTGCGACCTTGGCGCTGATCTTCACGCCGCCGGTCGGTGTGCCCGCGACTTGGAACGACGGTGCACCCGGCGAGTTTTGTGTGCTCGGTGCGGGTGGCGCGCCGCCGGCGATCAGGCCCGGTACCTGTGATAGGAACTGATCATAGTTGCTGCCGGGGTAGCCGCCGACCTCGATCTTGTCGGCAATGAAGTTGCCAGGACCGCCCGGATAGTTGTTGACCGCCGACGGTCCGCCCTGCCGCCCGAGTTCATCAACGAACCACTGAATCTGTTGTTGTGCACCGGAACTCGGCTTGTCACTACTTTCCTGAAAGAGCCCTCGGTGACCGCTCGAATTAACCACGTCTGGATTCAAGGATGATTCGTAATCGCTTGCTGCGACCGCATAATCTGCGGTCTGCTCGGAGTAGCCAGCGGCGAGCACGGCGTCATGGATCGCACGTGCGACGTCCCCCTTGGCGCCCGAGGCCGGCGCTCCCACCACACCACCACTGCCGGGGGTGTACCCGGCGGGCACCGTCCCGGGCACACCCGGACCACCGGAGCTGCTTGGTGTGCTGTTGTAGGACACGTCCAAGGTCACCCCGGTGTCGCCGATATTCGCCTCAGGAATACCGACGCTCTCCATGAGGTCGCCGACGGACATCCTGGGCACGGGCCGAGACGTATCGAAGCCGGTCGGCAGTAACACTCCATCGCTGGAGCCATCAGGCAGTGCGCCTTGTAGCGATGTGTCGATGCCGGCGTTGGTCATCGTGGTGCCGACGTCCAACGTGGGGTTGGTCTTCAACTGCATCGCGGTGTTGAGCACGACACCCTTACTGGGGTCGGAAACCGAGGGTGGCAGCCCAGCCGCGTCGAGGACCGTGCCGAGGTCCAAGCGTGCGCTGGCGGGCTGAACGTCCAGGGTGGTCGGCAGCCCGGTGGTGTAACTGGACGGGTGCGCAGACGGAGGGAGTAGCAGGTCGCCAGCTGTCTTCGGCGGCGGTGGAGGAGCCGGTGGTGCCGGTTGGTTAGCCCAGCCGAGCCGACCCGGCCCCGGTGCTGGTGTTCCGGCGGCTGGTGGTTGGATCTGCACCGCCACCGGCAACGGGCTGTCAGGCCCGAACTGCTGAGCCCAGAACGCACGTAGCTGGTCGGCGGCGTCCTGTGTCTGGGCGGTGATCGAGGTGATGACACCGTCGGCGTTGGTCTTGAGGACGATGCCTAGCTTGCCGAGCTGTTGTTCGACCTTCGCGACGGCGTCAGGTCCACCCAACAGTTCGGTCTTGCCGTCGACCTCCTTGAGCGTGCTTTGCCATTTGGGTGAGGTCCGGTGGTCCTCTGCGTTGGTGAACGTGGTGGAGAACGCCTGACCGACCGCCGCGGCGCGTTCAGCGCTCTCGGCGGTCTTGTCGAACTCTGCGGTGAGGTCGGGCAGCACCGTCGTCCCGAGATGCTCGAGCAACCCGCCGCCAAGGATGCTGGCCTTGCCGAGGTCGACTGACGCGAGATAGTTCAACGCCGTCATGGACTGCAGGGCACCGACCTGTAGATCCTTGAACATGTCGCCGCCCAACGCCTTCGGCAGATGCGACAAGAGGGCTGCAACGTTTTCAACGGCGTTCAGCACCACGCGCAAGGAGCGGACCACGGCCTGTTCTACGAACCCAATAATCGGGGCAACCAATTTCAGGGTGTCGCCCATGATCTTCGCGACGTCAGCGAACCCGATCGCGAAGAAGTCCACGACCTTCTGAACCAAACCAATCAGCTGGGATTGGTTGCGCTGCACGAAATCCGACACCGAACTGGACGCCTGATCGAGAGCATCGCTCACCGCCAAGCCCAACGGAGCAAACGCCGATTGCAGTTGGCCGCCGATCTGTTCCCACCGATCCGACAGCGACTCGGTTTGGTCGAGTGCATCTTCGAGTGGCGATGACATTGCCGGGCCGACCTGGTCCATCGCCGACTGCACCTGATCCGGTAACGCGACGATGCCCTTGCCGATGGCGTCGACTGTCTCGTCGGCCTGCTTGGCGCCCTGGCCGAACGACTTCAGGAAGTCGACGGCACCCGCCTTGTCGCCTGCCTTGACGTATTTGTCGACGATGCCGACGATATCGCCCCAGCTCAGACCCAGTTTGTGTGTGCGTTCTTCGACGGTGGCCACCGACTGCACCCACCGCTGCGACGCTTGGGGGCCGAGTTCCTCGTTCATTCGTGCCAGCACGAAGGTGGACTGGTCCAAGGTGTAGCCGAGCGATTGGAAGACCGGGCCCGCAGCGTTCAGCTGGGTGAGTGTGGTGTTGAGGTTCGCTCCGGTCAACCGTGCGATGTTCGCCAAGGTTTGTAGTTCGTCGGCGGCGTGTTCGGGTGCGACACCGAAGTCGTTGAACGCCGCCGTCAAGCTATCGACGTCGACCTTGAGACCCAACAGCTCGCTTGTCTGTCCGTACACGGTGGTGAGCTCTTGCAGTTGACGTTGCGTCAGGCCAGCACCATCACCGAGCACTGAGAGGCGTTGGCCGAGTTTGCCGACCGCGCCGGTGACGTCCGTGAGGCTCTCGACGGCACCGCTGGCGCCGATGTTCTGCACGATCTGCAGATCAGTCTTCAACGAGTCACCGAGGGTTTGTCCCGCGATGTCCCGGGCGACTTCGGTCCACTTCTGTCCGACCTCATCGAGGGTGGTGAGGACTTCGGAACCCATGCCGGTGAATCCGTCGAGCGCGCTGAACGCGGTGTTGAGGGCGCCGGTGGCGTCGTCGCCGATGTCCTTGAACGCGCCGCCAATCAGCGGGATGCGGCCCACGGTGTCGTCGATCGCGACGTTGATCGCGTTGATCGGCGCTTGCAAGGTCTGGTGGAAGGCGTCCTCGATGACGCTGAACGTCGCGGTGAGATCCGGTATTTGGCCCTTCACTGCGCTGTTGAAGTCGCCGAGCAAGGCGTGCGCGCCGTCGGCGCCGACCTTGCCGAAGGTTTGGAACTCGTCTGCGACGTAGCCGACGGTGCTGCGGACGGTGTCGATCATCTCCTTGCCCGCGAGGACGACCGCACCGACAAGCGTCGCTTTCATCGCGAGGCCGGCGGCTTCACCTGCTGCGCCGCCGCCCGCCTCACCTTCCCGCCCAAGGTCCTCGAAAAGCTTCTCGACCGCCCCTTTCAGCGGTCCGCTGGCTTCGGCGATGCTGCTGGTCAGATGCTTGGACACCGCTTCGCCGAGCATCTGACCACCGGCCTGGCCGATGCCGGCGAACCTCTGATTCATCGTGGCTTGCATCGAGTCAGCCAGTGCCGCACCCGCCCGCTGGCCGACCGCCCGCATCGATTCTTCGATGCCGGCCGCGCTCGCCGACACATCGATCCAACTGACTCCAGATGAGCCGTCGGGCGTCGTCATTTGTCGCCCCGCTTCGGGTGGACGGCTCGACGGGCACGGTCCAGCGACACGCCGAGCCGCGCGAGGACGGTCCCGGCGAACCCGTCACCCTCACGGACGAGGCCAAGGAGCAAATGGCTTGGCGCGATGTAGTTGAGGCCACTGACAGCCACCTCCCGCGGCGCGATGTCCTCGATCACCCGCAAGGCGCGACCATTCCAAAGGAGGGGTCCGGCTGGGGATTTGCGGGCCAGCGGTTCGATGTCGACGATCCGCTCGATGAGCACGCGGATGGATTGGGGAGGCGCGCCGAGACCGTCCAACGTGGTTGCGGTGTCCCGGTCATGGAGGAGGCCGAGGAGGATGTGCTCGGTGCCGATGTAGTTGTGGCCCATCCGTCGGGCCTCGCCGTCTGCGGACTGGAGTGCGCGGCGCGCACTGTCGGTGAAATAGTCGCGGAAGTTCATCGTGACCTCCGCTTGTCGTTGCGGTCGCGGTCGCGGCACGAGATGGAGCAGAATCGTTGGCGCGCCTGGGCTCGGAACGCGCGACCGCACCCGGCGTATTCGCAGCGGAAGGCGAGTTCCGCGCCGGGTCGCATCCGCTTGTGGTAGTGGTCGTAATCGCCGAGGACGTTGCCCAATTCGAGGAAGGCGTCGCTCAGGTCACGGCTGGTGGTGCTGGTGGTTGGGGTTTGGCTGGCGCGGTCGGCTTCGAGGAGTTCGATGGCGCGGCGTTGTCGTTCGCGTTCGCGGTGTGCGCGTTGCCGGCAGGTGTTGGTGCAATACAGGGCGTCGCGGCGCGACCAGAATTGCTCGCCGCAGCCGCGGCACGTCACGCGTGTGGCACTCATAACGCCAAAGTGTTATGGGCCCCGTGACGGATTGCCGACGCGAAACGCCAGTAATGGCAATGAATTTCGTGGAATCTCGATTTAGTCGTAGTCGTCGTCGTACTGACCGCAGGAGTGCTCGAGCTCGGCGAGTTCAGCCAGCAGGCCGACGACGTGGTCATGTCCGTAGCGGGCGACGAGGACGTCGAGGATGATGCCGCACATCGTGAGGCCGTCCGCGTCGTCGGGTGCGGAGCCGTCCGGAAACAACAGTTTTTCGAGCTCGGGGAGGTTCAGGTGCTCGCTCATCGTGTGTTCTTCCAGCGGGCGTGGAGGATTCCGCGCAGTTCGGTGAGGCCGTCACGGCTGAGCCATGGCGTCGTCATGGAGCGGAGGTCGTCGGGGTCGGCGGCTAACGTCTCCATCCACGCTGCCAGATTGTCGGCGAGGTGATCGGTGGCGTCGCGGATCTCGTTGCGTGAAACGATGTCGTGCCTTCCATGATCAGTTCTCCGAGTTGACGCGCGGCGCTGATGACGTCGGCGAGACCGTTCCATGGTGTTGTTGTCATTCGTCTCCTTCGTCGAGATCCTCGTCGTGCTGGTCGTCGCCGGCGATGGTCTGTGTGCGGTACCGCGTGACATCAAGGATGAGGGCACCCGGACTGGACGCCGCTGATGCGTCCGCCCGAGTCTGAAAGAACCGGATCGTCGTCGCGAACATTCTTTCGCTCCAGGTGATGAGTGCCCACGTGGGTCCGCCGCTGGGGTGGGAGTGGTGTTCCGGTGTTCGTGGTTCGTCGGTGGGCGAAGGGGCGCCCCTCGCTCGGGTGGAGGCGTGGGGTGCGGCGTCGCGCGTTGGCGTCCCGACGTCGGGATCGGCTCGTCACGGGTTTTCCTTTCGCCACTGGTCGATCTCGGCGAGGCGTTGCGCGATGATGGCGCGGCGACGTTCGGCGCGGACCGCCGGGTTCGTGCATGAGTCGCTGTGCCGACCGGCCGCCGGTGGCGTGTATCCGCACCCCAAGCACCATGTGCGGGGGCGTCGGCGGGCGGTGTCGTACACGTCGCGCCACAGGTCGGCGTAGACGCTCATGAGGCCCGCCGGTGCTGCCATTGCTCGGTGTCGAGCGCCCAGAACTGCACCCAGATGTCGTCGGGATCTCGGCGGGTTGCGACCAGGCCGAGGCGGACGGCGTAGTCGAGTGCTTGCCGGGCGGGTCCGCTCTCTGGGTCCTGTGTCCCCCTGCCGCGCCCGTAGAGGCGTCCGTGAACGTCGGACACCGTCAGTACCGCACGTTCGTTGCCGACACCCTCGGCGCTGCGGAGGATCTTGACGGCGGCAGCCACTATCGGCGGCAGCAAGGCGAGTTCGTCGGTATCGCCCGGAGCAGCTCGCTGCGCAGGGATACCCGGCGCAACCGTCTGCGCGGCCGGCTGATTCGCGCTTGCGTCATCCAGCAACTCTTTACGAAGTCCATGACTTTCACGAAGTCCAGGAGAGTCCAGAGGAGGGTTGTTTTCGCTGGTAGACGAGTTGGTTCGCGAACCTATTTTGTTCGTGGCGACAGACCTATTTGTCTGTGGGGACGAACCTATTTGTTTTGGCGGCGAACCTATTTCGTTGTCGTTGGACGTCTGTGGCGGCGAACCTATTTCGGCCGGTGTCGTCAACCAATGCCGGTCGGCCGTCGTATGGCCGCGACCACGATCGCGGGGTGTTGCGGTGAGCCATCCAAGGTCTCGGGCCTGCGCCAGGGCGGCGCCGACGGTCTGCCGTTGAACCCCGAAGTGCTTGGCGATGACGTCCTGTTTGACACAGAACGTGTCTTCATCACGGAAGACATACCGAATCGCGATGTACCCGAGGATCATTCGACGTGCGTCGCTGATCCGCTTGTCCGCGGACATCGCGTAGTACCAATCGAACTTGGGGCGGGAATCATCGCTCATGACGGCAGTCCTGGATGCTCGGTGCCGATGTCCAACAACCAGAACCCCTCGGAGCCATCGGCGTAGACCACGACAGCCGCAATCCACCCCACGAGGCCCTGATGGCACAAGCAGCACGTACGGGCTGGGTCTACGAATCGTTCATCGGTCATGAGGACCACCCACTTGGCGGTGGTGTGTGTCGGCGGGCCGGGTTATGGTGAGAGCGGAGTGGTTTCCGACGTACGTAGCGGCCTGTTGGCGCAGGTCGCTTCGTCATTTCTGGGCCTCGCCGCCACGGCGGACCGGTGCCAGGAGTTCAGCTAGCCGGGTGCGCTGCTCGATGCTGAGCGGAGGCGCTTCTGCCAGCACCTGTGCGATGTAGGCGGAAAGCTTCGCCTCCGCGAGGTCCCGACGCGCGGCGATCATGTCCGGATCGTCGGCGGTTCGACTGCGGGATAGAGCTGCTACGCGGGCGTGATGACGTGAACCTGCAGCGGAGATAGGCATCGCCGACCTCTTCCATACTGGAACCAATCACCTTGACCCGGCGGGTCGAGGCGGCGATTTCTCCAATATGGGTGGGTGTCCGGCGATTACCGGCCTGCCCAAGACGATAGCAGCCCGGTGGAGCGGCACAAAGCACCAACACGACGAAAGTCGTTGTGCCACAGCGCGCTGTTGGTTACTTCCAGTCGACCTGAACCCGCGCCGGATCGAACGTCCGCGTGTGGGACCCGCGCCCCACGGGCAGCACCGTGACCGTCATGAGCAACCGCAGGACCGTGCGGAACCGGTCCGGGGAGAGCAACCGCACTGCCTCGATGGCCTCCGGTGTGCCCAGCGGGATGCCGTCGAGCACGCGGAGGCGTTCGGCGTCGTTCTGCTGCCGCTCCAACTCCGCGATCTCCGCTTGCACGATGTCGGTGGCGGTCTTGGCCTGTTCACCGGTCAGCAGGCGCTTCCCGCGTTCGACCCCGATGTTGGTCAGCTCTTGGTAGAGCACCGTCAGTTCGGTGCGCAACTTCTCGGCCGTCTCTTCGTCGTGCTCGGCCTTCAGCAGGTCCTCGGCGTCGGGCATCGCCAACCGGCCACCCAACAGGCCGTAGAGCATCGGTTCGACGTGCACCGCTTGCACCGCCACCCCCAAGCAGGTCTTGCACCGGTAGCTGATCCGCCCCTCGGTCGACGAATACCCCGACAGGTGCCCGTCACAACCGGGTTTCCCGCACTGAAGCATCGCGGTCAGCAGGTGCCGCCGCACCGACTTCGGTCCCGGTTTGCGTCCCGGTGCCTCCAGTTTGTCCTGCACCTGCTTCCACACCCTTGGGGTGACCAGCGGTGTCCACGTCCCGTTGCCCACGATCTGCCCACGGTGCGACCGCAGACCCGCATTGCGCGGAGACCGCAGGAACAACGACACCGTGGACGCTGCCCACGGCCTGCCGGTCAACCCGTAGGCCCCCGCCTCGTTCAACGACGTAGCGATGTCCCCCAGCGACACCCCCGACAGGACCGCCCGGTACGCCGACTTCACCAGCGGCGCAGTCCGAGGATCAGGCCGACGGGTCCCGTCGTCGTCCTCCTTGCGGCCCTCGTAGGGCAAGTACCCGAACGCCCGCCGCCACTTCGGCTTACCGCCCTCCGCCCGCGCCCGCGCCGCCCGCAACTGCCTGATCCGCATCATCGCGATCTCGTGCTCGGAAACCAACGTCTTGACGCCCGCCATCATCACGCCCTGCGGCGTGGACAGGTCGATATCGCCGTTGTTCGACGTCGCGAGCAACACCTTGTGCTCAATGAACAGCGACTTGTAGGCGATGAAGTCCTCCATCGTCCTGTTGACCCGGTCCTGGTCGAAGGCGGCGACGGCGTCGATCTTCCCGGCGCGGACGTCGGCCAACAGGCGCTCCCATTCGGGGCGGGCCTTCCCGTTGGAGGCGCTGCGGTCGTTGTCAACGTAGACGCCGGCGACGGTCCACCCCTTCACCTCGCACAGCGCGGCGGTGTCTTCCCGCTGCCGATCCACGCCTTCCCGCTTGTCCTTCGGGTCCGAGGAGATTCGGCAGTAGCAGGCAGCTCGCACTGGCTTTTTCACGGTCACCATCGCTAGAGTGTACTTCGGCGTTTCGATACTGAAAACGGCACAGACACTTCAGGTTCGAGGCACACGTCGATCCGTACGGGTACGGAATCGTGTGGTCGACGTCGCAGGCCGTGGCCGGGTGGTGACAGCCCGGGAACCGGCACGTCAAATCCCGCGACCGGACGAAGTCGGCCAGCTTCCTACTCGGCGAATACCGGTTCTCCGGTGCGGCTTGGCCGGGGTGCAGGATCGGCACCAACGTGGCGTTCAGCGCCGCGCGCCGCGACACCGCACCCGGTAACACCGCACCGGCCATCAGATAGCCCGGCCGCAACTGACTGAGCTGACCCGGCGTCGGGGCAGTCAGTTCGGCCCAGGTGAGGTCGTGCAGGAGCTTGTCGAACATCGCCGGCTCCGGCCCATCCAGGCCCGCACACTCCTCAGCCGGGGCGATCACCTCAGGCAGCGCGGGATCTGCTGGTGCGGAGTCCTCGGGCGACGGCAGCGCGTCAGGCGGTGTCGACCCGGGCCCGGCGGGCGCGTCCTGCACCGTGTCCTGGTGGGCGACGACGTAGACGACCACGCCACTG
>JAESGJ010000340.1_pt1 | contig 36527 bp, 36 predicted proteins | sample 9266241 | NCBI WGS metagenome assembly JAESGJ01 (sample SAMN14514841, study PRJNA621669) | algae metagenome | isolation source: Brasilonema octagenarum HA4186-MV1 and co-occurring heterotrophs from wet... | place: USA: Manoa Valley, Hawaii | collected 2009-07-20
CCGTGGTGTCGCAGTGGAACAACTTCATGTGGCCCCTGGTGATCACCAGCGGCGGCCGGTGGCAGGTGCTCACCGTCGCGACCGCGGGGCTGCAGTCGCGGTATGACGCGCAGTGGACGTTGGTGAGGGCGGCGACGACGGTCGCGATCGTGCCGCTGGTCGCGGTGTTCGTGGCCTTCGGTCGCCACATCGTCCGGTCGATCGTCGTGACGGGGATCAAGTGAGCCTCCGGAGCCGTCCCAAGTTCTCCACGCTGTTCGCGGGTGCGGTGGCCCTCGTGCTGGCGGCGCTGCTCGGCGCGGCGTTGCTACTCGGTGGTTCCGAGGGGAACGCGGGCCGGACCGTCGTCACGGTCCGGCTCTGGGACGACCAGGTCGCGGCGGCCTACCGGCAATCCTTCGCCGAGTTCAGCCGCGAACATCCCGACATCGAGGTGCGCGTCGACGTGGTCGCGTACTCCTCGTACTTCGACACGCTGCGCACCGACGTGGCGGGCGGCGGGGCCGACGACGTCTTCTGGCTGTCCAACGCCTACTTCGCCGGCTACGCCGACAACGGCAAGCTGCTCGACATCGGCAAGGCGCTGGGACCAGGGGCCGCGCGGGCGTGGGAAACGCCCGTGGTGCAACAGTTCACGCGCGATGGCGTGCTGTGGGGGGTGCCGCAGCTGACCGACGCGGGCATCGCGGTGTACTTCAACGCAGACCTCCTCGACGCGGCGGGCGTCGGCCTCGCCGAGCTGCTGGGTCTGCGGTGGTCACCCGGCGGCCCCGCAGCGGGTGACACCCTGCGCCCGCTCTTGCGACGGCTGACGGTGGACGCCAACGGAAACCGCGCCGACACCGCGGGATTCGATCCGTCCCGCGTCACGCAGTGGGGCTACAACGCGGCCAACGACCTGCAGGGCATCTATCTCGACTACGTCGGTTCGGCCGGCGGGCTGTTCACCGACGGCGACCGGTTCGCCTTCGACAATCCCGCGTCGATCCAGGCGTTCGAGTATCTCGTCGGGCTGATCAACGACGACCACGTCGCTCCGCCCGCGTCGGACACCAACGACAACGGCGACTTCTCGCGAAACCAGTTCCTGCAGGGCAAGATCGCCCTCTTCCAGTCGGGAACCTACAACCTGGCCGCGATCGCCGACCAGGCTCCCTTCCGCTGGGGTGTGACGATGTTGCCCTCGGGACCCACCGGTCGGGTCAGCGTCACCAACGGCATTGCGGCCGCGGGCAACGCCGCCTCCCCGCACCCCGACGCGGTGCGGCAGGTGCTCGCCTGGATGGGCAGCACCAAGGGCAACGAATACCTCGGCGCCAACGGCGCCGCGATCCCGGCCGTGCTCGCCGCCCAACCGGCGTACTTCAACCATTGGGCCTCGCGTGGCGTCGACGTGACGCCGTTCTTCCGTGTTCTCGACGGACCGCGCATCGAGGCACCGGGCGGCCCCGGCTTTCCCGCCGGATATCAGGCGCTCAAGCCGTATTTCGACGAGATGTTCCTCGGCCGCCGCGACGTGCCGTCCAGCCTGACCACCGCTCAGGCCGCCGCCAATGCGGCCGCCGATCGCTAGACGCGACTGGTCGCCAGCGCGGTGAAGACCTCCACGTACACCGCCAGCGCGCACAGTGCGACCACGATCGCGGCGGCCACCGCGTCGGGCCACTTCGGCCGCGACGGCAGCGCCGAGATCTGCCCGGCACCGCCGCGTGCGGTGATGGCGTCGCCCATCTCGTCGGCGCGACGCAGCGCTACCGTGATGGCCGCGGCGAGCAGATCGATGATCTCCCGCGATGTCCGGTGCCGCCGTTCCCGCGCCGAGCCCGCGGCCTCGCGCGGCCGTAGCTTCCTGGCGGCGAACAACACCCGGAACTCGTCGATCAGCATGGGAAATGCCCGCAGCGCGAGCGAAAGCGCGACCGCCCAGTCGTCGACCGGCAGCCGCAACAGCTTCAGCGGGCTGCCGATCTTCGCCACCGCAGGCGCGATCTCGGCGACGTTGGTGGTCCACGACACCAGCCCGCCGAGGCCGAGCAGCACAATGGAGAGCGCCGTGATCTGCAGGAAGTTGATCAGCCCGCCGAGGCCGAAGTCGACCGACGCGACGACGACGTGCGGGCTGCCCCCCGCGAACGACGCGGTCAGCGCGCCGAGGAACAGCAGCACCCAGAGCCACCGGGGCACCGACGGCAGCACGCCCCGCGGAATGTGCGCCAGCCAGGCCGTCACCAGGACCAGCAGCGCGACGAGCGCGATCGGAATCCAACCCGGATAGAGCGTGAGCAGGACACCGATGATGGCGACGATCAGGAGTTTGGTGCCCGCCCACAGTTGGTGGATGACGGTGCGGCCCGGCACCGGTCGCAGCAGCACGACGGGCCGGGACGGTCGCGACGGCGCGGTCATCCGTGGCCTCCCGCCGCGGTGGGGGCGGGCATCACGGCCCCGCCCTCCAGGTGCAGCGTGCGCGGGCAGAGTTCCTCGAGGCCGGAGAAGTCGTGCGAGATGACGACGACCGTCAGCCCGGCGTCGCGGCGCAACGCGGACAACAGGCCCAGCAGCCCACGCTGGCTTGCGGCGTCGAGACCGGCCAGCGGCTCGTCGAGGATCAGCACCCGCGGATTGCGGGCCAGCAGACCCGCGAGCACCACCCGACGCATCTGGCCGCCGCTGAGTTGGTCGATGCGCCGCAGCCCGATCGCCGGATCGAGGCCGACCATCGCGAGCGCGGCGACGATCTGTGAGTGGTCGTAGTAATCCAGGCCCGCGGCCGACGCGATCTCCATGTCCACCCGACCGCGCATCAGCTGCAGGCGGGCCGCTTGGAACGAGATCGCCACGGCACCGACCTGATCCGAAACCGGCGTGCCGTCGAGCAGGCACGTGCCCGCCGTCGGCTTCAGCAACCCCGCCATGATCCACGCCAGCGTCGACTTGCCCGATCCGTTGAGCCCGTGGATCAGCACCCCGTCACCCTCGTTGACGACGAGGTCGACGTTACGCAAAGCGGTTGACGCCCAAGGTGTTCCAAGACCGTACTCGTGCCCGACGCCCTTCAATTCCAGCAGTGGGGACCCGCCGCGCCTGGCGTGCGCGCTGGTGGGGGCTGGCGCAGGTGCAGTGGGGACCATCTCGACGTTGTCCGCGCTGCTCCCGGTGCCCGTCAGGTCGATGACCCGGTCGGCCGAGGCGGCCTCGTCGTTGTAGTGCGTGATGTGCACCAACGACATCCGGTGTTTCTCGGTGAGTCCCGACAGGACCGAGATCAGCGATTCGCGGCCCTGCTGGTCGACCATGCTGGTCACCTCGTCGGCGATCAACAGCGCCGGTTCCCTCGCGAGGGCGGCTGCGACCGCCAGCCGCTGGAGCTCGCCGCCGGAGAGACCTCCGGTGTCGCGCTCGGCCAGTCCGTCCAACCCGACCTCCGCCAGCAGCCGGTCGACGTCGGTGGCGGTGCCGGGAGGCAGACCGAACACGACGTCGTCGGCGACGCGCGAACCGAGCACCTGGCTCTCGGGGTGCTGCATGACGACGGCCGTGCCGCCCGCCTTGCCGAGGCCGACCGCGCCGGGGCGCTCGATCGTCCCCTCCGTCGGAGGCCGACCCGACAGCAGCAGCATCAGCGTGGTCTTGCCCGATCCGTTGGGACCCGTCACGGCGACGTGCTCGCCGGGGTCGATCACCAGGGACACCGGTCCGAGCGCGTCGTGGTCGGCCCCGTCGTAGCGGAACCGGACGTCGGTGAACCGGGCGGGCACCGGGGCCACGGGCTCTGTGGAGTCCAGGTAATCGAGCTTGTGTACGTCGGGCACGCCAGACAGGCGTACCAGAACACGCGACAACGCCCACCATCCGATGAGCGTCACGGAGCCGATGCTGAGGATGCTGGAACCGATGATCAAGAGGGGCCAGTAGGACAGCACCGTGGCGAAGTCGTCGCGCAGCCGCTGCGCCAGCGGCTCGAGGCCGGAGATGCGTTCGAGCACCGCCGCGATGCCGTGGATGTTGGCGGTGATCGAGGCGAACACCAGCTCGCGGATGCGGTAGAACACCAGCAGAAAGCCAACGCCCGCCACGCCGAACAGCGCGCCTGCGACCAGTGCCGCCACCGTGATGGTCGGCGTGCCCCGGCCGCGACGCTTCACGATGCCGGTCAGTCCACCGATGTACGCGCAGTTGAACACGGTCATGAGGCCGCCGAATCCGGCGATCAGGAAGGCGATGGTGCCGCCCGCGACCGTGGCGGCGACGAGCACCCGGAAGCGGTAGCGGTAGGCGAGCAGACCCATCGGCACCGTGCCGAGCACCGACAATCCGGCGGCGAAGGGCACGACGACCGCGATGATCGCGGTAGCGGCACAGAGTGCCGCCATGACGGCGGCATGCGCCAACTCGTCGGGTTTCATCGAGCCAGCCCGTCGAGGCGCGCCACCGCCGGTTGCGCTGCCGGTCTGGGCCATTTCTCGATTCTGCCAGCTGTCGACCTCGAGCCTGCTCAGCCGGCTGTGACCATGGACACGATTCGCGTGCGGGTGGTCTATATAGAAGTTCTATGTAATTATGGGCAGCATGCCTCACCCAGCAGCAACCGACACTGCGCTGTCCGCGGATCTGTTGTCCGTCGTGGCCAGGCTGAACCGGCTCGCCACCCAGCGCGTCAAGATGGAACTGCCCTACGCGCAAGCGCGACTGTTGTCCACGATCGAGGACCAGGACGCCGCCCGGATCTCCGACCTGGCCGCCTTCGACCACTGCTCGCAGCCGACGATGACCACGCAGGTCCGTCGACTCGAGGACGGCGGCCTGGTCTCGCGGGTGACCGACCCCGCCGACGCCCGCGCCGTGCGGATCAGCATCACCGAGAAGGGCCGCGAGGTGCTGGCCCGGGTGCGCGCCGACCGCGGCGCCGTCGTCGACCCCTACCTCGACCGTCTCGGGGACGAGGACCGCGCTGCGCTGACCGACGCCGTGCGCGTCATGCGCGCGATCCTCGCCGACGCCAGAGACGACCGCTGAGACCCCGTCCGATCGAAGACCGAACCGCAACCGAAGAGGAGTAGCCGCCCATGTGGCGCCAACCCAAGGCCGTCTGGGCCGTCGCCTTCGCCTCCGTCGTCGCCTTCATGGGCATCGGACTGGTGGACCCGATCCTCAAGCCCATCGCCGACAACCTGCACGCCACGCCGTCACAGGTGTCCCTGCTGTTCACCAGCTACATGGCCGTCATGGGTGTCGCGATGCTGATCACCGGCGTGGTGGCCAGTCGCATCGGACCCAAGCGCACGCTGCTTATCGGGCTGGTGATCATCATCGCCGGCGCGGGACTGGCCGGCATGTCCGACACCGTCACGGGCATCGTCGGCTGGCGTGCGCTGTGGGGCCTCGGCAATGCGCTGTTCATTGCGACCGCGCTGGCCACCATCGTCAACTCGGCCCGCGGTTCGGTGGCCCAGGCCATCATCCTGTACGAGGCGGCCCTGGGGCTCGGCATCGCGGTCGGCCCGCTCGTCGGCGGCGTGCTGGGCTCGATCTCCTGGCGCGGTCCGTTCTTCGGCGTGTCGGCGCTGATGGCCGTCGCACTCGTCGTCACCGCGTTGCTGCTGCCCGCCACGCCGCGGGCCGCGAGGGCCACCAGCCTCGCCGACCCGCTGCGCGCCCTGCGGCATCGCGGCCTGCTCGGTGTCGGAATCACCGCTCTGCTGTACAACTTCGGGTTCTTCACCCTGCTGGCGTTCACGCCGTTCCCCCTCGACATGAACGCCCATCAGATCGGGTTGATCTTCTTCGGTTGGGGCCTGGCGCTCGCGTTCACCTCCGTGGTGGTCGCCCCACGCCTGCAGCACCGCTTCGGCACCGTGCGCGTGCTCATTCTCAACCTGCTCGCGTTCTCGGCTTTGCTTGCGGTGATGGCGATCTGGACCGATTCCAGAGCCGACCTGGCGGCCTGTGTCGTCGTGGCCGGCCTCTTCATCGGCATCAACAACACCCTCATCACCGAGACCGTGATGAAGGCCGCGCCGGTGGAGCGTGGGGTGGCATCGGCCGCCTACAGCTTCCTGCGATTCGGCGGCGCGGCGGTCGCGCCCTGGTTGGCGGGCGTTCTCGGCGAGGAGATCAGCGTGCACCTGCCCTTCTGGGTGGGCGCCGGAGCGGTCCTCCTCGGCGCGGGCGTCATGCTCGTGACGCGACCGCACCTGCGGCACCTCGACGACCCCGAGGGCGAGATCGACGAACTCACCGACGAGGCGACTGCGGTCACCGTCGGCAGCGACAGCTGAGATCGACTCGACCAGAACGGCATCCGGCGCCGCGAAGGCGAGGCAGACTTGGCCACCATGAACTGGCTGACCCTGCTCTCGACCACCCTCGTGCCGGTGGCCTCCGTCGCCTCGACGGCCACGGTGGCGATCCTGACCAAGCGCATCGATGCCAGAAGCAGACAGGGCGACCGGGAACACGCGCTGCTGCTGGACTTCGAGAAGCGGGCAGGCGAGGAGAAGAAGGCCGCGCTGAAGAACCTCCTCTCGGCGACCATGCGCGTGCGGCGCGGCGCCGAACCCCTTGCCGGCGCCGACCAGAGCGAGGAGCAACGGCGCGCCGAGGCCATCGAGGAGCTCTACGAATTCCGTAGCAGGCTCGGACTCGACGAGGGTGTCTCGGAGGTCTTGATCTACGCGTCCGAGCCCGTACGCCAACTGGCCGAACTGCTGCTCGACGAATGGGACCGGCAGTTCCGCGAGCACGGATACTCACTTACACAACTCGATACGCGTAAACAGCAGCTCCTCGCAACGGATTGCGACCAACGTCAGTGGTCCGAGCTGAAGGACGAGGAGGCGGCCTGGCTCAAACGGCTCACCGAGGAATCCACCTTGGACGTCGAGGGGCTGCTGGACCTGTGCGACCGCACGATCCAGGCGGCCCGCAGGGACCTGCGCGGCGGCTACGGCCTCGAGACGCCCTGACGGTCGCTAACCGGCCGTGACTCCGATCAGCATGCCGACCAGATAGGTCGCCGCGATCGCCAGCCCACCAAAGACCAACTGCCGCAACGATCCCTGCCACACGGCCTTGCGGGTGAAGTAGGCCGCCACCCCGCCCGCGACGAGGAGCCCCACGCCACCGAACGCCAGGCCCAGCCACAGTGAGGCGAAGCCCAACAGGTACGGAATCAACGGGATCAGGGCGCCCGTCGCGAACATCACGAACGACGATCCCGCGGCCACCCACGGCGACGGCGTGTCGCTGGGATCCACGCCCAGCTCCTGGACGAGGTGGAAGTTCAGCGCCCGACTCTCGTCGCGGTGGATCTCGGCGCTGGCCTGGGTCGCGGTCTCGACGCTCATGCCCATGTCGGTCAGCATGCCGACGAGTTCGGCCTGCTCCTCATCGGGATACTTGCGGAAGCTGCGACGCTCCACCCGCACCTCGGACTCGAGCTGCTCGTTGGCCGTCGTCACCGACGTGTATTCGCCGAGGGCCATCGAGAAGGCCCCTGCCAGTAGGCCGGAGACGCCGGACAGCACCACGGCGCTGGTACTGGCGCTGGCCGCGACGCCCGCGATGAGCGCGGTATTGCTGACCAGGCCGTCCATTGCCCCGAAGGTGGCGGCCCGCAGCCAGCCGCCCGTCACGTCGGCATGCCGGTGGTCGATCTGGTGGGGCGTTCCGGTCGGAGGCTGGGGGGTGTCCGCATCGGTCATGGCGATGATTCAACGCCAGCCCGGTTCGGTCGATCCACCCAGGATTGCCTGGGTTTGCCACATCACAGTTTCACGACGCGCCTCGAGGGATACCGTCACAGCATGACGACCACCGCGGAACATCTGCGCAACGCACTCGACGGCCGCTGGCGAGACGTGAAGAACGCCGCGCGCAAGACGCTGTCCGGAGACGTCTTCCGGCCGCACTACACCCCCAACACCGTGATCGCGCGCACGAAGGTCGGCGAGCAGATGCGGATCATGGCGGCAGAGGGCGCCGCCGAGGACGGCTTCAAGAAGGAGCACGGCGGCAACGGCGACGTGGGTGCCGCCGTCACGATGATCGAGATGCTCGCCATGTCCGACCTGTCGCTGATGGTCAAGGCGGGCGTGCAGTGGGGCCTGTTCGGTGGCGCCATCGAGAATCTCGGCACCGAGGCCCACCACGAGGCCTACGTGCGGCGCCTCATCGACCTCGACCTCCTCGGCTGCTTCGCGATGACCGAGACCGGCCACGGCAGCGACGTCCAGTCGTTGGAGACCACCGCGAGCTACGACCCGGGAACCGAGGAGTTCGTCATCAACTCCCCCACCCCGACGTCCCGCAAGGACTACATCGGCGGCGCGGCCCAGACCGCGCGGGTCGCGGCCGTCTTCGCGCAGTTGATCACCGGAGGCAAGGGCCACGGCGTGCACTGCTTCGTCGTCCCGATCCGCGACGACGAGGGCAACGACCTGCCCGGGGTCACCACGTCGGACTGTCACTACAAGGGCGGACTGCCCGGCGTCGACAACGGCCGCATCATGTTCGACCACGTCCGGATCCCGCGGACGAACCTGCTGAACAAGTACGCCGACGTCGCGGCCGACGGCACGTACACCTCGCCGATCGAGAATCCGGGCAGGCGGTTCTTCACCATGCTGGGCACGCTGATCCGCGGCCGCGTCACCGTCGGTGGCAGCGCAGGTGCGGCAGCGCGGGTCGCCCTGGACATCGCGACGCGATATGCCTTGGAGCGCAGGCAGTTCGACGCCCCAGGCAGTGACGAAGAAATCCTGATCATGGACTACCTGGTGCACCAGCGCCGGCTGTTCCCGCTGATCGCCAAGTCCTACGCCCTGCAGTTCGCGCAGAACGAGCTGGTGGCCAAGTGCCACGAGCTTCAGACGTCGGAGGATCCCGATCCCGAGGAGCAGCGCGAGCTGGAATCCCGCGCGGCCGGGCTCAAGGCCGCCAACACCTGGCACGCCACGAACGCCATTCAGGAGGCGCGCGAAGCCTGCGGCGGCGCAGGGTATCTGGCCGAGAACCGGCTCATCGCCCTGAAGGCCGACACCGACGTGTTCACCACGTTCGAGGGTGACAACCACGTTCTGACCCAGCTGGTGGCCAAGGAGCTCCTGACGGCCTACGCCGACGACATCAAGGGCATGAGCCCAGTGGAGTGGGTGCGGTTCGCCGCGAACTTCGCGGGTGAACGGGTCGCGAAACGCACCGCGGCGCAGACCATCATGCAGACCATCCTCGACAGCCGACAGGACAACGAGGAGGAGGGCAGCCTCTTCAACCGCGGCACCCAGGTCAAGATGTTCGAGGACCGCGAGGAGTACATGCTGGCGTCGGTGGCCCGCCGACTGCAGGGCAAGTCCAAGGAGATGGGCGCATTCGACGCCTTCAACTCCGTGCAGGACCACGTGCTGCACGCCGCCACTGCCCACATCGACCGCATCATCCTCGAGGCGTTCGTCGCGGGCATCGACACGTGTGAGGACGACGAGGCCCGCAAGGTTCTCGGCGTCGTGTGCGACCTGTACGCACTGTCGGTCATCGAGGGCGACAAGGCGTGGTTCATGGAACACCGGTTCCTGTCGACGGAGCGGGCCAAGGCCGTCACCCGCGGCATCAACGACCGCTGCAAGGTGCTGCGTCCCTACGCCGAGCTACTGGTCGACGGATTCGGCATTCCCGAGCAGCTGCGGTACGCCGAGATGCTTCATCCCGAACACATTCCGGATGCCGAAGAGCACGAGAAGCAGGACGCGATCAGCTCCGGCACGATCGAGCCGAAGTAGCGTTCCGGCTGGTGGCTCCCCCGCGTGGACTCGAACCACGAACCTGCCGATTAACAGTCGGCTGCTCTGCCAATTGAGCTACAGGGGAATGCTCGTCGGTTCCGGGGCGCGCCCAGAACCGAGCGTTGACTCTAGCGCATGGACTCCGGAAGTCGGACATCGGGCACACGAGGCAGGATGGACGTCGTACGTCGTGCACGGTCTTGTGGAAGGGGCTCTGTGATCCGGTTCGCTGCCATTCTGGGTATCGGCTACGTCTTGGGCGCGAAGGCGGGCAGGCGTCGCTACGAGCAGATTGCGGGGACGTACCGAGCAGTCACGGGCAGCCCGACGACCAAGGCGATTCTGGACGCGGGACGGCGACGAATCGCGGACCGGGTATCACCGGACCCGACGATGGTGTCCGTCACGCCCATCGACGCGCACACCTCGGTGCTACAGCCGGAGATCGGTCAGAACGAGCGGAACCGCTAACCGATCCCCTGCGTCCAGGTCTGGCCGGGCAGCAGCGGACCAGTGGAGATGCCGGAGTTTCCGTTGGGCCCGAAGGTGCCCCAGGGCGTGCCGACGTTGGTCGGGTTGCCGTTGGAGTAGCCGAGGCAGACGCCGTCGTCCTTGTTTCCGTACCAGGCCAGGCAGGGCGCAGCCGAGGCGCTACCGGTTCCCGCGGTCAGTGCGACCGCGAGCGGAGCCGCCACGGAGGCGAGCGCCAGCGCTCCAGCGGTGACGATTCGACGTGCTCGGATGGTCATGACGAGCCCTTCGGTAGATCTGACGGCGGATTCACCATAGCGTGACGTTGCCGCTCACGCAGTAAGGTCGTCGCCGCTGGCCCGTTCCAGGAGGCTGCGCCGGTAGGTCTCCATGGCGACGAGGTCGCCGAAGAGGTCGTTGTACTCCTCGTCGTTGTCCACCGGCGACATGCGTTGCAGCTTGGACTTCATCTCCGCGATCTGTCTGCCGACCCACACCTCCTGCAGTCGGGCGAGCACACCTCCGATGTAGCGGGCCAGCCGCTCGTCGTCCTCGACGCGGAACGCCTCCACCCCCAGTTCGTTGACCAGGTTGGCGGCCGCCGGCGATGACGTCTTCTCGCGCACTGCGTCGATCCACTGTGCGCCCGTGCCGCCCGCCGCCACGCCGCCCGCAGCGGCGATCGCGGTGCGGACCACGGCGTAGCCGGGATGGGTGAAGTTCTCGACCGTCAGCGTGTCGAAGACGGGCCCGGCGATCACGGGGTACTGAAGGGCCGCCTTGAGCGCCTCGCGCTGCGGCCACAGCGTCGGATCGCGCGGATCGGGTCGCGCCACCGCGGGCGCCGCGGAGGTGGCGGGAGCGGCCTTGCGCGCGTCCCGCCGGGCCGGGGCACCGCCCGCCTTCGCGGTCTCGCGCACCCGCCCGATGACCTGGGCCACGTCGTCCCAGCCGACCCACCCGGCGAGTTGCCGGGCGTACTCGTCGCGCAGCGTCGGATCCTTGATCCTGGCCGCCATCGGGACGCAGCGCCGCAGCGCGGAGACGCGCCCCTCGGCGCTGTCGAGGTCATAGTCGGCCAACGCGGTGCGAATCACGAACTCGAACAACGGAGTTCGTCGCGCCACCAGGTCGCGCAGCGCACCGTCACCGGCCTTGAGCCGCAGATCGCACGGGTCCATGCCGTCGTCGGCGACCGCAACGAAGGACTGCCCCGACAGGTTCTGCTCGCCCTCGAAGGCCTTCACGGCCGCCGCGCGACCCGCCGCGTCGCCGTCGAACACGTAGATCAGTTCGCCACGAAAGAAGTTGTCGTCCATCATGAGTCGTCGCAGCATCGAGAGGTGCTCCTCGCCGAACGCGGTACCGCAGGAGGCGACGGCCGTGGTCACCCCGGCGAGGTGCATGGCCATGACGTCGGTGTACCCCTCGACGACGACGGCCTGGTGCCCCTTGGCGATGTCGCGCTTGGCCAGGTCGAGCCCGAACAGCACGTTCGACTTCTTGTAGAGCACCGTCTCGGGCGTGTTCAGGTACTTGGCCGTCATGGTGTCGTCGTCGAAGATCCGGCGCGCGCCGAAGCCGATGACCTCGTTGCTGCTCGCCCGGATCGGCCAGAGCAGGCGCCGGTTGAAGCGATCCCTCGGTCCGCGGCGCCCCTCCAGCGACAGCCCGGCGGCCTCGAGTTCCTTGAACTCGAAACCCTTGCGCAGCAGGTGCTTCGTCAACGTGTCCCACCCCGACGGTGCGAACCCGCAGCCGAAGTGCGCGGCGGCGTCGGCGTCGAAGCTGCGCTCGATCAGGTACTGCCGGGCGGGCGCCGCCTCGGCAGACTGCAGGTGCTCGGCGTAGAACTCCTGGGCGGCGGCGTTCGCGGCGATGAGCCTGCTGCGGCTGCCCCTGTCCCGCTGCACGTTGGTGGCCGCGGCCCCGGTGTAGGTGACGGTGTAGCCGATGCGGTCGGCGAGCATCTCGACCGACTCGACGAAGCTGACGTGTTCGATCTTTTGCAGGAAGGCGTAGACGTCGCCGCCCTCACCGCAGCCGAAACAGTGGAAGTGGCCGTGGTTGGGCCGGACGTGGAACGACGGCGACTTCTCGTCGTGGAACGGGCACAGGCCCTTCAGGGAGTCGGCGCCCGCCCGGCGTAACTGCACGTAGTCGCCGACGAGGTCCTCGATCCGGGTGCCCTCACGGATCGCCGCGATGTCGCGGTCAGAGATGCGTCCCGGCACCGAACCAGTCTAGAGGCCAGTCAAAAGGGTCGGGGCGAGCGCGCCTCGTGCACTCGTTCCAACCGCCCCTCGGTATATGAGGCGATCTGATCGATCACCACCCGCAGGCGGGCGCCGTCGTCGTCGGCCGCCGCGAACTCGGGCGCGAACTGCGGGTCCAGACTGCCCGGCGCCTGAGCCCACAGCACCAGCGCCACGTCATGGATGCGGATCCGCTGGTCGGCCTGAATCTGCAGGTGAGCATGGTCGGACATGATGAACTGCAGGGCGAGCATCTTCAGCAGGGCGACCTCGGCGCGCACCGTGGCAGGCACCACGAGATCGGTGTCGTACCGCGTCAACCGGCCTGCCCCTGCGACGGCGCGGGTCTCGCTGATCGCCGCGTTCGCGAAACGCCCCACCAGCTCACTGGTCATGCGCTTGAGCGCCACCGAGGAGGCCACCGTCGCGTCGAACTTGCCGACGTCGGCCACCACCGACTCCTCGGACAGCCGCTGGGCGGCGGCGAGCAGGTCGTCGGCAACCAGCGACGGGAACGCCCCCGCGCCAAGGCTCGCGAGGGAGGCCGTGGCGTCGGGGTCCGCGAGCACCCGCAGATCGATGCGCCCCGAGATGACGCCGTCCTCGACGTCGTGCACGGAGTAGGCGACGTCGTCGGCCCAATCCATCACCTGAGCCTCCAGGCATGGCCGCCCATCGGGCGCGCCGGTGCGGACCCATTCCGCGCCGGGGGCGTCATCGTCGTAGAAGCCGAACTTTCCGCTGTCGCCGACCCGTCGCCAGGGATACTTCGTGACGGCATCCAGCGATGCGCGCGTCAGGTTCAGCCCCGAACTGTTCCCTTGCGGGTCAAGTACTTTGGGTTCCAGCCGGGTGAGGATCCGGAAGTTCTGCGCATTGCCCTCGAATCCGCCGAACGGCTTCGCGATCTCGTTGAGAGCCCGCTCGCCGTTGTGGCCGTACGGCGGATGGCCGATGTCGTGCGCCAGACCGGCGAGGTCCACGAGGTCGGGGTCGCAGCCGAGGCCGACGGCCATCCCGCGGCCGATCTGCGCGACCTCGAGGGAGTGTGTGAGGCGCGTCCGCGGTGTCTCGCTGTGGCGCGGGCCGACGACCTGGGTCTTGTCGGCCAGCCTCCGGAACGCGGCGCTGTGCAGGACGCGCGCGCGGTCGCGGGCGAAGTCGGTGCGGTGTTCGGTGTCGGTCCCCGGCAGGGCAGCACCCTTCGGCGCCTCGACCACCATGCGTTGCCGGTCGAAGTCGTCGTACTGATCGGAGTATCGATCGTCTGAGTGCGCCACCGACGCACAGTCTGCCAGGACGGTTCTCAGGTCTGCGGTACCCGCCACCCCCTGCGCACTACATTGACGATCATGCGCTGGAATCTTTGGGCTGCCCGTCTTCTGAGCATGGTGCTCGCGATCCTCGCCGCGGGTGTGCTGCTCGCGCCCTCGCTGCCGACGGCCGACGCAGCACCCCCCTCGCGCTTGACGTCCTACGTCACCGACGGCGCTGGCGTCCTGGACGCCAACGGCCTGAGCCGGGTGAACGCCGCCGTCAATGACCTCTACGACTCCCATCGGGTCCGACTGTGGGTCGTCTACGTCGACACGTTCTCCGGACAGACGGGCGTCCAGTGGGCGCAACGGGCCATGCAGATCAACGACTTCCAGCCCGATCAGGACGCGATCCTGGCGGTCGCCACGCAGGACCGCGACTACGCCCTACTGGCGGGAACCGGCATCCTGGGCAACTCCGAGCAGGCGGACCTGCGCCGCAACGGCGTGGAACCCGCACTGCGCCAAGGTGACTGGGCCGGGGCCGCGGTCGCGGCGGCCAACGGGTTGAAGAACTCGGGCGGCTCGGCCGGCGGTCTGTCGTGGATCGGGGTCATCGCCTTCCTCGCGGTTATCGCCTTCGTGGTCCTGGCGTTGGTGCTGTGGCAGAGGAATCGACGGCACAGGCGCAGGCAGGCCGAGTTCGCGGCTGCCCAACGCGTCGACCCCGCAGATCCCAACGCCCTGGCGACGCTGTCCCTCGACGCGCTCGACGACCTGTCGAAGTCGATCGTCGTCGAGGTCGACAACGCGGTGCGCACCAGTGACAACGAACTGGCGCTGGCGGTCGACGAGTTCGGCGACAAGGACACCGCCCCGTTCACCCAGGCGGTGGCGAATGCGAAAACCGCACTGACACAGGCGTTCAACGTCCGACAGATCCTCGACGACTCCGTTCCCGAGACGCCTGAGCAGCGTCGCGATCTGCTCACCCGCGTGATCGTCGCGGCGGCACGGGCCGACGACGAACTCGAGAAGCAACGCGGGGCGTTCGCCGAGCTGCGCGACCTCGTCATCAACGCGCCGGACCGGTTGGACACCCTCACGCAGCAGATGGTCGACCTGACGGCGCGCATCGACCCGTCCACGCAGACACTGACGGCGTTGCACGCGCAGTTCTCCGACACCGCGCTCGCGTCGATCGCGGGCAACGTCGACACCGCACGGCAACGACTGTCCTTCGCGGACCAGAACATCAGCCAGGCCCACGCGCTCGTCGCGAAGCCCGCAGGCAGGCAGGGTGGACTGGTGGACGCGGTGCGCGCGGCCGAGTCCGCGCTCGGTCAGGCGCGCACGCTGCTCGACGCGGTCGACAGCGCATCCACTGACATCAACCGTGCGGTGGCCGCGCTGCCCGACGCGATTGCCGACATCCAGAACGGAATCACCGCCGCGACAGCCCAACTCGCCAAGGGCACCGTGCCCCGCGCGGCGGAGTTGACGACGGCCCGCGACGCCGCGGTGACGGCCGTCGGGCATGCCAATACCGCGGGTGCCGCCGATCCGCTGGGCGCCTTCACACAACTGACGCAGGCCGACGCGCAACTCGACCGGCTGCTCGCGGCGATCAGCGACGAACTCGAGGCGGCGGCCCGCCTGAATCGCGCGTTCGACCAGGCCCTGTTCGGTGCACAGTCGCAGGTGCGCTCGGTGTCGGACTTCATCGACACGCGGCGCGGCATCGTCGGACCGGAGGCCCGCACCCGGCTCGCCGAGGCCGTCCGTCAGCTGGAGGCCGCACAGGCCGTCAAGGCGACCAATCCGTCGGAGGGCATCCAGCACGCCAACGGCGCGGCGATGCTGGCGGCTCAGGCGCAGTCGATGGCGAACGCCGACGTCAGCGCCGCTCAGCGGCAGTACACCAACCGGTACGGCGGCCCTGGCGGCTTCGGCGGCGGCAACTCCGGCGCGGTGCTCGGCGGCATCATCATCGGCAACATCCTGTCCGGCGCCCTGCGCGGCGGCATCGGCGGCAGCGCAGGCGGCGGTGGAGGCGGCTGGAGTCCAACGTCGTTCGGTGGGTCCGGCGGCGGTTGGGGCGGTGGCGGCGGCCGCTTCTAACCCGCGCCAACCCGCCCCTTCTCCGCGAGCGTGCGTGTCGGTACGTCGACACGCCGCAGCTTTTGGTATTCCGTGCACGCTCACTCCGCCCGGAGACGCTGCAACTCGACGTCGATCCGACGCACGGTCTCGCGTGGCCGTCGACGAACGTCGTCGAACACGATCGACAGCAGGGTCCAGCCCAACTCGAGAAGGGCTGCACGCTTCTGCCGGTCGCGTCGCAGCGCGTCCGGATCGCTGTGGAAGTCGAACCCGTCGTACTCGACGGCCAGCTTGCCCTCGGGCCACGCAAAGTCGACGCGCCACAACCTTCCACTGCGATCGATCACTTCGCGCTGCAGTTCCGGTGCCGGTACACCGCCGTCGATCATCATCAGCCTGGCCTCACTCTCCATCGGAGACTCGGCGGCGGGATCGGCAAGCGGAATGAGGTCGCGGACCGCGACGATGCCACGCCTGCCTGCCTGAGCCGTGGCGGCGAGACTCAGCTCACGACGGTCGCAAGTGCCACTTCGCAGGGCGGCGTCGAGGGTGGCCAACGCCCTCGGTCTTCGCAGCGCACGTGCCACCTCCACCGCCGTCCATGCCGGCGCCGTGGCCGGCCGATCGTCGACCACCGTCAGCGGAGCACCGTCACGCCGATGCACGAATAGACCGTCGGCGCTTCTCAATTGGCCGGGCTCAGGATTGAGCACGTGGAGATCGACGACGTCCTCGGTGTCGAAGCCGTGCGCGCGTGCGGCAGTGCCCAGGCAGATGGGGACCGGCACTCCCGCGCGAATGTCGAGCCCGCGCAACCGCATGACGTCATCGACCGCGCCTCGTCCGTAGACGCCGGACCACACCTTCACGATGTCCCCGTGGTTGGAGCGTGACTCGAGTTGGCGGCGAGTCAGCAGTCGGCGCAGTTGCCCGGTGGTGGCCACTCCACCCTGGCTGTCGAAGAGCGCATCGAGATCGTCCATGGCCACCACCGTCGGCAGTGGCGTCCCTCAGCGATAGGTCGCTGTGTCGATTTGTGGACAGACTGCCATCTGTGGACAAACCGGCGGCCGCGAGCGTGCGCGTTGTGCCAATTCTTGCGGCGTGTTGGCGTACCGACACGCACGCTCGCGGGACGGGGTCGGGAGGTTAGGCGCCCTTGAGCCGGACGGCGAGGTAGTCCGAGACCGCGTCGATCGCCACGCGCTCCTGGGTCATCGCATCGCGCTCGCGGATGGTCACCGCGTTGTCCTCCAGCGAGTCGAAGTCCAGCGTCACGCAGAACGGCGTGCCGATCTCGTCCTGCCTGCGATACCGGCGGCCGATCGCACCGGCGTCGTCGAACTCGATGTTCCACGACCTGCGCAACTCCGCGGCGAGGTCTCGGGCCTTGGGCGACAGGTCGGCGTTGCGCGACAGCGGCAGCACCGCCGCCTTGACGGGAGCCAGCCGCGGGTCGAGCTTGAGCACGGTGCGCTTGTCGACGCCGCCCTTGGCATTGGGCGCCTCGTCCTCGTGGTATGCGTCGACGAGGAAGGCCATCAGCGATCGCGTGAGACCGGCCGCAGGCTCGATCACGTACGGCGTGTATCGCGTCTCGGTGGCCTGGTCGTAGAACGACAGGTCGGTGCCGGAATGCTTTGAGTGCGTCGACAAGTCGAAGTCAGTGCGGTTGGCAACGCCCTCGAGTTCGCCCCACGGATTGCCGGAGAACCCGAACTTGTACTCGATGTCGACCGTGCGGTCCGAGTAGTGCGAGAGCTTCTCCTTGGGATGCTCGTACAGCCGGAGGTTGTCGGGATCGATGCCAAGGTCGACGTACCACTGCAGGCGCGTGTCGATCCAGTACTGGTGCCACTGCGCCGCCGTCGAGGGCTCGACGAAGAACTCCATCTCCATCTGCTCGAACTCGCGGGTGCGGAAGATGAAGTTGCCTGGCGTGATCTCGTTGCGGAAGCTCTTGCCGATCTGGCCGATGCCGAACGGCGGCTTGCGACGCGACGTCGTCACCACGTTCGCGAAGTTGACGAAGATGCCCTGCGCCGTCTCGGGGCGCAGATAGTGCATGCCCTCCTCGCTCTCGATCGGCCCGAGGTAGGTCTTGAGCATCATGTTGAAGTCGCGGGGCTCGGTCCATTGACCCTTGGTGCCGCAGTCGGGGCAGACGATCTCGTCCATGGAGACGGAGTCAGGATCGACCGGAGTCCCATCCTTGGGCGCCTTCTTCAGGGCGTATGCCTCCTGCAGATGGTCCTGCCGATGGCGCTTGTGGCAGTTCTGGCACTCGACGAGCGGATCGTTGAACACCTCGACGTGACCGGAGGCCACCCACACCTCGCGCGGCAGGATGATCGCACTGTCGAGGCCGACGACGTCGTCGCGGCCGGTGACGACGGACCGCCACCACTGACGCTTGATGTTCTCCTTGAGCTCGACGCCCAGCGGGCCGTAGTCCCATGCCGACTTGGTGCCGCCATAGATCTCGCCGGATTGGTAGACGAGGCCACGGCGTTTGGCGAGGTTGGCAACGGTGTCGATGATGGAGGCCACGGCTGAACAGCGTAGCGAGTCAGCCAATCGCCCTGCGCTGGCGGCCGCGTTGACATGCGCATCCGCGCATGTATTCTGGCTGGTAATGAAAACGGTTTCCAAGTTGGTCGATTCCCCCGCGGAGCACGCCGAGCACTCGCATGGCGCGGCACCCGCGCACGACGTGCCGCCGCGGGCGGTGCTCGACACTGCCGGTGACCTGTTGCGCGCCCTGGCCGCTCCGGTCCGCATCGCGATCGTGCTGCAACTTCGCGAGTCGTCGCGGTGCGTGCACGAGCTCGTCGACGCACTCGGCGTGCCACAACCGCTGGTCAGCCAACACCTGCGCATCCTGAAGTCGGCGGGCGTCGTCGCCGGGGAGCGGGACGGTCGCGAGGTGCACTACCGGCTGGTCGACAACCATCTGAGCGAAATCGTGCTGGCCGCCGTGGCCCACGCGGGGGAAATCCGATGAGCGGCACGGCGGTTCGCTCCACCCGCCAGCGGGCGGCAATCTCGGCACTGCTGGAGAACGTCGAGGAGTTCCGGTCCGCCCAGGAGCTGCATGACGAACTGCGCCGCCGGGGCGAGGGCATCGGCCTGACGACGGTGTACCGCACGCTGCAGTCGATGGCCTCGGCCGGACTGCTGGACACCCTTCGTACCGACAGCGGCGAATCGGTGTACCGCCGGTGCTCGCAGCACCACCACCATCACCTGGTGTGCCGGATCTGCGGCTCCACCGTCGAGGTGGAGGGCGGCGCCGCCGAGGCGTGGGCCGCGGAAGTCGCAGCGCAACATGGCTTCTCGGACGTCAGCCACACCATCGAGATCTTCGGGGCCTGCACGGACTGCGGCTCGCGGGTCAGCTGACCCCGTCGCGCAACAGCCCGAAGACCGTCTGCGCGGTCAGCGGAGCCAGCTCAACCCCCTCGGGCGCATCCGGGTCGATCCAGGCGAGCTCGTCGATCTCGGCGGCGGCGCGCGGTTCGCCGTCGAGTTCGACGAGGAACAGGTCGGCGTCGACGAGGTGCCCGGGCTCGTTGGCGGCCTCCGCCGTGTGACGGCCCAACGCGCGCACCCCGGACGCGGCGATGCCAGTGCCGAGCTCCTCGCGGACCTCACGGGTCAGTGCGGCCAGCGGAACTTCACCAGGTTCGATCTTGCCGCCCGGCTGCATGAATGACGTCGTCCCCCGCTTGCGGACGACGAGCACGCGCCCGCGCTCGTCGAGCACCACGGCCGCGACGATCCGGATCACCGCCGCCGTCACGAGATCAGGGCTTGGCGCACGTCGGCCCCGGTGGTGAGGACCAGCAGGATCAGGGTGCGCAACGCGTCCTCGGTCAGGCCCGCGGCGGGAAAGTTGTACCGCAGCATGACGTCGGCGAGCTTCTTGGCCGCGGGCCTGCGCGCCGACGTGGCCGACGAGCCGTTGGCCGGCGCGGCCGGACCGTCGGCGACCTTCTCGACGAGAGCCACCGTGCCGAGCATCGTCCTGCCCGCCTGTTGGGCGACACGCTCACGAATCTTGTTGTTCAGCGGCAGATCCCATGCCAGAGGCTGGGTCAGCGACACCATCTCGAGCCCCTCGGCGATGGTCACCACGCGCAGCGAGGCCACCAGCCCGTCGACGGTGACGGTCAGCGCGCCGTCGGACTCCTCGACGAGCGTAGTCACCTCACCCAGCGCGGTGCTCAGCCGCTCGAGGAGGGTCATTCGGCCCTGCCGAACCTTCGGTTGCGGTTCACGTACTCCTCGCACGCCGCCCAAAGATCGCGGCGGTCGTAGTCCGGCCACAGCTTCTCCTGGAACACGTACTCGGCGTAGGCCGCCTGCCACAGCAGGAAGTTGCTGGCCCGCTGCTCCCCCGAGGTCCGGATGAACAGGTCGACGTCGGGGATGTCGTCGCGGTGCAGGTGCTTGGCGAACGCGGCCTCATTGATCCGGTTCGGCTTGACCTTGCCGTCGACGGCCAACTGGGCCAGTTCCTGGGCCGCCTCGACGATCTCGGTGCGACCGCCGTAGTTCACGCAGTAGTTGATGGTGATGACGTCGTTGCCGACCGTCATCTTCTCCGCGATGTCGAACTCCTTGATGACGCTGCTCCACATCCGCGGCCGCGACCCGACCCACCGCATGCGCACGCCCATCGCGTTGAGGTTCTCGCGACGGCGGCGGACCACCTCGCGATTGAACCCCATCAGAAAGCGCACCTCCTCGGCACTGCGCTTCCAGTTCTCGGTGGAGAACGCGTACACCGTCAGGTGCTTGATGCCGATCTCGATCGCTCCGCACGTGATGTCGATCAGCACCGCCTCGCCCATCTTGTGGCCCTCGGTACGGCCGAGGCCCCGCTGGGTGGCCCAGCGTCCGTTGCCGTCCATCACGACCGCGACGTGGCGGGGCACCTGCCCCTCGGGGATCAGCGGCGCCGATTCCTTCGACGTGTGCTGTGGCGGGCGGGAGAAGCGGCCGTTGGTCTCTGGCGGCAGGTCCGGGAAGACCACCGGCCACGTCGACTTGTCCGGGAAGGTGGGATAGTCGTCAGGCGCCGGAGGCAGCTGCGGGTAAGTCTGCTTGCCCCTCTTCAAAGCCATGTGCCTCATCCTGCCCGAACAGGGCGACTCGCCGTTCGGCGACCGTGCGATCGGCCCGGTACGCCCGCTCGACCAGTGGCAATGTCCGCAGCTGGCGCTCGAGGTGCCACTGCAGGTGCGCGGCGATCAGCCCACTGGCCTGGCTGCGGTATGGCGGCGGGGACGCCTCGGCATGCTCCCAGTCCCCGTCGTGCAGGGCGGACATCAGGTCCAGCACGCCCTGCGGCGGGGTCACCGAACCGGACGGCCTGCAGTGCATGCACACGCTGCCGCCCGCGGCGACGTGGAACGCCCGGTGCGGACCGGGCGCCGCGCAGCGCGCACAGTCGGTGAGCGCAGGCGCCCACCCCGCAATTCCCATGGCCCGCAACAGGTATGCGTCCAGCACCAGCTCGCGGGCCCGCTTGCCGTCGGCGACCGCGCGCAACGCGGCGACCGTCAACCGGTGCAGCGCGGGCGACGGGGCGCGCTCCTCGCCCGCCAGCCGCTCGGCCGTCTCCAGCACCGCGCACCCGGAGGTGTAGCGGCCGTATTCGCTGACGATGTCGCTGGCGAACGCATCGATGGCCTGCACCTGCGTGACGACGTCGAGATTGCGGCCCGGGTACAGCTGGACGTCGATGTGGGCGAAGGGTTCGAGCCTGGCGCCGAACTTGCTGCGGGTCCGGCGCACGCCCTTGGCCACGGCACGGACCAGCCCGTGCTCGAGGGTGAGGAGGGTCACGATCCGGTCGGCCTCGCCGAGCTTGTGCTGGCGCAGCACGACGGCTCGATCCCGGTACAACCGCATCAATGCATTGTTCCATCTCTGGCCGACCACCCGGACAGACCACGCCGGGAACGCCCGGCCCGATATTCTCGACTCAAATGGCAGACACGAAGCCGAACGGGTCCAGCAAGCGGCCCTCCGGCACCCCGCTACCCACGCTGACCCAGCTCCAGTACCGACTGGCCAGCGGCAAGGTCACGTCCACCGACCTGACCAGCCGTTCCCTGCAGGCGATCGAGGCCAGCCAGCCCACCCTCAACGCCTTCCGCGTCGTGCTGACCGAGCAGGCCCTCGCCGACGCAGCCGCAGCCGACCGCAAACGTGCTGCGGGACAAGATCTTCCGCTGCTCGGCATCCCGATCGCCGTGAAGGACGACGTCGACGTGGCAGGCGTCCCGACCAGGTTCGGCACGACGGCCGACGCGGCGCCCGCCACCGCGGATGCCGAGGTGGTGCGCCGACTGCGTGCCGCGGGCGCCGTCATCGTCGGCAAGACCAACACGTGCGAGCTGGGTCAGTGGCCGTTCACCAGCGGACCTGCCTTCGGGCACACCCGCAATCCGTGGTCGGCCGATCACACGCCCGGCGGCTCCTCGGGTGGCAGCGCGGCCGCGGTGGCCGCCGGACTGGTCACGGCGGCCATCGGCTCCGACGGCGCGGGCAGCGTCCGCATCCCCGCCGCGTGGACGCATCTGGTCGGCATCAAGCCCCAGCGCGGCCGGATCTCGACGTGGCCGCTGCCCGAGGCGTTCAACGGGATCACGGTCAATGGGGTGCTGGCCCGCACGGTCGCCGATGCCGCGATCGTGCTCGACGCCGCCTCCGGCAATGCCGACGGCGACCTGCACAAGCCGTCACCCGTCACGGTCAGCGAGTACGTCAGCCAGGCCCCTGGTCCGCTCACCGTGGCAATGTCGACCAAGTTCCCCTTCACGGGGTTCGGCGCCAAGCTCGACCCCGAGATCCTCGCCGCGATGGAGAAGATGGCCGCCCAGCTCGAGGCGCTCGGGCACACCGTGCGCGAGGCCGACCCCGACTACGGTCTGCGCACGTCGTGGAACTTCCTGTCGCGCTCCACGTCCGGGCTGCTGGAGTGGGCCCACCGACTGGGTCCCGGGGTGACGTTCGACAAGCGCACCATCAGCAACATGCGGCTGGGACGGCTGCTGTCGGAGAAGACGCTGCGCGATGCGCGCGCCAAGGAGGCCGAGTCCCAGCGCCGCATCGGGTGGATCTTCAACCTCGCCGACGTCGTGCTGGCGCCCACGACGGCCCTGCCACCGCCGCGGGTCGACGACTTCGACCGCCGTGGCGGCCTGTCGACCGACCGGGCCATGATTCGCGCCTGTCCCGTGACCTGGCCGTGGAACCTGCTCGGCTGGCCGTCGATCAACATCCCCGCGGGCTTCACCTCCGCTGGGCTGCCCATCGGGGTGCAACTGATGGGCCCGGCCGACAGCGAACCCCTGCTGATCTCGCTGGCCGCCGCGCTCGAGGCGATCGGCGCATGGACCGCCGAGCAGCCGACCCCGTGGTGGGAAGGATAGCGAACCTGGGCTAGAAGCCCAGCCTGCCAAGCTGTTTGGGGTCGCGCTGCCAGTTCTTCGCGATCTTGACCCGCAGATCCAGGTAGACCTTGGTGCCGAGCAGCTTCTCGATCTGCAGGCGCGCGGCGGTGCCCACCTCCCGCAGGCGGGCGCCGCCCTTGCCGATCACGATGCCCTTCTGCGAATCCCGTTCGACGTACAGGATGGCGTGCACGTCGATCAGGTCGTCGCGACCCTCGCGCGGCTCCACCTCGTCGATCACCACGGCCAGCGAGTGCGGCAGCTCGTCGCGCACGCCCTCCAGTGCGGCCTCGCGGATCAGCTCGGCCATGAGGACTTCCTCGGGCTCGTCGGTGAGTTCGCCGTCGGGGTAGAACGCAGGACCCGGCGGCAGCTGAGCGGCCAGCAGGTCGGTGAGGACGTCGACCTGCTCACCGCTGGTGGCCGACACGGGCACGATCTCGGCGGCGCCGCCCGTGAGCTCGCTGACGGCCAGCAGCTGCGCGGCGACCCTCTCACGGCCGACCTTGTCGATCTTGGTGACGATGACGACGAGCGTCGTCCGTGGCGCGACGGCGCGGATCTGGTCGTAGATCCACCGGTCGCCGGGGCCGATGGTCTCGTCGGCGGGGATGCACAGCCCGATGACGTCGACCTCGGAGTAGGTGGCCTTCACCAGCTCGTTGAGCCGCTCGCCGAGCAGGGTGCGCGGACGGTGCAAACCCGGGGTGTCGACGAGGATGATCTGGAAGTTCTCGCGGTGCACGATGCCGCGGATGGTGTGGCGGGTGGTCTGCGGGCGATTGGACGTGATCGCCACCTTGGCCCCGACCAGGGCGTTGGTCAGCGTCGACTTGCCGGTGTTGGGCCTGCCGACGAAACACACGAAGCCGGAACGGAATTCGTCGGCGTCCTGGCTCACGAGATCGGGTTTCCGGCCCGGTCGGTGACGATGACCGCGGCATCGGCCGTCAACTCGCGCACTGCGGCGATGCCCGCGTCGGCGTCCGAGCCGCCCACCAGCACCGCCGCCTCCAGCCCCGTGGCTCCGCTGGAGACCGCGGCGGCCACCGCGGCCTGCAGCGCGGTCAGGGTCAGGGCCGTCAGGGTGACGGGCGCGCCCGCGTACGTGCGGCCGTCGGCGTCACGCACGGCAGCGCCACTGGCCGCCTCCGCGCGGCCCATCGCGCCGCGGGCAAGCGTCACCAGTTTGGCGTCCTCTGCATCGAGGCTCATTCGTCCACGTCCCCGTTCTCCTCGTCTGTCTCGGTGGGCTTGACGAGCACCGTGCCGATCCGCACGCGGCCGCGGTGGTCACGGCCGCCCTCGGCCCGCAGCTGCAGCGCGTCCCAGGTGACCTCGGCCCCCGGCAGCGGCACGCGGCCGAGCTCGTGGGCCAGCAGACCGCCGACGGTGTCGACGTCGAGATCGTCGTCGAGTTCCATCTCGTAGAGCTCGGCGAGATCCTCGAGCGGCAAGCGGGCCGACACGCGAAAGTTCTTGTCGCCCAGGTCTTCCACCGGGGCAACCTCGTCGGTGTCGTACTCGTCGGCGATCTCGCCGACGATCTCCTCGAGCACGTCCTCGATGGTGACGAGTCCGGCGATCGCCCCGTACTCGTCGACCAGCAGCGCCATGTGATTGCGGTCGCGCTGCATCTCGCGCAGCAGGGCGTCGAGCGGCTTGGAATCCGGCACGAACACCGGCGGGCGCATGACCTCGCCGACCCTGGTGTCGATCCCGCCGTTGCTGTAGTACGTCTGCTCGACGAGGTCCTTGAGGAAGACGACGCCGACGATGTCGTCGACGTTCTCCCCCACCACCGGGAGCCGGGAATGCCCGCTGCGGACGGCGAGCGACGTGGCCTGACCCGCGGTCTTGTCGCTCTCGATCCACACCATCTCGGTGCGTGGCACCATCACCTCGCGGGCGATGGTGTCGCCGAGGTCGAACACCGACTGGATCATCCGGCGTTCCTCGTCGGCGACGATGCCGCGCTGCTGGGCCAGATCGACCACCTCGCGCAGCTCGATCTCGGAGGCGAACGGACCGTTGCGGAAGCCGCGACCGGGTGTCAGGGCGTTGCCGATCAGCACCAGTAGCCGGCTGATGGGTGTGAGCAGTACCGAGATCGCCTGCAGCGGAAGCACGGCCGCCAGCGCGATGGAGTACGCGTGCTGCCTGCCGAGCGTGCGCGGGCCGACGCCGATGGCCACGAAGCTGACCACGACCATGATGGCGGCTGCGGCGAGCAGACCCCACGTCAGACCCAGATCCTCGTAGAGGAACGCCACCAGGAGCACCGTCGCGGCCGTCTCGCACGTGATGCGAAGAAGCACGATGAGGTTGATGTAGCGCGGGCGGTCATCGATGACGCGCGCCAAACGGGCGGCGCCGGGTCGCTCGTCGCGGACCATCTCGTCGACGCGCGCGATCGACACCGTGCTGATGGCCGCGTCGACGGCCGCGAAGACGCCGCCGAGCGCGATCAGCGCCAGGACGCCGAGCAGGGATGCGAATGCGCTCACGGTTCGTCGAAGAACTGCGATTTGTCGAGCAGTCTGCGGTCCTTCTCGCTCTGCCGATCCTGGTGGTAGGCAGCGACCTGGTCGGCTACCCATTCCTCGAGGAGTTCGCGCTGCAGGGCGAACATCTCCTTCTCCTCGTCGGGTTCGGCATGGTCGTAGCCGAGCAGGTGCAGCACGCCGTGCACGGTGAGCAGCGCCAGCTCCTGGGCCAACGAATGTCCGGCCTTCTCAGCCTGTTTCGCCGCGAACTCCGGGCACAGCACGATGTCGCCGAGCATCGACGGGCCCGGCTCCGGCGCGTCGGGGCGACCGCCCGGTTCGAGCTCGTCCATCGGGAAGCTCATGACATCCGTCGGACCCGGCAGGTCCATCCACCGCATGTGCAGGTCGGCCATGGCCGGAGTGTCCAGCAGCACCATGGACAGCTCGGCGCCGGGATTGACGTCCATCTTCTTGATGACGAACCGTGCGACGCTGATCAATTCGTCCTCGGACACGTCGATGCCCGACTCGTTGGAGACCTCGATGCTCACCGGCGCGGCCTACCCGTGCCGGAGCGGCGTTCGGCCCGATTCAGTGCGGGCGCCTCGGATCTTGCGTAGGCGTCGACGATCTCGGAGACCAGGCGATGGCGCACTACGTCGGCGGAGGTGAGCTCGGAGAAGTGGATGTCGTCGATGTGGTCGAGAATCTCCATCGCCGCGCTCAGCCCTGACTTCGCGCCGTGCAGGTCGACCTGCGTCGAGTCACCCGTCACCACGATCTTGGAGCCGAAACCCAAGCGGGTCAGGAACATCTTCATCTGCTCGGGGGTGGTGTTCTGCGCCTCGTCGAGGATGATGAACGCATCGTTGAGGCTTCTGCCACGCATGTACGCCAGCGGTGCGACCTCGATTACCCCGGAGCTCATCAGCTTTGGGATGAGCTCGGGGTCCATCATGTCGTGCAGTGCGTCGTAGAGCGGCCGCAGGTAGGGGTCGATCTTCTCGCTGAGGGTGCCGGGCAGGAAGCCGAGGCGCTCGCCGGCCTCGACTGCGGGCCGGGTCAGGATGATCCGCGAGACCTGTTTGGTCTGAAGGGCATTGACGGCCTTGGCCATCGCGAGGTAGGTCTTGCCCGTGCCCGCGGGTCCGACGCCGAACACGATGGTGTGCTTGTCGATGGCATCGACGTAGCGCTTCTGGTTGAGCGTCTTGGGCCGGATGGTCTTGCCGCGGCGCGACAGGATGTCCAGCGTCAGGACGTCGGCCGGTGACTCGTCGCCGGTTCCGGTCATGATGCCGACGCTGTGGCGCACGGCCTCCGGGGTCAGCGTCTGCCCACCCGCGACGACCGCGATGAGTTCGGTCATGACGCGTTCGGCGAGGGCGACGTCGGCGGGTTCGCCGGAGAGCGTGACGGCATTGCCACGCACGTGGACGTCGGCGGTGAGTAGGCGCTCCAGGGCGCGGAGATTCTCGTCAGCGGACCCGAGCAGGCCCACCACGAGGTCGGGCGGCACGTTGATGTTGCTGCGCACGGCGTTCGTCTCGCGGGGCGTCACGTGGTGTTCTGTGCCTGCTTTCGGTGCTCTGGTCAGTGGAGATGTCGGACTCCGATGCTGCGGTCAGCTTACCGCTGGTCACCGTCGCATCCCAACGAAGAAGGGGCACCCGGACGGGTGCCCCTTCTCGAGTGCGTGATGCGTCAGCGGCTCTGCTGCACAGTCGTGTCGACCTGCGGGACGGCCACGGCCGGGTGGATCGTGTTGACCCACTGGTTGTGATCGACTCCGGTCGAGTATCCGGGCAGCTCCGCCACGGGCAGAGCTTCCGCTGTTGCGGTGGCCAATACCGGAGACGCCACGCCAACGATCCCAGCGGCGAGCCCGCTGGCAACGATTGCGGCGAATCCGTACTTCTTCATTGTCTTCATTTCTTCTTTCGTGCCCTCTGTGGTTTCCATCGACCGGCGGTAGAGCCTTGCCGACCGGTCCGATAGGTCAAACGCAGTGCTCAGGGGTTTAATTCCGCTGGCAGGAATTGGTTGCCGATTGGCAGCTTCGGGGGATCAGACGGCCCAGCGTGACGTCAGCACGCCCAGTGCGCCGAGCCCGACCGCAGCGGCAGATGTGGTCCGCAGCACACTTGGACCCAATTTGACGGCCACGGCACCCGCATCGGTGAGGACGGCCAATTCGTCATCGCCGATCCCACCCTCGGGGCCGACGATCAGGGTCACGGCAGCAGCGTCGGCGAGCCCGACCGCGGTCAGTGGCGCGGTCGCCGACTCGTGCAGCACCAACACCACCTGCGGGTCCGCCGCCGACGCAAGCCGGGCCGCCAGCTGCTTCGTGTTCACCAGCGAGGTGACCGGTGGGACGTACGGACGTCGGGACTGCCGTGCCGCCGATCGCGCGACGGCCTGCCAGCGGCGCAGGCCCTTCTCGACCTTCGCCCCACCGTCCCAGCGGGCCACGCAGCGGTCGGACTGCCACGCCACGAACGCGTCGGCGCCCGCCTCGGTCGCCAGCTCGATGGCCAGCTCGGAGCGGTCGGACTTCGGCAGTGCCTGAACGACCGTCACCTCGGGGGTGGGCGGGGCGACCGTGCGTCTGCCGAGCACCCGGGTGGTCAGGCTGGCCTTGCCGACGGCCTCGACGACGACGTGGGCGACGGCGCCCGCGCCGTCGCCCAGATCGAGCTCCTCGCCAACCCTGATGCGCCGCACGCTGGCGGCGTGGAATCCCTCGTCACCGTCGACGACGGCGATGCCACCGACGTCCGGCACGGTCTCGACGTAGAACAGCGCGCGACTCATCGCGGCTCCGCGCCGCGCTACCGGCCGGTGAACGTCTCGCGCAGCCGGCTGAACAGCCCGCCGCCCGACGGCGCCGCGTGCGTCGACTTGACCTCCGCCACGTCCCGAACCCGGTGCTCCTTCAGCTTCTGCAGCAGCTCGGTGTCCTGCGAGTCGAGCCGCGACGGCACCACCACGTCGATGTGCGCGTGAAGGTTTCCGCGCACGCCGGTCCGTACGTTGGGCATGCCGTGGCCGCGCAGCGTCGTCACGGCCCCCGGCTGCGTGCCGGAGTCGACGAGGATGTCGATGGGGCCGTCGAGGATCGCGTCGACCGACACCTTGGTGCCCAGCGCCGCGTCGACCATCGGAACCGAGACGCTGAAGTGGAGGTCGTCGCCGTCGCGGACGAAGATGTCGTGGGGCTGCTCGTGGACCTCGACGTGCAGGTCACCTGCAGGGCCGCCGCCGGGACCGACCTCGCCCTGGGCGGCGAGCCGCACCCGCATGCCGTCGCCGACCCCCGGTGGGATCTTGACGCTGATCTCGCGGCGCGCCCGCACGCGGCCGTCGCCTCCGCAGCGGTGGCACGGATCCGGGATGACCTCGCCGACCCCGGCGCACACAGGGCAGGGCCGCGACGTCATCACCTGGCCGAGCAACGAGCGCTGCACGGACTGCACCTCACCCTGACCGTGGCAGGTGTCGCAGGTGGCCGGCGTCGAGTTGCCGTGCGTGCCCTTGCCTTGGCACACGTCGCACAGGATCGCGGTGTCGACGGTGACGTGCTTGGTGACACCCGTCGCGCACTCGGAGAGGTCCAGTCGCATCCGCAGCAGCGAATCCGATCCGGGCCGGACCCGACCAACGGGCCCCCGGGTACCGCCGCCACCGCCGAAGAACGCCTCGAAGACGTCACCGAGGCCGCCGAAGCCACTGAAGCCGCCGCCGAAACCGTTGCCTGCCCCGGCACTCTCCATCGGATCGCCACCGAGGTCGACGATGCGGCGCTTCTCCGGATCGCTGAGCACCTCGTAGGCGACGCTGATCTCCCGGAACTGGTGCTGCGCCCCCTCGTCGGGGTTGACGTCGGGATGCAGCTCGCGCGCGAGCTTGCGATACGCGCGCTTGATCTCCGAGTCGGTCGCGCCCTTGCTCACGCCGAGCAGGCCGTAATAATCGCGTGCCACGCCAAACCCTTCTATCGCCCCTAGCGGGCGCCCAAGACCTCGCCTATGTACAAAGCAACCGCGGCGACATTGGCAATGGTTCCCGGATAGTCCATTCGAGTGGGGCCCACCACACCCATGCCGCCGAAGACCTTGCCCGAGCTGCCGTACGTGGTGCTCACCACCGACGTTCCCGCCATCTGCTCGGCCGCGGTCTCGTGCCCGATGCGCACGGTTACCTTACCGGCCTCCTGCTGCGCGGCCAGCAATCGCAGTACCACCACCTGCTCCTCGAGCGCTTCCAGCACCGACCGGAGCGAGCCACCGAAGTCAGCGGTGTTGTGGGTCAGGTTCGCGGTGCCGCCCAGGAGCAAACGTTCCTCGCCGTGCTCGACGAGCGTCTCGACGAGCACGGTCGCGGCGCGGCCGACGGCGTCTCCGAGGCCGCCGTGCCCGACCAGCTGCGAGGCGAGGTCCGATACCGCGATCGAGGCCGTGGTGATCGGCTTGCCCTCCAGCGCCAGCCCGAGGCGTTCGCGCAGCTGGGCCAGCTGCGTGTCGTCGATGGCATCGCCGAGCTCGACGATGCGCTGGTCGACGCGACCGGAGTCGGTGATGACGACGAGCAGGAGGCGGGCCGGCGTCAGCGCGACGACCTCGAGGTGGCGCACCGTGGACGTGGACAGCGTCGGGTACTGGACGATCGCGACCTGCCGCGTCAGCTGGGCCAGCAGCTTCACCGCGCGGCGCAGCACGTCGTCGAGATCGACCCCGGAATCCAGGAACCGCAGGATCGCGCGGCGCTCACTGGACGACATCGGCTTGACGTCCTCGAGGCGGTCGACGAACTCGCGGTACCCCTTCTCCGTCGGCACGCGGCCGGAGCTGGTGTGCGGTTGCGCGATGTAGCCCTCGGCCTCGAGGACGGCCATGTCGTTGCGCACTGTTGCGCTCGACACGCCCAGATTGTGACGTTCCACGAGGCTCTTCGACCCGATCGGCTCCTTCGTGGACACGAAGTCGGAGACGATGGCGCGCAGGACCTCGAAGCGACGGTCGTCGGCAGTACCCAAGGTTCACCTCCAGTTCCGTTCATTTTACGTTGACGAGCAGCACCGACGCCCCGCGACGCAGAGCCACGCGTCCGGATAACCTCTTGTGCATGCTCAGGAAGGCCTGCCGATGATCTTCAAGGGCGTGCGCGACGGCAAGCCGTATCCCGAGCACGGGTTGTCGTACCGCCAGTGGGCACAGATCCCGCCGCGGCAGATCCGCCTCGACGAGTTGGTCACCACCACCACCGTGCTCGCCCTCGACCGGCTGCTCTCGGAGGACTCCACGTTCTACGGCGACCTCTTCCCCCACGCCGTGCGGTGGCAGGGCGTCATCTACCTCGAAGACGGTGTGCACCAAGCGGTCCGGGCTGCGCTCCGCAATCGGCCCGTGCTGCACGCGCGGGTGTTCGACATGGACGTCCCGCTCGAGCAGCAGACTTAGTCCAGCAGGTCCCGTACCACCGCGTCGGCCAACAGCCTGCCGTGGTCGGTGAGCACCAGTCGGTCGGAACGCCGGTGTACCAACCCGTCGTCGATCGCCTCGTCGGCCCTCGCCAGTTCGGCCGCGCTCAGCGTGGCCACCGGCAGACCCCGGCGCAGCCTCAGCCGCAGCATGACGTCCTCGGTGTGGCGGGCCCGGTCGTCGAGGCTCTCGGAGTCGGCGACCGGCAACCGACCCTCGGCCAGTGACTGCGCATATGCCTTGGGGTGCTTGACGTTCCACCACCGCGTGCCGTCGACGTAACCGTGCGCGCCCGGCCCCGCACCCCACCACTGGCCGCCGTCCCAGTACCCGAGGTTGTGTCTGCACTCGCCGCCGGGTCGACTCCAGTTGGACACCTCGTACCAGGTGAATCCGGCCGACGCGAGGCGCTCGTCGAGAAGCTCGTAGCGCGCGGCGAGGACGTCGTCGTCGGGCGCGGGCAGCTCGCCGCGGCGCACCCGCCGCGCGAGCGCCGTGCCGTCCTCGACCACCAGCGCGTAGGCCGACACGTGGTCGACGCCTGCACCGATCGCGGCGTCGACCGAACGGGCCAGGTCGTCGTCGGTCTCTCCGGGCGTGCCGTAGATGAGGTCGAGGTTGACGTGCTCGAAGCCCTCGGCGCGGGCGTCGGCCGCCGCGGCCAGCGCCCGCCCCGGCGAGTGCACCCGGTCCAGCGCCGCAAGCACGTGCGGCGCGACCGACTGCATGCCGAGCGAGAGTCGGGTGTACCCCGCACGGCGCAGCTGCGCGAGGAGGTCGGGCGTCGTCGACTCGGGGTTGGCCTCCGTCGTGACCTCGGCATCCGAGGCCATGGGGAAGTTCGCGCGCACGGCGGCCAGCACCTCGGCGAGTCGCTCGCCACCCAACATCGACGGGGTGCCGCCGCCGACGAACACCGTGTCGACCGCGGGCACCGACCCGTTCCGGACCAGCTGGGCCGCCGCCATGGCCAGCTCGATCCGGAGCGCCTCCAGCCAGCCGTCGGGGTTCGCCCCGCCCAGCTCGGCGGGCGTATAGGTGTTGAAGTCGCAGTAGCCGCAGCGGGTGGCACAGAACGGCACGTGGACGTAGATGCCGAACGCGCTCATCGCACCAGTGTCCCAGACCCGGGTTTTGCTCAGCACGAGCGAAAAAATCGGCCGGTTGGAGCTGCCCGACGCTTTCGTGGCAGAATGTCTGCCGTGTCCGATGCCCGCCTCTCCGTCACCCGCGTCTCGCTGGTGATCCGGCGGCACGTCGACTTCAAGCGCGTGTGCACCTGTTGTTGTCTGCCTTGACGCCGTAGACCTGTCCACCTGTACCTCAGCTGGCCGCCGGGATCTGCGCCGCCGGACAGCCACCGGTGATCAGCGCGATTCACACGCCGGCTCCCTCCACGAAGGGGCCTCACCCGCATGACCACCGCAGAATCCAAGCCCGTCAAGCGCGCCAAGGGCGAGGGCCAGTGGGCGCTCGGCTATCGCGAGCCGCTCAACGCCAACGAGCAGTCCAAGAAGGACGACAACCCGCTCAACGTGCGTGCCCGCATCGAGAACATCTACGCCAAGGGCGGCTTCGAGAGCATCGACAAGGGTGACCTCCGTGGCCGCTTCCGCTGGTGGGGGCTCTACACCCAGCGCAAGCCCGGCTTCGACGGCACGTGGACCGGCGACGACAACACCGACATGCTCGAAGACGAGTACTTCATGCTCCGCGTCCGGTGCGACGGCGGTGCTCTCTCGGCCGCCGCGCTGCGGACGCTCGGCGCCATCTCCACCGAGTTCGCCCGCGACACCGCCGACCTGTCGGACCGCGAGAACGTCCAGTACCACTGGATCCGGGTCGAGGACATGCCGGAGATCTGGCGACGGCTCGACGAGGTCGGCCTCTACACCACCGAGGCCTGTGGCGACTGCCCCCGCGTCGTACTCGGTTCGCCGTTGGCAGGCGACTCGGTCGACGAGGTGATCGACGGCACCCCGGCGATCGACGAGATCGTGCGCCGCTACATCGGCAAGCCGGAGTACTCCAACCTCCCCCGCAAGTTCAAGAGCGCGATCTCGGGTCTGCAGGACGTCGTGCACGAGGTCAACGACGTCGCGTTCATCGGCGTCAACCACCCCGAGCACGGACCCGGCTTCGACCTGTGGGTCGGCGGCGGGCTGTCGACGAACCCGATGCTGGGCCAGCGGGTCGGCGCGTGGGTGCCGCTCGACGAGGTGCCCGACGTCTGGGAGGGCGTCGTCTCGGTCTTCCGCGACTACGGCTACCGCAGGCTGCGCGCCAAGGCGCGGCTGAAGTTCCTGATCAAGGACTGGGGCGTCGAGAAGTTCAGGGACGTTCTGGAGACGGAGTACCTGAAGCGTCCGCTGATCGACGGTCCGGCGCCGGAGCCCGTGGCGCGGCCCATCGACCACGTGGGCGTGCAGAAGCTCAAGAACGGGCTGAACGCCGTCGGCGTTGCGCCGATCGCCGGCCGCGTGTCGGGCACCATCCTGTCCAAGGTCGCCGACCTCGCCGAGTCGGTCGGGTCGGACCGCATCCGATTCACGCCGTACCAGAAGCTCGTCATCCTCGACGTGCCCGACGACAAGATCAGCGAGCTGACCGTCGGGCTCGATGCCCTTGGCCTGCCGTCGCGACCATCGCACTGGCGACGAAACCTGATGGCCTGCACGGGCATCGAGTTCTGCAAGCTGTCGTTCGCCGAGACCCGCAAGCGCAGCCAGACGCTGGTCCCCGAGCTCGAATCACGTCTCGAGGACATCAACGCCCAGCTCGACGTCCCGGTCACCGTGAACATCAACGGCTGCCCCAACTCGTGCGCACGCATCCAGGTCGCCGACATCGGATTCAAGGGCCAGATGATCGACGACGGCGACGGCCCGGTCGAGGGCTTCCAGGTCCACCTGGGTGGCAGCCTGGGTCTGGACAGCGGTTTCGGGCGGAAATTGCGCCAGCACAAGGTGACCAGCACGGAGCTCGGCGACTACGTCGAGCGGGTGGTTCGCAACTTCGTGAAACAACGGGAGGCCGGCGAGCGTTTCGCTGTCTGGGCTTTGAGAGCAGACGAGGCGGATTTGAGGTGACGGACTTGACGACGACCGAGACCGATCTGATCGGGCTGGCCGAGCGCGGCGCGGCCGAACTGGACGGCGCCACGGCCGAGGAGCTGCTCCGCTGGACCGACGAGCACTTCGGCAGCGACTACGTGGTGGCCTCCAACATGCAGGACGCGGTGCTGGTGTCGATGGCCGCCAAGGTGCGGCCCGGGGTCGACGTGCTGTTCCTGGACACCGGCTACCACTTCGCCGAGACCATCGGCACCCGCGATGCCGTCGAGGCCGTCTACGGCATCAACGTGGTGAACGTGACACCGGAGCACAGCGTCGCCGAGCAGGATCAGCTGCTGGGCAAGGATCTGTTCGCGCGTGACGCGGCGGCGTGCTGCCGGATGCGCAAGGTCGAGCCGCTGGGCAAGGCGCTCAAGGGCTACTCCGCATGGGTCACCGGCATCCGCCGGGTCGAGGCACCGACGCGCGCGAACGCGCCGTTGATCAGCTTCGACAAGGCGTTCGGCCTGGTGAAGATCAACCCGATCGCGGCCTGGACCGACGACGACATGCAGACCTACATCGACGCCAACGACATCCTGGTGAACCCGCTCGTCTTCGAGGGATACCCGTCGATCGGCTGCGCTCCGTGCACCGCCAAGCCCGCCGAGGGCGCCGATCCGCGCAGTGGCCGGTGGGCCGGACAGTCGAAGACGGAATGCGGGCTCCACGCGTCGTGACGCGTTCGATCTCCGAGTCGTTGCGCGGCTGCCCGCCGGATGCGCTGGTGCTCGCCGCGCACGGCAGCGCCGATCCCCGCTCGGGCGCGGTCGCGCAGGCGCTGGCAGGTCGGATCCGCCGATTGCGGCCGGGCCTGGACGTGCACGCCGCCTTCCTGGAGCAGTCGGCCCCGTTCGTGGGTGACGTGCTCGCCGACCTCGCCCAATGCCGCCGCTCGGCGGTCGTGGTGCCGATGCTGCTGGCCGACGCCCACCACGCCAGGATGGACCTGCCCGCGGTGATCGAGAGGTCGGGGGCCGAGGTCGCACAGGCGGCGGTACTCGGCGAGGACCCCGCGCTCATCACACTGCTGGGTCGCCGACTGGCCGAGGCCGGGGTGTCCGCCGACCGGACCGACGTCGGCGTCGTCGTCGTCGCGGTGGGTTCCTCGAGCGAGGCGGCCAACGCCCGCACCGCGGCCCTCGGGCCTGCCCTCGAGGCCAGAACCCGTTGGGCGGGTGTGGAAGTCGCGTTCGCCACCGGTCCGCACCCGACGGTCGCCGTGGCCGCAGCCCGACTGCGCGGCCGGGGCGTGCGCCGGCTGGTCATCGCGCCGTGGTTCCTGGCGCATGGACGGATCACCGACCGGGTGGCGGCTGTCGCCGCCGATCTCGGCATCCCGATGGCCGAACCGCTGGGCTCCCACAACCTGGTGGCCGCCGCGTTGCTCGACCGATTCGACGAGACCCGCTCGGCGCGCCTGGCCGCCTGATTCGCGGCAACCCGGGAGTACCTCCTCGGCACCACGCAATGCGCTCCATGCGAGATTGCTGCGAGCTACCGGTGCAGTGACAGCAGAAACAAGACCGATCTGGACTTCCCGGCGTGAACAGCGCAGATCCGTTGACGTGCGATTTAATCGATCCTCGGGGCTTCGACGCGGCGTTTTTGCCGGCATTTGCTCACCCTGTGGCATGATATTGACGTCGGCGTTGGCCACCCACGTTCCGCAAACGGAGCGTTGGATATCACTCGGGGATTGGATTGGGAAAGCACATGAAGACAGATCGTCTGGCTCGTCGCCTGGCACTCGTTGTCGGCGGGAGCGCGATCATCACCCTGGGTGCGTTGACCGCTGGCTGTAGCAGCAGCGAGACACCCGCCCCGTCCAGCACTACGACCACCACAACCACCACCACGTCGGTGACCCCGACGGAGAAGAGCCTCACCCCCGGCGGACCCAACAGCTTCTCGCCGCCGGTGAAGGCGCCGCCGGCACCGACCGGAGTTCCCGGCACCCACCGGGACGGCAGCAGTTCCTAGGGTCGACCGCACCAACGCAGTTCGAACATACTCAGGGACGTCACCTCGGTGGCGTCCCTGAGAAATCGGTCGGGTTCGGGAGTTAGTCATGATGTTCGGTCGACGTGGCTTGGCGTGCTGCGTGGCGCT
>JAESGJ010000341.1_pt1 | contig 36350 bp, 35 predicted proteins | sample 9266241 | NCBI WGS metagenome assembly JAESGJ01 (sample SAMN14514841, study PRJNA621669) | algae metagenome | isolation source: Brasilonema octagenarum HA4186-MV1 and co-occurring heterotrophs from wet... | place: USA: Manoa Valley, Hawaii | collected 2009-07-20
GCGTCCACCGCAAGCCCGGCTCGCGAACGTGACGACTTCACGTCGCCCCTCTTGGGTGAGCCAGGATGGGGCGACACATACGCCGAAACCGAATTTCGGTAAAGTGGAATATTTTCGCCCGCGTGGGTTGACAGAGGCCGACACAGGCTCTGTTTTTGGCTGAAGGGCTGTTCAGTCAGTCTCCAGCTCACCCGCCGGTCAGACCTCAGCCGATTGTCCTGGAGACACTTCGCAGAAGGGAAGCAAGGCGATCCAGACAACGCCGCCGCAAGACCTGGATCGCCCTCGCCTTCCGTTCCTCAATCGATTCGAATCCGACGTGACCTGTCGCGCGGCATTGGAGCGGCCGTGCTGAATGCGGTCGAGCAGTCGTCGTCATTCTCACCGTCGAGCAGCGGAGCACCACAGTGCCGGCACATGCGTGCCGACATCGACGACGCCTTGCCGCTCGCCAGGACCTGGCGATAGTTCGCGAGGTCGATGACGTTGCGGGGCGACGTTATGTGTTTTTCAACCATGGCTGTTCCTCGCGGCTACGCCCTGCTTATCGCAGACAAGTTTCGCGCAAACGTTCAGCCCACCGCTCAAATTTTACCGGAGGAATTGCGGCACGGCGAACACGTCACCGCGCGGCCTCAATCCCGATCTATTCTGCGACACGATTCACCGTGTCTGTGTAACCGGCGTAAGGTCTCGGTAGCTATTTTCCAAGCGCGACGTGATCAGAGCCACTTCTTCCACTTGAAGATCCAGTACGGAACGATGGCGGCGATCAGCATCATCACCAGTGCGAACGGATAGCCGTGCGTCCATTCCAGCTCCGGCATCGTCTTGAAATTCATGCCGTAGATCGACGCGATCAGGGTCGGCGGCATCAAGACGACGGCCATCACCGAGAACAGCTTGATGATGTTGTTCTGCTCGAGATTGACGACGCCGAGCATGGCGTCGAGCACGAACGTGATCTTGCTGGAGAGATAGGAGGCGTGGTCGGTCAGAGAGGACACATCGCGCTGCATGGTCTTGAGCTGCTCGCGCATGTCCTTCGACCATTTCACGCCCTCCACGACCGCGGAGAGGAAGGCGACAACGCGGCCAATCGAGACAAGGCTCTCACGCACCTTGGAGGTCAGGTCGCCCTTGCGGCCGATCGAGATCAGAATCTGGGAATATTGCTTGGCGTGACCGTGTCGCTCGCTCTCGGGCTCGAAGATGTCGTGGCTGACCTGATCGATCTCGGCGCCGCACCGCTCCAGGATGTCGGCGCAGCGGTCGATCACAGCGTCCAGCAGTTCCATCAGGACCATCTCGCCGGTGATGGACGGCGTGCAGGAGCGGGCCAGCTTGGCCTCGACCAAGGCGAACGGTTTCGGCAGTTCGTAGCGCACCGTCACCAGGCGGTGGTCGCCGAGGATGAAGGTCACCGCCGTGGTCCGGGGCATGTCGGTATCGGAGTGGCACATCAGCGTCGCGGTCATGTAGCGCGCGCCGTTCTCGATATAGAGGCGGCTGGAGATCTCGATCTCCTGCATGTCTTCCCGGGTCGGAATGGCGATCCCCGCGAGCCGCTCCACCGCCTTGTCCTCGGCCGCGCTGGGGTTGACGAGGTCGATCCAGACCGCGCTTTCGGGCAGAGCGGTGAGATCTTCGATCACAGCCTTCTTCAGGACGGACTCGGAGGGAACGAAAACCGAAAACATGCACAACTCCAGAGAACCTGCGTCAGAATGACAGGCCTTAGCGCGATTCTGACAAGTTCATGATGACAAGCACATTAACGGAGCGTTTGCATTTGTGGCGGCGCCATGGCTCAACTGTGGCCCGGAATCGACAGTCCGCCGCCCCCGGCCCAAAAATCGTCGCGCGACCGCAAATCTTGCGGCAGAAAAGCCACAGGTCGGGCCTTGCAGCGCGGGATAAGCCCTTCAGTGCTGGAATTGTGGCAGATTTCAACGATAATGGGATTAACGGAGTCGAGGAACTTGGGCGGTAAGCTCAGGCCTTCTGCACGGTATTGCTTTGATTGGAACCAAAACATGTCGTCGCTGAAAGTTAAATTGGGAATTCTGGCCGCCGGCCTGATGCTATCGGGCTGCATGCAGGCCACGCATTTCGAGGCGACCGACACGAAGGCCTTCAAGCCGAAGGACAAGGAACTGCTGGCCAAGGTCCGGTACGAGAACACCCCGGTTGCGGAGCCGTTCCGCCGCGCCATCGTCGATTACCATCGCAAGGAATCGCCGGGCTCGATCGTGGTGGATTCCGACAATCACTATCTTTACTACGTGCTGGATGGCGGCAAGGCGATCCGCTACGGCATCACCGTCGGCGAAGAGGCCATGGCATGGTCGGGCATCGCCAAGGTGGGCAGCAAGACCGAGTGGCCGGCCTGGCACCCCACCCCCGGCGAGATTTCGCGCCTGGGCGTGCCGACCTATGTCGCACCCGGTCCGGACAATCCGATGGGCTCTCGCGCGATCTACCTTTATTCCGGTGGCAAAGACACGCTGTTCCGAATCCACGGCACCAACCAGCCGGAATATATCGGTGCCTCGATCTCCTCGGGCTGTATCCGCCTGACCAACGAGGACGCGATCGATCTCTATGATCGCGTCAAGCTCGGCACCCTCGTCGTGGTGCTCGAGCCGAAGCACGGCGACTCGCCCTACAATTCGCGGCTGGCGCTCGGCGGCAGCCAGACCGGCCAGGCGGGCAGCTACTGACCCCCTGCTGATCTCCGAGATCCAAAAGCGCCGGTTTCACCGGCGCTTTTTTGTTGCCGGCTTGTGCGGCTGGGACTTGCCGGCATCGGCTGCCGGCTTCTCCGCCGCATCGTCGTCGGCGCCGTCCTTGGCCTCGGACTTGGTCTCGGATTTGGCTGCGACCTCGCGCGGCGGCGCCTCCTCGGGGCGCTCCGCCGGCAGCAGCGGCGCGATTTGCGGCAGAGGATCCCAGACGTTCCACTGGCAGATCCGGTAATCGTTGCGCCGCTGCGCGAGATCGAGATGGATATGGTCCTCATGGTACCAGTCCGAGCCCGGACCGAGCACGGTGGAAAATCGTGAGCAGACCGAATGCAGCACGCGCTCACGCACCTCGCGCGGCATGGTCCGGTCGGTAAGGCCGATCGACTGCCCGTTGGCCAGCTTGATGCCGCGGACGTCGAGGGCGTTGGCCTTGCCGTGCTCGGACAGCAGCGCGCCGGCGACGCGGTTGCGTCCCCGGCATTCGAAGCTGTCGAAATTATCGAGTTCGCCGATGGCCGAGCCGAGGCTGGTGGCCAGCGGCGCCATGTCCTTGCGCAGCCAATCGGCGATCGCAGAGGCCATGGTGCAGCGAAGGATCGCCGCCGGCTTGACCGTCACCTTGCGCTTATCCGGCAGCACGACGGCTTCCAGCCGCACCAGATCCTCGCCGCCGCAGGCGCCGGGGCCGCGGATATCCGGAACGGAGGGCGCGATCGCGATCTCATCCGTCAACGCGAGGCGGCAGGCGGAGACCGGCTTCTCGGGTGGTGCCGCAGCCTCGGCGGGCTTGTCGGCACCGGGCTTGTCCGCGGAAGGCTTGCCGTCCGGCGCCGGCGGGGCTTCGTCCGCGGCCTTGGGCGCCTCCTCGGGTCGCGGTCTCGGGAGCGGGATCCTCGCGGAATGAGCCGCGGGGCGCGGCCGGGGTGCGGCGATACCGAAAATATCCAGCGGGGATGTATATTTTCGCGCCTCTGCCCTCTCGGCGAGCACCAGCGACAGCCCGAGCGCAGCGGTAACCATTGCCGCGCCAGCGGACATATAGCCGCGACAAGACCATTTGCGGCGAAAGTCCGGCACGCTAAAACCCATGGCAATCTTTGGCCCAACGCTGAGAGCGACAACGCGCCCAGCGACTTCCCGGAGGAACGTCGGAATGCTTGGTTTGATGCAAGATTGGCCCCTGCTCTGCCACCGGATCATCGAACACGCCGCCAAAATCCATGGCAAGCAAGAGGTGGTGACACGCTCGGTCGAGGGACCGATCCATCGCACCACCTACGCCGAAATCCACAAGCGCGCGCTCAAGGTCTCGCAGGTGCTGGATCGCGAAGGCATCAAGCTCGGCGACCGTGTCGCGACGATCGCCTGGAACACCTGGCGCCATCTCGAGGTGTGGTACGGCATCATGGGAATCGGCGCCATCTGCCATACCGTCAATCCCCGCCTTTTCCCCGAGCAGATCGCCTGGATCATCAACCATGCGCAGGACCGCATCGTGATGACCGACATCACCTTCGTTCCGGTCCTGGAGAAGATCGCCGACAAGCTGACCAGCGTGGAGCGCTACGTCGTGCTGACCGACAAGGCGCATATGCCCGAGACCACGCTGAAGAATGTCGTCGCCTACGAGGACTGGATTGCGGAGGCCGACGGCAAATTCAAATGGAAGGACTTTGACGAGAACACGGCGGCAGCGATGTGCTACACGTCCGGCACGACGGGCGACCCGAAAGGTGTGCTGTATTCGCATCGCTCCAACGTGCTGCATGCGCTGATGGCCAACAATGTCGATGCGCTCGGCACCAGTGCGTCCGAGACAATGCTCCCGGTGGTTCCCCTGTTCCATGCCAACAGCTGGGGCATCGCCTTCTCCGCACCCTCGCAGGGAACCAAGCTGGTCATGCCCGGCGCCAAGCTGGACGGCGCCTCGGTCTATGAGCTGCTCTCGACCGAGAAGGTGACGCACACCGCAGGCGTGCCGACGGTGTGGCTGATGCTGCTGCAGCACATGTCCGCCAACAATCTCAAGCTGCCCGACCTGAAGATGGTGATCTGCGGCGGCTCGGCGATGCCGCGCTCGATGATCAAGGCCTTCCTCGACATGGGCTCCAACGTGCGCCACGCCTGGGGCATGACCGAGATGAGCCCGATCGGCAGCGTCGCGGCGCTGAAGCCGCCGTTCCAGAACGCGACCGGCGAAGCCCGGCTCGACGTGCTGCAGATGCAGGGCTACGCGCCTTTCGCGGTGGAGATGAAGATCACCGACGATGCCGGCAAGGAGCTGCCTTGGGACGGCAAGACGTTCGGACGCCTCAAGGTCTCCGGCCCCGCTGTCGCAAAGGCCTATTATCGCGTCGACAGCAACATTCTCGACGAGGACGGCTTCTTCGACACCGGCGATGTCGCGACCATCGACGAGGCCGGCTACATGCGGATCACCGACCGCTCCAAGGATGTGATCAAGTCCGGCGGCGAGTGGATCTCCTCGATCGAGTTGGAAAATCTCGCGGTCGGCCACCCCGCCGTGGCCGAGGCCGCCGTGATCGGTGTCTACCACCCGAAATGGGACGAGCGGCCGCTGCTGATCGTGCAGCTCAAGCAGGGCCAGCAGGCCAGTCGCGAGGACATCCTCAAATACATGGACGGCAAGATCGCCAAATGGTGGATGCCCGACGACATCGCTTTCGTCGACGGCATCCCGCACACCGCCACCGGCAAGATCCTGAAAACGGCGCTGCGCGACCAGTTCAAGGATTACCGCTTCCCGAACGCGGCGGCGTAACGGGCTCACGCGTCTTTCCGGGGGCGATGCCAACACATCGCCCCCGGGGCCGGTGACTGCATCGTCCCCGGGATGACGAGCAGTAACAACCCGGACTCCCTTGAATTTGCCTCCGGGCCGTGGTCTCAACGGCGCATCGTCGCGCCAGATCGGCCGGCACCGCTCCAAAAGACCCCGGCAGAGCTCACCCGATGGCCCGCAGGTTTTCCGCTCCCTATCAGTCGGAGCCCGTGTCCAGCCTTGCGAGCTGGGCGCGCAATCTGGCCGTGTTCGCGGTGGTGGCGGTGGTGGTCTCGATCATCATCGTCCGCTTCGATTTCCTGGAGCCGAAGCCGGCGCTTGCGACCTTCTTCGGCGGGCTCGCAATAGCAGGCCTGTCGATCCTGTTCGGGCTCGCGGGCTTTGCCGCGATCTGGCAGAACGGCTCGCGCGGCATGGCGCGCATCCTGCTCGCGTTCCTGATCGACGGGGCAATCCTGGCCTATCCCGCCTATCTCGCCTTGCAATATCGCAAGCTGCCGCCGATCTACGACATCACCACCGACCCGATTGATCCGCCGCGCTTCGACGCGCTGGCGCGTCTGCGCACCGGCGAGGGCACCAACACCGCGGTCTATGCCGGACTTTATTCGGCGGAGCAGCAGCGCCACTTCTATCCCGATATCGAGCCCGTCGAGCTCGAGATTTCCGTCGACCGCGCCTATGCGATCGCGCTCCAGCTCGTCAACAAGCGCAAATGGATCGTCATCGACGAGCGCGCCCCGCAGCCGCCGCGCCGGATCGGCCGCATCGAGGCGGTGGCGCGCACGCCGATCATGGGGTTTCGCGAGGACATTTCGATGAGATTCGTGGCGGACGGCGACGATTCCCGTGTCGACATCCGCTCGGCCTCGCGCAATTTCGACAGGGATCTCGGCAGCAATGCCGCCCGCGTCAAGAAGTTCATCGACGATCTCAACACCGCCGCCGATGCCGACGCGCTCAAGCCGGTGAAGAAGACCCCGGTGGCCCCGCCGAAGGCGCCGGCGAAGACGGTGAAGAAGTAAGCCAGTCATTCCGGGCGTGCGAAGCACGAGCCCGGAATCCATTCTTCGACAAATGTGCGGCCCGATGGATCTCGGGTGCGCAATTGCGCACCATAGTTCTCGCTGCGCGAGTCCCGGAATGACGAGGTTAGCTTGCCATCCGATACGTCCCGCCGATCACGGGATCGCCGTCGGTCGCCACGATACCGCGGGCAACCAGATCCTCCAGGTGCGCCAGCACGGAATAGCCGGCCGCCGTCGTGAGCCTCGGGTCGATGCCGATATAGATCGCGCGGACCATGGTCGGGATGTCGGTCTCGCCCTTGGCGAGGCGGTGCAGGATCGAGGCCTCGCGTGCCTTGCGGTGGCGGATCAGGAAGCGCACGAAGCGTTGGCCGTCGGGAATCTCGGGGCCGTGGCCGGAGAAATAGAGATCCTCCTCGCGTGCGGCGAGCCGGTCGAGCGAGTCCATGTAGTCGATCATCGAGCCGTCGGGCGGCGCCACGATCGAGGTGGACCAGCCCATCACGTGATCGCCGACGAAGTTGAACTTTCGCTCCGGCCAGGCGAACGCCAGATGATTGGCGGTGTGCCCCGGCGTTGCCACGGCCTCGAGCCGCCAGCCGTCGCCTTCGACGACGTCGCCATGGGCGATCCTTATATCGGGCACGAAGTCGCGATCGGAGCCAGATTCCGGAGTGTGCTTCTCGCTCTCGAAACGCGAACGCGAGGCCCGGTGCGGACCTTCGGCGTAGACCGGCGCGCCGGTCGCCTGCTTGATCCGTGCGGTATTTGGCGAATGGTCGCGGTGGGTGTGGGTGACGAAGATGTGGCTCACCGTCTCGCCGCGCACGGCATCGAGCAGCGCAGCCGCATGCGCCGCGTCGTCCGGCCCGGGGTCGATGATCGCGACGTTGCCGGTGCCTACGATGTAGCTGACCGTGCCGGTGAAGGTGAACGGGCTCGGATTGTTGCAGAGCACGCGGCGGACGCCGGGCCGGACTTCCTCGACGACGCCGGCCTTCAGCGGAAAGTTGCGGTTGAACGGGACGTCGTCATTGTCGGACATGGCTTGCTCATACCTTGCTGACTTCGTCATGCCCGGCCTTGCGCCGGGCATCCACGCTCTTCGCATGGCCCAAGACGTGGATGGCCGGGACATCTGGCGCGAAACCGCGCTTCGCGCTTTTGCCCGGCCATGACGGAGGAGAGTTTTCTCGCCTCGCTCCCTGGGCGTCTAGAAAAACGCCTGAATGCCCGTGATGGCGCGGCCGAGGATCAGCGCGTGGACGTCGTGGGTGCCCTCGTAGGTGTTGACCGTCTCGAGGTTATGGACGTGGCGCATCACATGGTACTCGATCGAGATGCCGTTGCCGCCGTGCATGTCGCGCGAGACGCGGGCGATGTCGAGGGCCTTGCCGCAATTGTTGCGCTTCATGATCGAGATCATCTCGGGGGCGAACTTGCCCTCGTCCATCAGGCGACCGACGCGAAGCGAGCCCTGAAGGCCGAGCGCGATCTCGGTCTGCATGTCGGCGAGCTTCTTCTGCACCAGCTGGGTCGCGGCGAGCGGCCGGCCGAACTGCTTGCGATCGAGCGTGTACTGGCGCGCGCGATGCATGCAATCCTCGGCCGCGCCGAGCACGCCCCAGGAGATGCCGTAGCGGGCGCGGTTGAGGCAGCCGAACGGACCCTTGAGGCCGGAGACATTGGGCAGCAGCGCGTCTTCGGGAACCACGACGCCGTCCATCACGATCTCGCCGGTGATGGAGGCGCGAAGCGACAGCTTGCCGCCGATCTTCGGCGCGGACAGGCCCTTCATGCCCTTCTCCAGCACGAAGCCGCGGATCTGGTTGTCGTGCGCGGCCGACTTGGCCCAGACCACGAACACGTCCGCGATCGGCGCGTTCGAGATCCACATCTTGCTGCCGGTGAGGCGATAGCCGTCCGCGACCTTCTCGGCACGCGTCTTCATGCCGGCCGGATCCGAGCCGGCATCCGGCTCGGTCAGGCCGAAGCAGCCGACCCACTCGCCGCTGGCGAGCTTCGGCAGGTACTTCTTGCGCTGGTTCTCGTCGCCATAGGCGTAGATCGGGTACATCACCAGCGAGGACTGCACCGAGTTCATCGAGCGATAGCCGGAATCGACCCGCTCGATCTCGCGCGCGACGAGGCCATAGGCGACGTAGCTCGCGTTGGCGCAGCCATATTCCTCCGGCAGCGTGATGCCGATCAGGCCGAGCTCGCCCATCTCGTTGAAGATCTCGCGGTCGGTCTTCTCCTCGAGATAGGCCTTGGTGACGCGCGGCAGCAGCTTGTCCTGGGCGTAGGCGCGTGCGGTGTCACGCACCATGCGCTCGTCTTCGGTCAGCTGCTCGTCGAGCAGGAACGGATCGTCCCATTGGAAAGAAGCCGCAGCCGGCTTGTCCTTGGCCTGGGGGCGCACGCTCATGAAACGTCCTTTCGTCTGGTTCCGTCGAATTTGCCCGACAAACTAAAGCGCCGCGGCAACAAGTGCAATTGCATCCTGATTTCGGTCATTCCGGGGCGCGCAACAGCGCGAGCCCGGCAACGGTGGAGTCAGCTTTCGAGCTGCTCGTTGGCGACGATCTCGATGCCGAAGCCCGACAGGCCCTTGTAGTCGTGCACCGAGGAGGTGAGATGCCGGATCGAGGTGACGCCGAGGTCGCGCAGGATCTGCGCGCCGACGCCGACCTCGCGCCACTGGCGGTTGCGGTCGGCTTCCGACGCAGACTCGTCCGGCAGCGCCGCCACGGGAACGCCGGCCGCACCGTCGCGCAAATAGACCAGCACGCCACGGCCGGAGTTCTTGAAATGCTCGAGCACGGCGGCCATGCGCTTGTGGCCGGTGAAGATGTCCTTGACGATGTTCGGCTTGTGAAAGCGCGTCAGCACGTTCTTGCCGTCGCCGACGCCGTTGTAGACGAACGCGACGTGGGCGATGGAATCGAACGGCGAACGATAGGCATAGCCCTGCAAGGGTCCGATCGGGCTTTCGGTGACGAAGGTCGAGACCCGCTCGATCAGCTTCTCGCGCGCCTGGCGGTAGGCGATCATGTCCGCAATGGTGACGTGCTTGAGCTTGTGCTGGGCGGCGAAGCTGGCGACCTGCTCGCCCTTCATCACGCTGCCGTCGTCGTTCATCAATTCGCTGATGACGCCGACCGGCGGCAGGCCGGAGAGCTTGCAGAGATCGACGGCGGCCTCGGTATGGCCCGAGCGCAGCAGCACGCCGCCGTCCTTGGCGATCAGCGGGAATATGTGGCCGGGGCGTGCGAAATCATTGGCGCCGGCATTGGGATTGGACAGCGCGCGGCAACAGGAAGCGCGCTCCTCGGCCGAGATGCCGGTGCCGCCGTCGGGCTTGTAGTCGATCGACACCGTGAATGCCGTGGTGTGGGCGGAATCGTTGTGGGCGACCATCGGATCGAGCCGCAGCCGACGCGCGTCCTCGGAGGTCACGGGCGCGCAGACGATACCGGAGGTGTGGCGGATGATGAACGCCATCTTCTCGGCGGTGCAGAGCGAGGCGGCGACGATGAGGTCTCCCTCGCCCTCGCGGTCGTCGTCGTCGGTTACGACGACGAGCTCACCCCGGGCAAAGGCCTGCAAGACTTCCTGGACGCTATCGGGCATGTCCCAATCTCTATCGGTTACGAGCGGGAGGCTTAGCCGGACTTGGGCCGGGGCGCTAGTGTCCTGAACGCAACCGCATATGCCGCGGCAGGCCTGCCAAGATGGGACAGGCTTGCACCGAAGATACCAGCGATTCAGGCGCCCGTCAGGGCAGCACTTCGCGGCGCTCGCCGAGCCGCTGGTCGAGCTCGGCGCGCTTGTCGGCGAGCAGGCCGGCCTGCGCGGCCTCGATCACGGTAAACAGTTCATGAGCGTCGCTGAGCCGGGTCACGGTGACGTAGCTGGCGCCGGCCGCATACAGCTCCTCCACGTCCGACAGCAGGTCGGCGGTGGCCACGATCATGGCGGTGGGATTCAGGGTGCGGACGTGGCGGACCAGCTTCTCGTTGCTGGCGCCCTTCAGAAGCGAATCCGGCACGCTGAGGATGATCATCTCGGACTTGCCGACGCCGGCATGGAGCAGCGTATCCGCACTGCTGATGTCGCCATAGATCACGTGCAGGCCGCGCGACAGCAACGTCTGGTACACATTGGGGTTGAAGTCGATCACGGTGATCTGCTCCAAGAGCACCGGCGCCTGCCGTTCGATCTCGGCCAGCAGCGCGCTCGCCGCACGGAAAAAGCCGAGGATGACGATACGGCGGGCCTCGCCATGGCCGCCCTCGTGCCCCTCCTCCCCATGGCCGTTGCCATGGTCGAGATCGCGCAGACCGATGCGTTTCAATGGGCCGATCGCCCAGCGGGTGATCTCGTCGCTGCGGCTCATCGCGAAGGTCGAGAGCACCGCGAGCACCACGAAGGCGAAGGAGGCGGCATTTGCCGTCTGCGCTGCGATATGATGATCGTTGACGCCGGTCTGGATCACCACCAGCGAGAACTCGGAGATCTGCGCGAGGTTCAGCGCCGGCAGCAGGCTGGCGCGCAGGCCCTGCTTCATCAGATAGAGCGGCGTGAAGGTGGTGACGAGGCGGCTGACCACGGTGAAAGCTGCGATCATCAGCGCCAGTCCGATTACGGAGAGGCCGGGTACGGGAATGGTCATGCCGAGCGCGACGAAGAACAGCGTGATGAAGAAGTCCCGCAGCGTGGTGACCTTGGCGGTGACGTCGAGCGCATAGGGAAAGGTCGAGAGCGAGACGCCTGCGATCAGGGCACCCATCTCGCGCGACAGCGACAGCCGCTCGGCGGTCTCGGCGACGAGAAAGCACCAGGCCAGCGCGCCGAGCAGGATCAGTTCGGGCCGCCGAGCGATCTGGTGGAACACGCGCGGCAGCACGTAGCGGCTGACCAACAGCGCGGCGGCAACCAGCACCGCCACGCGGCCGATCGAGAGCAGGATGACGCTGACTTCCAGATTGGCCAAGCTCGGCTGCACCGCCAGGAACAGGATGGCGAAGATGTCCTGGAGCACCAGCACGCCGAGCGTGATGCGCCCCGGCAGCGTGTCGAGCTCGCGCTTCTCGTAGAGCACCTTGACGATGATCACCGTGCTCGACAGCGCGCAGGCGACGCAGAGATAGACCGCATCGAAGTGCCCGCCGCCGAGCGACAGGCCGATGCCGACGAAGAACAGGACCCCGAGCAGGCAGCCGCCGAGCAGCTGACCACCCGCCGCGAACAGGATCACCTTTCCCGCCCGCACGATCTTCTTCAGGTCGATCTCCAGCCCGATCATGAACAGCATGAAGATCAGGCCAAGCTCCGAGATGACGCTGATCGATTCCTGCGAGTGGACCCAGCCGGCGCCGAATGGACCTATGCAGAAGCCGGCGATAAGATAGGCCAGGATCAACGGTTGCCGGGAGAAATGGGCGAGCAGGCCCAGCATCCAGGCAAACAGAATACAGAGAGTGATGTCGCGAATGAGCTCGTGCATGCCAAATTGGTCCGTTTTGCCGCACCCTAGAGCCGGGTTGCAGCGCGGCAAGCGAGCAATTCGTCACATGCAACAGGGGCTGTTCGCAGCAATGCTGCTATGCCCCCTCGCCTTTGCCGTGCCCGCCGCCGCACAATCCAAGGTCAATATTGAACAGAACTTTGCCGATTCCCTCACCGCGCTGCCGAAAGAGGGGCTCGCCGTTTCCGGTGGATTCTACGTGCCTGCCTATTCCAGCGTCGCAATGAGCCAGGGCAAGCTGCGCGTCGACTTCTCGGTGACCTTGAGTGTTCACAACGCCTCCGAGACCCAGCCGCTGGTAATCAAACGCATCGCCTATTTCGACACCGCAGGCAAGCAGGTCGAGAGCTATCTAAAGGCGCCTGTGGCCTTGAGGCCGCTGGCCACCGTCTCGATCTTCATTCCGACCGACGACGTGCGCGGCGGGACCGGGGCCAATTTCCTCGTCGACTGGGCCGCGACAGGCGAGATCGCCGAGCCGGTGATCGAGGCCCTGATGGTTGGCGGCGTCGCCAATGCGCATTACGCTTTCATCAGCCAGGGCCGTCCGACCAGGGCGGCCATAAAGAATTGAGCCGTCCGACCCGGACGGTTGGCCAGGATTAAGGCTGCCCGGTGCAAACACCGGCTGGCTCAACAAGAACAGAACGAGGAACGCTTCCATGACGTCCAGCTTCGAGTTCGCGCCCCTGTTTCCCGCAGGGCTGCCGGCCCCTTCTGCGCGCTGGACCGGCCTTGCCAAATACAGTTTCGTCGGCGGCAACAATGATTCCGAGCAACTGCCGCTCGAGGGGCTGATCGAGGCGACCAATTCCGCCCTGCAAAAGGAAGGCCGATCCCTGGCGACTTACGGGCTGGCGCATGGGCCGCAGGGCTATCTGCCGCTGCGCGAATTCCTGGTGACGAAACTCAAGCGCGATGCCGGCATCGCCTGCACCGTCGACGATCTCATGATCGTGTCCGGCTCGCTCCAGGCGCTCGACCTCGTCAACGCGACTCTGTTGACGCGCGGCGATACCGTGATCTTCGAGCAGGACAGCTATCAGGGTTCACTGACCCGCCTGGCGCGGCTCGGCGTCAACGTCGTCGGCGTCCCCCTCGACAAGGACGGCATGCGCATGGATGTGCTGGCCGCGACGCTGGCTGACCTGAAGAGCCGCGGCATCCGGCCGAAATACATCTACACCATTCCGACGGTGCAGAATCCGACCGGCAGCATCATGCCGGAGAGCCGCCGCGCCGAGCTGGTACGGCTTGCGGCCGAATATGGCGTGCCGATCTTCGAGGACGATTGCTATGCCGACCTGGTCTGGTCGGGCGTGCGCCCGCCCGCGATCTACGCGATGAGCCCGGGTGGCGGCGTGATCCATATCGGCTCGTTCTCGAAGTCGATCGCGCCGGCGCTGCGCGTCGGCTTCATCGTGGCGCCATGGGAGGTGATGTCGCGGATGCTGGCGCTGAAGACCGATGCCGGCTCCGGCGCGCTGGAGCAGATGGTGCTCGCCGCCTACTGCAAGCCGCATTTCGCAAGCCACGTGCCGGCGCTGACCAAGGCGCTACGCACCAAGCTCGACACGCTGATGGAGGCGCTGAACGAACAGTTCGGGACCGCTGCGGAGTTCGAGGAGCCCAAGGGCGGCATCTTCCTGTGGGTGAAGCTGCCCGACCAGGTCGACACGCTGAAACTGTATCAGGCCGCGCTTGCCGCCGGAGTCTCGATCAATCCGGGACCGGAATGGTCGACCGACAAGAAGCATTCCAGCTCACGTCTGCGGCTGTGCTTTGCGAGCCCCACGCATCAGCAGATCCGCGAGGGCGTCGCCGTGCTGGCCGAGGTCTGCCGCAAGGAATTCGGGGTGCCCGCCCGTAGCGCCAATGTGGAGAAGCAAGCCTGAGGCCGCCCTCACACCTCGACGTGAAACTCCACGTTGACCTGGCCGCTCCCGGACGACGGAAAATAGTCGCAGAGCTGTTCGGCCGCGCCGCGATAGTCGTACCAGCCCAGCGCTGCGAACAGCATGATGGTGTCGGCCATGCCGCCCTCCCCGTTGCACTTGGTGGCGTAGTCCGGAAGCATGTCGAGGAATTCGCGATAGCGGCGGCTCTGCCACAGCTCGAGCACGCGCAGATCGACTTGGCGGTTGAACTCGCTGGCGACCGACGTCCAGGCCTCGGGGCCCAGCTTCTTGTTCGGCCACAGCCGATGCGAGAGCGAACCGCTGGCGAGGATCGCCACCCGTTCACCGGATTCGTCGATTGCGCGGCGGACCGCCTCGCCTAGAAGCCGGCTCTCCTCGAACGAGGTGAACAGCGGCGAGGCGACCGCTACCACCTTCGCGAAACCGTCCGGGTTCATGTAGTGCATCGGCACGATGGTGCCGTATTCGAGCCCGAGGCTGGCCACCTGATGGGCGATCACGTTCAGGCCGGCGTCCCCGGCCTTTGCAGCGATGGCTTCGCCCAGGCGCGTGTCACCCGGCAAATCGTAGCGCAGATCCTGGATCATCTGCGGCGCCTCGTGACTCGTGAACGAGCCGCGATGCCGCGCATTGGCATTGATGTGGTAGCCGAAATTGGAGAGCCAGTGGGTGTCGAACACCACGAAGCAGGTGACGCCACGCTGTTTCGCCCGCCGGCCGAGTTCGCGCAAAGACCTGACCGCCGGCTCGCGGGCGTCGCGCAACGGGCTTCCGGGTTGCTCCGACAGCATCAACGATGGAACGTGGGTGACCTTGGCCGCGAGTACGAGCTGCCCCATCGCGGTCACCTCGAAAGATCAGGCCTGCGGCTGGCTGCCGTGGATCGCTGAGGCCAGCCGCAGCAGGAGGACGATCGAGACGTTGCCCTTGCCGGCCTCGATCTGGGCGATGTAGCGCTCGGAAATCCCGGAACGGCGGGCCAGCTCGCGGCGCGACAGGTCGCAGCGCATGCGCGAGGATCTCAAGCGATCGCCGAGTTCGGTCAGAAACGCGGTCTCGGAATAAGGCGGCACGGCACAGCTTCCCGGCAGCACTTCGCCCGCAAAATCCATGACTTGATTCAGCATTGCTCTATCCAGATCCAGGTTCGCCTTCGGGACCGCCATCCTACCCCGGAAACGACCGGCCTCATTGACGCGGATCAAATTCGCGAGCGATCGGCGGCGGCCATGGACGGCAGCGGGCGGGATGCTACACTTTGGAATTCTTCGAGGCGGGGTCTTTCAGGACATGACGCGTTGTTTAAGCCGCTCGATCGCGGCTGCGATGCTGTGGGCGGCGATCAGCTCCACGGCAAATGCCGGGACACTGACCGACACGGTGGAGGAATGGGGCCTGCTCGGCTCCTGGGCTGTCGACTGCGCGGCCCGGCCCGACCGCGACAAGGGCGCGCTCCTGACTTACGAAATCCGGAAAGACGGAAGGGTGATGTACCGGCGCGATTTCGGCGAGGCCAGGGACGAGAACGAAGTGGTGTCGGCCACCGTGAATGCGGAAGGCCTGCTCAATGTGATGGTGTACTTCCCCTCGCTGCATCAGACGCGTGAGTTCGGGCTGCGGCTGTCCAGGGACGGAAGTCTCCGCGCGATCTACAATCGCAGCGAGCGCGGCGAGTACACGATCAGAGACGGCAAATACGTCGCGACGGGCGCACCGACGCCTGCACAGCGACGCTGCGACTAGTCACCTGAACAGCCGTTCAGAATTCTCCTGCAGTTCCTCCGGAACGTTCGCATGAATGCGCGGTTTAGATGTGCATTCTTTTGGAGGAGGACATCATGAAGAAGATTGGTTTTGTAGTTGCGGCCCTGGGTGCGCTCGTGATCGCGGCGCCGACGCTGGCAAGCGCGGAGACCGTGGTGATCAAGCGTGGTGGCTACCACCATCATCACGCTCCGTACGGCGCTCGCGCCGAATTCCGCGGCCACCGCGACCACGGCTGGCATCGTGGCTGGCACAATCGCAACAAGGTCGTGGTGATCAAGCGCAGTCATCGTCACCACTGGGACTAACGCAGAGCCCATTTGGAAATGGCCCCTCACGGGGCCATTTTCTTTGCGCGGTCGCTTGGCTGAATCGACGATTCCTGCGATGTCCGTTTGAACGCAGCTAGTCCCAAGCCGGAGCAAACCCCGGATTGACGCAGCGCCTGTCCTTCGGCAGCGCGGCGATTTTTGCGCGATCGGTCTCGTCGAGCGTAATCTTGAGCGCGTCGAGATTGGACTGCTGGCTCTCCCGGCGCGAGGCCTTCGGAATCGCGGCGACGCCGTCCTGATCGAGCAGCCATTTCAGCGCAACTTGCGCAGCGGTCGCATTGTGTCTCGCACCGATCTCGGTCAGGACGGGATCCGAGGCGATCCGCCCCTGCGCCAGCGGACAATAGGCGACCAGCGGGATCGACTTGGCCCTGAGATAGGCGAGCACCTTCGATTGATCGAGCATCGCGTGATACTCGATCTGGTTGCAGGCGATCGGCGCCCTGATGTCCTCGACAGCGATCTTGAGCAGCGCGGTGGTGAAATTGGCAACGCCGATCGCCCGCGCGCGCCCCTCTTCCTTCAGCTTCATCAGGGTCTCGAACACCGCACCCCAGTTGGCGGTCTGCGACGGCCAATGCACCAGGTAGAGATCGACATGATCGAGCCTGAGTTTGTTCAGGCTGGCATCGAAGGCGCGGCGGATCGCGTCCGGGCTGAGGTTCTCATGCCAGACCTTGGTCGTGACATGCAGTTCGCTGCGCGGCAGGCGAGCCGCGGCAAGGGCAGCGCCGATCGATTCTTCGTTGGCGTACATCTCTGCGGTGTCGATGTGGCGATAGCCGACCGACAGCGCGCTCTCGACCGCGGCGCGGCAGGCATCGCCCTGCAGACGAAAGGTGCCGAGGCCGAGCTTGGGCATGCTGATGCCCTGTGTCTTCAGATTGTCCATGAACAGCTCCTGACATATTGCATCCCGCCGGTCGCGCGGTGAAGCCGCGGGGAACAACTCTTTGGTGATGGAAAAGAGGTGGCGGGAACACTTGTTATAGCGGTTGAGCCATGGTGCGGCCAATCAAGATCGGGTTAGCGTTGTAACGCGTGACGCCTGGCCACCGTCATGGCCGGGCTTGTCCCGGCCATCCACGCCTGACCGCACGAAGAACGCGGATGCCCGGGACAAGCCCGGGCATGACGACTGGGGCGAAGGGCTGGCTTCTCACGAATGCTGCGCGACCACAGCAGGGCGCGCCTGCGGCTGCGGCACGATGTCGACCGACCAGAGGTCGCGATCGTCCACATCCTTCAAAGTCACGGTCATCACGCCGCTGGTCCCGTCGATGTCGACGCGGCCGAAGAACTGCAGTCCGAAACACGGCGCCAAATTTTCGCCCTGCGCGGCGCTGCAGCCATTCTGGTACATCGCGACCGGACCGAAGGTATTGTCGAGCTCGCCCGGGCCCCAGGTGCCGGCATGCAACGGGCCGGAGACGAACTCCCAGAACGGCTCGAAGTCCTGAAACTCCGCCTTGCCGGGATTGTAATAATGCGCCGCGGTGTAATGCATGTCGGCAGTGAGCCAGACGATATTGCGCACGCCGGCGCGCTTGATGGAGGCCAGAAGGTCCGCGATCTCGTTCTCGCGACGGTCGGGGGGCCCATCGCCGAGCGCGACGGCGTCCATGCTGATCAGGCCGATCGGCAGGTCGGCTGCGATCACCTTCCAGGTCGCGCGCGAAGCGGCCAGTTCGCGCTTCAGCCAGGCAAGCTGCTCGGCGCCCAAAATCCAGCCGTGGTGATCGCCGCCCTTGTTCCAGCTGTCGTCGCGATAGCTGCGCATGTCGATCATGAAGACGTCGAGCAGCGGGCCGTAGGCGATCTTGCGATAGACCCGGCCTTGCCGCGCGCCGACATCGCGGATCGGCATGAAGTCGAAGAAGGCACGGCGGGCGCGTGCGACCAGGCTTGGGGTGCCGTCGTCCTCATAACCGGCCTCGTCATGGCTGCCGGTGGGCGACCAATCGTTGGTGACCTCGTGGTCGTCCCACTGCGCGAACATCGGCACCTCGGCGTGAAAGGCGCGAAAATTCTCGTCGAGATGGTTGTATTTGTAGTTGCCGCGAAACTGCGCCAGCGTGTGCGCAACCTCGGACTTGTCCTCGGTCACGAGGTTGCGCCAGATCTCGCCGTTCGGCAGCTTCTGCTCGGAAGGGACCGTGCAATCGGCGTAGATGTGATCGCCGGAGTGGATGAAGAAATCCGGACGATTGTCGAGCATGGTGCGATAGCTGCGATAGCCGCCGCGCGCGACGTCGATGCCCCAGCCCTGCCCCGCGACATCGCCGGACCACAGGAACGAGATCGATTGGCCAGCGGCCGGCGCGGTGCGGAAATGCCCGACGCGGCTCTCGCCGGCAATGCCGGTCGCGATGTCGTCGAAGCGCACGCGGTAGAAGATATCCTGGCCGGACGGCAGATCGTCGAACTGCAGCTTTGCGGTGAAATCGGCGTCGGGCAGAGCATCGCGCGAAGCCGCCGCGATGATGGTCTTGAAACTCTCGACGGTCGAGCATTCCACCTGCATTCGCGCGGGACGGTCGGCACGCGCCCAGACCACGGCGGAGTCGCCAGAGACATCGCCTGATTGAATCCCGCCTGCGATCCGTGGCCGGTCGGCGGCGCGGCTGAGGTTGGGCGCGGCGAGCGTGCCGAGCGAGGCGACGGCAAGGCTTGAGGTGGAGCGAACCAGGAATTGCCGCCGAGTCCATGCGCGCGAAGCGCGGAGCGTTGCCATTCAGGAAACCTTCGTCGAGTCGCGACGAAAGGTGCCTGCGCCGTTTGACTGCCGGCTTACAGTTTCTTGACTCCACGCCTACGGTTTTGCGACGCATCGGTGACGATCGGACGCCGCCTAACTCGACGTCGGAAGCCCGCCGACGTGATTGCCGTCGAGCGAGCGCCCTGCCGCCTTCCTCGCCCTCCTCTCGCGATTCGCGAGGTATCCGGTCAGTATCGCCAGGGGATGTGTGACGAGGAGGCTACGCACGTGCCACAGGCTATAGGTGTAGACGGCCTCGCTGACCTCCGTCAGCTTGCCATGGCTTGCCAGATAGTAGTGACCGCCAACGGCCTTGCCATTGACTGCATCACCTCCGATCGCGACCGCCACGATCACAAAGATGACGAAGTTCAGGACACCCAGGCCGCACACTGCCAACAGGCATCGATAGCGGAAATCAGACACGTCTGCTGCTTAATGCTTCCAGTTGCAGATGCCGCCAGAGCGGCACGGCCAGGTCTGGATGCGTGTGTCCATCGCCTGCGCGTCGAGCGGGTTGCCGTGACGATGCGCGAGCTTGGCGCGCGCCGCGCCGCGCGACTGGGCGGGCCTTGAGTGGGCAACCCTTGGCTCGGTTACACGGACGCGCTCGGCGGCAACCTTCCTCGGCACGTCGACCGGCTCGGCGCGCGCCTGCGCCTCGTTGCCGCCGCGCGCTTCAAGCGCAACCGGCGCGAACTGCGTCTCGGGCCCGAGCCGTTTCGGCGACAGCACGGCCCTGGAGAGATCGAGACCGAGATATTCGTCTGGCTTGTAGTCATCAGCGCGCGCGACGCCGCCCCATGCGAGCATGAGGGCAACGGCAACGGCAAAATGAACGCTCTTCAGGACCACGGACGCCTCCTGAAATTGATTTTGAAAGACGTAATTTATCTCTATTTAGGAGGCGTCGCGCGCAATTCCAGCGGCCAAGTGCCGCTGTGGTTAAGCAGTTTGCCGGTGTCAGGCGACCTTTCGCGCCGCACCCGTCCCATCCAGGAACCCCATCAGCCGGCTACGGATGATCTGTTCCGCCTCGTCCATGATGCGATCGACGAGTTCCTTGCAGGAGGGGATGTCGTGGATCAGCCCGGCGACCATGCCGCAGCTCCAGGCGCCGGCATCCATCTTGCCCTCCAGCATGATCCTGGGATAGACGCCCGCGACTTGGTCGCGGATGTCGTCGATCTTGAGCTTGTCGCCCTTCTCGCGCTCGATTTCGATGAGGCGATCGACATTGGCGTTCCTCAGCACGCGCTCGGTGTTGCGCAAGGAGCGCATGATCAGGCGGGTGTCGAGCTCGGTCGCAGCGACCAGCGCGTTCTTCACGTTCTGATGCACAGGCGCTTCCTTGGTAGCGATGAAGCGCGTGCCCATGTTCATGCCGGCCGCGCCCAGCGACAGCGCCGCGACGAGGCTGCGGCCGTCGGCCATGCCGCCGGACGCCACGAACGGAATCTTCAATTCCTCTGCCGCCCGCGGCAGCAGGATCATGTTCGGGATATCGTCCTCGCCGGGGTGACCGCCGCACTCGAAGCCATCGACGCTGACGGCGTCGCAGCCGATCCGCTCGGCCTTGAGCGAGTGACGCACCGAGGTGCATTTGTGGATGACCTTGATGCCTGCTGCCTTCAACGCCGGCATGTATTGTTCGGGGCTGCGGCCCGCCGTCTCAACGGCCTTGATGCCACCCTCGACGATGGCGGCGATGTATTCCGGATAAGGCGGTGCCGCGAAGGTCGGCAGGAAGGTGAGGTTCACGCCGAACGGCTTGTCGGTCATGTCGCGGCAGCGGGTGATTTCCTTGGCGAGCAATTCCGGTGTCTTCTGCGTCAGGCCGGTGATGATGCCGAGCCCGCCGGCGTTGGAAACGGCCGCAGCCAGTTCGGCAAAGCCGACGAAATGCATGCCACCCTGGATGATGGGGTGCTGGATGCCGAACAGCTCGGTGATCGCGGTCTTCACTGAAATACCTCCCGGAATGGCCTCGTTGTTGGGACCAGTCTAACCGGACTTTTGCGCCGCGGTCACCATTTCTCTCCGAACGGGCGGATCTCCACCTCGAAGGTCCAGGCGCTCTTCGGCTGCCGGTAGAGTTGCCAATAGGCATCCGCGACCGCCGTGGGCGGCATCAGCAGATCGGGATTGTCGAGCGCGTTAGGCCCCAGCGCCTCGAGCCGGCGCTGCCGCACCCATTCGGTATCGACGCCGGAATCGATGATGAGATGGGCGACATGGACGTTCTTCGGCCCGAGCTCGCGCGCCATCGCCTGGGCCACCGCACGAAGTCCGAACTTGGCACTGGCAAAGGCGGCAAAGCCGCTGCCGCCGCGCAAGGACGCAGTCGCCCCAGTGAAGAAGATGTTGCCGCCGCCGCGCGGCAGCATCAGCCGCGCCGCTTCGCGACCTGCCAGGAAGCCGGAATAGCAGGCCATCTCCCAGACCTTGCGAAACACGCGCTCGGTGGTGTCGAGGATGGGGAAATTGACGTTGGCGCCGACGTTGAAGATGCAGACCTCGAGCGGCGCATGGTTGTCGGCATCGTTGAGGAAGGAGATGACCTCTTCCTCCTTCCGTGCATCGAGCGAACGCGCGTGGATCTCGCCGCCGGCGGCCTCGATGTCCTTCACCAACGGTGCCAGCTTGTCGCCGTTGCGGCGTCCGGCGAAAACCGTGAACCCTTCAGAGGCGAATTTCTTGGCGATTTCGGAGCCGATGAAATCGCCGGCCCCGATCACGGCCGCTGTCGCTTTTCGCTTGGGCAAGGTCGCCTCCTCCGATGAGAGCGCTGTGTGATTAATAGGGATGCTATAGTTCTAAAATGGAACTGTCAAACTTTCGCGCGTACTGCTAATTTGCTCACGCAATTGTCTCGAACATTCAAGTCAGTTCCTTTTTCTGACTGACTAGGCGGAGCTGGAGACCGATCATGAAATGGGACACGTTAGACGAAGAACAGTGCTCGCTCTCCCGCACGGTCGCAGTGGTCGGCGACCGCTGGACGCTGCTGATCCTGCGTGAATGTTTTCTGCGGGTGCGCCGGTTCGAGGGGTTTCAGTCCTCATTGCAGATCACGCGCCACCTGCTCTCGGAGCGGTTGAAGAAGCTGGTGCGCTTCGGCATCCTGCGCCGCGTCCCTTATTCCGAGACGCCCAAGCGCTACGAGTACATCCTCACGCAGAAGGGCCTCGACCTCTACCCGATCATCATGGCGATGGTGCATTGGGGCGACACCCACATGGGCGACGAGCGCGGCCGCCCGCTGCTGCACCAGCACAAGTCCTGCGGCAAGTTGTTCGATCCCGTAATGGTCTGCTCGGAATGCGGCGAGGCATTGCGCGCGAAGCAGGTGCACGTGCATGCGGGGCCGGGGCGGAAAGAGGCGGTCGCATAGGCCGTTTCCAATTAGCTGTGGTGCCGGCTCGACCGGGACATCCAGTCGCTGAAGAATCGTACGCTCAAAACAAAAGCGCGGCACAATGGGTGCCGCGCTCGTGTCTGCATCTTGCGGGAGGCGCGCTAGCTCAGTGCGTCTTCGTCTCATGCCATTTCTCGAGATCGGGCGTGTGGTCGTCCGACCCCTGCTCCTTCTCCGGATTGCCCTTCCAGGGCTTGTCTGTCTGTTTGTGCGAACCCCAGTCGCTCTGGTGCCGGGGATCGTCGTTCGGCCGTTCCTTGCTCATTGCTTTTCCTTCATTGGAGATCACGCAACGGGAACGCCGTAGTAAGTGTTGATACCCCGCACCGCGGCATCATCACCCCAGTTCCAATCGCTTCGTTCGCCATATTTGGGCGCGCCTTCCAGTTCCTTGGTGGTGATGCCCGTGATGTAGCCGCCAAGCTCCGTATCGTATTTCAGCGACTGCCAAGGCAGCGGGTAATGATCGTTGCCGAGGCCCAGGAATCCGCCGAAGCCGAGAACTGCGTAGGACACCTTGCCGCTGACCTTGTCGATCATCACGCGTTCGATCGAACCGATCTTGTTTCGATCAGCCCCGTAGACGGATGTTCCCTCGACCTTGTCGCTTCCGATCAGCCGGCCCATTTCGTCGCGGTCCATTTCGCCCTGATTCAGCATTGTCGTTCCTCCACTCAGCCGATGAGATTCAACCGGACAGGCGAGCGTTCGTTCCGACGCGGATGTTCCCCGGTGCGAGCCAGGAACATCGCAAGGAAGGAGCGGTCTCTGAGCTTCACGCACAACCGAGAAGAGCTAAGCGAAGTTCTCCGGGAAGCTTGGCGTCTGCATCGCGAGTTCGGACCCGGCGCATCGCATTTGAGGCGAAACGATGAGCGACTTTCGCGACATCCAGCATGGCGTCAACGATCCTGTCGATGGCATGGACGTCAAGCGGCAGATCAGCGACAACAGGACGACCCATGAGCGCGCGCAGCGCCACGCCGATATGCGTGCCGACGCTACGGCCACCGCCGCCGAGCCGATTCTGCCGGAGCGGCTTCGACGCAAGCCGACCGACCCCATCAATCCGCGCACCGGGCGGAACCCTGCGGATTGAGCTGTAGGAACCACAGCCACTCAGGCGTGTTAGTCGGCGCAACATCGCGCGGCATGAGGCTGCGCGCCTCGATCGGAGCAACCAGATATGAAACGCACAATGATTGCCCTTGCCTGCGTTTTTCTCGCGGGCCCCGCGCTCGCCCAGTCCCTTGGCGAGAAGACCGGCGTCAATTCCGCCCTCGGCGTCGCGCCGACGACCGCCGACTTCGTCAAACAGGTCGCCATCAGCGACATGTTCGAGATCGAGTCGAGCAAGCTTGCCCAGCAAAAGGGCAACGCCCAGGAAAAGACCTTCGCGCAGCAGATGGTCACCGACCACACCAAGACCAGCACCGAGCTCAAGGGCCTGGTCGGCCAAAAGAAGATCCAGGCGACGCTCCCGACGGAGCTCGACAGTTCGCACCAGAGCAAGCTCGACAAGCTCAAGAACGCGAGCGGCAAGGACTTCAGCTCGGACTACAATTCCTATCAGGTGAGCGCCCATGAAGATGCGGTGTCGCTGTTCGAACGCTATGCAAAGGGCGGCGACAATTCGGAGCTGAAGGATTGGGCGGGCAAGACCCTACCGGCGCTCAAGCACCATCTCGACATGGCCAAGGAGCTCGGCAAGGCGCCGAGCGTCGGCCAGACGAAGTAACGCAGTCCTGATGGACGCCGGCGCGCCCGGCGTCCTTCACCAAGCAACGTCGACCGCCTCCGCGCATTGAGCCTTGACCATCGCGGAGAGCAAAATGTCGAACCACAGCAAAACCTCAATGTCCCGCCGGCACGTCGTCCACGCTGCGAGCGCAACGCTCGCGGCGGCTTCGCTGGCATCCACAGCGAAAGGAGATACGTCCATGGCCGAGCACGGTCTCATCGATCCCGTCAGCCGCTATCCGAAGCCGCCGTTCAAGAAGCAATCGCAGCCCTGGCCGGGTCTCGCCGGTCAGATGGAGCCGCGCCCGGACCATGGCGAGACGAGTTATAAGGGCTCCGGCCGGCTCGCCGGCCGCAAGGCCCTGATCACCGGCGGCGATTCCGGCATGGGCCGCGCCGCCGCGATTGCCTATGCGCGCGAAGGCGCCGACGTCGCCATCAATTATTTGCCGGCAGAAGAGCCCGATGCACAGGAAGTCATCGCGCTGATCAAGAAGGAAGGACGCACCGGCCTGGCGATCCCCGGCGATCTCCAGGGGGAAGCCTTCTGCAAGCAGCTCGTCGAGCAGACCGTGCAGGGCCTCGGCGGTCTGGACATCGTCGTCAACAACGCGGCGCGGCAGCAGACCCGCGCCTCCATCCTCGACGTCTCTTCGGAAGACTTCGATGCGACGATGAAGACCAACGTCTACGCGCCGTTCTGGATCATCAAGGCGGCGCTGCCGCATCTCAAGCCCGGATCCTGCATCATCGGCACGACCTCCGAGCAGGCCTACGATCCCTCGCCGGATCTCTATGATTATGCGCAGACCAAGGCGGCGACGATGAACTACGTGAAGGCGCTGGCCAAGCAGCTGGCGTCGAAGGGCATCCGCGTCAATGGCGTGGCGCCGGGGCCGATCTGGACGCCGCTTCAGGTCTCCGGCGGCGCCACGATGGAGAAGCTCGAAAAGTTCGGCGGCATGACGCCGCTCGGACGCCCCGGCCAGCCGGTCGAGCTCGCCTCGATCTACGTGCAGCTTGCGGCCTCCGATGCCAGCTACGCGACGGGCCAGGTGTATGGCGCTGCCGGCGGATCCGGACAGCCGTAGCCGCACTGCCGCATGATCTGAAATCCGTGTTCGATCAGACCCGGCCGGATAGGCTGAGGTCACGGGCCACGGGCGCGGGGTCCCCTTCTCCGGGCGATCCCGCGATGCATTTCCATCCGGTCACGCCGTGCATATGGGCGCCCTCGCCTCCGCGTCCGGTCTGTTGCCGCCGGACCGCCGCCGGGCGGCTCGCTTCCTTGCCGGCGCTGTCGTGTCGATCCGAACCCTTTGCGGGCCGCGGCCCGATAGACCCACGCAGGAAGACCCCGATAACGGCAGCGCTGTGGCTCAAGCAGCGGTCCCTAAGCAAACGGCCCCGGCACGGGGCGTGCCAGGGCCGTCCTTGGAGATTGCTTCCGGTGCACCGGGGGAATGACAACCGGAAGCAATCCATCGACTCCCGGCGCGGGGAGTCGTTCCCCGCGCCGGATCGAAAGCGTCTAGCCGGTCGGCGCGTCGCCGGAATCGTTCGGCGTCATCCCCGAGCCGGGCGTCTTGCTGTTGTCGTTCAGCTTGGGATCGCGCGTCGCCTCTCGCGACGGCGAGCCGTTCGATCCTGTCTTCTGCGCACCCGTCTTCTGCGGATCCGTATCGTTCACGGATTGCGCCCGCTGCTTGTCGCGGGGCTGCTCTTCGCCCCGCTGATCCCTAACGATGCCGTGGTCGGAATGGGCCATGATGTGCTTTCGCCTCTTCTGATGTGTCGAAGCGCTTACGCATGGCGGCGTCGAAGGTTCCGATGCGGTGCTAGCTGTGCGCCGCGTGGACCGCAGCCGATGCCTTTTCCAGATGAACCTGGCGCACCGTCGTCACAGTCGCGAACGCGACCGAGACACCAAAGGCGAAAACCAGTGAAAGAAGTGCCAGACGTGGGGCCATCACAAAACCTCCTCCTGGAAGGGAAAACCAACGCGATCGACTACTCCCTGATCATCCCCGATTGGTCGCTTGCATTCCGTGAGCCGTCTCACACGCGGATTCGCGAAAGCAGAGCGTTCACGCCTCCCGATGCTGAGCAAAACGCCTCGGGACGGGCGGAATTTCGCCATCGAGCCAATCTTGCTCGTGGGCGAGCGCCGTCCAGGCGCTAGCCATGCGCGAATAGCGCTTGTTGGCGGGGTCTCCCTCGGCGCGCTCCGCGAGCTGAAGACAATTATCGGCGTTGTCTCTGAAGATGTCAGACTGTTTCATCCGAAAGACGTGGGGACGGAACACCGGCATCGCAAGCCGATTGCCAGATCGTAATGTTTCCGGGAACTTCGCCTTTTGCCCGGGGTTGTTGGCGATGCGAATTTTGGTCGCGATCATCCTGGCATTCATCAGCACCGCAGCGCTTGCCGACAGCACCGGTGAGCAAAAGACTGTCGAGCGCGTACCGAGTGCGACCGATGTCATCACCGGCCTTTACGATTTCAGCCGCTTCCAGCAAGGCCTTCTGGAGAGTGCCGACCTGAAGGGCAACGCCGAGGTCAGGAATCTCGCCGCCTTGCGCGCCGAGGAAGCCGTCAAGCGCGACAAGGCGTTGAAACAGATCCAGGAGGCGATCGGCGCAGAGCCGCGTGCAGGCAAGACGACGTCCGTCAGCGCGAGCCTGGTGGAGCCCGAAACCGTGGATGGACCGACTTACGTTCGAACGTTCTACGCCTCGCAAATTCCCGAATACGAATCGGCCATCGAACTCCTCGACCGCTATCTGAAAGGGCCCGACAACACCGCCCTCGCGGCGTTCGCCCGCGAGCAACTCCCGATGCTGCGCGCGCAGGTCAAAGACGACGCGCGCACGATGGCCGACAAGTAGCGTCCTCTATTAGTCTTTCGGAGGATGTTGCTGGCTCTCCGACCGGACCGCGGGGCAGCCTTCGGGCATATGCCAGTCCGCCATTGCCATCCTAGCCGCCCCACGATGAGGTCCCGCTGCCGCTCGGCTCCGATCGGGTCGCCGCCCCCCGTGGTCGGCGTATCAGCGGCTGGATCCGCCGGTGCCTGCCCTCGGCCGCTAGAGATGTCCGCACGAAAGACTGGCGTATTCTGCTGTCGCCCTTTTCTCAAAAGAATATGGAACCAATGCGGAGTTTCGCCGTTATTGGCATCGGGCTGAGCAGGACAGGTTCCATATCCTCGCGCCGTAACATTGGCGCTTGATTTCGAATTTGGCTAAAGCTCTATTTTGACCAGTCGCGTCTGGCCGTGGATTCGGCCGACACCTGCGGGGGAATCAATATGAGCGACCTCGATCCCGGATCTGCATCACGGTCCGGTCGTCGTGTTCCAAAGCCAAAACCCAATGGTATATCGGATCCGGATTCGCGGGCCGAACTGCTGCTCGCCCTGCAGGCCATGCGCAGCGGCGATTTCTCGGTCCGCATGAGCGGCGATTATCTCGGCATCGACGGCAAGATTGCCGACACCTTTAATGAAATCATCGCCGCCAACCAGCGCATGGCGCAGCAACTCGAGCTGGTCGGTCAGGTGGTCGGCCGCGAAGGCAAGACGCGCCAGCGCGTGAAGTTCGGCCTCGCCTCGGGCTCCTGGGCCGACATGGAAGGGTCCGTCAACACGCTGATCGACGACCTGCTGTGGCCGACGCGCGAGGTGACGCGCGCGGTCGCGGCCGTCGCGCAAGGCGACCTGCTCCAGACCGTCAAGCTCGACGTCGACGGCCGCCCGCTCCGCGGCGAGTTCCTGCAGTCGGCGACCATCGTCAACACCATGATCAAGCAGCTCGGCGTGTTCACCTCCGAGGTGACGCGCGTGGCGCGCGAGGTCGGCACCGAGGGCAAGCTCGGCGGCCAGGCCCAGGTGCCGGAAGTGACCGGCGTCTGGAAGGACTTGACCGAGAGCGTCAACTCGATGGCGAACAATCTGACCAACCAGGTTCGCAACATCGCCGAGGTGACGATCGCGGTCGCCAACGGCGATCTCTCCAAGAAGATCACGGTCGACGTCCGCGGCGAAATCCTTCAGCTCAAGGAAGCCATCAACACGATGGTGGACCAGCTGCGTTCGTTCGCCTCCGAGGTGACGCGCGTCGCGCGTGAGGTCGGCACCGACGGCAAGCTCGGCGGCCAGGCGATCGTGCCCGGCGTCGCCGGCACCTGGAAGGACTTGACGGACTCCGTCAACGCGATGTGCGGCAACCTGACCGCACAGGTGCGCAACATCGCCAACGTGACGACCGCCGTGGCGCGCGGCGACCTCTCGCGCAAGATCACGGTGGACGTGCGCGGCGAGATCCTGGAGCTGAAGGACACCATCAACACCATGGTGGACCAGCTCAACGCCTTCGCCTCGGAGGTGACGCGCGTGGCGCGCGAGGTCGGCACCGAGGGCAAGCTCGGCGGCCAGGCCCAGGTCTCCGGGGTCGCCGGTACCTGGAAGGACCTCACCGACAACGTCAACTTCATGGCCTCGAACCTGACGGCGCAGGTCCGCAACATCGCCGACGTCGCAACTGCCATCGCGAGCGGCGACCTCTCGAAGAAGATCACGGTGAACGTCTCGGGCGAAATCCTTCAGTTGAAGGAAACGCTCAACACCATGGTCGACCAGCTCAACGCCTTTGCCGGCGAAGTCACGCGCGTCGCGCGCGAGGTCGGCACGGAAGGGCGGCTCGGCGGCCAGGCCAACGTGCTCGGCGTCGCCGGCACCTGGAAGGACCTCACCGAGAGCGTCAACTCGATGGCCTCGAACCTGACGGCCCAGGTCCGCAACATCGCCGAGGTGACGACCGCGGTCGCCGGCGGCGATTTGTCGAAGAAGATCACCGTGGACGTGCGCGGTGAAATCCTCGAGCTGAAAGACACCATCAACACCATGGTGGACCAGCTCAACGCCTTCGCTGGCGAAGTCACGCGCGTCGCGCGCGAGGTCGGCACCGAAGGCAAGCTCGGCGGCCAGGCCGTCGTGCGCGGCGTCGGCGGCACCTGGAAGGACCTCACCGACTCCGTGAACTCGATGGCCTCGAACCTCACCGGTCAGGTCCGCAACATCGCCGAGGTCGCGACCGCGGTCGCCAAGGGCGATTTGTCGAAGAAGATCACGGTGAACGTGTCGGGTGAAATCCTTCAGCTGAAGGAAACGCTCAACACCATGGTCGACCAGCTCAACGCCTTCGCCGGCGAAGTCACGCGCGTCGCGCGCGAGGTCGGCACCGACGGCAAGCTTGGCGGCCAGGCCGGCGTGCCCGGCGTCGCGGGCACCTGGAAAGACCTCACCGACTCCGTGAACTCGATGGCGGGCAACCTCACCGCCCAGGTCCGCAACATTGCCGAGGTCGCGACCGCGATCGCCGGCGGCGACCTGTCGCGCAAGATTACGGTGGACGTGCGCGGCGAGATCCTGCAGCTCAAGGACACGCTGAACACGATGGTCGATCAGCTCAACCGCTTCGCGGGCGAGGTGACGCGCGTCGCGCGCGAGGTCGGCACCGAAGGCCGCCTCGGCGGCCAGGCCAACGTGCCCGGCGTCGCCGGCACCTGGAAGGATCTCACCGACAGCGTGAACTCGATGGCGGGCAACCTCACCGCTCAGGTCCGCAACATCGCCGAAGTGACCACTGCGGTTGCGCGCGGCGACCTCTCGCGCAAGATCACCGTCGACGTGAAGGGCGAAATCCTCGAGCTCAAGAACACCATCAACACCATGGTGGATCAGCTCAACGCCTTCGCCGGCGAAGTGACGCGCGTGGCGCGCGAGGTCGGCACCGAAGGCAAGCTCGGCGGCCAGGCCGAGGTGCCCGGCGTCGCCGGCACGTGGAAGGACCTGACCGACAACGTCAACTTCATGGCCTCGAACCTGACCGCCCAGGTCCGTAACATCGCCGAGGTCGCGACCGCGATCGCCGGCGGCGATTTGTCGAAGAAGATCACGGTGGACGTGCGCGGCGAGATCCTGCTGCTCAAGGATACCTTGAACACCATGGTCGAGCAGCTCCGCTCCTTCGCAGCCGAAGTCACGCGCGTCGCGCGCGAGGTCGGCACCGAAGGCCGGCTCGGCGGCCAGGCCGTCGTGCCCGGCGTCGGCGGTACCTGGAAGGACCTGACCGACAACGTCAACCTTCTGGCCGCAAACCTCACCACCCAGGTTCGCAACATCGCCGAAGTGACCACGGCGGTTGCCCGCGGCGACCTCTCCCGCAAGATCACCGTGGACGTGAAGGGCGAAATCCTCGAGCTCAAGAACACCATCAACACCATGGTGGATCAGCTCAACGCCTTCGCTGGCGAAGTGACGCGCGTGGCGCGCGAGGTCGGCACCGAAGGCAAGCTCGGCGGCCAGGCCCAGGTGCCCGGTGTCGCCGGTACCTGGAAGGATCTCACCGACACCGTCAACTTCATGGCGGCGAACCTGACCGAGCAGGTGCGCGGCATCGTCAAGGTGGTGACCGCGGTCGCCAATGGCGATCTGAAGCAGAACCTCACGGTGAAATCGAAGGGTGAGGTCGCGGCCCTCGCCGACACCATCAACAACATGACCGAGACGCTCGCGACCTTCGCCGACCAGGTGACATCGGTGGCGCGCGAGGTCGGCGTCGAAGGCCGCCTCGGCGGTCAGGCCAACGTGCCGGGTGCTGCCGGCACCTGGAAGGATCTCACGGGCAACGTCAACCTGCTCGCCGCCAACCTCACCTCGCAGGTGCGCGCGATCGCGGAAGTCGCGACCGCGGTGACCAAGGGCGATTTGACGCGGTCGATTCAGGTCGACGCTCGCGGCGAAGTCGCCGAGCTGAAAGACAACATCAACACGATGATCACGAATCTCCGTCTCACGACGGACGTGAACACCGAGCAGGACTGGCTGAAGACCAATCTCGCCAAATTCACCAACATGCTCCAGGGCCAGCGGGACCTGACCACCGTCGGCCGGCTGTTGCTCACCGAATTGTCGCCGCTGGTGAACGCCCATACCGGCGTGATCTACCAGATCGAGAGCGAGGACAATCCGCAGCTGCTGCTGCTCGCCTCCTACGCCAGCGACGGCGTCTATCCCTATCAGCGCGTGGTGCAGTTCGGCGACGGCCTGATCGGCCAGTGCGCGCTCGACAAGCGGCCGCGCGTGGTCACCGACATCCCGTCCGACGTGGTGCCGATCAACTCGGCGCTGTTCCGCGTCGCGCCGAAGAACCTCGTCGTGCTGCCGGTGCTGTTCGAGGGTCAGGTCAAGGCCGTGATCGAGCTCGCCTCGCTCGTCTCCTTCACGACCTCGCAGATGACGTTCCTGGAGCAGCTCACCGACTCCATCGGTATCGTGCTCAATTCGATCGAAGCGACGATGCAGACCGAAGGACTGCTCAAGCAGTCGCAGCAGCTCGCCGGCGAGCTGCAGACCCAGCAGCGCGAATTGCAGCAGACCAACGACCAGCTCGAACAGAAGGCGCAACAGCTTGCCGAGCGCAACGTCGAGGTCGAGCGCAAGAACCAGGAGATCGAGCAGGCCCGCCGCGCGCTGGAGGAGAAGGCGACGGAGCTTGCGCTGACATCGAAATACAAGTCCGAATTCCTTGCGAATATGAGCCACGAGCTGCGCACCCCGCTGAACTCGATCCTGATCCTTGGACAGCAGCTCACCGACAACCCGGACGGCAACCTCTCGGCCAAGCAGGTCGAGTTCGCCCGCACCATCCACGGCGCCGGCACCGACCTGCTCAATCTCATCAGCGACATCCTGGATCTGTCCAAGATCGAATCCGGCACGGTCACTGTCGACGCCGAGGAGATCCTGACGGCGAACCTGCTCGAGTCCGTCGGCCGGCCGTTCCGGCACGAGGCGGACAACCGCAATCTATCGTTCAAGATCGACATCGATCAGAATCTGCCGCGCAGCATCGTCACCGACTCCAAGCGGCTGCAGCAGGTTCTGAAGAACCTGCTCTCCAACGCGTTCAAGTTCACCGCCGAAGGCGAGGTGCGCCTGAAGGTCACCGGCGCGGTCGGCGGCTGGGGCACGGATCACCCGGTGCTGAACTCCGCCCCGGCCGTGATCGCGTTCGAAGTGTCCGACACCGGCATCGGCATTCCCCTGGAGAAGCAGAAGCTGATCTTCGAGGCGTTCCAGCAGGCCGACGCCGGTACCAGCCGGAAATACGGCGGCACCGGCCTCGGGCTGGCGATCAGCCGCGAACTGGCGAGCCTGCTGGGCGGCGAGATCCATCTGCGCAGCTTGCCGGGCAAGGGCTCGTCGTTCACGCTGTATCTGCCACTCAAATATTCCGGCCCGACGCTCGCACCGCGTGCGGTGCCGACGCCGCAGCCACACAACCAGCCGCCGGCGCTTCAGCCGGCCGCGCCGGAGCAGCAGCGCGTCATCGAGCAGCTTCCCGACGACCGGCTCAACCTCGAGCCCGGCGACAGCATCCTCCTGATCGTCGAGGACGACCCGCATTACGCGCGTGTGCTGGTCGACCTCGCGCGCGACAAGGGATTCAAGGTGCTGGTCGCAGCTCGCGGCGCGGAGGCGCTCGAGCTTGCCAAGCAGTACCAGCCGCGCGCGGTCTCGCTCGACGTGTTTCTGCCGGACATGCTCGGCTGGACGGTGCTGAGCCAGCTCAAGCACAATCCGCTGACCCGCCATATCCCCGTGCAGGTCATCACGCTCGACGAAGACCGCCAGCATGCGCTGGCGCGTGGCGCGTTCTCCTTCGTCAACAAGCCGACGACGACCGAGGGCGTTTCGGCCGCGCTGACCCAGATCAAGGAATATGCGCGTCCCAGGCGCAAGCGGCTCTTGATCGTCGAGGACAACGAGGCCGAGCAGCTCTCGATCCGCGAGTTGCTGCATCACGACGACATCGAGATCGTGACCACCAACACCGGCGCGGGCGCACTCTCGACGCTGCGCGAAGCACCCTGCGACTGCGTGGTGCTCGATCTCAGGCTGCCTGACATGAGCGGCTTCGAGGTACTGGACCGGATCCGCGACGACGAGGCGCTGTCGAACATCCCGGTCGTCGTCTTCACCGGCCGCGAGCTGTCGGCGGAGGAGGACGCGGAACTTCACACCATGGCGCGCAGCATCGTGGTCAAGGGCGTGGAATCGCCGGAGCGCCTGCTCGACGAGACCGCGCTGTTCCTGCACCGCGTGATCACGGAACTTCCGCTTGAGAAGCAGCGGATGCTGGAGAAGCTGAACAGTTCCGACGAGGACCTGATCGGCAAGACCGCCCTGCTGGTCGACGATGATGCCCGGAACATCTTTGCGCTGTCGAGCGTGCTGGAACGGCGCGGCATGAAGGTTTTGACGGCCACGACCGGCCGTGAAGCCGTCACGCTGGTGGAATCCAATCCGGAGATCGCAATCGTGCTGATGGACATCATGATGCCGCAGATGGATGGCTACCAGACGATCGGCGTCATTCGCGAAAACCCGGCCTTCGCCCGCCTTCCGATCATCGCGCTGACCGCCAAGGCGATGAAGGGCGACCGCGAAAAATGCCTGGAGGCCGGCGCGTCCGACTACCTCGCCAAACCCGTCAACACCGATCAATTGCTGCTTGCTATCCGCATGTGGCTGCACCGTTGAGTTTGGATGCGCGAATGGACCATGAAAAGGTCAACATTCTCCTCGTCGACGACCAGCCGGCAAAGCTGCTCGCCTATGAGGTGATATTGAAGGAACTCGGCGAGAACCTCGTGATCGCCTCGTCCGGCCGTGAGGCGCTGGAGGTGCTGCTCAAGACCGAGATCGCGGTGATCCTGGTCGACGTCTGCATGCCCGAGCTCGACGGCTTCGAGCTCGCCGCGATGATCCGCGAGCATCCGCGCTTCCAAAAGACCGCCATGATCTTCATCTCCGCCATCCAGGTCAGCGACCTCGACCGCCTGCGCGGCTACGAGATGGGCGCGGTCGACTACGTTCCGGTGCCGGTCGTGCCGGAGGTGCTGCGCGCCAAGATCAAGGTGTTTGCCGAGCTCTATCGCAAGACCCGCGAGCTCGAACGGCTGAATCACGAGCTTGAGGACCGCGTCCGCGCACGCACGGCGGAACTGGAAAACTCCACCGCGAAGCTGCGCGAAAGCGAGCAGCGGCGCAGCATGGCGATCGCCGCCGGCAAGATGGGTTCCTGGGATTGGGACTGGATCAGCGGCGACTGGATGTGGGATGAGGGGCAATATCGCATCTTTGGCGTCAGCCCCGACAGCTTCGCGGTCAACCCGGCCAACGTTCAGGCGCTGCTGCATCCCGATGACGTCGAACAGTTGCGCAAGGCGATTGCCGAGTTCAACAAGGGCACGCGGGCCTATGAGACCGAGTTCCGCATCCTGCGGCCCGACGGAGAGGTGCGCTGGTGCGTGGGCACAGCGGCAGCAACAGTGGACGACAGCGGTCGCGTCGTGCGGGTGAGCGGCGTCACCGTGGACATCACCGAACGCAAGCGTGCCGAGGAACGGCAGAATCTGCTGGCCCGGGAAGTCGATCATCGTGCCAAGAACGCGCTGGCGCTGGCGCAATCGATCGTGCGCCTCACCCGCGCCGACGAGGTCAAGGCCTATGTCAGCGCCGTCGAAGGACGCATCAATGCGCTGGCGCGCGTGCACACCATCCTGTCGCTGTCGAGCTGGCAAGGCGCCGAGCTTTCCAGACTGATCGATGAGGAGCTTGCACCCTATTCGCTCGGCGGCCAGATCGTGTTGGCGGGTCCGGAGGTCCAGTTGATGCCGACGACGGCCCAGACCCTGGCGCTCGCGCTGCACGAGCTCTTCACCAACTCGGCCAAGTATGGCGCCCTCTCTACCAGGTCGGGACGGCTCGCGATCGGCTGGCAAGTCGAGGACCAAAGGCTGACGCTGAACTGGGAAGAAACCGGCGGTCCACTCGTCATGCCCCCGAAATCTCGCGGCTTCGGCACGCGGAGCCTGCTTGCGAGCGTCGAGTCCCAGCTCGGTGGACAAGCACAATTCGATTGGCGAGCCGAGGGATTGTTGTGCCGTCTGGAGGTGCCGCTGACACGCAAGACAGCGGCAACCGTACCCGGAAAATTCGACCCCGCAAGCGCGTCCGAATTGCAACGCGCCTCGGGCTAGAGCGCGATGCAATCAGGATAAAGCGTCATCGCGCTTCATGTTGGCTTTTGCGTATGATCTTCGGATAACCGCTGCACAGCTGTCCGGATCGTGCCTTAGCCCGACGCCACCATCCTCGATTGCCGCTGCGGCAGCGCTTCCTCGGCGACGCGTCCTTCGAGCCAGGCTTCCGTCCGAGCGAGATCGCGTAGCGCCGTCGCGTAGCGGCGGGCCGCACTTCGCTCCGCGCCGCGTGGCAGTTTGCGGGCCTTGCGCAGCATATCCGCCGCCGCGTTGCGATAGGCCAGCGAGCGGTAAAGAAACACGACCTTACCCATAGCGAATGTTCCCGTTTCGAAGGTACCCGTTTTGCTGGTGCTCATCATCGTCAATCCGGCATGAACGTCGGATGAAGCCGACCACGACAATCCTTCTTCCGTTTGGAACCGGTGAATATCGCCCGCGTTGGCATGCCAATTCGGGATGCGGTTCCCATGCGCTCAAGAAAGTCTTCCGACTTGATCTCCCCCGCCGGCCTCATCAAGCTGATGATGCATGCGTTGATGGGCGCAGCCCTCGGCCTCACCTTCGGCCTTACGCTGATCTTGTCCAATCCGGCCGTCGCCAGCCTGCTAGATCACAGCGGAACCCACGCCGCCATCGTCGTCGCCCTCGCATTGGTGACGACTTTCGCGATCGGCGCCACACTCACCGGCGCTGTGTTCATCCTCGTGGAAGACAAGCAAACTTGAAGCGTCCGTGAGCTGCGGGAGATAAGTCGGTCGGAACTCCTTTGCCGAATAACGGTTGGCTGCCTGCGTCAATTTAACTCAGGGAGTTCCCCGTATGACAACGACGAAGCTCGTTCTCACCGCATTGTTGGCCACCGGCCTTGCCGCTGCGCCGCTCGCCGCACAGGCCAAGTCGCACAAGGCGAAACACGGATCATCGATGTCGTCCTCACAGACCACCGGCGCCAACACCAAGTCCTCGAAGGGCGCGGATCCCTCCGGCCAAGGCGGTTCCGGTCCCGGCTCGGACCAGGGCGGCACCATGACCAACCAGAACGGCAAGGGCATGACCAATACCAAGTAGGCCTAGGACGTGGACTCAAACCGCACCCATAGGCGGGTTGCGGCTAACAATACGGCGGCCAGGAAATTGCGAGCGGTCTTGTCGTAGCGCGTTGCGATACGACGGAAATGCTTCAACTTGTTGAAGA
>JAESGJ010000342.1_pt1 | contig 36109 bp, 39 predicted proteins | sample 9266241 | NCBI WGS metagenome assembly JAESGJ01 (sample SAMN14514841, study PRJNA621669) | algae metagenome | isolation source: Brasilonema octagenarum HA4186-MV1 and co-occurring heterotrophs from wet... | place: USA: Manoa Valley, Hawaii | collected 2009-07-20
CGGTGCGTTGCGCTCCCAGAGCACCGCACCTACGCAGGCCGTCACCACCCAGCCGCTGCCCATCACGCCGCACCAGGTGAGCAGTGCCATCGCCACCCCGATCGGCCCGAACTCGTCCCACCCGCTCAGCAACGGCGGGAACGCCACACGGGCGGCGAGCGGAATCACGACACCGTCGATGACGACCCCGGCCAGGCCCGCCAGCAGCAGGTACATCCGGCCGCGGTTGCCACCCCGCACCAGCAGGGCAGGCGTCAGGGACCAGAAGATCCACACCGGTCCCAGCGAGGCGATGAACCGCACCAGACGAAGCGCCGCGTGGTGGTCGCCGCCGAAGGCGATCCGGTCGCGACAGGTGATCATCGTCAGGTAGAGCGCGAACCAGAGTGCTCCTCGCCACAGCTTGTTGCCGAAGCCGAACGGCGCGCGGCGCCACGCCTTGGCGAAGATGCCGGCGATCGTGATCGACATCGGGATGCCCCACACCAGAAAGCCGGCTACCCCGAGGACCGTCCACTCCGAGCGCAGCCCGGACGAGTGGCCGAAGGCGGCGCGGACCCGTTCGGTCAACGGGGAGACCAGACCGAGTTCACGGCTGAAGACCGTCCCGGGGCTGGCGTTGTCGGCGAACCCGTTGAGGTAGCTGAAACCCATGATGATCAGCGGGATCACCGTGGTGAACAGCTGGACCGAGACGACGGCGCCGAGCGTGCCCCCGTCGATCTCGGTGAACCGCGCAACCACCGCGGCCACTGGGCGCAGTCGACGGGCTTCCGCCAGCCGTCGGTAACGCCCCTCGAACCGTCGTCGGACCTCGGAGGGACTGGGGCCACCGCTCATGTGCCTCATTGTCCGCGATGGTCTCGAGCGCCCTGCCGCCGACACGTTCACCACCGTCGCGGAGGGTGTGACCGATGTCGCCCCAAATTGGTTTGCCCCGCCTGTGGGCGATACGGGACCATGAAACATGCCTGTAACAGAGGCATGACATTCGGAGCGAAAAAAGATGACGTTGAATCCGCGGCGCTCATGGCTCGTCCGCGCACTGTTCGGTCACCCCCTGGCACGCCGGGTCGATCGACTGGAGGCCTTCGCGGCCGTCATGACCATCGTCGTGCTCGCGATCGCCGCCCTCATCGCGACGGACGTGCGCGAGACGGTGTACGCCGAGCGTTCGCAGTCCATCGCCGCCGAGGCAGCGGCCCGCCATCCGGTCGAGGCGACCGCCGTCGACGCCGCCCGCGGCATGCCCTCGGGGCCCGCGAAGAGTGTGCCGGTCAACTACACCGTCCCCGTCGAGTGGTTCGCACAGAGCACCACGCACAACGACGTCGTGACGGTCAATCACCCCGTCGCCAAGGGCGAGCGACTGCCCGTGTGGGTCGATGGCGCCGGCCACGTGACGAAGCCGCCGCAGCCCGCGGCAAGCGCCGACGTCGACGCCAACGGTCTGGCGATCCTCTTCTGGCTGCTGTGCGCAGGCGCGGTCGTGGGTGTCGCCGCGGCCGTCAGAAACCTCCTCACCCGGCGTCGGTACCGGGAGTGGGATCAGGATCTGGTGCTACTCATCGGCGGCGGCGGATCCTCCACGCACAAGGCGTGATCCGAGAGGGCTCCTAGCTGCGCCCACCACCACGGCACGCGCCTGAAAGTCGATACCCCAGAATACGTTTCGCGAAGCTTGTATGGTCAGACCGTGACCGAACCAGAGGTGCTGGTGTTCGAGCTTCCCCACGTCCGGATGAGTGCGCTCGCCTGGGGCCCCGCGGACGGCAGAATAGCCCTGTGCGTCCACGGCTTCCCCGACAGTGCGCATAGTTGGCACAAGCTCGCACCCATGTTGGCCGCCAAGGGCTTTCGCGTCATCGCGCCATTCACCCGCGGTTACGCCCCGACCGGTCCGGCGGCGGACGGCGACTATCACCTCGCGGCGCTGATGACCGACATGATCGACCTGCACGAGCACCTGCACGCCGGGCCCGACACCGTGCTCATCGGTCACGACTGGGGAGCCTTCACGGCCAACGGCCTCGCCGCGTTCGACGGATCGCCGTTCGGCGAGTACGTCGCGATGGCGGTGCCGCCGATCGCCGCGATCGACAACTCGCGGCGCGGCGTGGTCCAGAACTTACGGATGAGCGTGATCCAGATGCGGCGCAGTTGGTACGTGATGTTCTTCCAACTCCCGTTCGTACCCGAGCGGGTGCTTCACCGTGTCATCCCGCGGTTGTGGAAGGACTGGTCCCCGCGGGGCACCGACGTCCGTGACGACGTGTCGCGCGCCCTTGCTGCGCTGCCGACCCTCGTCCACCGCAGGGCGGCCGTCGCGTACTACCGGTCGATGGTCCGATTCACCCGTCCCGCAGGCACATACGCGGGCCTGCACCGCTTCCGCTTCGAGCTGCCACGGACGCGGCTGCTGGTGCTGCACGGCGAGCAGGACGGCGCCATGCAGAGCGGCTACCTCGACGGCATCATCGATGCCCTTCCGCCAGGCAGCGCCGCACGGACGGTCCCCCGCGCCGGGCACTTCCTGCAGGTCGATCAGCCCGAGGCGGTGTGCGCCGCGATCGTCGAGTACCTCGACTCGCAGCAGCAGCGTCCCGGCGTGTAACCGACTTCCCCGCAGGTCCGCCTACTGCCCACACGAGCGACAATGACGACATGGAACCGATCCGCGCCGCCATCGTCGGCACCGGGTTCATGGCGTCGGTGCACACGGAGGCGTTGCGCCGCATTGGTACGACCGTCGTCGGGATCACCGGCTCGTCACCGACGCGTGGCCAGGAGCATGCACTGTCACTCGGACTGCCGACCTCCTATCCAAGCTACGAGGACCTGCTCGCCGATGACCGCGTCGAGGTCGTCCACGTGTGCTCGCCGAACCACCTGCACCACGCGCACGCCCTCGGAGCCCTCCGAGCAGGAAAGCACGTCGTCTGCGAGAAGCCCCTGGCCATGAGCGCCGACGAGGCGATCGAGCTGCGCGACGCCGCGCGAGCCTCGGGGCTGATCCACGCGGTGTGCTTCATGAACCGCTTCTACCCGCAATGCCAGGAGGCAAGACGCCGAGTTCAATCCGGCGACGTCGGCGACGTCAGGCTCGTCACCGGGACCTACCTCCAGGACTGGCTCGCCAACGACACCGACTGGAACTGGCGTCTCGAGCCGGGCCTCGGTGGGAACCTGCGCACGGTCGGCGACATCGGGTCGCACTGGCTCGACCTCGTCGGCTTCGTCACCGGGGGCCGCGTCGAGGCGGTCATGGCCGATCTCGCGACGGCGATTCCGACCCGGCTGCGACCGCTGTCGAATTCCGTTGCGACGTTTGAATCCACCACCGATGGCCCCACCGAACCGATATCGATCGGCACGGAGGACGTCGCCGGTGTCCTCCTCCGTTTCGAGGGCGGCGCGCGTGGCGTCCTCGTGCTCTCGCAGGTCTCCCCCGGGCGGAAGAACTACCAGACGCTGGAACTCAGCGGATCGACGTCGTCACTGCGCTGGTGCGCCGAGGACCCGGAGCAGCTGTGGATCGGGTACCGCGATCAGCCCAACCAACTGCTCTCGCGCGGCGCGGTGCCCGGCGGCCCGCTGGCCACGTCTGGCGACTACCCCGCCGGGCACGTGCAGGGATTCCCCGACACCTTCAAGGCGCTGTTCCGAGCCGTCTACCGTGCGGTCGCGAGCACCAATCCACCTGCCGCGCCGGACTATCCGACCTTCGACGACGGTGTGGAGCAAGCGGTGATCGCCGACGCCATCGCAGCGAGCGCACAGAGCGGCACCTGGACGCCCATCGACCGCCGCCTCTAGACGACCGAGTCCACCGTCCGGCGACGTCGGTCCTGGTGGACCTGACCCAGAAACCGACCGATCGCCGCCACCACCGGCGCCGTGCGAGCCGTCCGCGTCACTGCAGCGTGGCAACCCGCTTCAGGTACGGCCATGCGATGGCGGGCGGAATGCCGCCACAAAGAGGCGAGACGTTGAACACCTCACCGGCTTTCATCCGGGCCGCCGCTTCGTCGGTGGACAGGATCACGTGCGTCGACGAGTTGGTACGGAGTTCGTCGACGGTCTTCGCGGTGGTGATGTTGGCGGAGATCTCGTTGTCGGGATTCCACTCCGAGTACGTGGTGGCGTCGTGCAGCAGGTACGAGCCGATCTCGTCCCATGCCGCATCGACGTCATCGGCGACGAAGCAGTTGGTCACCGTGTCGCGATCGGGCAGCAATACGAAACCGGGCTCGTAGCCGTGCTGGCGGGACGCCTCCTCGTAGGCCTCCCGCATACCGGGCACCACGCCGTTGGCCAGCAGGCCGAGACCGTTCCGTCCGGCCCGCCGCGCGGCGGCAAGGCTCGCGCCACCCCACATCATCATCGGGCCGCCGGGGTCGCGGGGCCGCGGGGTCGCCTTCATCCGACGGCCACCCACGTCGACCTCGTCACCGGAGAGCAGCCTGCGCAGGATCCCGAGTTTCTCGTCGGCGAGGCGCCCACGATCAGACAGCGACAGGCCGAAGTGATCGTATTCCTCTTGCCGGTAACCGATTCCGAAGACATAACTCGCCCGTCCCGCGCTGATGTGGTCGAGGACGGCGATGTCTTCGGCGAGCCGCGCCGGATCGTAGAAGGGCAGGATGATCACGAGGTTGAGCATCAGCTGCTTGGTTCGCGCGGCGATCGCGGAGGCCAGCAGCAGAGGCGAGGGCAGGTAACCGTCGTCGGCGCAATGGTGCTCGCAGAGCACCGCGGCGATGCAACCGCGCGTCTCTGCCCAGGCCGCCATCTCACTGGCCGCGGCGTACAGCTCCGAGGGCGGAGCACCGAACGACGGTGCCCGCATGTCGAACCGGAGCGTGAACATCGCCGTGTCCATCTACCGGTCTTCCATGTCGGAGCCCATCATCTGCTCGCTGGCCGCCGTCACCATCTGCACCGCCTCCTTGCGGGAAACGGAGCGCAGGAACTGTTCGGCGAACCGCAACTCGTCGGTGGCGGCCAGGGTGGGTCCGTTGGCGATGTTCTCCATCGCCTCGGTCACGACGATCTCCGCTGCCACCGCACCTTCGGGAATCGCGTCCAGCGATCCGATCCTGCCGCGGCGGTATTCGAGTTCGCGGAGCGCGGGAGTGTCGGTCTTGCCGAGGATCAGGGCCAGGACGTCGACGCCCCTGGGGTGCAACTCGGCCCACAGCGCCTCGGCGAAGAGCAGGTCGAACGCCTTGGTGGCGCTGTAGGCCACCATGTTCGGACCACCGGCCAGCGCCGCGCCGGACGTCAGGATGACCAGGCCACCACGGGCCGCCGCGGCCATCGGTTGGGCGAAGTGATGGACGAGGCGCATCAGCGACACGCAATTGCGCTGCAGCAGAGCCTCGGCGTCCTCGACCGGACTCGCCAGGAAACGGGTGTAGTTCGGATCGGCGCCCGCGACGTAGACCAGCAGTCCGACGGAGACGTCGGCCACCGCCTCGATGATGTCGCTCGCCGCGCTCGGCGCCGTCAGATCGACGGCCACCGTCCTGGTCTGGACGCCTGCCTCGCCACGGATGGCATCGGCCACCTCATCCAGCACGGTGCGCCGGCGTGCGACCATCGCGACGTTGATGCCGCGCGCCGCGATCTGGCGCACGAACTGTTCTCCGACGCCGTCGGAGGCTCCGACGACCAGTGCCCACGGCCCGTACTTCGACGCGAAGTCGCTCATGGTCAACTCCCCACTGCGACAAGGCGAATCGAGGTGTAGATCCGGCGACTGATCCGCCAGCCCTCGGAAGTGCGGACCGCCTGGTCGTCGTAGATGCCGACGGGGTTGGCACCCGAGCCGTCCTCGAGCAGGATCAGGGCGTCGACGTAGGTGCGGATCGTGGCGGTGTCGCCGTCGATCGCGATGACCTGGTTGGACATCCGGTGCATGGTGTGCGCGGCGAAGACGTGGGCCTGCGACATGAACTCGACGACCTCGTCGGCTCCGTGCCACTGCCCGATCTCCCCGTAGTCGAGCTCCGCATCCTGCGTGAAGACCGTTGCCAACAGGTCATATTCGCGACTGTCGATGGCCGTGGCGTAACGCACCGTCAGGTCCACGATGTCGTCTCGATCGCTCATGTCACGTCTCCGTTCGGGTGGACGACGATGCGCGGCGGCCCCTCGGATCTCCGCGCCTGTTCGATGGCCTCGGGCACGCCGTCGAGGTCGACGACCTTGCCGATGCTCGGGAGCGGGTCGAGGGTGCCTGCCACCACGGCGTCCAGCACGCCGTACCAGTCCTGAGGATGCGGCCCTCCACCGAACTGGAGCGTGACGCCCTGGCGGGTGGCTTCGGTGATGTTCAGCGTGTCGCCGGTGTACCAGCCGCCGGCACAGTAGATCCGCGTCGAGAACTCCGCCTCTGCCACGAGCCGGTCGATCAGGCCTGCGGCGCCGACGCATTCGAAGACGACCGCGGCGCCGCCCGACCCGTGCTGTGCCCGCACGTCCCGGAAGACGTCGAACACCGGACGCTGCGATGGATCGACCAGTACGTGCGCGCCGAACGCGGACTTCGCCAGCTCACGGCGTTCGGCGTTGATCTCGGAGACGATGATCGGCGCAATCCCGCGCGCAGTGAGCGCAGCCACGGCCGACAGCCCGACCGCCCCCGCGCCGATCACGATCGGGATCTCCCCCGGCTCGAGCCGTGCGGATCGCACGTAGAACTCGCCGACCGCGAAGGCGTCCACGACGGCGATCGCGTCACTGGACACCGGTCCCTCGACGGCCTTGGACGCGGCCTCGGGAACCACGAGCAGCTCCCCGAAACTTCCCTGCGCCTCGGGGTGTTGCCCGATGATGCGCACCCCGCCGGCACCACCGTCGACGAGCCTGATCGGCATCGACGTCACGCGCGTGCCCACGGGGTGGGTGTCAGAACACCCGGGCCCGTGGCCGATCACCTCTCCGACGAACTCGTGGCCCATGACGATGTCGCGGTCGACGTCGTAGAGCGAGCGGCCCGTCGGATCGTCGATGCCGAATTCCGGGTGGTCCATGAAGTGGACGTCCGAGGCGCAGATCGCGGTGCTGAGCGTCTTGAGGAGCAGCTCTCCCTGTCCAGCAACGGGATCCGCGGTCTCGCGAACCTCGAGGCGTCCACCCCGCAACACCACTGCGCGCACGGTCACATCCGCTTCGTCGAAGATTGATGTTTCTCGATTATTCGAGATACTCTTTTCTAACTTACGAGTCACGCTATGTCGGAACGACTGAGGGAGTCAAGGGTGCGCGGTTCGAGTTCGGCCCCGACGTCGCGCGTGCTCGACGTGATCGAACTGCTGAGCCGACCCGAGTCCTCACGGATGCGGTTCTCGGACGTCGTGCGCGAACTGGATCTGACCCAGGGCACCGCGCATACGATCCTCAAGACGCTGTCCGATCGCGGGTGGATCGCGCGCGACCCCGCCACGAAGACGTTCGCGCTGGGCCCCGCACTCTCGGTGGTCGCAGCGCGCCTCGACGCCGCCCGACCCCTGGCCCACGTCGCCAGGGATGCCGCCCGACGGTTGGTGCACACCCTGGACATGCCCGCCTCGGTCGTCGAACGCGCCGGCGACGACATGTTGATCACCGCATTCGAGCGCCCGGCCAACAGCGGGATCACCGCCACTCCGCACGAACGCCTCCCCTACACGCCCCCATTCGGGGTGGCATTTGCGGCGTGGGACACCCCGCAGTCCCAGCAGACGTGGATCGACCGCGGCGCCGCCGGGGACGACGTTCTCGCGCAACGGCTCCAGGACGTCCTGACCCGAACGCGGGAGCGCGGCTACGACATCGACTGGATGACCCCCGCACTCGCCCAAGCGGCGCAGGCCATCGGAACCCTGTCCGTCGACGCGCTGCCCGCGGGCGTGCGGCCGGTCGTCGACCAACTACGGGTCGAATTCGCCTCGGCTGGCGTGGTCGCCGAGGAAACTCGGCACGACAGGGGGTCCGTCGCGACCGTCTCGGCCCCCGTACTGGACGACGGCGGAGGGATTCACCTGATCCTCGGCGTTCATCCTCTGCGGCCCATGCCGATTCGCGATATCGAGGCCATCGCGAAGCAGTTGCTCGCCGAGGTCGCCCTGGTCGGTGCAGAAGCGCGGCGCTAGCCGTCCGTCCCGCGAAGGCTTCCAGGGCATTGAGAAAAGCGCCCAGAATTACATGCCTCCGACACAGGTTGCGATAGCGAAACGCATAGGTTTCAGACGGTGATCATTTCGTGTTACAAATGTGACCAGTGTGTCAGAACGTTATCCGAGTGACATTTGTGCTTGATGAAGAGCACACCCACCGGAATCGAGAGCACCCACATGGCGACTGACGCACTGACACCCCTACCCCACCGCGAGCCAACGACGACCCGCAGAATTCGATTCAGGAACGGCCTTCCCGTCCCGAACATGATCGCCACCTCCTCGACGGTGATCCGCTTCGTCACACTGGCCGGCGCGGTGGTGGGCGTGGCCGTCGCACTACCGGCCTCGGCCAATGCCGACCCGCTGAACTCGTCGGTGCTCAACGACATCGGCATCGGCAACGGCGGCGCGGTCAGTCAGGCGATCGCGTCGATCGGCACCTCGCTGTGTCCGATGCTGGTGCAGCCCGGCAGCCAGATGGTGAGCACGGCGACGGGCGCCACCGGCCAGGGCGGGCTGGGATCGCAGCTCGCGGGTGGCGTTGCGGGACTGGTCATTCAGAGCCAGTGCCCCAGTTTCATGAACTCGTTGGCCAATGGTGACTTCTCCGTGCTGACCAACGCAGCCAGCATGCTGGGAATGGCGGCGCCGGGCGCGAACCCACTCTCCTCCCTCACCGGCGCGGCATCGGCCAATCCGCTGTCCTCGCTCACCGGAGCGGTGGGCGCGAATCCGCTCGGCGGGCTCACCGTGCCGGGTGGTTAGCCCGGAGACGTCCAGCGATCGACGAGGTCGGCCCACCGTCGCGAGATGGTCTGTTCCAGGTCGTCACGTCTTCGCCGGGTGGCGGCGTCGTCGGGTTCGGCGGCGCCGATCGTCATCTGCAGGAGTTCGTCGAGGTGCTCGCGGTCGAGCCCGAACTCGAGGAGTGCGTCGAGATCGTGTTCCGTGTCGACGAATTCGGGCAGCGTCGAGCGGGCTAGCAGCACCGCCGCGTTCTCCTCGCCGCCCTCGAGCAGCATCGCGACCAGCCCCGACTTGGCAACCCTCACGGGACGCCGGTCAGACCGGCCGCCGGACCGACAGGGCGATTCCGTTGTCGCGCATGACGGTTCGGCACTGATCGGGTGTGTAGTCGAAGTTCTCGAGATCCTTGATGTACGAGGCGGGTTCGGCCAGGCCCTCCACGTGCGGGAAGTCCGAGCCCATGATGATGCGATCGACGCCGACGAGTCGCAGCAAGCTCGCAAGTTCGTCCTCGTAGAACGGCGATACCCAGACGTGGCGCTTGAAGGTCTCCCGCGGGTCCTCGCGGTAGATCATCGGAATCTGGCCGTAGGACCTGCTGAGCTTCTCGAACATGTGGAACACCCAGTCCGAGCCGCTCTCGATCGAGGCCATCCGCAGATTGGGGAACCGCAGGAACAGTCCGTTGTGCAGATGGTTGGCGAAGGTGTCCTGAAGAGCATTGCCGGAGAACAGGCTTCGGAAGCCGAGCAGCGTCTGGAAGGACATCATGTAGTCGGACTCGCCCCAGGCTGGCATGAACTTCGAGTAGTAGGTCTCGCCCGAGTGATAGCAGAGCGTGATACCGGAATCGTTGACCAGTTGCCAGAAGTCGTCGAACATCGGGTCCCCCGGCGGCCGCATGCCGACGGCCGTGGTGATGGGCCCGGGGATCATCACGATGAACCGCGCATCGCGCTCGAGCGCCCACTCGAGTTCGCGCACCGCCTCATCGGGCTGGCACAGGGTGATGTAGGGGGCGGCGAAGATGCGCTCCTGGTAGGCGAAGCCCCAGTCCTCCTCCATCCACCGGTTGAAGGCACGGAACGTGGCGACCGTGGCGTCCAGGTCCGGCAGCAGCGAGATCTCCATGCCGACACCGAGTGTGGGCAGCAGGATGCAGCCCTGCATTCCCTGCTCATCCATCAGCGCGATCCTCGCGTCCCGGTCGCGGTACGCGGGATTGATGGGCTCGAGCTCACCGAACAGCGAATTCAGGTCGGCTCCACGCGGATTGCGACCGCGGAAGTACTCGTCGAGCGCGCCCGGTTTGCCGACCGGGTCGAACGTCGGATTGGGAATGAATCTGTTCACGCGCCCACCGACGAGTAGGCGTTGGCGGCCGTCGAGTTGGGCCCACTGGATCGCCCGCTTCCTCAGCTTCGGGTCGATGTGGCGTGTGAAGGCGTCCTCGGCCTCGTAGTAGTGGTTGTCGCAGTCGAAGTACGAGAACGGCAGTTGGGTCGTCATGGCAACCAATCCTTTCCGTAGGGACGCCCCGTCGGGTGGCGAGGCGCGATGGGCTCTTCCCTCGTCATCCGCGAGGTAGTCCGAGGAGCACCGAGGCGATGACCGACAGCTGCACCTCGGCCGTGCCGCCACCGATGAGCTCGGCGGGCATGTCGAAGTAGGGCTGGACGACGGCCGGGTCGGAGTCCATCAGCATCGCACGGCGGCCGGTCATTGCGAGGGTGGCCGCCGAGGCCCGCCGCAGCAGGAGCACCATCGCGTACTTCGCGATGCTCGACGTGGGGCCGGGGCCCTGGCCGTCTACCTGTCTGAGCGTCTCCCGAAGGACCAGTGCCTTGATCGCGTTGGTGTGCGCCTCGACGTCGCCGAGGGCACACAGCACCGCGTCGCGATCGGGGCCCTCGGATTCGGCGAGTTGTCGCAATGCTCCTGCGCGGTCGATGGTGACGTAGTTGCCGATCGCGGTGCGCTCGACCGCCATCGTCGACACCGCCAGGTTCCATCCGTCGGTAGGGCCGCCGACGAGCATGTCGTCGGACACGAAGACGTCGGTGAGGAAGACCTCGTTGAACTCGGATCGGCCACTGGCCTGTTTGATCGGCTGGACTTCGACACCGGGCGAGGTCATGTCGACGAGGAAGTACCCGATGCCACGGTGCTTGCGTGCGTCCGGGTCGGTGCGTGCCAGAAGCGCTCCGAAGTCGGCGCGGTGCGCCAGCGACGTCCAGATCTTGTGCCCGTTGACCACCCATCCGCCGTCCACCTTGACCGCCCGGGTGCGCAGCGACGCCAGATCCGAACCGGCCTCGGGTTCACTGAACAACTGGCACCACGACTGCGTCCCGCGCAGGATCGGCCCGGCGAAGCGCTCGCACTGCAGTTCGCTCCCACCGTGCAGAATCGTCGGCAGAATCCACTCGGCGATGCCGAGAGACGGTCGGATCATGCCGGGTCGGTTGCCGAACTCCTCGGTGATGATCACCTGCTGCACCGCCGAGGCGCCGACGCCCCAGGGGGCGGGCAACTGTGGCGCGACGAGACCCGCCTCGGCAAGCACGTCGCGCTGCTCGCCCGTGGCCAACCCGGGGCTTCTACGCTCTTCGGAGGGGTGGGCATTCGTCAATGACCCGGCGCGGTCCAGTGTTTCGTTGACCCACGCCCGGAACTCCGGTTCGGCGTCACCCACGTCGACCGAGGTGGAACGGACGTGGTCACGGGCGATACCGCCGACCTCGCGGGCCCAGCGGGTGACCGGTCCCAGCGAGGCGGCCAGGCTGGTGGCCCTGCGCCAGTAGAGGTGTGCGTCGTGCTCCCACGTATAGCCGATCGCGCCGAACATCAGGAGCGCATCGAGCGCCAGGTCCGGGGTCGAGGCGGCGACGAGGGCGGCCGATCCGGCCGCCAGCCGATGCTGTGCCAGCGGTTCGTCGGCGGCGCGGATCGCATCCCAGGCCGACGCGATGGTCAGTTCGGCGTTGACGTAGAGCTCGGCCGCCTTGTGGGCCAACGCCTGAAAGGACCCGACCGGACGTCCGAACTGCTCGCGGGTGCCGATGTATTCGGTTGCCATTCGGACGCATTGGCGCGCCGTTGCGGCAGCCGCACACGCGGTGAACGACACCGCCACGCAACGCGCCCGTTCGGTGTCGACGCCGGTCAGTTCGGCGTACCCGTCGACGCGGTGGCCGGCCAGTCGGAGTTCGCCGACGTCGGTGCACAGGTCCGTGCCGTTCGAGGCCACGACGTCGAGGCCTGCCCGATGATGCTCCGGATCGAGCAGCAGCCACCGTCCACCGCCCTCGGAGTGGGCATGGATCAGGATGCGTTGGGCCCCGCAGATTCCGAGCACGGGCACCGAGGTTCCTTCGAGCCTCCAGCCGTCGCCGTCGGCCACGGCGCGGACGTCGGAGTCCTCGGGTAGCACGACCGCGGCGGTCGCGCCCTGCGCCAGGTCGGCAACGAGTCCGTCACCCGACGCATCGGCCAGCAGACCGACGGCTCCGGCGATGGCGGTGCTCAGCAGTGGTCCCGGGAGCAGCGCGGTGGCGGCGGCATCGACCACGCAGGCCATGTCGGCCACGCTGCCGCCCTGCCCACCGGAGGACTCCGGCAGATGGACCGCGTGGAAGCCATGCGCGACGAATTCCGGCCACCAGGAGGGTAGTTCACCCGCCGCGATCGACTCGAACGCCTTCCGCGTGGAGTCCACACCGGCGTGGCGGGCGGCGAACTCGGCGACGCTCTTCTCGAGGTCGTCCTGCTCGGCCGTGATCCCCAGTCCCATCCGGGCTCAGCCGTCCAGACCGAGGATGCGAGCGGCGTTGCCGTAGAGGAACTTCGGCCACACGTCCTCCTTGAGCGGAACGCCGGGCAGTTCGGCGAAGATGCGCTCCAGCGAGAGTCCCATCGGGAAGTAGCCCGCATAGAGCACCTTGTCGGCACCGCGGGAGTTGGCGTAGTCGATGACGTCCTTCGGGTAGTACTTGGGCGCGAACGCCGACGTCGAGTAGTACAGGTTGGGCCACTTGAGCATCAGTTTGACTGCCAGTTCGGTCCACGGTTCGCAGCCGTGGCGGGTCACGAACACCAGGTCGGGGAAGTCGAACATCACCGTGTCGATGCGCGATACTTCCTGCGGCGCAAAGGGAATGCGTGGTCCCGGCACACCCGCGCAGACGAAGATCGGGATGCCTAGTTCGACGCACGTGGCGTAGATCGGATACATCTTCGCGTCGTCGATCGGCACCTGGGGGAACGTGCCCGACGGGAAGACCGAGGTGGCGCGGATGCCGTACTGCTCGTATTCGCGACGGATGGCGTTGACCGATCCCATCACGTCGTTCGGGTCGGAGAGCGCACCCGAGGGAACGAAGCGGTCGGGATACGTCTTGAGGGCCAGAGCGGCCGACTCGTCACCGACGCCGATCACGGCCTTCTCGATGCCGAAGCGATCCATCTGCATCAACAGCAGCGATACCGGATCGTCGGTCGGAAGATCCTTGGGCACGTCCTTGAACATGTACTCGACCGGGAAGTCGAACTCTTCCTTCGACTGTCGGTCCTTGGTCTGCCTGCGGATGAAGTCGTACTGCGCGGTGCCCTCGTGAGGGAATCCGATCATCGTGTCGATGACCGGCAATCCGACGGGTCCAGCCATGCAGTCTCTCCGATCACTCGCCGCGCCGCGAAGGCTCTCCGACCGCTCCGCGCCCACCAATACTGAAACACGGTTCTAGTTGTGTCAAGGTCGGGAAACGACGCTAGCTGCGATAACCGGCATCAAAATGCGACCATGCACTACAGTGGTGCACCTTGATTCAGAAGACGGTTCTCATTCACGCCACGGAGGGTCGCATCGTCAACGTTCCCGCCCGGGAGGGCACGCCGCCGCGACGCTCGACGCGTGGACGTCCACGGGTAGAGCGGCCACAGCCCGACGTCGTCCCCATGGCCGAGATGACCAGCCGCCAACTGATCCGGCGGGCCAAGGTCATCGAAGAGGTCATCGATCTCATCGCCGACGTCGGCGCCGAGGCCGTCCAGATGCGCGACGTCGCGCAACGCTCGGGTGTAGCGCTGGCCACCGTGTACCGCTACTTCAGCTCGAAGGACCACCTGCTGGCCGCCGCGCTCGAGGACTGGCAGAAGCGCCTCACCAAGCGCATCGTGGCCAATGCCGGCCCAGCCGAGGAAGATTCACTGCCCGTCATTCTCGAATACCTGCGACGTGCCCTGCGCGCCTTCCATCGCAACCCCGAGATGACTGCTCTGATGTTCACGATGATGCACTCGGCCGATCCCGAGGCGCAGGTGACGCTCGATCACATGAACCGCAACAACACCGACATGTTCGACCGCCTGCTCGGCGGCATTCCTGCTGAGCAGGTCCCCCTCGTCAGCTTTGGGCTCAACGCCGCGTTGAGCAGCGCACTGACGGGAATGCTCACCGGGAGAATGACATTGGACGAGGCTCTCGATCGCGTCGCATGGATGGCGCGGGTGCTGGTGCGCGGCGCCGCAGAGCTTCCAGCACCCTAGACTGCAGGCGCCACGGTCAGGCTGCCCGACTACCGCGCAACGAAGTAGAAACCCAGCAACAGAGCGAACAGTCCCACCAGCCAGCCAGTGGTCGTCACCTTCAGCCAGCGGGGGGCGTGCCGCACCTCCATGAAGTGCCAGATCACCAATTGCGTCTTGACCGCGGCGATCAGCAGGCCGACGACGGTGACGGAGGGGTTGAGCACGTGTGCCGCGCCACCGTCGCGCGCCGTCAGCCACGACACGAGGGTGACGAGGGTGAGCACGGCCCACACGATCGTGAGCGGGCTGCGAATGTACGTCGTCACGGCTACCTCATCACGTAGAGCAGGGCGAACAGAATCAGCCAGAGCACGTCGACCATGTGCCAGTACGTGGCGCCGGTTTCCACGAACGGGACGTTGGGTTTCCCGGAGCGCAGATTGCGGATGACGAAGGACAGGATCACCAGCCCGAGCAGGACGTGACACAGGTGCAGGCCCGTCATCACGAAGTAGTACATGAAGAACAGGTTCGCGCCCGGCGTCACGCCTGCGATCACCTCGGGGACGTACTCGAACAGTTTCAGCACCGGGAAGGCCGTGGCCACCGCGAGCGCGATGCCGAAGAGCCGTGCGCCATTCGACACCTTGCCGGCGCGCGTGGCGGCCGTCCCCAGCGCCACGAAGAGCGAACTGGTCAGCAGCACAATGGTATTCATCGCCCCGATGTCGAGGTTCAGCCGTGCCTGGCTCTGCAGGAACACCGCGTGGTCCTGCCCCCGGTAGTACATGTAGCCGATGAAGTAGACACCGAAGATGAAGAGGTCGCCGACGACGAAGAACCACATGCTCGGCGCGCCGGGGAGGTGGTCGCGGGCATCGACGTCTCCAGGAGCGCCGTCGATGCCCTCCACGGCGTCCTTGGCGAGGTCGGTCATGCGTTCTCGAGCTCGTCGTCGGGCTGCCTCTTGATGGCACGGTAGATGCAGACGTACACGATGACTTGCCACGACACGTAGAGCACCATCGCGAACCAGAACGTCATCAGACCGTTCCATGCGAACGGCCCAGACTTGGAAATCCATACGGGCGCTGCCATGAGCTCGGTGACGTACTGCCACACCGTGTAGTAGCCAAGCCATTTCGGCAGGATGTCGTTCCCGTCGAGGATGATGGCCAAGCCGAAGGCCATCCACATCACGCAGAAGCAACCGAGCGAACCGATGTAGGCCAGATACCCGAAGTCGTAGAGCATGGCCAGGATGGATGGATCGTATCCGGTACGGAAGGCGCCGAGGCCGAAGCAGAACATGGGGAACAACATCCCGACGATCGCGCCGGTCATCGAGCCGATCATCATCGAGTACCGGAACACCGGCGACACCGACATGCGCTTGACCTGAATGAGATAGACGGCGTTGGACAGCGGCGCCAGGCCGAACGACATCGTCAGAATCGTGCAGGCGATGAGCAGATTGTGCGACTGCATGAAGTCGACGATCTGCGAGGTGGAACCGCTGGGCGATCGCGGCGGCATCATCCAGCTCAGCGGCACGAACACGATGCCGAACAGGTTGAAGAAGAAGGGGACGGTCCAAAAGGCGATCCACTGGTCGAGCTTGCGCCTGCCGCGCCCCGACTCGGTCCGTGCGTTCGCAGGCGGTAACGCAGTGACGATGCCGTCGCTCATGCGAGGACCTCCTGCTCAATCTCCTGATCCTGTTCGCTGCCTTGACGATTGACGATCCTAAGAAGCACGAAGAACATCACGACGAGGTAGATCGCGAGCACCGCGATGCGCACGGTGAACGACACGGCGCCATCCCACGCGAACGGGCCCGTCTTGACGAGGATCGAGAACGCGCTGGGAATCAACAGTATCGAGGCGACGACGTTGAAGTGCGCGACCCAGCGCGGGAAGATCGGTTCTCTTCGGTCGTCCAGATAGATGCTGGCCGCGAGGCAGAGGTTCTGCACCACGATGGTGCCGACGGGCGCGATGAAGAAGAACCACGCCATGTCGTTGAGCAGGCTGATGAGCTGTGGATCGCGGTCGGGCCTGAAAGCCGCTACCCCCCAGCAGTAGTCGGCGAGGATGAAGGCGGTCGTACCGACTCCGACACAGATGAGATAGGCGTAGCTGAACACGCTGCTCGACGTGCCGGTGCGAGAGATCTGGACGACGGTGACGGCGAACAGTGGGACCAGCGATCCCGCGATCAGGTTGCAGAGGATGACGACGCCCAGGATCCCCGTGTTGTAGTCCCGGAAGAATGCGGCCACTTGTTCGGGTGTCAGGGTCGGCGACAGCGGGGGCGCGAACAGGGGGAACAGGACGTACGCGAGCGCGAACAGAGCCATCGCCGGCGGTGCCGTCCACAACAGGATGCGTTGTCCCCTGGTGTTCATCGGCGCCTCCCCATGGTGGATTCCCGCGCGTGAGCGCTGCGATAGGTCTAACACGTTCACTGACAGATGACAATGAACTTGCCGAAGTAGCATCGATGAAATCGACTTCACCAGGAGGTTATCCATCAGACAGCGGGTCAATTCATGAGAGTTTCGGCGACAAACGTCAGTAGAAACAGTTTCTGAGGCACAATGATCGCGTGCGAGACGGTTCCATCGGGCGCGAGGCGCAGCGTCGCCAAACGCGTGCGCGCGTGCTCGACGCCGCCATCGCGGAGTTTCAGCGATCCGGCACCGGTTCAGCCGACATCAAGGCGATCGTCGACGCGGCGGGCGTGTCGCGCAGCACCTTCTACTTCCACTTTCCGACGAAGGAGCACGTCCTGCTGGAGTTGATGCGGCGCGACGAAGCTCAACTCGCCGAGAACCTCAGTCGATTCCTCGACTCGCCCCATGAGTTGTCTGCGGTGTTGGACAAGATCGTCGAGCTGGTGGTCGCACTCGAAAGCCAATGGGGCTCGAAGCTTTTCCGCGACGTCATCGGACTCTACTTCTCCCCCAACAAACCTGACGAGGAGCAGTGGGGGCAACACCCGGTCTACGTGCTTCTCGCCGCGGAGATCGAGCGCGCGCGGCATCGCGGTGAACTCTACGAGGACGTCGACTGCTACGACAGCGCCGCGTTCTTCCTCATCGGCGTCCACGCGCTGCTCACGTCGAACCGGGAAGCGGGGCCGCGGCGCGAGGTCGTGCTGACGAAGTTCGTCAAGAGCACACTTCGCAGTGTTCGACGGGTGTCCTAGCAATCCGACGCGTGCGGACCGGCCGTGCGTCTCCGACGCCCATAGGGGCAATCGTGCTGGCAGCGGCAAGTGCGATGCGGTTCGCGTCGTTCACTCGCCGTCAGGCGATCTGAGGAACAGCCCGTGCGTTGAGGCTTCAGCGCCCGTTCCCCGTCGCCGCCCCAGCCGGCTCGAAGGCGTGCCAAAGATGACCAAAGTATGACGGCATCGACGCCCATCTCGGACATTGTGTTTGTTAGTGAACGAATCGTTCAGTAGTCGGGTAGACATGAACGATGACGCAGGCACCAGACCGCCTGAGGTTGCGGGGTGACCGCCGAATGTCCGGCTGCGACGAGGACCGCATCCGCATCGCCATCGCTCAGGCGATGGAACATCGGGCCGTGATCGAACAGGCCAAGGGAATGTTGAGTGTCATCTACGACATCGACGATCAAGCGGCATTCGACGTGCTTCGGTGGCGCTCACAGACGACCAACACCAAGCTGAGAGCGCTTGCGCGCCAGTTGATTGCCGACTTCAGATCGGTGCGGTCAGCTCTCAACAGCCCGTCCACGTCGAGATACGACGCCCTCCTGCTCACTGCGCATGAACGGGTCGCAGGTACTGCGTCCGTGAAGGACGCCTAGTAATGGCAGGCCACCGCGACCCGCGGAACGCGGTGACGTCCACCGTGGCTCACTCTCGCCGAACGCTGGCGACGTTCGCGTCGAGTGATTTCGTAATGTGTTGCACAGCAGTCCGATTCACCTCGGGACCTGGCGAGACTCCGGAGGCCGTTGCCATCCGGAATTTCACCAGAAAGCCATGTTGCCGATGGTGTAGGCCCAACGGCACGGGGTAAGTGGGGGAAGAAATCTTCGATTCATCGAGCGTAGGAGGAAAGATGGCTAGTGGTGTGGCAACGGTGTGGATGCCGGTCGAGGACATGAGTCGAGCCGTGCGCTTCTACGGGCAGACGCTGGGGCTGTCGGTGAAGAGTGAGGGTGACGACTGGTCCGAGCTGAACGCCAACGGCGTCTCAATCGGTCTCAACGGCCGGGAGAAGGCGCACGACGGCCGAACTGGCGGTGCCATGCTGACCTTGCAGCCCGACGGCTCGCTCTACGACGAGATCGTCCGTCTCACGGACGCAGGCGTCGAGTTCATCGGCGAAGTCAGCGAACACCCCTGGGGGCGGATCGCCACCTTCAAGGACTCCGAGGGAAACGACCTCCAGCTGTTCGAGCCGCCCGCGGAATAGACGATCCCGCGCGATCGCGCCCTCGAGCGGCCCGCGCACCGCTCGACCGATGCGTTAATGTCTCACGATTGGGTAGGTGAATGATTTTGATGTCACCTGGTAGTCGATTCCGCACGATGAGTTGCAACGAGGTTGAGCCCTGACCAACGACCCAAGTACCTCGATCCAGGCCACCGCGGCCGGACCCCTCGCGGCGCCTCCGTGGCAGATGGAGTTGCGGGTGGCGGTGCTCGATGCCGTCGCGGAGTTCCTCGACTCACACTGCGCCCCGACGCTCGACGGTGGTGGCGTGGACGTCGCCGAGGGCATATTGCGCGGCTTGCTCGGCGAGGGCAAGTGCCTACGCTCCACGTTCCTGTACCTGGGTTGGCGATGCGGCGCCGAACCTCGGAAGGAAGCCGTTCGGGCAGCCGCCAGTTTGGAGTTCCTCCATGCGTTCGCCCTATTGCACGACGACGTGATGGACGGCTCTCCGATGCGTCGCGGACGCCCGAGCGCGCACCAGAACTTCGAGCGTTGGCATCGCCGCCGCGGCCTCCTCGGATCCTCGGCCAAGTTCGGTGAGTCAGCGGCCGTCCTGCTCGGTGATCTGTGCCTGGTCTGGGCCGAGCAGATGCTCCGCGAGAGCGGAATGGACGAGTCGGCCCTGCGCCGCGCATTACCGCGGTACGACGCGATGCGTGCGGAGCTCGCGGTCGGGCAGTTCGCCGACCTCGTCAACGAGACGACGGCACTTCCAGCCCTAGCGGACGTCCTCGACGTCGCACGGCGGAAGTCCGGCAACTACACGGTGCGCCGCCCGTTGGAAATCGGTGCGGCACTGGCTGGTTGCGACGACGTGGTGATGACCGCGCTCGGCGGCTACGGCGTCGCCGTCGGCGAAGCCTTCCAGCTTCGCGATGATCTGCTCGGCGTGTTCGGCACACCGGAGGCGACGGGCAAGCCCGTCGGCGACGACCTGGCCGCACGCAAGGCCACGACCGTCGTCGTTGCCGCCCATCACATCGCCTCGGGTCGTCAGCAGGCCCGGTTGCGGGGCTACATGACGGCTGACCGATTGACACCCGACGACATCACCCACTGGCAGGCGTTGATCGACGACGTCGGCACGATCGAATGGATAGAGCAGTTGATCGACCGGCGGCTGTCATCGGCACTGGACCGCCTGGACTCCGCGTCCCTCGACGCCGACGCGCACTCGGCCCTCGTCTCGATGGCTACCGCCTGCACCGAGCGGGTGGCCTGATGCGCATCATCGAGGGGTCGACCGACCGCGTCGTGATCGTCGGCGCCGGTCTCGCAGGACTCTCCGCGGCGCTCCATCTCGCAGGTCGCGGCCGCAACGTGACCGTTCTCGAACGTGGCGCACATCCCGGAGGTCGCGTCGGCCGTGCGGACATCGCAGGCTACCGTCTGGACACGGGTCCCACCGTGCTGACGATGCCCGACATCATTGACGACACCTTCGCCGCCGTCGGTGAGACCACCGCTGCGCGGCTCGACCTGCTGCCGGTGCTACCGGCCTACCGAGCTTCGTTCGCCGACGGCAGCAGCCTCGACGTCCACTGCGATCCCGGGGCAATGGAAGCCGAGATCGAACGGTTCGCCGGACCTGCGGAGGCTCAAGGCTATGTGCGGCTGCGGAAGTGGTTGACACGTCTGTACGAACTCGAGTTCGACGGGTTCATCGGCGCCAACTTCGATTCCCCGCTGTCCCTGCTGACCCCAGGGCTCGCACGACTGGCGGCCATCGGCGGGTTCCGCCGATGGGAGCCGATGGTCCGGCGCTTCCTCAGTGACGAACGACTGCTGCGCGTGTTCACCTTTCAAGCGCTCTACGTCGGAGTGCCGCCGACTCGGGCGCTCGCCGCCTACGCGGTCATCGCCTACATGGACACGATCTCGGGCGTGTACTTTCCCCGAGGCGGAATGCGGGCCCTGCCAGATGCCCTGGCAGCAGCAGCCAGTGACGCTGGCGTCGAATTCCACTACGGTGCAAAGGTTTCGAGTCTTGAACGCTCGGGATCGCGGGTGACCGCGGTCCGCACCGACGGTGGTGAGCGATTTCCCGCCGATGCGGTGATCCTCACCACGGAGTTGCCCGACACCTACCGGCTGCTGGGACGCACGCCGCGGCGACTGTTGCCGCTGCGCCCTGCGCCGTCAGCGGTCGTCGCTCACGTCGGCTGCCGCGCCGTCGAGACCGGCGCGGCTCCGTCGCACCACACGATCCTGTTCGGCAAGGCCTGGGACCAGACGTTCGAGGAGATCATCGACCAGGGCAGTCCGATGAACGATCCCTCGCTCCTGGTGACTCGACCCACCGCCGGAGACCCCAGCCTGGCACCCGACGGGCACGACCTGCTGTACGTCCTGGCCCCAGCTCCGAATACCGCTGTTGGCCAGTTCGATTGGGATAATCGGCGCGACGAGTACGTGGACCAGGTGTTGCGCACCGTCCGGGCGCGACTGCCCTACCTCCGAAGCGACGCCCAGATCCTGGACGTCGTCACGCCGCAGGACTGGGCACGCCAGGGAATGGCTGCCGGTACTCCGTTCGCCCTGGCGCACACCTTCGGCCAGACGGGTCCGTTCCGGCCGGGGAACACCGTCCGTGGCATCGACAACGCCGTTCTGGCCGGGTCGTCGACGGTGCCGGGTGTGGGCATTCCGACCGCGATCATCTCGGGTCGCCTCGCCGCCGACCGCATCACTGGACACGTGACCCATCAACGATCACGGACCGCGTCACAATGAATGGGGCACAAAGATGATCAGCTCGGAATTGGATGCTGCGGGCGTGCGCGACCAGGCCCTTCGTGAGGCGTATCGAAAGTGCCGCAGCATCAACGCCGAGCACGGGCGGACCTTCTTCCTCGCCACCCGACTGCTGTCGCCGGCACAGAGGCCTGCCGTGCACGCCCTCTACGGTTTCGCGCGTTGCGCCGACGACGTCCTCGACGGGTTCGACTCCCGGACGTCGGAGGCGCGCGCCGAGGAATTACAGGGACTCGCTGACGCGCTGTTCGCCCGACTCGTCAACCAACGACCGAGCGATGGCAACCTCGTGCTCGACGCCGTCGTGGACACGGCCCGCCATCACCACCTGGATTGGCAGCTCTTCGACGACTTCCTCAGTTCCATGCGGATGGATCTGACGGTCACCGACTATCCGGACCGGCCCGCGCTGGACCGCTACATGTACGGGTCCGCCGAAGTGATCGGGCTGCAACTGCTTCCGGTACTCGGCACCGTCGTGCCCCGCGACGAGGCCGCCCCGCACGCGGCCGCACTCGGAAAGGCGTTCCAACTCACCAACTTCCTGCGCGACATCGACGAAGACCTGTCTCGCGGCCGGATCTACCTGCCGGCTGACGAACTGGCGGCACATGGTGTGGACCGCGACCTGCTCACGTGGTGTCACGAAAATCACCGCACCGACCGGCGGGTTCGAGACGCGCTGATGGAGCAGCACTCCGCGACACGGCGCATCTACGATCACGCCCGGCGCGGAATCGCAATGCTGCAGCCGCGATCCCGTCCGTGCGTCACCGCTGCCCTGACGCTGTACTCCGAGATCCTCGACTGCATCGAGGACATGGACTTCGCCGTGTTCTCCCGCCGGGCCACCGTCTCCAACTCGCGTCGGCTCCGGGTTGCGGCGATCGGCCTCTCGCAGGCCTGGCGCGCTCGAATCATGAACCGGGAGCCATGATCGTGGACCGCTACCAGTACGTCATTCTCCTGGGTTGCTGTCTGGTGGTCACCGCCCCGCTGGAGGTCTTCGGCGACGGGGTCTACCGGCAGTTGCGCAGAGCACTTGGAGCCGTGATCCCCGTTGCGATCGTCTTCATCGGGTGGGACGTCCTGGCGATCGCAGGCGGAGTGTGGACGTACAACCCGCGATACCTCGTCGGACTGCGGATCGGCAATATCCCGGTCGAAGAACTCCTGTTCTTCATTGTGATTCCGCTGTGCGGGCTGTTGACCTACTCGGCGGTCAGCAACATCTTGGCGTGGCTGTCGCGGCGGCGCACCGACGGCAAGGTCGCTCGATGAACGGTCTCGGATACACCGTCCCCGCTGTGATGGCCGTCGTCCTCGTAGCCGGGTGGGAGATCGGCTTTCTGCGCACCGGGCTCTTCAGGCGCCCGGCGTACTGGATCTCGATGGCCATCGTCGTGTTCTTCCAGGCACTCGTCGACGGGTGGCTGACCAAGCTCTCCGCTCCCGTCGTGCTCTACGACGACGCCGATTTCACCGGCATCCGGTTTCCGTGGGACATCCCCATCGAGGACTTCCTCTTCGGCTGGGGGCTGGTGACCGCGGTGCTCCTGCTCTGGGTACGGCGGGATCGTGCCGGCGAGAATGGATCCCAGTGACCGCCAACGATTTCTACGACGTCCCCGATGCGTTCGATGCAGGAGCCGCGGCCTACGACGGACTCGTCAGCGCCAATCCCGGCTACCACGCACACCTTCGACTGTCGGCACGGCGGATGCAGATTCCGCACGATGGCCGAGGACTCCGCCTGCTCGACGTCGGCTGCGGCACGGGAGCATCGACCGCAGCCCTGCTGCGGGCCGCACCCCGGGCGGAGATCGTCGCCGTCGACGGCTCGGCGGGCATGCTGGCCCGAGCCACGGCGAAGGTCTGGCCGCCATCCGTCACGTTCCTTCACAGCCGCGCCGAGGATCTCGAGAAGGCTGGCGTGCTCGGCCCATTCGACGGTATCTTGGCCGCCTACCTCATCCGCAACGTCGCGGACCCGGACGCGGTATTGACGTCTCTGCGTTCGATACTCTCCCCCGGAGGCGTGTTCGCCGCACACGAGTACTCGGTTCGCGACTCGCGGCTGGCCACGGCAGTCTGGAACGTCGTCAGTTCCGCGATCATCATCCCCGCCGGGCGGCTGCGCTCCGGTGACTCCACTCTGTATCGCTATCTGCGCAGCAGTGTCAACGAGTTCGACGGTGCCTCCAAGTTTCGTGAGCGGTTGCGCCGCAACGGTTTCGTGGACGTGCATAGCATGACCGTCTCCGGATGGCAGCACGACATCGTCCACACCTTCCTCGGCCGAGCACCCGGATGACGGACCGCCGCCGCGTAGTCCACATCGCCGTCGACGGTCTGTCGGATGCCGGCGCCCTGCCGCGGCGTCCCACGGTCGCCGTCGTAGGCGGTGGCATCGCCGGACTCGCCGCAGCCACTGCGCTGGCCGATCGTGGCGTGAAAGTCGAACTCTTCGAGAGGGAAGACTACCTCGGCGGACGCGTCGGTGGGTGGGCGGAACAGCTCTCCGATGGCACGCACGTAGCCATGAATCGCGGCTTCCACGCCTTCTTCAAGCAGTACTACAACCTGCGAAATCTCCTGCGCCGCATCGATCCTTCCCTATCGATGCTGACTCCGCTCGACGACTATCCCCTCGTCGACTCCGAGGGCCGACACGACACCTTCCGTGGCTTGCCCCGCACTCCACCACTGAATGCCGTGGCGTTCGCGTTGCGCAGCCCGACCTTTCGGTTGCGGGATCTGATTCGGCTCGACGCCCGCGCTGCGGCACCCCTCGCGGCGGTATCCGTGCCCGAGACCTATCGATTGCTCGACGACGTCGACGCAGCGACCTTCCTGCGCGACATCAGGTTTCCCGCGGCAGCGCAGCACTTGGCGTTCGAGGTCTTCGCACGCAGTTTCTTCAGCCACCCCTCCGCGCTGTCTGCTGCCGAATTGGCCACGATGTTTCACATCTTCTTCCTCGGGTCCAGCGAGGGTCTGGTATTCGACGTCGTCGAGGCGAACTTCGACGCCGCTCTGTGGAACCCGCTCGAGACGTACCTGAAACGGCATGGCGTGGGCGTGCACACCGACACGGCGATCCGCAACGTCACGGCGACGAGGACGGAGACCTTCGTCGTCACGGACGCATCCCATGCCACACTCGAGGTAGACGGTGTCGTCATGGCGACGGACGTCTCTGCACTGCAGACGATCGTCGCGGATTCCGTCACCCTTGGGGACGCGGTCTGGCGTGAGCAGATCGACAGAATGCACACCGCAGCGCCTTTCGTCGTACTCCGGCTCTGGTTGGATCGCCCCGTCCGAGCCGACCGACCGGCCTTTCTCGGCACCGGTGGGCTACCCCCGCTCGACAACATCAGCGTGCTGAACCGGTACGAACGCGAAGCGACGGACTGGGCCGACCGGACGGGTGGATCGGTCGTCGAGCTCCACGCGTACTCGGTCACGACGCAGGGCCACGAAGTAAGGCGCGAGCTGCTCACGCGGCTACACGAGATGTATCCGGAGACGGCGACGGCCCGGATCGTGTTCGAGAAGGCATTGTGCCGCAACGACTGCCCGCGCCTGGGCCCCGGCGACTTCGCAGTCCGCCCCGCGGTAACCACTCCACACCGTGGGCTGGCGCTGGCGGGCGACGGCATCCGGATAGACCTGCCGGTGGCGCTGATGGAACGCGCCGCGACCACGGGCGTGGCGGCAGCCAACACGTTGCTCACCCATTTCGGTCTGCGCGGACACGACTTGTACACCGTGCCCATTCAAGGGCGGTCGCCTCTGTTGCGTCGCCTGGCCACCCGTGTCGAAAGGCGGACCTCTCGATGAACGCGTTCGCTGCGCTGACAACGTCATTGCGCAAGGCGTGGCCGTTCGAAGTGCTGCCACGCACTGCGTGGGCACGCCAACCCCCGACGTACGGTCAGGCCTCACCGTCGGTGATCCGTGCTGCGCTCGACAGATCTCAGAACCGTCCCAGTGGGAACTGGTTCACCCTCGCCGCGAGCACCTCCATCACCGCAAAGCCCCTCGGCGCCAACGTCGCCGGGGCCGAACTGGTCTGCTGGCGTGACTCCGACGGCGAAGTGCAGATCGGGCCGGCCCGCTGCCCACATCTCGGAGCCGACCTCAGCACCGGCAAGGTCGACCAAGGCCAACTCGTCTGCCCGTGGCACGGCTTGCGTCTGACGGGGCGCAGCCGCCGGGACTGGACTGCGCTGCCGGCCTTCGACGACGGCGTGCTGGTGTGGGTTCGACTCGACCGCATCGGTGGTGAAGCGCCCACTGACGCGCCGATCCTTCCCGGTCGCCCCGACGGTTCCCGTATCGCCGCGGTGACCAGCCTCACCGGGGCGTGTACACCGAGCGACGTCATCGCCAACCGGATGGACCCGTGGCACGGTGCTTGGTTTCACCCATATTCGTTCACCAAACTCGAGGTGCTCAGCGCTCCACCCGAAACCACCGACGTGCCAGAGGAACTGGATCGGTTCCTCGTCGCGGTCACGTTCCGCATCGGCCGCCTCGGCGTGCCGGTGATCGCCGAGTTCACCAGTCCCGAGCCGCGGACGCTCGTCATGCGGATCGTCGAGGGCGAAGGTACTGGAAGCGTCGTCGAGACGCACGCCACACCGGTGGGGCCGACTCGGGAGGGGCAACCCCGCACCATGGTCGTCGAAGCCGTCATCGCCCATTCGGACCGGCCAGGTTTCAGGCGGGCGCTACGCGCCGCACCCGCGGTGACGCCACTCGTGCGGCGAGCTGCAACCCGGCTCTGGCGAGACGATCTCCGCTACGCAGAACGACTGTGCGATCTGAGGCGCCAAGACGCCGACGGCGCGACGGGGCTGCTCAGACCGCCGACCGAGCCCACACCGGCAGACCCACGTCATCCAGAAGCGGTATCTGAGCGCGAGCCCAGGGACTGATCGCCCACTCGAACCGACTGGCAGCTCGGACCTCGTCCCAGCTCACCCACGTGAGGTCCATCACCTCGTCGGGTCGTGCCGTCACCGTACCGTCGCTCAGCGCGCAGAACACCGGGCACAGCTCGTTCTCCCACGTGCCGTCAGCAGCTTGCTCGCGGTACCGGAATCGCGGGAGAACGCAGGTCAATTCGGCGAGACGGACTCCGAGCTCGTGAAACCCGCGGCGCCGCACCGCATCCTCGTGGGGTTCTCCCGGAGCTGGATGCCCGCAGAACGAGTTCGTCCACACCCCGGGCCAGGTCTGTTTGCCCAGCGCCCGCCGCGTGAGCAGCACCCGCCCGGTCGCATCGAACAGGTAGCAGGAGAAGCCGAGGTGGAACGGGGTTTCGCGATGGTGCACGGCCGACTTGGGCGCGCTCCCGACGGTGTTCCCGGCCTCGTCGAGTAGGACCACGCGCTCCTCGTCCGTCACCGCCGTCACGCGCTGCCCTCCGTCTCGCCGCCCTGCCTGTCCGCCTCGCTGCGAGCTTCTGCGCCGCTCTGCTGAACCTCGGCATCGAACTGTGGGTTGGTGCGACCGACGTACGTTCCGTCGCCATCGGTTCCGGCACGGGAGCCCGCCACCTTGGCGTCGGCGGCGATGTCGGATTCGGCCTTCTCGTCGTGGGCGGCCTTCTCATCCTTGGCCGCATGCACCACGCGGCCTGCCGTCTCCTTGAGGTTCTCGATGAAATTCACGACTACTCCGTTCAAAGACCTTCGAATGCGGCCTGAGAGTGCACTTACCCGCCGACCGGTCGTCCAAACGAGACGGAAGTGGCGGCCTCGCCTCACCGATCGACGGGAATCAGGATGGTCTTGCCCAGCAGCCTACCGGCATCGGAATCGGCGTGCACCAAGGCAATCTCGGTGAGGGGGCGACGGTCGGCGACGTCGATCGACAATTCGCCGGCATCGACGAGATGGACGAGTTCCGCGAGCTGGCTCGCGTCACTCCGGACGAACATTCGCTGCGCACGGACCTGCCTTTCGGGACGTTCCGGACCCTCGCTCATGGTCCCGATCAGTCGACCACCGTCGGCAACCACGCCGACGAGAGCCGCGGTCTCCTCGGGCGAGGTGCTCACGAGATTGAAGACGACGTCGAAGGGGCCTCCGTCCACCGTCACGGCCGCGCCCCGGTAGTCGAGGTGGTCGATGATCCGATCGGCTCCATAGCGATGAAGACGATCCTCGCTCCGGGGTGACGCCGTCGCGGTGACGACGGCCCCGGCGCGTTTGGCGAGCTGAACGGCGTAGCCACCCACCGCGCCTCCCGCGCCATTGACGAGAATCGTTTGACCGGAGGTCAACTCGGCGATCTCGAACAGCGCCTGCCAAGCCGTCAAGCCGACCGCGGGCAGCGCGGCGGCATCGGCCAGCGCCATCGATCGCGGCGCAGCGGTCAGCACGTCCGCGGGCGCCAGCACGTATTGCGCGGCGGCGCCGTCACGATCCATGGGAAGGAATCCCACCACGGCGTCGCCGACGGCCCAACCCGTCACGCCCGCACCGACTTCGGCGATCGTGCCTGCCACGTCGACACCCGGCACGTGCGGGAATCCGACGTCGTAGACACCCGCGAGGTAGCCGCCGCGGATGCCCGCGTCGACCGGGTTGAACGAGGTTCCGGCCACGGCGATCAGGACCAGCCCTTCGCCCGGCACGGGCCGTGCGATGTCCTCGTACGCCAAAACGTCTGCGCCACCGTAGCGGTGATAGATCGCTGCCTTCATGATGTGCTCCACTCTCCGTCAGATGCTTCGATGTCGAAGCAGTTACGTATTCGTCCAACCGCTTCGATGTGGAAGTAATGCCGTCGACAGTGGTGAGGTCGATCACATTGCTTCGAGATCGCAGCATTATGCTCAGCGCATGCCCCAAGCCCTCAAGCCCGAGCAGATGCGTACGTACTTCGCGCTGATGGAGTCGGTGACCCTGCTCCAGTACGCCGTGCAAAGGCAGCTACAGGACGAAGGTGGCCTCAGTTACGTCCAATTCGAGATCCTGGCCACGCTCGTCGACGCGCAGCAGCCGCTCACCATGACCGAGCTCGCCGATGGCGTGGTCTACAGCCGTAGCGGGTTGACCCATCAGGCCGGACTCCTGGACAAGGCTGGCCTGATCACCCGTCGCACCAGTCCACATGATCAGCGCGCCACGATCGTCGAGGTCACCCCGGCGGGCCGAAAACTCATCGCCAAGATCCTGCCCGGCCACGTCGAGGTCGTGCGCGAACTACTGTTCGACGCGCTGTCCCAACCCGACGCGCGCGAGCTCGGTGAACTGATGACCCGCGTGCGCGACCACATGCGCGCGCGGCCGCCCCGCTCGTCGGCTACCCGCACGCGCAGGACTTCGGGCGCTGCCCTCAGCCGTCCGCGACGGTGACGATCTTCCCGTTGGGCCGCTGCGGCTGTCCGGTGTGGCGGTTCACCGGCAGCGGCAGCGGCGCCAGGGGATGGCGACGGATCTCGACCATCTGGTAGGCCACCAATGCCACCAATCCCGCGATGAGGATCGCGGAGGCCGTCTCGTCACCCCAGCCCAGGCCGCCGCGATCGTGGTTGAAGCTGAGGATGTTGCCCACCTCGGCACCCCAGGGGCGGGTCAGGATGAAGGCGATCCAGAACAGCAGCATGGCGTTGATGCGGGTGAAGTAGTGCGCGACCAACAGCACCAGCATCGCCGCGGTCAGCATGAGCGCGGCCGGGAGCAGTCCCACGCCCAGCCCCTTGTCACTCGCCAGGTAGTCGCCGGTGGAGGTGCCCAGACTGTTGGAGAACACGACGGCGATCCAGAACAGCACCTCCCCGCTGAGGGTGGCGACGTTCTCGACGTTGAGGGTCTGGCCGCTGCGCCACCAGATCAACAGCACCACCGCCAGTGCGCTACCGAGGATCAGCGCGCCGGTGAGCTGCCCCAGGCCGGACGTGTAGTTGATGAAGTCGGAGATGTTGGTGCCGAGCGTACTGGTGAGGACCACCACGAACCAGAACAGAGCCGGGTGGAAACGGCCGGCGCGCAACTGGACCACGAGCGCGACGAGAAGGACCGCGAACAGCAGCTCGGCGGCGCGAAGCGTCCCCAGCCCCAGGGTTTGGGAGAAGTAGTCACCTGCCGTCTCGCCCAGTGTGGTGGCCAGGATCTTCATGGCCCAGAACAGCGCGGTGATGTGGGGTAGCTTGCGCAGCACGTACTGGCCGGGAGTCAGGGCCGTACCGTCGTACACGTCGAGCTTGCTCACCATGTGTGTAGCCCTTCGACCGGAAGCGGTGCTCTGAAGTGTTTCAGCTGGTGGACGGGCCCGCTGCGAACATCAGCGTGTTCCCAGTGGAGGCATGGTGGACCGCCAGTTTCGACCTTCACCCGGGGGCTCGGCCGGCGATCACCGACTTGTCCGAGGAGCCCTCCGAGCAGGGCTTCCCGCGTTACTCTTTGCCGATGATCGCGGGTGACAAGGCACCTGACTTCACGCTGTACGACCACACCGGGTGGCCTCGGACTCTGTCGTCGCTCACGTCTCACGGGCCGGTCGTGTTGTTCTTCTTTCCCATCGCGTCCTCACCGATCTGCACCGCCCAAGCGTGCCATTTTCGCGACTTGAGCAGCGAGTTCGCCAGGGTGAACGCCCAACGCGTTGGCATCAGCACCGACACGGTCGACAAGCAGGCACACTTCGCCCGACAGCGCTCCTTCGACTATCCACTGCTCGCCGACACCGACGGCGTGGTGTCCGACCTCTTCGGAGTTCGCCGCGGCAGGCTCGCGAAACTACGCGAATCCGTCGCCGCGCACGAGGCGACCCGACGTCACCGACACGCGCGACGTCGCGGTCTGCTCGCTCGGTTGCTGCCCGTCAGACGGACCACCTTCGTCATCGACACCGACCGCACGGTCCTCAAGGTGGTCTCCAACGAATTCCGCGCCTCGGTGCACGCCGACCAGACGCTGCACTTCCTGCAGAACCGCACTGTGCCGCGGGACTCGCCCCCTGCCCAGGAGCGGCCGACCACCGCGACCGACCTCGAGCCGATCGGCGACCGGCGCTCCCAACCTGAGCCAGCGGACGTGCCGAGCCTGGTCCGCCCCTACACGTTGACGGCGGGACGCACCTACTCCAGCGTCGACCTGTCCCTCGAAGCCCTCATCGAACCGCTCACGCCGACGAAACCGGCACGGTGGCCCAAAAGTGATGTGCGCGAACAGATTCTGGCCGTATCTGCACACCACCCGTCGGTAGCAGAGATCGCCGCCCGGCTGTCCTTGCCGCTCGGTGTGACGCGGGTGCTGGTCGGCGAACTGGTGAGCCAGGGCTATCTGCGGGTGCGCGCCACCCTCGATGCCTCGACGACCCTCGACGAGCGACGCGAACTGACCCTAAGGACGCTGCAGGGCCTACGCGCGCTCTGAGCGCGACGGGTGGTGTCTCGGTGGGGAGGCATACGGTGCATGACGTGAGCGCGATCGACGTGAGCAACGGCCCGTTCTACCACGGCACGAAATCCGCCCTCCGAGTCGGCGATCTACTCACGGCTGGGTTCAGATCGAACTATCGACCCGAAGTGGTCATGAATCACGTCTACTTCACGGCGCTGCAGAACGGCGCCGGCCTGGCAGCCGAATTGGCGCAGGGTGAGGGTGAACCGCGCGTCTACGTCGTCGAACCGACGGGCCCGTACGAAGACGACCCGAACGTGACCGACAAGAAGTTCCCCGGGAACCCGACGCGTTCGTACCGCAGCTCAGAGCCGCTGAAAGTCGTTGGTGAGGTCACGGATTGGATGCGACTGTCACCGGAACAATTGCAGGAGTGGCGGACCCGGCTGGCCAAGCCGTTGGGCGAGATCATCAACTAGGTGCTCGGTGCAGTCGCGCTCGTCACGCCCGCGCTCTCGCACGACGGTGATTCCGGACCTCGGGGTTATGGCTAGCCGGTAGTCGGCCTTTACCGGCAGCGCCCAGGCGAAGTGGCGGCTAGCGGCGAGGACAACCACTCCCCTGCCAAGCAGACTCGAGGATGTAGGAAAGACCAACCGCTGGACCGGCTTACGGGCGATCCAGCCTCACGAAGGAGAAAGATCATGAAGAAGCTGGGTTACGTCGTGACTGCGGCGGTGGCCGCTTCTGCGGCAGCGGCGATCGGGTTCGCACCGTTGGCGTCCGCCGACGCCACCGTCCAAAGCACCCCGGGCAACACCCAAATCGTTGCAACCCCCGGCCCCGCCGCCCAGGAAGCGGCCAGCGTGCAGCAGCCGTTCGGTGGCGACTACGGCGCGCTGCTGTTCCACAACCACTGACCGTCCACCGGCGCTACCCGCCGTGCCGACGCTAACTTGGCCGGATTCGGCACGGGACACCATTCACCACGTGTGTATTGCTCGGCACGTCGAGCACGTCGACCGGGTTGAGGAGGTTGGAGTTGACGCCCGGGTGCGCGTTGGCCACCGAGAGCCGCGTCCCGGGCAGGCCGTGGCCCCAGCCGTGGGGCAGGGACACGACGCCGCGCATCATCTCGTCGCTCACCTGTACGGCGACGTCGATCGACCCCGCGTCCGTCTCGACGGTGGCCGTCTCGTGGTTCGTCAAGCCAAGCGAGAGCGCATCCTCGGGATGCACGAGCAACGTGCAGCGATCTCTGCCGCGCATGAGGGCAGGCACGTTGTGCATCCACGAATTGTTCGATCGGAGGTGTCGTCGGCTGGTGAGGACGAAAGCGTGCGACTCCCGGTCCAGAAGTGCGGCGAGCCTGGGGATGTCGTCCACGATGTGCGGGTGGATCAACTCGATGCAGCCCGACGGGGTCGTCACCACGTCGCCGAGTCGTCCCTCCTCCAACTCAGCCAGCCAGATGCCGTTCGGATGGCGCCTGACCTCGTCGAGCGTCAAACCTCCTGGGCGTGCTCCCAGGTCGTCACCCCACGGACCCAGCCGGATCCCGAGGTCGACCAACCGCTCGGGCCCGCGGCCGGTGAGGGCACCGAAGGCATCGCCGGCGTCGCGACCGGACAGCGGCGTCCGCTCCGTCGCACACATGGTGGCCAGCAGTCCACGTACGTACACATCGTCCATGGCCGCGACGTCGACGTCGGGCACCGGTGTGCCCAGCGTCGCACCTGCGATGCGTAGCAGCAGTTCCCATTCACCAGGGCGGTTCGATCCGCTGTCGAACAGTGGCTCCGACCACTTGACGCACGACGCAATCGCATACATCCAGTAGAGGTCGTCGGCGTGGGCCCGCTCCAGGGGCGACAGGCCGGGCAGGATGACGTGCGCGTGCCGGGTGGTCTCGTTGAGCCAGTTGTCGATGCAGATCATGGCGTCCAGTTGCGAGAGCGCCTCGTTCAGTCGGCGCGACCCCGGCGCCGACACGACCGGGTTTCCCGCCACGGAGATCAGCGCGCGGAGCCGACCTTCTCCCGGTGTGTCGATTTCCTCGGCGAGGCAACCGAGCGGAAATTGGCTCAGTACCTCCGGCGCCCCGCTCACGCGGCTACGAAATCTGCCGAACTCCCACCCCGAACCCGCCTGATCCGGCGGCTTCATGAACATCGGAGACCACACCGCAGGCTTCGCGAACAGAGCGCCGCCGCGTCGGTCGACGGCACCGAGCGCGACATTGAGGACGAAAACCAGCCACGTCGCCAGCGTGCCGAACTCCTGGGTGCACACCCCAATTCGGCTGTACAGGACCGGATGCTCGGCGTCTGCGAGATCGGTTGCAAGCCTGCGGATCACCGTAGCGTCGATTCCGGTTGCTACGCTGACCCGCTCCGGAGTGTAGGGCTCGGCGAGGGCGATCGCCTCGTCGAGGCCGAGCACCCTGCCCTGCAGGTGCGCAGGACGCGAGACCCGTCCCTCGTCGGAAAGAGTCCGCAGTAGGGCGAACAACAGCAGGGCATCGGTGCCGGGCCGGATCGGTACCCACTCCGATGCGCGCGCCGCGGTCTCGGTCCGACGCGGGTCGACCACCACGACCTTGCCGTTGCGACGCCTTATGGCGGTCAATCGGCCCATCACGTCCGGGGCGGACAGCATCGAACCCTGGGAGACCGCCGGATTCGCGCCGAGGATGACGAGGTGGTCGGTGCGATCCAAATCGGGGATCGGAGCATTCCACATACCGCCGAACACCAAGGTGCTCACCACGTTCAGCGGCCACTGATCGACTGTCCCGGGCGAGTAGTACGCCTGCATTCCGGCGGCACCCGCCATCCCGACGAGCGCGCCGATGTAGGAGGCGAGACCAAGGTTGTGAGCCACCGGATTTCCGACGTAGACCGTCATCGCCCGCGGGCCGTACTCGTCGAGCACGGGGCGCAGCACCCGCTCGACTTCCGTATAGGCCTCTGGCCAGCCGACCTCCCGGAACGACCCGTCCGAGGTCTTCACCAGCGGTGTGCGTAGACGATCCGGATCTTCGTGCAATTGGCCGAGGGTGGCGCCCTTCGGGCAGATGTGCCCCGCCGACCAGGCGTCGTCGGGATTGCCACGAATGCCCGCCACCCGACCGTCGGCGACCGTCACGCGCAAACCGCACATCGCCTCGCACAGTGGGCACGTCACACGATGCTCCGCGGCTGTCGTCGACGCGTTCACCGGGTGATCGCTCCCCTCGATCGGCTGCGCCGTCGGAACGCAGCCAGCTGCCAATCGACCATTCGCGCGTCCCGACGGCCGAAGGGCGGAGCCATCATTCGACCGAGGCTCACCGGCCAGCGGGAGAAGGCCACGCCGCGGGCGTGGGTGAACGTGTCGAAGCCCGCGCGTCCACGGTAGGCACCGGTGCCACTGCGGCCGACGCCGCCGAACGGCAGCTCACTGCCAATGAAGTTGAGGGTGAAGTCGTTCGCGTTGACCGACCCGGAGCGGGTGGCGCCCTGCAGCCGATCATAGCGGTCGTTGTCGGCGCCGTACCAGTAGATGGTGAGCGGGTGAGGCGCGGCATTGATGTAATCGATTGCCTCGGTCAGGTCGCGGTAGGGATGCACCACCAGCAGCGGACCGAAGATCTCCTCCCGGTTCACGCTGGCATCTCGGGGAACGTCAGTCAGGACGGTCGGCGCAATCTTGCGGGACCGACGGTCTGGCAGGGTTTCGCCGGAGGGGACGTGGCAGAGACGCGTCGCGCCGCGGGCAACGGCGTCGTCGATGAGACCCACCACGTGGTCGAAATGGCGTTCGCTGACGACCGACGTGTAGTCGCCATTGGTCACGATGTTCGGAAAGGCCCTGCGCCACTGTCGGAGAACCTCGTCGACGAATGCGCCCATCGTTTCGTCGGGCACCAGGACGTAGTCCGGGCACATGCACACCTGGCCGCCGTTGACCATGCGGGATGCGGCGATCCGCTCGGCCGCCCTGCTCAGGTCGGCACTTCGGTCGACCACCGCCGGATTCTTGCCGCCGAGTTCCAGCGTGACGGGGACGAGGTTCCTACCCGCGGCCTGTGCCACCAGCGCACCGACGGCAGGCGACCCCGTGAAGAACAGATGGTCGAATTCCAGTGCGGCGAACGTCGGCCCGTCTGCGCGCTCGTCGGTGAGCACGGCCAGCTCTTCGATCGGAAAGTATTGTGCGGCAAGCTCGGCCAGCAGTCGCGTGGTTACCGCGGTGATCTCGGAGGGACGCACCATCACCCGGTTACCCGCGGCCAGCGCGGTGCCGGCGGGCAGCATGACGAGTTGCACGGGGAAGTTCCACGGCCCCATCACGCCGACCACGCCGAGGGGATCGTGCCGGATCTGTTGCCGCAGACCAGAACGCGCCCACAGCCACCCTCGGGAACGCACCCGCATCCACGACCGCAGGTGCTTCTTCTGATATTCCAGGTCACCCATGCATCCGACGACGTCCGCAAGTACCGACACCTCGCGCGCCCTGGTGCCGAAGTCCTCGGCCAGCGCCGCGACCAGTTCCTCGGTGTGGTCCAGGATCATCGCTTGCAGTCGGCGGACGCGGTCGATGCGGGTGGTGGCATCTGGGATGCCATCCTCGACGTAGGCAGCACGTTGGAGTTCGAGGATCGCCTCGACGGTTGGCGCGCCCGTCGTCATGCCATCGCCCCCGAGAGGAGCACGGGCACGTAGGTGGTGCCGCGTTCCTCGCGAACCCAGAGGACGCCGTCGCCGCCGGACGGGCCCTCGGCGATCAGCGTGCGCTTGAGCACCTTGTTGGTCGCGGTCTGCGGAAGCACCTGGTTGATGCGCACGTATCTCGGCCACGCCTTCGGTGACAGATCCGATTGCGCAGCAAGGAAGTCCGTCAGCTCGGACGGCGTCAGCGTCTGCCCGTCGTTGAGGACGAGTGCCGCCATCACCTGGTCCCCCACCCTCGCATCGGGCACCGCGTACACCGCCGCCTGATTGAGCACTTGATGTCGCAGCAGAATCCGCTCTATCGGTGCGGCCGCGAGGTTCTCACCGTCGACCCGCATCCAGTCGCTGGTACG
>JAESGJ010000343.1_pt1 | contig 35678 bp, 29 predicted proteins | sample 9266241 | NCBI WGS metagenome assembly JAESGJ01 (sample SAMN14514841, study PRJNA621669) | algae metagenome | isolation source: Brasilonema octagenarum HA4186-MV1 and co-occurring heterotrophs from wet... | place: USA: Manoa Valley, Hawaii | collected 2009-07-20
GTGTATACTAGCTTTCAAACTATAGGATTTTCAAGGTTCGTCGCCCTCGGCGGTGACTTGTTTTTGTGTCCGCGCTTCAGGCACTTATTCAATATAGCGAACCCAATCCTGGCTGTCAACTATTTTCCGAAACTTTTTTTGATATTTTTTTCTTATCTTCTAAAAGGTATATATAGCAAGCACTCTAGGCTATAGTAATTCTGGAAGTTGAGAAGGGGAACAATAAAGCTATGAGTCATTTTGGTGTTTTGCCACCCAGGCTTGTTTTAGATAGGTTGTTACACGATTGGTTGTTAGAGGATATCGGTCGCGGTGATCGCACAACCCAAGCCCTGATAACTAAGGAAGTACGACAAGCGAAGTGGATGGCGAAAGCATCTGGAGTTATAGCAGGTTTACCAATCGCGGCAAGAGTGTTTCAACTTTTAGATGAAAAAGTTAGCTTTATCCCTGTTGTAGCTGAGGGTAGTTCTTGTGAGGCAACAGAAGTGGTGGCCCAAATCGATGGCCCGCTAGATGCCCTCCTGATGGGAGAACGCGTTGCTCTTAATATAGTTATGCGACTCAGTGGCGTCGCCAAGCTTACCCAAAACTATGTAGAGCAAATTGCTGATTTACCTGCAAAACTGGTGGACACGCGCAAAACCACTCCTGGGTTAAGGTTGTTAGAAAAGTACGCAACTACAGTAGGAGGGGCAGTCAATCACCGAATGGGATTAGATGATGCAGTTATGATTAAGGATAATCACATCGCAGCTGCTGGGGGAATTGGGAAGGCTATTGTTCAAATTCGCTCCTCAATTCCTTATCCCTTAACTATAGAAGTAGAAACGGAAAGTTTAGAGCAGGTACAAGAAGCTTTGCAGCATAGATCTGACATTATCATGTTGGACAATATGCCTGTTGATTTGATGCGTCAGGCTGTGGACATAATTCGTCAACACGATAGTCACGTTAAAATTGAAGCTTCTGGCAACATTACTTTAGATACTATTCGTGCTGTTGCCGAGACAGGAGTGGATTATATTTCTAGCAGTGCACCAATTACGAAATCCTCTTGGTTAGATTTAAGTATGAGGATTGAATGATTATCCGGTTGGCTCAAAGCATTGCAGTTTCAGCAAAAACCAGAATCACCAGGCAAGTCATTCTCTAGCAAGAGCACTCAGCAAGGTTAGTTTTTCGCACAAGCGCACCAGAAAGCAGGTAGATTATTATTCGTACAGATCAACCATTAGCTCAAGTTGTCGTTCCAAATAATTAAAAATTAATTATAGAAACTCTACGAGGAATCATTAGAGATAGTGGTTTGATTATGGAAGAATTTGTATCTTTGTTGATAAATAAAAATTTCTGACAGGTTATCATAACTAAAAAATAAACATGAAGGATACACAAGAACAGCTAAAACTTACGTTACAGGAAGCTTTGGATGCAGCTTTTGGCAGTGATTACAGTAAGGTAGATCCAGTTTTGGTTGCTGCGAGCAATCCTAAATTTGGTGATTATCAAGCAAACGTAGCTTTAGGGCTAGCAAAGCAATTGGGACAGCAACCAAGGGCGATCGCACAACAAATTGTTGATAAACTTGACGTATCTGATATTTGCAAGCCACCAGAAGTTGCTGGTCCTGGCTTTATCAATTTGAAACTAAAAACAGAATACCTAGAAGCACAACTCAAGGCAATTCAAGGAGATCCAAGGTTAGGAGTCCCACAAACTAACAATCCCAAGCGAGTTATTGTAGATTACCCCAGCCCAAACATCGCCAAAGAAATGCACGTAGGACATTTACGTCCAGCAGTAATTGGAGATTGTCTGTCTCGAATTGTAGAATTTGTTGGTCATAAAGTCGAGCGGATTAGCCATGTCGGAGATTGGGGAACGCCATTTGGAATGCTTATCGCTTATTTAGAAGAAGCGTACCCAGAAGCTTTAACCACTACTGAAACTTTAAATTTGGGTGACTTATCTTCATTTTACCGTCAAGCAAAGGCACGATTTGATGCAGATGCAAATTTCCAACAAGCAGCACGTCAGGCTGTGGTAAAACTACAGGCAGGAGATCAAAAGACACTACTCGCATGGAAAATAGTCTGTCAACTATCCAGTCGAGCGTACCAAGTTATTTACGATTTATTGGAAATTGCTCCTTTTGTTGAACGAGGTGAATCATTTTATAATGCTTTACTGCCTGAAGTCGTAGAGGAATTAGATAAAAAAGGTCTGCTAGTGGAAAATCAGGGTGCAAAGTGCGTTTTTTTGGAAGGCTTTACTAACAGGGAAGGTGAGCCTTTACCCTTGATTGTGCAAAAATCAGATGGAGGATATAACTACGCTGCTACAGATTTAGCAACAATTCGCTATCGAGTACAAGTAGATAAAGTGCAGCGGGTGATTTACCCAGTTGGTATAGAACAAATAAATCACTTCGCTCAGATTTTTCAGGTAGGAAGAAAGGCAGGCTGGATTACAGACGATGTAGAATTTGTGCATGCCCCATTTGGGTTGGTGCTAGGGGAAAATGGTCAAAAATTGAAAACTCGTTCTGGGGAAGCTGTGCGGTTGCGAGATTTATTAGATGGTGCGATCGCCCACGCCCGTGCAGATATAGAAAACAGAATAAAAGAAGAAGCGCGTGAAGAAACTGAAGAGTTTGTCAGCAATCTTGCACAGGTAATTGGCGTTAGTGCGGTTAAATACGCCGACTTAAGCCAAAATCGTACTAGCAACTACATTTTTAGCTACGACAAAATGCTAGCGCTTAAAGGCAACACTGCACCATATATGGTTTATGCTTATGTTAGAACTCAGGGCATTAGTCGTGAAGGTAATATTGACTTTGAAAAACTGGGAGCAGATGCTCCAATTGTTCTGCGGCAAGAAACAGAGTTAACTCTGGCGAAGCACTTGTTACAACTTGATGAAATTATTAGTGAAGTCGAAAAAGATTTACTACCAAATCGTTTGTGCGAGTATTTGTATCAACTGAGTGATAAGTTTAATAAGTTCTACGAAAATTGCCCTGTTCTCAAAGCCGAAGAACCTGTGCGGACATCGCGCCTAATACTGTGTGATTTAACGGCTAGAACTCTGAAGTTGGGACTTTCGTTGCTGGGAATTAGGGTTGTGGAAAGAATGTAGGTGGACTGAGTGCGATCGCTCTTTTATGAGTTGTGCTTGGGAGCATCAAAGACTGTAAATTTATCTTGTCTTGTAGTCCGGGCTATCTAATATTTTAGGTGGCTTCCTTTTAATAATGTAGATACACGTATTCGTATCTAGCAAAAATCTCATTCAAAACCCTCTCTAATCTCTAAATTAGGCTGTTCTCTGGTTTCCATGAAATCTTCAGAAAAGAGTTCGGTCACGTCAAACAAAGTTTGCCAGGGTTGAGTTGTTTTTAATGCACCGTAAAATTCACTAAGTCTTTTTTTGGGATTTGTATCAACTTTTTGAGTACGGAATTTGATAAATTCAATAAAATCAGCTACAAGTTGAAATTGTTCTTCACTAAGCTTGTCTATTTCTTGTTTGAGACTTTCTTTCGTTGTCATTGTTTTTTGGCTAGTTGCGTTTTCAGATTGTGTGAATATTTTAATTTTACATTTCTGCTTCTTCCACTGCGCCTAGTGCTTTGAGTGTGGTTTTTTCGGCATCTGTTAAGCCTTTAACACCTGTGATATTCATGTTTTCACAAGGTTTTGCACTTCTCAAAGTTTTGAGGCACTCCCCTGTTTCGAAATCCCAAAACTTAATTGTCCCGTCCCTGCTACCACTGGCAATAATCTGACTTTCACCATCAAAGGCAACTGAGCATACTGCATTAGTATGCTCAAGCAAGGTTTTTAGACAATTACCTGTCTGTACGTCCCATATTTTCAACGTTTGATCATCACTACCACTGACAAGTGTTCGACTATCAGGAGTGAAGACGACTGACCGTACTCTATGACTATGCTGCAAAGTTTTTAGGCATTTACCAATGCGAATATTCCATAACTTAACTGTTTGGTCTTCACTTCCGCTGGCGAGAGTATAACCATCAGGAGTAAAGGCGATTGAATATACGGAATCCGTATGTCCCTGCAAAATGCTCAAGCATTCACCTGTGCCAACATCCCATAATCTGACTGTTCCGTCACCACTACCACTGGCAAGTATCTCACCACAAGGACTTATCGCTACTGAAAATACCTGCTTGCGGTGTCCCCTTAAAGTTTTCAAGCACTCACCAGTAACTATATCCCACAGCTTTACTGTTTGATCACCGCTACCACAAGCAAGAATTTTTCCATCCGGATTACAGGCTACTGAATTTATCCAATCTTCATGTCCCTGCAAAGTTTTCAGGCATTCACCAGTGTTGATATCCCATAATTTCACTGTTTTATCAGAACTACCACTGGCAAGAATGTAACCAGAAGGAGTAAAAGCCACACACAATACAAAACCAGTATGTCCTTGTAAAGTTATCAGACATTTACCTGTGCGGATATCCCATAGCCTTACACTTTGGTCATAACTACCACTAACAAGAGTGAAACCAAAAGGATTGAAAGCGAGCGAGTTTACCCAATCGCTATATCCTAACAAGGTTTTTAGGCATTCACCAGTATGGAGGTTCCATAACCTTACCGTTTGGTCAGAACTACCACTGGCAAGAGTATTATCTTCAGGATTTAAAGCGATTGAACATACCCAGGCGGTGTGACCTAGCAACGTTCTTAGGCATTCACCAGTATGGAGATCCCATAGTTTTATTGTTTGGTCAGAACTACCACTGGCTAACATTCTACCTTCAGCACTGAAGGCAACTGAACGTACCCAGTCATTATGACCATCTAAGGTTTTGAGACATTTACCTGTAGTGACATCCCATAGTTTTATTGTTTGGTCAGAACTACCACTAGCAAGTATTTTTCCAGAAGGATTAAAGGCAACTGATAATACTAAATTGGTATGACCTTGCAAGGTTTTGAGGCATTCACCTGTACTTATGTCCCATAATCTCACTGTTTGGTCAGAACTACCAGTGGCTAGCATTCTACCTTCAGCACTGAAGGCAACTGAACGTACCCTGTCGTTATGTCCCTGCAAAATTTTCAGGCATTTACCAGTGTTGATATCCCATAATTTTACTTGAGAACTACCAGTAGCGACCATACTACCATCAGGACAAAAAGCAACTGACGATACTGAGGTGGTATGCTCCTGGAAAGTTTTTAGATATTCTCCAGTGTTAACATCCCATAGCTTTACTTTTTGATCATCACCACTGCTAATAAGAGTCTGACCTTTTGGACTAAAGGCAACTGATAATACCCAATGATTATGCCCTTTAAACGTCACAAGTTCCCTTCCAGAGGAAGTTTCCCACAAACGAACCATACCATCACGCTCAGCTGTAGCTAAAAATTTGCCATCTGGGCTAAATCTTACTGAGGCAACACTTCCCAAGAATTTAGTAAAAACAGAATCAGTTAGATTCGCCTCAGCAAAATTAACATCCCGCAAACTGGCATTACTAAAATCAGCACTTTTAATCACAGCGTGGCTGAGGTTTTTACCTTCCAACGCCCCCTTGTCAACCTTCACCAGCAACGTCGCCGCATTTCCCCCAACATAACCCACCTCATTTTCATTTCTCCCCTTCGTCCCCTGAATAACATTAATAACCGACTTTTGAGTATCAACATCAATCATCGGCAAAAGCAAATCCATCACCGCTTTTGTTAAAGGCGATCGCCCAAAACTCTCCCTCAACTTCTCCAACGACTCACCTGCAAATCTCCTCAATGGTGGACTTGGCAAAATTTTCCCCGTCTGATCCACCTGGCGACGAAAATAAGATGACCAAGTATAATCAACTGCTGCTGCATCATTATTTATATGTGACTGCCCCTGCGCCAATTCAATCAAATCATCAGCCAACGCCCCCAACTGGGCAGCAAACTTATAAGCGACAAAAAACTCTAACAGCGAACGATGCGCGGGAGTATAATCACCATCGGCATTACGAATCAGCATCGTCTGCCCCATCATGTCATAATGCCAGTGGTCTAAATCTTTCTCCTCCTGAACAACATCACCAAACAAGCGACGAATTCTGTCGGGAAAAAGGCGATAATTTAAACTCATCTGGTCAGTAGACAGCATTTCCCAGGAAAGTTCAGATAAAAAGTAGAGCTTATCTGCCAAAGAAGTAAAAGTACGTTCTGCTTTAATGTCCCTTTCCATCTTCCGCCGCACTGCATACAGGTAAACCCGCGACATATCCACTGGCTTACCTGCTTCAATATCTGGCAATGCTTCCAAAATTAACTCTGTCATCACCGGACGACGTGCCAAGTCCAACAGTTGTGGATTGTGCATCACATGGTCAACTGTGGTAGATTCAGCTTGGAATGACAACACTTGCCGGATTTGTTCGTCGTTGAATTTTTCTAATTCCAGCACTTCAAACTGAGGCGTTTCGCCTGTCAGGTTGGCGGTAGACGCTTGCAATTCCGCGTTGAGTAAAGCACGTCCTTCTTTTGCTTCTGGAAAATGTTCGGTGCGACAAGTCAGAATAACTTTAGCACCGGGAACGACGACTTTCGCCAACTCCCAAAAGTTGTTGATCATTTGTTGGCGATCGCATTTTGCTGCCATTTCATCAAACCCATCGAAAATCAGCAGCAATTTACCCATGCTGTTAAGCTGGTCAAACACCTCGCTGTTTAAGCGAATATTATGTTGCGTAAAAAAGAAACCTGCCAGAACGTTCTCAACATTCAGTGCTTTAGCATAGTCGCGTAGCGTGATGATAAGAGGAAGCCGGGGACGTTCAACGCCACGTTTTTGGGCATCCCGATAGCGTTGTAGTGCAATCCACGCATAATGAAAAGCAAACCAAGTTTTTCCAGTGCCAAATTCCCCTAAAATAGAGATATGCTCCTTAGCAGGGTCATCTAACCACACATCAAGATAACCATCAATCCAGCCGTCGCGTTCATCGTAACGACTGACTCCTATCCTGCGCTTGCTAAGTGAGTCAAATTCTTCTTTAGTACAAGCCAACGGCACATATTTTTTGTCGATTTCTCGTCGTTTAACTTCCGCTTCTAGCCAGTCGAGATAATCACTAAAATCAGCATCCTGATCTATCAGTTCGTCAAAAGTATAACAGTCAAGCTGGCGATTTTCTGGTTTCTCCACTTCATCACGCGCCGCCCGTGAAATTCGTCTTGCTGTTACTAACCAACCTTCATCAGTTGTTTGCGCCTCCACCGACTGACGCAAAGCCATCACATCACTCAGTCCCGCCTCACCTTCAATTCCACGTACAAGAATCCGGTCATATCGATTACGTCGTGCCGGAATATCAATAATCCACTCAAAATAATTATCTTCCCAAACTTCATACTTTTCAAAGCGGTAGCCCAAGGTTTCAAACCAGCCTTGCATCTGCTGGGCTAAGGCTATGGCTTTACATTTCTTTTCATTTAGAGACGTTCCATTGGACGTCTCGACACTTTGTGCTGCCAACCGCGCCATCTCTGTTCTCATTCCTTCCAGTGTCGGCAGTCTTTCTAACTGTTCTTGGATACTCGCTATCCTTTTATGTAACGAACCTATCTGCTGGTTCATCAAAACATCAGCAGGTGTCCGGCTGCGCTTAGCAACTTCAATAAAAACCGTGGCAAAAGCAGCGACTTCTCGCCTGATGTTAATTCCCAAGGTTTTGATTTCATCACCCAAGGCGTAGGTATCGAGAAAAACATCAACTTCAGACAGAAGAATTGAGGGGTTGTTGTGGTCTAGTGCTTTACGGAAAGCTTGTTTGATTTCTTCTTGGCGAAAAAGTTCAAGAAATGGCTTGGGTTTACCTACTCCGTATTCTACCAAGGTATAGGCGTAAACACCACTGAAATCAGCGGGAGGATGCTCAGGATCAAGGCTAAATTGCTTTAATAATTTGATGACAGTCTCGTTACGCTGAAGCTTTTCTTTAATGATTGGGTTGGCAATACCAGTAATTGCGCTGATGAGGGAGTGAAGATTAATTAATGTCACAGGGGCGCTTTTGTATAAAAGGGACAATTTATATGTTGCTTATACTTATGTTAGCGCTTGCTAATTTCACTGATTGGGTGAAACTCTAGTTCATTTGTTCTTTTGATTTCCGAGTGGTATGGGCGATAGCCTAAAAAAAACTTACATTTTGATTCATCTGATATCATTATAGACATCATTTATGACATCAAAAAACTCATCAAATAATGAATCACCAAACTGTTCGTACAACATTAACACTACCAAGCGAACTGTTGGAAGCAACAGATAAGGTAGTGCAGGAAGGAAAAGCCAAGAGTCGTAATGAGTTTGTGGCGCAAGCGTTACGTCGAGAATTAGCAGCGCTGAAACGAGCAGAAGTTGATGCTGCTTTGGCAGAAATGGCAAATGATCCTGAGTATCAGGCAGAAGTCTTAAAGATGGAAGCGGAGTTTGCTTCGGCGCAGTGGGAGGCTTTGCAGTTAGGTGAATCTCCAGAATGAAACGCGGTGAAGTCTATGATGCTCGTTTAGAGCCAACTGAGGGTTCTGAACAAGGGGGAACTCGTCCTGTGATCATTGTCAGTCGTGATGTGATTAATTCATACAGTCCAGTTGTGTTGGCAGTTCCCTGTACCACTTATCAATCGGGAAAGCGTGTTTACCCCACTCAAGTGTTGATTCAAGCACCAGATGGCGGACTTACCCAAGACTCTGTAGCAATGGCAGATCAGGTGCGAGTGTTGTCAAAAACCCGCTTGTTGCGTTTACGAGGGGCGCTTTCTGATGATGTAATGGCAAAGTTGGCTCAGGCGTTGTTGATAGCTTTAGATTTACCAGGGCAAGAGATAATGACTGAATGAGTTGACCCATAATTTCTTGAAAGTCTTATGTTGTAGGCATTTTAAGTGATTCTCTTCCGAAAGTGATAAAAGAGGGTTAAGTAGAAAGTAGCCGAATTCCTTCAAATTCTTGCAACTTTGTGTCAAATGTAGCAGTTTCAGTACAGCTTGCTTGCTTGTTTAACTTCACAATGAAATAGTCCGAGAAATCAGCTTTTCCCTTTTTCATGTCCTGTACCGACAACCAAGCCGTTTCTCTGTTTTCAAAGTCAAACGCATCCGTTCTCAGTATTTTTTCAAGAACGTCGATAATTTCACTTCTGCTGAGTTTATAGGAACTTTTGAGTACCCAAACGAGTTCACAAAGAACGATGTTGTTGATGAAACAGGTTTCACCACTTGCCTTAACTTGCTTGATGTACTCCGCCGCAAGTCTACCTTGTTCGATGTCATCTTGAACTAGATAACGAACTAGAACGTTAGTATCTAGTCCATTCATGACAAGTTACCAGCACATTGCTCAATTGCTTCATTCATTTCCTCGATAGAGACTGCTTTCCTTTCTGCTTTATGGAGGATACCAGACAATTCCTCAACTTGAATATTCACCGGCTGAATGTAGACTTTGCCGTCTGGTTCAATAATGAAATTAATGCGATCGCCTGGACGCAAGTTTAGTTTCTCCCGAATTTCCTTTGGGATAGTTGTCTGACCTTTACTAGTAATTGTAGCAATGGACATGAGATTTCCTTACTTTTATAAAAATTCTTACTTTATTGTAAGGAGTTAACGAGTTGACAGTCAACCAAAGGCGATAAGCCAGAGGCTTGGCGCAAAGCGTATCGCGCCCCAGACGGCTGAAAGCGTAACGCGTCACTCTAAAATTGATTGCTATCTAAAGTCAGTTACCGTATTACATGAATAAGACAAAAGTTAGTTTGAGATAAGCAGTAATTCAGAAATTAATTACTTAAGATAAACTTGCTCCCGTATTTCCTTAAACTACTGAATCAATGAGCAAAGAAGCAGTCAAAGTAATCTTATGGGAAGAAAACCAAAAAGATTTTCTCAAAAAGTTCTACGATTTACAGTTTATTCCCAGAATAGGAGAGGAAATTTACCTAAAAAAGGATAACTGGATAGTAACCAGAATTGAGCATGATATAGAAGTTAACGAGATTAATGTTTACATGGAATTAAAGAAAAAAGACAAGCAGCATAAAGGAACCAAAGGTTCTTCCCTTTGGGAGGAACAAACGCACCAAAACGATGGGCTTTAGAGGATGGTAGAGTTTTTTGTGCAATATCCCGATGTACCAAAAATCTAGCTTTTGCGGTAGTCAGTTAATCCTAGAAAAACAGGCGTAACCGCTACATAGCAAGCATTCTCTTGGTGTTCGGGATGCTTGCTTTATAAACTCAAATAAAATCCCTCACCACCAAAGGCGAGGGGCATAGAAGACGAGAGGAATTAAAAAACCTGATGGTTAGGGGTGGGTAGTGATGTACTCACCTGCTTTAAATTAGGTGCAGAAAAATTAACTTATGCCTTACTGCCCCAATTGTGATTCCAATTTCTTAAATTGTTGGTACTGTTTATCTTTGGATTCAACGTATTTATTTACTGCTGTTTTAGTTGCTAAAGCGTTTTCGCACTCCTTGCCACCTTCAATCAGTAGTCGTTGTTTGACACGCTTACGAATATCTGAAACAATCTTGCCATTAACTAGCCTGGTCTGCGCCCAATCTAAAATTGGTGATGGGTATAAACCATGCTCTATATACTTGCCTTCAAGAATTTCAGATAAACTATAACCGAGTAACTTTGGTATCCAATGGTAAATAAAGCGCAAATCTGAGTCTTTTTCTTCAATATTCTTATTGGGATTGTATATGCGGAAAGTATCACTAAGGGGATTAGTAATACCAGCCTGCATCTGCCATTGCCAATTGTTAATAGCTAAATCGCCATCTACCAAGCAGTTCATGTAATGTTTTGCTCCATGATGCCAAGAGATACCGCAATTAATAGTCAGGAAAGTAGCACACATTGCTCGCATGCGGAAATTCATCCAGCCCATTGTTTTGAGTTGACGCATACTCGCATCAACCATTGGGAAACCAGTTATACCCTCTTGCCAAGCATGAAATAATTCTTGCTGCTGTGGAGTCAGTTCATCTGGTTGGTAATACTCATCAAACTCCGGATAAAAGTTAGTATGTGCTATTTCTGGATGAAAATATAACCGCTGCGTAAAACTATCGTGCCAACGCAGGCGATCGCGAAATGCTTTTAAGGAAAATTCTGCTTTGGGTGTATCCGCAAGTTCTGTAGCTCGTGCCTTTGTACGCTGGTACACATTTCTCACAGAGATTGTACCAAATGTTAAATGAGGGGAAAGATGGGACGTTGCCTTCTGTTGTGCCGCCCACGGGCGGGAGAGTTTCCAATGATACCCATAAAATCTTTTGGTAAGAAATGAGTCTAAAGTTTTTTGCGCTTGCGTTTCTCCACCTTTGAAGTACACTTTCTTCGTTTCGTAAAAAGCGTGGTACTTGTGTTTGAGTTCAGTAAAAGTAAGTTGGGGTAGGTTGAAAGATATCTGTGGGGTGTTAATGTGAATAGGAGTTGGGTGAGATGTTTGTCTAACGTAGGTATAGTATTCGTTAAACCATTGGTCGCGGTGATCATCGTCGATTTGCACAAAGTTGTTTAGACCAATGTGGTAGTCAAGGTTAAGTTGTTGGTAGAAATTAACGATAGTGCGATCTGCTGAAAGCAGCAGCGCTTCGCTATCGCGTTCAATCCCGTATTCAACCTGTACATCACGGTTGAAGTAAAGTTTCGGTTTGTGTCCTTGCTGCATCAATTGTTGAGTCATTTCTTGCACAATATTTACGGAATCCCCTTCAAATAAGTACAGATGACTACCCAAAGAGCGTAAATTTTGGTCAAGGTTCTCCAAAGATTCAAACAAAAATCTTACCCGTGCTTTACCCACGTCTGTCCATTTTTGATAAAACCACGGGTCGATTATAAAACAGGGCAATACCGGGGCATCATTGGCTGATGCCTCTGCTACGCATTCATTATCAGTTAATCGTAAATCTCGTCGAAACCATATAATTCGCATGGTTCAATTGTACTATAATTTTCTCTTTAGCTAAGCTTACCTGCCATAATAAACGTCGTGTTAAAAATAGTTAGCATTGGTGAGATTAATTAGTAGACAAGTCAAACAGAGGCTTACTATAATTTCAGAATTTCCGACTTCCTTCAATAAGGATATGTACTTAAAGCTATAAATAACTGTGAGGATTCTTTCCCAGCAAAGAATTCTCACAGATCAAAGATGCTTGCTAGATCAGCCTGCAACTGTTCTCTTACGCTTTAGGACGGCTCCCAAACTGCCGACTACCAGCGCACCCACAATAGTGGTGGGTTCGCCCACTGTTTTTGCTGCCACAATTTTGAAATCAGGTCCGTTGTCGTTAGGAACACCAGCAAGTAGCCCATTATTGTTAGAGCTAGTTAATCGCAGTGTTTTCGTGGTAATTCCATCCAGCCTAATGCCTTGAGACCCAATATTGAAAGGTCCATTGTTAAGAACTGGAATGACCTCAGTACTGATGTTGTAGTCAGCTTTCGTGTAGTTTTGCCTCAATATTTTGTAACTTGCTACAACCGCATTATTATCGTCCAGCGCTTCAACCAATAAATCGCTATCGCCTGCAACTGCTCCACCCGGTGTTCCACCACGCTCCCAGAACAAGAAGGTATTCACGGGATTCTCGAAAGAGACTTCGATACTTGCTTTATTTGCATTTTCACGCGTAACCAGGATGCTATTCAGATTTAGGTTGCCCAAACTGTTAACAATGTCTTGATCAGTTGGGTTGGGTTTTGAGGGACCTTCTCCAAGCAGGTTGTCGCTGGGGGTATTGGGACCTCGTCCTGAATGGAGTACGCCCAGAACACTTCCATCGTCGAGGGTGTAGGTATCGTTTTGGAGAATCTTTGCCTGTTTGACAACCTCAAAGTTGCTAATCGTGTTTCCATTAAACACCACTGAGTCCAGGCGGATATCTCTTGTGGGGTCATTTAACAGATTACCTGTAGGGTCGTTAATTGGACTAACCGTGACATTAGTTTTAAACGAAAACTGAGTGAATGATGCTGCCATAGCAGGCAGTGTGACCACTAGGGAAGCCATTGATATAGAGGCAGCCGTTGTTGCGATAAGCCGGAGGCTTGACGCTGCGCGTATCGCCATCGCGCTTAGCGCTCCCTTAGGGTACGCGATCGCGTTTGCAAAGATAGTTTTCAAGAGCATTTCACCTTAAATAGACACCAAAAATAAATTTGCTTGACTAAATCAACTAAGCAGAACAAAACCAGCTGCACAGTCTTAAACATGTACAGCTTCGCGCCTGCTGTTGCAACAAGCGAAGTTTTAAACTTCTCCACATCTTTGGTAAATTAGCTTCTCAGTTTCTGAAAGCCTTTAAATAAAGAACTTTCTTTTAAGTACTGTAAATACACTGCTTTACCGTAATTTATAGAAATATCCCACAGCTTTTTATCTATGTCAATAACTCTCTTTTATCACTCTAGGCAGAGGAAAAATAGAAATCAGGGTGAACTCTTTTGCTTCATTTACCAGAACTTTCCAGCACTGTCAACAAACTCTTGAGCATCCAATAACAAGAAGTCGCCCCTGGATCTTGATGTCCTATGCTGCGTTCTCCCAAATAACTCGCTCGTCCTTTTTTGGCAATCATCGGCGCAGTATCTTTCACCCCCTGTTCTGCTGCTGCTACAGCGCGTTGCATTGGTTCCAATGTAGCCTGCCCCTGACTCACAGCTTCTTGAAAAGCGATAACTGCCGGAGTTAGGACATCTATCATCGTTTTGTCGCCAAGTTGTGCTTTACCACGCCCAAGCACACCATCTAATCCTGCTTTGAACATTTCAAGCATATCCTCAGCAGTAAGTTCTTCCTTTCCAGCCACAGTTGTACTTGCTCGTAGAAAGAAAGTCCCATAAAGAGGACCACTTGCACCGCCGATTGAGGAAATGAGAGTCATGCTCACCGTTTTCAAAATGCTACCGATGTCTTTATCTGCAACTGTTGGTAACTGGGCGATCGCCTTTTTGAAACCCCGATCCATATTGATCCCGTGATCAGCATCTCCTATCGCCGCATCTAATTCTGTCAAATAATCTTTATTTTGCTCTATCTGCGTTGCAAATGTTTGCAACCATCGTAAAATCTGCTCTTTTGTCACCATACATCAAACTCCCCACCGCAGACTTGGTGTTTTTACAGGTGCATCCCATAACCGAATCATCTCATCATCCAACTTTAGCAGTGTTATCGAACAACCTTGCATATCCAAAGAAGTGATGTAAGAACCAATCAGGTTTCGCACAATCCGTAGTCCCTTCTTTTCGCAGATTTCAGCCAGTTTGCGGTAGATGATATAAAGTTCAGAAATCGGAGTACCCCCCATACTATTGACGAAAGCTAGTACTTTATCACCTTGCTGAAAAACCGGATCAATCAGTTCCACATCCATCCACTCGCCTTTTTCTTCATCCCACTCGCGCACTGTCCGGGTGTAAGGTGCATCCTCGATAATTGATAGCGCCAGCATCTCAGTTATTTCATCGGCTGATTTCAGGTTCATGCGTTTGCGTCCTGGTTCACCGTGGATACCGATGCCCATTTCGATTTCGCGATCGCCCAATTCAAAGGTAGGCGTCATCAGCGCGGGTACCGTGCAGGAAGTCAACGCCATCCCCATACTTCGACCATTTTTATTCACACGACGACACAAATCTGCGATCTTGTGCAAATCATACCCATGCTGTGCCGCCGCACCACAAATTTTTTCTGCTAGCACTGTTGTGCCTACACCACGCCGTCCCTGAGTATAGAGGCTGTCCTTGACTGCCACATCATCATCAATCAGAATACTTAATACCTGGATACCCTCGCTACGGGCTAACTCCGTTGCCATCTCAAAATTCATCACATCACCGCTGTAATTCTTAACGATATAAACGATACCAGCCCCACCATCTACTCTCTTTGCAGCCTCCAACATTTGGTCTGGGGTAGGAGAAGTGAAAACCTCCCCCGGACAGGCAGCATCCAGCATTCCCATCCCCACAAATCCAGCGTGCATTGGCTCGTGACCGCTTCCACCGCCTGAAATAATTGCTACTTTGCCTTGTGCTGGTGCATCGGCTCGATAGACAAAAGCAGGCTCATAATTTACTTTAATCAAATCGGGGTGAGCCGCAGCCATACCCTCTAGATTTTCACGTATAAAGTCTTCCGGTTTATTAATAAGCTTCTTCATAGTCTTGTCACTCTTCATTTAGAAGTTACTAAAACCAAGAATAAAGCACTGTTGCTCCTTCGTCATTTCTGAGAGCTTTGTAAAGTTAAGTAAAACTTAATGAATTTTATTAATAAATGTTGCAAGTACTTGATCCCCTTGCTAGCGTATGCAAAGACAGTTGGTTCTGGTAGACACTTATATCTAAAAGAGGTGCCATCGATGCTACACGTTAATCTTGGCTTTTCACTGATTCACTGATTGTAGTATTGTCCAAAAGGTATTTCTCTAACTGGTTTACACCAATTTTCCGGTAAGACAGCTAAGAAATATCTCTGTTGCTCGTTTGGCTACACTAAAGACGACTTGAGACAGTTGTTGATTTGCTTGATTGTTACATATTGCCAGTCCAACTCAAAGTTTACTGAAATCTGACTAAATACATACCCAAAGTTTTTCTCGAAGAATGCGGTAAGAGAAGCTTTCTTACTGCGAACGATTTGGTTCAACCAGTTACCAGTTATCAGCTATCAGTGAGCCAGCGCTCTTTGGAGGGTCTGCCGACCTAGGCGACTGCGAAGCCGAAGGGTTACCAGTTATCAGTAGTTGTTGTCATTTTAAATTTTGATAACTGTTCACTGTTCACTGTTCACTGACTTAACTCAGGAGGTTTTAGTTATGAATATTCAAGGAAAGACAGCTCTTGTTACTGGGGCTTCACGTGGTATTGGGCGAGCGATCGCCTTTGAATTAGCAAGGCAAGGAATAAAACGCTTGTTGTTGGTTGCACGAGATAGTGGTTGTTTAGCTGAAGTAGCCTCTGAGATAGAGATGCTTGGTGTGGAAGCTGTGATCTTGCCTTTGGATTTGTCTGAAGTGGTGGAAGTGAATATTGCGATCGCTCAAGCTTGGCGAGATTATGGACCAATTGATCTACTTGTTAACTGTGCTGGAGTTGCCCACCAAACACCCTTTTTAGAGTCTCGACTACCAAATGTGCAGGTAGAGATAAACGTGAATTTAATCGGAATGTACACCATGACTCGTCTAGTTGCCCGACGCATGGTAGCACAAGGCTCAGGCACAATCGTTAACGTATCTAGCTTGATGGGTAAAGTGGCTGCACCAACAATGGCAACTTATTCAGCCACCAAGTTTGCAATTATAGGGTTCACTCAAGCCTTGCGCGGCGAGCTAGCTAAACACAACATCCGAGTTGTAGCCTTGTTACCATCCCTAACCGATACTGATATGGTGCGAGAGTTAGAGTGGTTTCGTTGGGTAGTACCCATAACTCCCCAGAAAGTGGCTCAGGCACTTGTTAGCGGACTACAAAGAGATTCACCAGAAATCTTAGTAGGATGGCAAACTCATTTAGCCGTATGGTGTAACCGCATTGCTCCTTGGCTATTGGAAAAGGTTTTACAGATGGCTGCCCCCCAACACAGACAACCACGTTATCAAAGATTCACAGGCGCTAGAGCAACCTTACGCTGAGGTTTTTCTAGCGTTTTTTACGCCAAAACCCCTCCCTCTCCTTATCAAGAAGAGGGATGCCCCACAGGGGAGGGTGAGGTTTTTCCAGAATTTTGGATGATTTGATGACTTGTGTGTATAGTCGTCTTGATGCTGAGGCCAAAACCCCTCCCTCTCCTTAATAAGGAGAGCCAGTGCGTTGCGGAGCCAGTACTGCAGGAGGGTTTCCCTCCGTAGGTATCTGGCGTTGGGGTTCCCCCCGTTGTAGCACCTGGCGTGAGGGATGTCCCATAGGGCAGGGTGAGGTTTTCCAGAATTTTGGATGATTCTGCGACGTAAGGAAGCAATCTCACAATCTTGTTTTTTCGTAACTCGTGCGTAAGTCCTAAATGGATCACTTGAGGCTCTGCTTCAATATAACTCTTGGAAGGCACAACTTCTTGTATGGGCATTTCCATGATCATCAGAACAAGAAAAAGAATGATTCTCTTTAAAATTTCCACCTTCTTTAACCTTTTTATTTGCCTTTTTGTGCTTGTGGTTTAGGTGTTATTAATATTCTGTCGAGAATAAAATTCTTCTACCATTTTTACATTATGTAAAAATCATAAAACTGTATCCTTTTGGTGCTATGATTCCACAACATAGTCTATCTTCAATAAACATCAGACAACGAAGTCTTTAATGAGTGCTTACTAATAATAGAGAAGCATTTTTCAGCTCATTGAATTCATAAAAAAGACTTGCGTATCTATAAATTATTTTAGATAGATATAGATTTAACCCAGGTAGAATCAATGGAAAGTATCAAAATAGCAGATTTAGATAACGAGCCAATTAGTTTTGATTTAAGTCAAGAAGATTTAAACTCAATAAAAGGTGGTACTACTACGCTTAACAGTACCAATGACCAGGCTAAAACCGTCTTTCCAATTCGGATTGTCCGTTATCCGATTCGCATTACCCCTTTCCCCATTCGCGTTTTCATAATTCAAATAAAAGCAGCCCCAATAGATCCCATAGCGTTGAATGAAGCGGGAAGCTAGTAACTCATAAAGGAGACGATTTGCTGTTGGCATTGCTTAAAGAAAGTTATGAACATTGTCAGTGAGTTAGCGTTAAATTATCTTCAACGTTATAACTGCCAAATTTCTGAGGATTATAAAACTATTCTGATTGAGGCATGTGAAATTCATCCACCACCACACGGCATGGCATGGTACGGTAATTTATATCGTCAGTTCGCCCGTAATGCTGAGTGGTTCACTAATTCCCTAATGGTGAATGCGGTTGAAGAAGGAACTGGCTCAAAAGAAGTTTGGCAATTCTCGCAGGGCATCGAAAATCAGGAATTTGCTGAATTGATTCGCAATCACTCCATTGATGAGTCGCGCCATTCCCTCATGTTTGTAGCGCTACTCAATATTCTGTTTCCTACAGAAATTGAGGCGGATTTGCGAGCCGAATTGCAAGCCTCATCGCCTAAATACTATCACCACAAACATCCACCCATAGAAACGCCTTCTCCTGAGAAGACAATGGATGAATTCCTGGTGATGGATGAAATTATCCAGATTAATCTCTTGGAAATACGGGCATTAATCTTGCAACTTTTGCTGCGCCCTGTACTCCAAGCCTATGCCACACCTGAGGATTTACCAAAGGTAACTCGGATGTCTGATTTGTTGATTTACGACGAAACAAAACACATTGAGTATTCTGGCTACTGTATTGGTAAGTACATGAACCAAGGTAATTATTCTTGGGTGCGACAGATGATGATTGACCGCCAAAAAACTATCAACGAAATGTTTTTGGAGGGTATAGAATTAGAAAATTCTGTTGGCACAACAGTTTTGAAGAGTAGCCGGTAAACGCTAGAGCAACCTCACACTGAGGTTTTTTCTAGCGCTTCGTGGCTCCCCTTCCGCAGCTCTCACCTCACCCTGCCCTGTCAGGCATCCCTCACGCCAGGTGCTACAACGGGGGGAACCCCAACGCCAGATACCTACGGAGGGAAACCCTCCTGCAGTACTGGCTCCGCAACGCACTGGCTCTCCTTATTAAGGAGAGGGAAAGGTTTTAGCTACGCTAAAAGTGAGGGTGAGGTTTTGAGCCAGATGTGTGTACAAGGTAGCCTTAACAAGGGGTGGGGTCAAATCGTGGGATAAAGCTAAAACGAGTCTCCTGTGTCAGCACCAACCTCGAATCATCCTCATACCTGCTAATTGTATTAATTCATTAACTTTGATTTTTTAAAAAACAGCTTTTCAATTAGAATCTTTTTTGAGAAGAGAAACAAACATTTTAAATTTTAAATTTATGAAACATGATTGGCGTTCGCGTAGCGCCTGCCTTGCAGCATCGCTTCTGTGGGGCAGTTCCTTAGCATCGCATAGCGTGCGCAAAGCGCATTCGCTCTTTCTATTCACCTTACCCTTATACATTGTAGGAAGTTTAACTTCTATAAGTACAGTCAAAGCACAAGTCAGTTCTGATGGAACTGTATCTACTACCGTCACTACTCCTGATGGCAGGAATTTTGATATCAATGATGGAACAACAAGGGGAGGAAACCTTTTTCACAGCTTCAAAGATTTTTCTGTTCCTACAGGTGGTTCGGCTAATTTTAAGAATGCACTTGATGTGCAAAACATCATCGGTCGGGTAACGGGTGGTTCTGTTTCTAATATTGAAGGTGCGATTAGAGCACTAGGTAACGCAAACTTATTTTTACTCAATCCAGCAGGGATTATTTTTGGATCAAATGCCAGCTTGCAAATTGGTGGTTCTTTTTTGGGGAGTACGGCGAATAGTTTGCTGTTTGACAATGGGTTTGAGTTTAGTGCGACTAATCCGCAAGCACCGCCGTTGTTAACTATAAATGTTCCGATTGGGTTGGGATTTCGGGATAATCCTGGAACGATTACGGTGCAGGGATCGGGTCAATCTGAGGGACTAAGTGGCGCAGAACGCAGTTTTTCTAACCCAACCCTTGCAGTGAATCCAGGAAAGACACTAGCTTTAGTGGGTGGTAATGTGAATTTAGAAGGTGGCGTTTTGCAGGCTCCTGGAGGTCAAGTCTTATTAGGAGGTTTGGCAGCCGAAGGAACAGTAGGACTGAATTTTACTGACAACCATTTAAATATTCCTGCAAATGTACCACGAGCAGAAGTATTTCTTAGTAAAGGAAATGGAATTAATGATTTAGGAGCCGGAATTAATGTCATTACTAATGATCAAAGTGGTGGAAGTATTACTATCAACGCTCGAAATATAGATATTTCGAGCAAAAGTTTACTGACTGCTGGCATAGCTGCAAATTCAGGAACAGTTAACACGACTGCTGGAGATATTAAGCTTAACGCGACTGGAGCCATCACAATAAATCAAAGCAGAATTGAGAATAATGTAAACTCAGAATCTGTTGCTAACAAAACTGGCAACATCGATATCACAACAGGATCACTCTCTGTTACTGATGGTGCTCAACTGGATACCAGTACATATGGACAAGGTGATGCAGGAAATCTGATCATTAAAGGTTATGAATTAGTAGAAGTTATTGGCACGGAAAAACCTAACCAGACGGTAACTTCTCTGAGGGCTAACGTAGTGTCAGCAGACATAGTAAAGGGCGGAAACCTAACAATTGATACGAAAAAGTTGGTTGTCAGAAACGCCCAAGTAGGAGCTTCGACTTTTGGCAAAGGAAATGCCGGAAATCTCACAGTGAACGCTTCCGACTCAATAGAATTGAGTGGAGAGATTCCTGGCAATGAAAAAGGAGCTCCTGGCGGTTTGTTTGCTCAGGTAGACTTAACAGGTGAGGGTTCTGCCGGTAACCTGACCATCAAAACAGGACGTTTAAGTATTAGTGATGGCAGTAAAGTGCAAGTTGCGAGTTTCGGTCAAGGCGATGCTGGTAATTTATTTATCAAAGCCGATGACGTAGACGTGTTTGAGACACCTAAATATAACTTCTATAGTACGGGGATATTTGCTGGTGTTCAACGAGCTCCTCAAACTGTAGACCAGCCCAAAGGTAACGCAGGCAATTTAACGATTGAAACAGGTCGCTTGCGGGTCAGAGATGGAGGGATAGTAACAACTTTCACTCAAGGTGATGGCAATGCAGGTACATTGCAAATTCGTGCTAACGAATCTGTAGAAGTTTTTGGGACATCACCAAACGCTCAGTTAACGAGAACGAGTCAAATCAATGCTGGGGCGACCGAAACAAGCACAGGTAATGGCGGAAGGTTAAGAATTGATAGTGGAAAGTTGATTGTCAGGGATAGCGGTACAGTAACCGTGAGTAGTGAAAGCACAAAGCCAGCAGGTAACTTAGAAATTAACGCACGCTCTATCAACTTAGATAATCAAGGAAGTATCACAGCTACCACTCAATCAGGTAACGGTGGAAACATCATTCTAGGAGTCCGAGACTTGTTACTCTTACGTCGCAACAGTAATATCTCCACCAGTGCAGGTACTATTGGTGCTGGTGGAAATGGCGGTAACATCACGATTAACTCTCCATTAATTGTTGCTTTTCCCTTAGAAAATAGTGACATCACTGCCAATGCTTTTAGCGGTAACGGTGGGAACATCACAATTAGAACTCAAGGTCTATTTGGAATCCAGCCTCGCTCTCAATTAACGCCTGAAAGTGACATCACCGCATTTTCGCAACAAAACCCATCCTTAAGTGGGACTATCAACATTATCACTCCAGAAATTGACCCCACCCGTGGGCTATTTGAATTAACAGAAACTGTCATTGACCCTGCACAGCAGATTGCTCAAAATCCATGTGTCAAAGGTTTTGGTAACAGCTTTACCATCACCGGACGCGGCGGACTTCCAACAGATCCAAATAAAATTCTTAGTAGTAACAATGTGCGTGTTGATTTAATTAAACCTGTCGCCAGTACGGTAAGTTCAACAAGTACAACACAAAAGCAGCCATCAAAAAGTCCAACTGTTAAACAGATAATACCAGCGCGGGGATGGATATATAACGAAAAACGTCAGGTGGTGCTGGTAGGTTATGATCCAACCAAGACTGGTGTACAACGTGAGCAGCCAGCACCTGCTAGTAATTGTGCTGCTGTGAGATAGATACGTAGGGTGGGCACTCTGTCACAGATCCCCGATTTCTTAAAGAATAGGACTTACGCACACTCTACGAATTCTTGGCGCTCTTGGCTCCCCTCCTGCAGCGCTGGCTCGTCTTGGCGGTTCGATAAATTAAGCTTTTTGGCTATTTTTGCGTAAGTCCTAAAGAAGTCAGGGATCTTGTTTTTCTCAGACTCCTCACCTTTTAGTCTTTGCTTGCCTGTGCTTGGCTCGTAGCGTGCAACTTAAGAAAACTATCAAAAGCGTACCAACCTAACACATACCAAGGAATAGTTTCCAATTGCAATCCCTTAGTAAGCAACTGCCGAATAGAAAACACACCCAGTCCCAAAGGAAAAAGCAAGCGCAAATCAACAGCATTATTCGTCGCTTGTCTAACTCGCTTATTCAAGTCAACAACTGCATTTGATACTTCTGCTGCGGCTTCAGATTTTCCTAATGTGACATCACCAAAAATAATTCCTAAATCACATAATGTCGCGTAAACATTGTCTCGACTTACATCGTCACCATCGTGATTGATGACGATACTGCCATTTTGAATATTAGTCCGTACTTGGTTAATATTAGGATTTGCTTGCAGCGCATTAGCAATCCGTTGCATGTCCCCAGATTGACGATGGGGGTGTGCAACTCTCAAACGCAGTCTTCCTGGAGTAGAACTGACAACCCGCGTAGATATTGGTTGAAAAACTTTTTTTATAGATCTTTCTTCAATCACTTTTGGCATATCAGTGAGATTAATATAACCATTTTTTGACACGTAATTATCCTCCTAATTCAGAAATTCGTAATTCGCAATTGAGCAGAAAAATGATTGCGAACTACGAATTTCCTTGGTGTTCCCTGGCTCAGCCAAGGAACACGAAATTAATCGAAAGCTATGCACCATTATCGAGCGTATTGTCAACAGGGGAACCCACAACATCAACTGCTGGTAGCTGTCTTCCTTCAGCAAGTTCTGCTCTTGCTTCGGCTACCATGTCCTCCCAACTTTCGCCAACTTCTGCAACGGCTCCCTTGCTTTTTTCAAAAAGAACAAGTCCGCCTTTGATGATTGATTTGGCTATGGGTTTACCAATACCTGTGACAATCGGAATGACGACAGGTGCGAGGAGTACTGCTCCAATACCAGCTATAATACCAGGTGCGCCAGCGTCTTCAACAAAATCGGTGATTTTAGGTGCCATGATTATTTTCCTCCTGTGAACGGGAAAAGTTTTTACAAAGTTGTTCAGTGTACTATCGTTAAGATAGCTATCTCCGAATAGCTGATGGTAGAGCTTTTTGTTTGCGGTTTTTGAGAATTGGGCGCAAACCATTAACTCCCGCAACAACTGTTGAGCCATTATTAACGACAGTTGCTGCTAAGGGGTTAAGACCAAACAAAACTGCGATCGCTAATGCTGCTACGTTAGGAACAGCGATCAGAGTCGTGTTTTGCTGAATTATTTGCCTAGCATTGCGGGCAATTTCAATCGCCTCCAACAAACCATGCAAGTCATTCTCCATTAGCACTACGTCTGCTGTCTCGCGAGCGATTTCAGAACCATTGGCAAAGGAAACAGAAACATCAGCATAGGCTAATGCTGGTGAGTCATTGATTCCATCACCAACAAATGCAACTGTCTTACCTTGTTCGTGCAGCTCACGGACAACAGTTGCTTTCTGCTCAGGAAAAGCTTCTGCGTGGGTGTGCGTTGGAGGAATTCCCAATTGAGAGGCTACAGCGCTAGCAGTTCGTTTATTATCCCCAGTCAGCATGTGGACCTCCACACCTTCGGCTGTCAAGAGCGCTGTGATAACTTCTCGGCTTTCTGAACGGAGTACGTCACTATACTCTATCATACCTTGAAGTTGACCATTGCTAGCAACATAAATGACTGAAGTTGCCTGCTTTTGATGTCCATTGAGATCCATCTCAACGCCTTCTTGACGCAGATAGCGCTCACTACCCACGTAAACAGTTTCCCCGTCAATGTCTGCACGAACACCTAGACCAAGTTGGTAGTCCCACTTAGTACGGGAAAGCGTTTGTACTCCTTGTTCTTGAGCATAGCGGACGATCGCCTCCGCCACTGGGTGAGTCAGACGCTGCTCAGCCGCTGCAGCAAGTTCCAGGACTCGTGTTGTTGATGTTGCAGGATTTCGACTTTCGACACCAACAACAGCCACTTCACCTTTAGTCAATGTGCCTGTTTTATCAAACACAATGGTGTCAACTTCTGCAAGTTTTTCTAGTGCTCGTCCGCTACGAATCAGAACACCGTGCCGTGCTGAGTATGTTAGCGCGGCTAATACAGTTGTTGGTATTGAGACACGAATTCCAGTGCATAAATCGAGAGTGAAGATGCTGGCTGCTCGTGCTGGGTTACGAGTAAGGGCAAATACTGCCCCGCCAAGTAGCAATGTTGGTACGACTGCTTTTTGAGCAATATTCAGAGCCTGGTTTTCCATACGGGTATCGTGAACAGGAGCTTCTTGCATTAACCGAATGCTCTGTCCAGCACAAGTATCATTACCGACTCGTTCCGCCGAAATATAAATTCGTCCCTCGCGCATGAGAGTTGAGGCGTAAACGGTTTGTCCCTTTTTCTTCAACACGGGCATAGACTCACCAGTGAGTTTTTGCTCATCCAGTAACGCTTTACCTCGTAGGATAGTACCATCAACTGGAACTTGTTCACCCGGATAAACTATGACTGTATCGCCTCGGTGTACATCTTGGATCGGAATTTGCACCTTTTCGCCATCGCGTTCCACCCAGACAAACTGTCCGAGAGAACTGAGTAGATCCAAAGTTTGTTGAGCTGAAGAACGAGCCGTGCGATCGCGTATATTCTCGCCAATTTCAATCAAACTCAGCATCAGCGCAGGTGTGAGAAATTGACCCTGGACTGTGGTAATAGCAATAGCAATAAAATCTAGAAAGTCAATATTCAGTTTTCGCTCATCCCTGATCCCCTCCCAAGCTCGTTTGAAAACAGGTAATGTGGCAAGGGCGATAGTTCCTGCAACCATCACAGGCGGAATAGACCATCCTATCGGTCCACCCAACACAGCCAAAGCCGTAGCCAAACCCGAAAGTTGCATTCCTGGCCAAGATTTTTCTTCTGCATCCGATGCAGGTTTAGGCTGGGAGGGTTTAAGAACGACAACTTCACTAGCTGCTTGAATTAAATGATCCAGATGCGAACGTATCTTAGTATCTGAAACTTTGCTGGATTTATAAGTCACTGTTAGTGACGCGGCTGCACGTTTAACACGAACACTTGTCACAAGGGTGTCAGCTTCTAATAACACTTGTAGGCGCTGTGCATAATCTGCATCAGAAAGCAAACGAGGTACTCGCAACCTCACTCTTTCCGGGAGCCTATGCACAATACTATATGAAACTTCGGAAGACTTAACCTCTGGGTGTCCATTTGAGTGTCCATTACTCTCAACTCTAGAAATCCCATTTTTTGCTGCTACAGCTACTTGGGATGCATGACCTCTGGAAGTTGGTAGTTGTACACTGAGTTTTGCCATTTCTTCTCTCTAATACAAAGTTTGTTCAAATTGGAGTTTTAAAAATCTGCTGCTTTGAGATTAAGACAGGGTACTTCAGGCAGTTCAAAGACAACTGCCTTGAGACTTGGTGGGGCTTGAATTTGACTGCCCTACTTGCAAAAGTGGGCAAGACTCTCTTCTAGTTCACTCATGGAAACTACAGTATCGCTAGCAGCAGATTGAATCAGAGTGGATAAATATGATATGACCTGTTCCAAAAGGTTTAAAGAAGGTTTTTTGGAATTGGGCATTATTCCAGACTTGTAGGTAATGACAATTGAGGCTGCGGCGCTATTAACGCGTTTGCCAGTAACTAGAGGATCTCCTTTAAGCAACGCTTCCAAGCGTTGGACGTATTTTGAATCTTTGGCTATTCGAGGTATACGAAAACGTACTCGTCCTGGAATGGCATGAGCAATGCTATATGCTACTTTTGCTGGTTGCTTTGCTTTGTGATAAGTCTCATCAGGAGTATGATTGGACTGTTTTGATAAGGTAGGTATCTTGTCTGCTCCTTTTAATTGGGAGCTTGGGGATACTTGGGCTGTCTCTAATTTAGAGTCCAAAGATGTTTCCATGCTGACAAGTTCGGGACTAGATAAGACGTTTGCCCCCACAGGTTCATAAGCATTCTCTTTTTCTTTGCTGACAAGTTCAGGACTAGATAAGACGTTTGCCCCCACAGGTTCATAACCGTTATCTTTTTCTTTGCTGACAAGTTCAGGACTAGATAAGACGTTTGCCCCCACAGGTTCATAAGCATTCTCTTTTTCTTGTGCAACACTCGGACGAGCAGCTGCTTGAGGTACGGAGGATGAACTCACTGGCTTTTCTTCTGGTTTGCCTGCAAACTCAATGATACTAGCCAAACACAGACGCATCTGCACATCTGGCACTCCAGGTTGGTAATCTATGACAATAGATCCTGCGTTCTGGTTAACTTTGTGACTTATAACCCGAGGATCACAAGCAAGCAAAGTCAGCAAGCGCTGCACATATGTGGGATTTACAGATATATCAGGCACACAAAAGCCTACGCTAGCAGAAGTTGCATAGATAATACTGTAAGCGATCGCACAATATACCTTTGCTGTTGGATAACTAGTCTGTTGTTCTACGACCTGAGATTCTCTAGATGAGTGGGATGCTAATTGCGTTGTTAAACCAGCCATTTATGTCCTCCAGTATTCCTTGGTCTGGAACAGGGTCTAATGGAAAGTTCGCCATAAAGGATAGAGCTGTATTCAAAGCTGGAGATTTAAAATCAGACCACAGACCAGGTGTTTCTACTATGGGTTGCTGTTTTAGCGTTGTTGATTTTGGAGGTTCTTCGCTAGGCTGATCAACTGGTTGTGTCAGGGCTTGGTTTGTTTTTCTCTTTCTGGCGTTAGTTTGCGCAGTTGATTTGGCAAGTTCTTGGCTGTGTTGATCAACTGGTTGTGTCAGGGCTTGGTTTGTTTTTCTCTTTCTGGCGTTAGTTTGCGCAGTTAATTTGGCAGGTTCTTCGCTAGGCTGATCAACTGGTTGTGTCAGGGCTTGGTCTTCTATCTTTATGGGGTTTGTTGGCGCAATTGTTTTGTCTGCCAATAGCATCAAACCAACCCAATGAGATACTGGAATCTCTGATTTATAGGTAATAGCAATAGATGCAGCATCCGGGCTGACGCGTACGTTTGTCACTTGGGGTTCTGTTTTGAGTAACCTTTCGAGTCGTCGTGCATAGGCGCGATCGCGTCCAATTCGAGGCACATTCAACCGGATACGTCCTGGAATCGCATGAACTACGCTGTAAGCAATTTCTGCAGGCTGTGCTGCTACTTCAATAGATTTATGCTCCACTTTCGATAATGAAGGTTGGTCAGTTGTATTGGGTTTTGTCGAAGATTTATTATTCTCTGCTTTTCGCGAAGAAGGGACTGCACTTGTTTGTGATTTTGATTGAAGTTCGTCTATAACCCGACGAGTCGCATTTGCTGTCACATAGTAAACTGGAATCGATGCCAAACCGCTGATTCCGAGTCCTCCAGTGACTGCCAATCCCGTAAATAAGGGAATAAACGAAATGCCTTGCTCTTTCCAAAAATTAGGAGATTTCCATGCAGCGAAAGGGTCTTTTAAACTTCCTGTCTGAGGCGAAGCTTGCAACGGATGTATGTTCAATTGCTGGAGTCGTTCCAACATTTGAGGTAAGGGCAGTTTCTTCTCATCAAAGTTAACAACTAAACTGCCTGTTTGCTCATTGACAAAGACTTCCCTCACGCCGTCTTGCTTTCGTAACTGTTGAGAGATTGTTTCAAATATCGAGTTATGACTACCGTCAGTAGCGCGGATTCTAACGCGTCCTGTTGTTGCATGAACAACTTGCAATTCAACTATGGGTGGCTGCATCAGTGACTCTGCACCAGATTTGTTAATAGTTTCACTTGATTCATCGCTTAATTGCTGAGACGAGAATAAATCCACAGGCTCTTTTTCCTGAGGACTTACTCTCTCGCTACTACTGAGAGTTTTGGCCATTTACCCGATTACTGCGTCAAGCCTGATGGTTAACAATAGGTTAAGTGTACCTTAATTTCTTAGGTGAATTTTCATTCTTCAGAATGATTTATAGTTAAGTATTGTTAACAAGTTGTTTTTGATATTGCTGTTCTGTGATTATATCCAAAGTACTTTCCAGCCTATCCAGAAAGATGATACCATCAAGGTGGTCATGTTCATGTTGAAAAATACGAGCGACAAAATCAGTAAATTCCTGCTTTTGCGTTTTGCCATGTCGGTCTGTGTATTCCACTTCAATTTCTTGGTATCTGGGAACTAGCCCCCTAATCCCTGGAACACACAAACAACCCTCCCAGCCTTTGACTATCTCGGTCGAATGGGCAATGATTTTAGGATTAATCATCGCAGTTGGTTCCATTTCTGGAGCGTTGGGATATCTGGGATTGGGGCGAGAGGCAACAATAAATAAACGAGAAGATTGAGCCACTTGAGGTGCAGCAATACCGACACCATTAGCTTGATCAACTGTTGTTACTAGATCGTCAATTAGTTTTTGAATCTGCTCATCATTGATGTTTTCAACGAAGGACCCTTTTTGACGTAGTATCGGCTCGCCTAGTTGAAGAATTGATAATAATTCACCCATAATAACTTTTAATAATAGCTCTCATCGAGAAAATTTATGAAAGAGAAAATATGAATCAGGAATATTTGTTTCATTCATAATTCATACTTTATCATTTTTATTCTGCTACTGCGGGCGCATAAATAAACATACCATTCAAATGAGTGCGAAAAGCTTATAAGGTCAGCTTCTTGTGAAGTGCGTCCCTCTAGGACATGTTTGGAATGAGCCAATGAGCGAATTCAGCTTTTATACCTTTCATACCATTTCACAATCGGACCTGATAAAAATAATTGGTCTTTAATTCTTTCTCCCTGCTCCCTGTGCTCGCGTGCTCTCTATTTGTATCAAGCTTAAAGTGAAACGGTATTAGCGGTATTAGCTTCCACGTCGAGCTGGTAAAGGTGCGGGTTGAATAGCTATTTGTGTTGTTTGCCCATTACGTATAACTTCCAATTCTAAAGAAGAACCAATTTTACTCTTTTCGACTATCTTTTGCACTTCTTCTATTTTAGTGACTGGCTGGTTACTAATGCTTTGAATCACATCTCCTGTTTTTAGTCCAGCAGAAGCTGCGGGAGAACGGGGTACAACATCAATTAATAAAACTCCCTTATCTGTTGTCAAGTTAATACCGAATTTTGAATTCACTTGTTCTTTAATATCTGGAGTCAAAGTCGCCATTGTAATACCTAAATAAGGATGTTCAACCTTACCTTTTGCGATTAATTGCTGAGCAATCCCCTGTGCGGTATTGATCGGAATGGCAAATCCTAACCCTTGAGCGCCGCGAATGATCGCTGTATTCATCGCAATCACATCTCCGCGAGCATTTAACAGAGGTCCACCAGAGTTACCAGGGTTAATAGCAGCATCAGTTTGAATGTAATCAACACGTTTATCAGTAACACCAATGTCACTGCTAGAACGACCTGTAGCGCTGATAATCCCAGATGTAACTGTATAGTCCAAACCCAAAGGATTACCGATCGCAATCACCGCTTCTCCTGGTTGTAATGACTCAGAGTTACCTATAGAAACAGTTGGCAGGTTATTTGCTTCTATTTTAATCACAGCAACATCAGTTACCGGGTCTTCACCCAGTACGCGTCCCTTAAAAGAGCGACCATCTTTCAGTTTTACTGTGACGCTTTGAGCACCGTTCACCACATGGGAATTGGTCAAGATTTGACCGCCAGCGTTAATAATGAACCCAGAACCGCTACCCTTTTCGATTCTTTGTCTTGGCGGTTTTGAGCCAAAAAATCGCCTAATAACTGGATCGTCAAATTCCTCGGGAACTTGAGCAACAACAGTCCTTGCAGCATCAATACGAACAACTGCGGGTCCTACTTTTTGTACGACTCCAACAACGAAGTTAGGATTATTGGACGAAGAGACAACAGGTAAAATACTTGGGGAGGGGTTATCTGTTGTCTTTTGGACTGATGTTTGAGCCTGAGCATCTGTTTTTGTAGCATTAAGCGTACTTACAGGGATAGAACAACCCCCAATAGAGATCACTGTCCCACAACCAAGCAGCATGAGCAAAATACCATTTCTTGACCACCTTTGGGACAAACGCGTTTTTGGGAACACGGAAACGGGGAGATGGGGTGAGTGAGGGAGGGAGGGAGTCACAGAGCCAGGGAGGGAGAAGGATGAGGAGAGAGCTTCTCCCCTGCGGCTGTGTTTTCCTTGTTCTGTTTGCGGCTGAAAGTCATAGTCTGTGGTCTTCATTTGTCTTTGCTTCTCCGTATGAATCTATGGGTGATAAAATCTTGGCTACAGGGGGTAGAGCAAGAATGATGACAACTCAACGGCAAGTGTTCAGATCTAGAATGTTGTTTGCACTTCCTTGTACTTGCTTATATCTTCATTATTATTGTGACCATTGCCGAGCATTGGTGGTAAATTATGGAAATGCCCATAGAAAATCTGTGGAGTCAGGTACTGGAACGCTTACAACTAGAGCTATCCCGTCCCACCTTTGAAACTTGGATCAAAACCGCGAGCGCTGAGCGATTGGAAAATAATTGCTTGGTAATTTTTACTCCTAACCCGTTTGCTCGTAATTGGTTACAGAAATATTACATAAAAACAATTGCTAACGTTGTACAAGATATTCTTGGTTATCCTGTAGATATTTATATCACTGTTAATCAAGGTGATGAAGTTTATGATGTCAAGGAACAAGAAGCTTCTTGGGGATTTCAAACTCAAACCAGTCCAACAGATGGGCTCCCTCAAAACCGACTAAAAACGACAGAATTAAATCTCAAGTATGTATTCTCTCGATTTGTAGTTGGTGCTAACAATCGTATGGCTCATGCTGCTGCATTAGCAGTTGCTGAATATCCTGGAAGAGAGTTTAATCCTTTATTTTTGTGTGGTGGTGTGGGTTTAGGGAAAACTCACCTAATGCAGGCAATTGGTCACTATCGATGGGAAATTAGTCCAGATTCAAGAATATTTTACGTCTCTACTGAGCAATTTACGAATGATCTCATTGCTGCGATTCGTAAGGACAGTATGCAAAGTTTCCGAGAGCATTACCGTGCTGCTGATGTCCTTTTAGTGGATGATATTCAGTTTATTGAAGGTAAAGAATATACTCAAGAAGAATTTTTCCATACTTTTAATACTTTACATGAAGCTGGTAAGCAGGTCGTCTTAGCTTCTGACCGTCCTCCCAACCAAATTCCTGGGTTACAACAACGTCTGTGTTCCCGATTTTCTATGGGGTTAATTGCTGATATCCAATCGCCAGATTTAGAAACAAGAATGGCAATTTTACAAAAAAAAGCTGAGTACGAAAATATTCGTCTTCCAAGGGAAGTTGTTGAGTATATTGCTTTTCACTATACTTCTAATATTCGAGAGTTGGAAGGAGCATTAATTCGTGCATTAGCGTATATTTCTATTTGGGGTTTACCAATGACGGTAGAAAATATTGCACCCGTTTTAGAACCACCAACGCAGAAGGTAGAAGCCACACCAGAAGCAATTTTATCAGTGATAGTTGAGAGTTTTGATGTATCAATAGAAGACCTCAAAGGGAATTCACGGCGACGAGAGATTAGCTGGGCGCGTCAAATAGGAATGTATCTTATGCGACAACATACAGATCTGAGCTTACCAAGAATAGGAGAAGAATTTGGTGGAAAAGACCATACAACGGTTATGTATAGCTGTGAAAAGATTACCCAACTGCGACAAACAGATCAAAACTTGGTAAAAACACTGCGTCAATTGAGCGATCGCATTAACATGGCTAGCCGTCCTCACAAATCATCTTGACAAAAACAAACAAAATAAGTAAACAAGCGCGAACAAATCGAGCTATTACCAATGACTAATGACTAATGACCAATGACCAATGACTACCTTGACGAGTAAACTTTATTTGTACCAACCGACTTATTGTGTTTTCCACAAGAAACGGTTACCTCAAGTGTTAAGTTAAGTATAAAGAATCTTTAAGATAAAATTGCTTTGTGGAAAGTTTTTTATTTTTTGTGGAAAACTTTCCACAAATCTGTGGAAAACTACTTAAGTATAAATACTCTGTGGAAAACTAACCCTATTTTTCCACAAGTTTTCCACAGCTAGCAACCTGTTAAAGCATCTTTGAAGTAGACGTGCATCAAGTTTTCCACAATTTCCACAGGTACGACGACTGAATAACTAAAAATAATAAAGTTGACGAATGATTCCTTGATGGTACAAGCTCCCGGACTCGTCCGTGGAATCAATAGTTTAATCCAAAATTCTCAAGTCCTGGATCTGTCCGTGGGATCAATCCAAAATCTAAAATCTAAAATCTAAAATCTAAAATCCAAAATTGTCTGACCATGAAATTAGTTTGCACCCAAAGCGACCTTAGTACTAACCTCTCACTCACCAGCCGTGCTGTACCTTCACGCCCAACACATCCAGTACTTGCCAACGTACTACTACAAGCGGATGCTGAAACTAACCAAGTCAGCTTAACAGCATTTGATCTGAGTTTGGGTATCCGTACTAGTTTTAGCGCCGAAGTCTTGCACTCTGGAGAAATTGCGATCCCCGCCAAGCTGCTTAATGACATCACTACTCGCCTTCCAGAAGGTGAAATTACTCTAGAAAATGAATCAACTTCTACAGATGATCCCTTAGCAGGGGAAGGCTCAATTGTGACTCTGATACCCAAAAGCGGGCGTTATCAAGTACGCGCAATGGGAGCACAAGAGTTTCCAGAACTCCCTGTTATCGAAAATACTCCAGCACTACATATTCCTGCGGGTGCATTAATTGAAGGATTACGAGGTTCTTTATTTGCAACTAGTGCAGATGAAACCAAACAAGTTCTAACCGGCGTACATTTAACAGTTCAACAAGACACGCTGGAATTTGCAGCAACTGACGGACATCGTTTAGCTGTCGTACAGACGACTAATGAGAGTCCAGACACAAATACGGAAACTGGCTTAGAAGTGACAGTACCAGCCAGAGCATTAAGAGAACTAGAACGAATGCTGGCTCACGCGCACTCAGAAGAGGAACCTGTGGCGTTGTATTTTGACCAAGGTCAGGTTATTTTTGAATGGCAAAATCAAAGGCTGACAAGTCGTACTCTGGAAGGACAATATCCTGCTTATCGTCTACTCATTCCCCGACAATTTGAGCGAGAATTGGTTTTAGATAGGCGACAATTCTTAAGTGCTTTAGAACGAATTGCTGTCTTCGCAGATCAAAAGAATAATGTTGTTAAGGTGAGCATGGATAGCGAAGAACAGGAGATTACTATATCCTGTGAAGCTCAAGATGTTGGCAATGGTAGAGAATCAATGTCAGCACAGATATTAGGAGAAGATATAGATATTGCTTTTAATATTAAATATTTGATGGAAGGTTTAAAAGCATTGCCATCTGTTGAAATTCACGTGCAGCTAAATGGAAACTTGACCCCAGTGATTTTCACTCCAGTTGGTGGTTTTAAGATGACTTATTTAGCGATGCCTGTTCAACTGAGGAATTAAAAAAGAATCCAAAAGTCTTCTCGTTCCTTGCCTCTGGCAAGGAACGAGAGAGACGAGAGAGCTTATTACGCCGCAGCAAAACGGATTTTGAGATAGTCTCCGTCCATTTTTGCCCCTCCAGGTTGCAGTGCGGCCAAAGCTTGTGGCAAAACTAAATTTCGGCGATGATTACCAATAGTGATGTTTAATTCATCTCCACTTTTACTGAGTTGAACTTGATTTTTGGGAATGCCTGGTAAATACAATTCCAAACTGTATTGATTATTTTCTTGAACAACTCTTATTGTGGTTTCTTTGTAATAAACCTGAGTTGGATCTTCATCTTTGTACAGTGTTTCCTTCAGACGTTCTAAAGCAGCCAAACCACACATCTCTTCAGAATACAGTGGAACTTCCTTGACAGGTAACGGATGGAAGTTTTCATGAATTTCGTGGCGGTACTGCTTTTGATTCTCTTTCCAACGCTGGAAAAAAGGATCTTCTACTGCTTCGGGAATAATCCGATTTGCGACGACTAAATCTGTTGCAACGTTATATAAGCTCAAATAAGCATGAGCGCGCAGAGATTCTTTAATCACCATTTTTTCAGGATTGGTGACAAGCCGTACTGAGGTTTGAGTGTTATCTGTTAATACTTTTTCCAGAGCTTCTATTTGTTGATAGAATTCATAAGGTGCGTCCATCACCTCTTTGTCTGGTAAAGAAAAACCAGCAATTGGTTTAAAAAAAGGTTCAACTAAAGGTCTTAGTGCAACAGAAATGTTTTGGAAAGGTTTGTAAAAACGCCGCATGTACCAACCACCAACTTCTGGTAAACTCAACAGACGTAGTGCTGTACCAGTAGGGGCTGAGTCAATAATCAAAACGTCAAACTCACCCTCATCGTAATGGCGTTTCATTCTGACCAAGCTGAAAATCTCATCCATGCCTGGTAAAATAGCTAATTCTTCCGCCTGCACTCCATCTAAACCCCGTGCTTGTAAAACTTGAGTGATGTAGCGCTTTACAGAACCCCAGTTTCCTTCTAGTTCAAGTAGTGCATCCAGTTCCGCACCCCACAAATTCGGGCGAATTTCTTTGGGTACATGTCCCAGTTCTAAATCAAAACTGTCTGCCAGAGAATGAGCGGGATCTGTACTCAAAACAAGTGTACTATAACCCAGTTCTGCACAACGAAGTCCAGTGGCGGCGGCTACGGAGGTTTTTCCCACGCCGCCTTTGCCTGTCATTAGAATTACACGCATGGATGGTTTTGTCCAAGATGAGAAGTGTTTACATTTATTTACATTATGAACTCTTTAAGGGAAATAAATGCTGTTTCAGGACATCTAAACGCGAACAATGCCAATAATCTATGTGAGACACAATTAACCCTTGAGGGTTAAGGCGCAATTCACTCCACCCTGGGATAGAAATACGTGGCTTCCAAGGAAGGGGGGTATTCCAGCTGAGTGTCCACTCAGTTTTGATTGTGTCTCCTGTACGATTCATGCTGTGCAAGTCCATTTTGGTATTTAAAAACCAAGTATCGATGAGTTTAATCATCTGCTTGTACTTTTCAACACCACGAAATTTGTTGAGCGGATCTTGAAAATAAACATCTTGAGCGTAGACGCTGTATGTTTGATTATCAGGAAATCTTTGATAGTCTTGTTTGAGAATTTCAATGAGATCCATAATGAAATAATCCAAAAGACAAAGTGAAAAAACTTAAAGAATGAATATCTTATATATCTTATAAAGAATAATCGATGCTCAACACATGAAGTCATTCCTACTGTTCTGCCAATTCATGCTTCCTTTCCACAGGTGCAAAATGTCAGCAACAGTAAATTTATGTGTCAAGCAAATAGACACTGATATTTACACGTATGTAATAATAAACAAAATTACTTTAAAAATAACCATCTATGACTAAAATCTGGTCTAAAATTTTGAACTGGAAAGGATGCAAAAAGCAGATTGTCCTTTGATTTCTGGCGAGAAAACAACTTTCGACTTGAGCCTTGGGGGAGATCGTCCTAAACGTTGAATCACTGTAAAGCTCTGAACATATCTAAACATTGCTGTTCATTTTCTTTATTTTCTTTTTCAAGGACTGAATGTATTCTCGCAACACATCACTTTTATTCAAATC
>JAESGJ010000344.1_pt1 | contig 35665 bp, 35 predicted proteins | sample 9266241 | NCBI WGS metagenome assembly JAESGJ01 (sample SAMN14514841, study PRJNA621669) | algae metagenome | isolation source: Brasilonema octagenarum HA4186-MV1 and co-occurring heterotrophs from wet... | place: USA: Manoa Valley, Hawaii | collected 2009-07-20
CTGTTCCAATATGCCCCTGCCAACGCGTCATACGAGTTCTTGTCGGTGAAGGCCGCGAAGTACTGATCCTGCGGGATCGGCTTGAGCACGAGGTTGAAGCCGATTTCCTTCTCCGCCGACTGGATGTCCTGGTACAGCGTGACGTCGGCCGGAGGGGTGTCACCGGGGTCCGACGAGTAGACCACCGTCGCGGCGAGCTGCTTGCCGTCCTTGGTACGGAATCCGTCGCCGTCGCGCTGGGTCCAACCCGCGGCGTCCAGCAGTTGGTTGGCCTTCGCGGGATCGTGTGCGTAGTAGTCGCGCAGGTCCTTGTCGAGGTAGGGCGTCGTCGACGTCAATGGGCCCGGCTCCCAGTTGAACACCCCGAGGTAGGCGCTCTTCACCGCGGCCTCGGCGTTCGAGCCGTGGATGAACGCCTGCCGCACGGAGGTGTCGGTGAACGGGAAGCGGGTGGTGTTGAGCGCGAACCCATTCGGAAGGCCGGTGTGGGTGAACTCCTGCAGCACCAGGTTCGGATCCGCCTTCAGCGCGGCGTTCTGCTGGGCGGGTGGGTTGAAGATGATGTCGGCGCCCTCACCCTGGACCGCGCCGAAGCGCACGGATCCGTCCTCGAGGAACTTCCAGCTGACGTGGTCGAGGTACGCGGGGCCCTGGTGCTTCGCGTCGGCGGGCGCGGAGTCGTAGTCCGCGTTGCGGTCGAGCTCGACGCTCTGGCCGTGCACCCACTGCTTGACCACGAAGGGGCCGGTGCCGACCGGTGACTGGCAGTTGGCGGCCAGCCCCCGCGCCATCGCCTTCGGCGACTCGATGCCGAAGAAGGCCTGCGAGAGGACTGGCAGCAGAGCTGAATACGGCGATGTGAGCTTCAGCTCGAACGTCGACGGATCGACGGCGCGCGACGACGCGTAGTACGGCCTGAGGTAACCGGTGTCGGTGAGCGACTGCGTGGCCGGATCCAGCATCTGGTCGAAGTTGGCCTTGACGGCGGCCGCGTCCAGCGGTGTGCCGTCGTGGAACTTCACACCCTGCTTGATCTTGAACGTGTAGGTGAGCCCGTCCTGCGACGTGGTCCACGAATCGGCCAGCCAGGGCACGACGGTGCCGTCCGGCTTCTCGGAGACCAGCGAATCGAGGAACTGCCTGGCGACGTAGGTCTGCGGCATGTCGCCGTTGTTGTGCGGGTCCAGGCAGGCGGGCTCGCGGTCCGCGCCGTAGACGATCGTGCCGCCCCTGACGGGCGGGCCTGCGGCCACGGACGACGGCGAGGTGGTGCTGCTGCCCGCGCAGCCGGCGAGCATCAACGCGACGGCGAGGGCGGTGGAGCCCAGGAGGGCATGGGTCTTTCGAGGAGCGGGCATCGCTGGCTGGTCTTTCGTGAAATGTTGGGTCGCGCTTGCTCGCCCGCGCCGAGGAGACGGGATGGTCCTCGGTACGTCACCGCTGGGCGGAACTCTGCGATGGTTGCTTGGACACCATGCCTGACCAAGATCAGCCCGGACATGAATCGGATCGGCGCGATTCTTTGGACGTCACAATCGGACACATTGGCTGGCTGCGCCTACGGTCGTCACTTGACGACGAGCTTGCGCTGCGACGCCATCGTGAAGACCGCGGCGACGATGATCACCAGGCCCTTGATGACGGTCTGGGTGTAGTCCGCCGCTCCGATCTGGTTGAGCCCGTTGGACAGAACGGTCAGGATCAGCACGCCGAGCACGGTGCGACCGACACCGCCGACACCTCCTGACAACGCGGTACCGCCGATCACGATCGCCGCGACGGAGTCGAGAAGGATGGTCGAACCCGTCGTGGGGCCCGCCGCGCCGAGCTGCGCCGTGAGCAACAGTCCCGCCAGCCCGGCGGTGATCCCCGAGACGATGAGGATCAGCACCTTGACCCGCCGGGTGCTCACGCCCGCGAGTTCGACGACGCGTTCATTGCCCCCGACCGCGTACACGTAGAGGCCGAACCGGGTGCGTTTGGCGAAGAACCAGACCACGAGGAACGCGACGATCGCGATCAGGGCGGCGTTCTGGATGTTCGGGATGAACTGTCCGATGGCCAGACCGCGGATGCCGTCGTCCGTGAAATTGATGGTGCTGCCCTGCAGAATGGTCAACCCGATCCCCGCGAACAGCGACAGCGTGCCCAGGGTGGCGATGAACGACGGCACCCTGCCGTAGGCGAACACCACTCCGTTGAGCAGGCCGATGGCCGCGCCCACAGCGATGGCGATCAGCACCGCGAGGACGGGATTGCTGACGCCCGCGTTGATCAGCAGCGCCACGACCGCCCCCGTCAGCAGCGCAATGGAGCCGACCGACAGGTCGACACTGCCCGCGATGATGACCAGCGTGGCGCCGAGCGACGCTAGGAGCAGGATGCCTGCCTGACCGCTGATCAGGGTGAGGTTGGCCGCACTCAGGAAGGCTTCGGCGCGCACCGAGAAGAACACGACGAGCGCCAGCAGGGCGACGAGCGGCAGGATGTCTCGAACGACGTTGACGCGCTTGATGACCGAGGTGCGCGGTGCATCCGTGACCTGCTCGGGGGCCGGGGCGTCGACGGCGGGGACTGGTGGGCTGAGTTCGGTGGTCATGGCATCATCCGACGGTCGTAGGGGTGGGGGTGTCTTCGAGACTGGCGCCGGGGATCATCCTGGCGACGAGGTCGTGTTCGTCCGGCTTGGCACCGGGTGGGGCGTCGACGGTCGCGGAGATGCGTCCGTTGGTGATCACGACGATGCGGTTGGACAGCCCGATGAGCTCGGGTAGATCGTCGCTGACCAAGATGACCGACGTGCCTGCTGCCGCGACCTGGCGGAGCAGGTCGTAGATGCCCTCACGGGCGCCGGTGTCGACGCCTTGGGTTGGCTCGTCGAGGATCAGCACCTTCGGTTGGCGCAGCAGCCATTTCGCGATCAGCACCTTCTGGGCGTTGCCGCCGGAGAGGGACGACACCGGTGCGTCGATGCTCTCGGCCGCGATGCCCAGTTCTTCCACGTACCGCCTGGCGACCTTGCGTGCGCGGCCGACGGCCCACAATCCGACCCGCCTCGTCGCGAATCGGTCATGCAGCGAGGCCAATTGGACGTTGTCGACGATCGACGCCGTGGTGATCAACCCCTTCTCGGCGCGGTCCGGCGGGACGTAGGCGATGCCCGCGGCGACATGCTCGCCGACGCTGCCGGACACCTGCTCACCATCGACGAACACCCGACCCGACGTCGGCCGGACGACACCGGCGATGATCTCGCCCAGCACCCTCTTGCCCGAGCCCTCGGTGCCCGCCAGGCCGACGATCTCGCCGGGCGCCACCTCGAGGGAGGCCTCCCGCAAGACGCCGGCGCCGCTGACCGATTCGACCACCAGCCGCGGCGTCGCATCGGTCGCCACCCGATGTTGAGCGTGCTCGCGGTAGTAGTTCTCGGTGCGGACCCGCCCGACCATCAACCGGTGGAGTTCGCCCTCGTCGGTGCCCTTCGTCGGCCGGTCCCCCACCGACTCACCGTCCTTGAAGACCGTGACCCGGTCGGTGGTGTGGAGGATCTCGGGCAGGCGGTGCGAGACGAAGACGACGGCCGCCACCCCCCGCAATCGCTGGAGCAGCCGCAGGAAGTTGTCCTCGTGCTCCTGGTCCAGCGCGGTCGTCGGCTCGTCGAACAGCACCACCGGCCGCTCGACGTCCAACAGCTTGGCCAGCGCAGTCACCCTGGCGATGTCGACGCTCTGCTTCTGCCCCGGCGTGAGAGAGCCGGTCGGCAGCGAGACGTCGAGACCGTCGACCCCCGCCTCGTGCAGCGACTCCTCGGTCGCCCGCCTCAGCTTGCGGCGATCGAGACCACCCGTGCGCGAACGGAAGAGGTGCTCCCATCCGAAGAACGCGTTCTCGTAGACGCTCAAAGAGTCGACGAGCGCTGCTTCCTGGAACACCCGGAAGATGCCGAGCCGGTTGGCCTCCTGGTACGTCTTCGGCGCGATCTCCTTGCCGTCCAACAGCAACGAGCCCGAATCGTAGGGCAGAACGCCGGAGATGATGTTGAGGACGGTGCTCTTGCCCGCGCCGTTCTCGCCGATCAGGCCGACGACCTCACCATCGCCGACCGTCAGGTCGACGCCCTTGAGGGCCCGGTTGGTGCCGAAGGTCTTGACGATGCCGTGCGCCTGCAAGCGCGGCCCGGATGTCTGCGTGCTCAACACTCACACCCTTCCGTATGGTGACGGACCGAGCACCGGGGAGCGGTAGTGCTCCTTATAGAGCGCGCGGATCCGGTCGAAATCGCCGTCGCGCCGAGCCTTCAGATACGACTCGGGATATTGGAAACCCTTGGGCTTGGGCACGCCCGGCCAGATGAACTCGAGGTCCTCCACGGGGTAGGCGTCGAACTGCAGGTCGAAGTCGTCGGGGTGCTCGGTCCGCGACAGCAGCTTGACGTCGAAGGATTCGGCGATCGGCTTGTCGACGTAACGCGCCTTGAACGCATCGACGTTGTCGCGGGTGATGATCTCGGCGTGCCAGCCGTAAAACCGTTCGGCGGCTTCGGGTTTCCACCCGCGCAACCGGTCGTGGAACTGAGCGAGGGTGAAGAACGACGGGTAGGCAGGCACGTTTCCGGTGGTGGCCAGCTGCTTGCCCGCCAGCACGCGTTCGATGCCCGCGGTCGACCCGTTGGACCCCGTCACGAAGACGTCCTTGCCGGGAACCTTGCCCGCCGCCTCGATGCCCGCGATCACACCGGTGGCGGCATCGTCGTTGACGGCGACGATGCCCCTGGTGTCCGGGTAGCGCACCAGGAGCGTCGCGGCAGCGCGCGCCGAGAGATCGGCGTCGTACTTGGCGTGGAGCTCGCCGGCGAAGGTGATCTTCGGGAACTTCTTCAACGTGTCGTACACCGCCAGCCTGCGCTGCGTCTCGCACCCGTCGATCGACGGGTAGTAGCCGCCGACCCTGACGATGGTGCCCTCCTCGCCGATCTCCTTGGCCAGCAACGCGGTCGCCTTGCCGACCGACTCGTACTCGTCGGGCATGAGGAAGGTGTTGTACTTGTCGCCCTGGGCGTCGCTGTGCCACGGGGTGTACCACGCGGGGGCATTCCACGCCGCCTGGAACAACACGCCGTTGTCATTGGCGTCATGCGCCATGGTCGGCAGCGCGCCGGGATCGTTGAGCCCGACGAAGATGGCCGTGGTCTTCTGGGTCAGCAGCTGGTTGAACTGATTGGACTGCACCGCCGCGTCGGACTTTCCGTCGAGCACCACGCTCTTGTAGCCGAGTTGGGCCGCCGCCTCCTGGTATGCCTTCGCCCACTGCACCTGATAGTCGCCAGTCGATGACCAGTTCAGCAGCGCGAACTGGCCGTCGGTATAGGCGACGGCACCGCTCTTGTCCGGACCGCGGCGCCCGACCGCCGCCAACGTGCCGCCCGCGGCGACCGCGACGCCGGCGCCCGCCAGCAGCTTGACGAACTGACGTCGTCCCAGACCGTAGGTGTCGAGCCGTTCGAGCAACGAGTCGACGACCTTCTTCTCGTCGCCCGTCCCATCCGGGGTGCTCCCCGTCATGGCCGGTCCATTTCTTCCGTTGACATGGGGGCTGACCATAATTCGAGTTCGTCACTGGTCCGACGGTCTCGCTCGTGCTGATGAATACCGGGCCAAAATGAGCTGGGAGACAACGAAACACGGGTCCGGAATCGGCGAGGGTCGGGCGCGGGCGCCTCGGCAGGGCCCACGACCTGCGCAGACGACTCGCCCGTACGTTTTCCTCGTGGCGAACAATATTCCGCGCGGCATCGGGCGCAGCGTGATCGAAACACTTGCGGCAGTGCGCACTTCATCGCGACGCTGGTCCCATGTCGGCCACTCCGCTTCGCTTTTCGGCGTTCGTCATGAACACCACCTCGCACATCCTTCAAGGCGTGTGGCGCCAACCCGGGGCGGGTCAAACGAACTTCAACTCGCTGCGGCACTGGGTCGAACTCGCCGAGGTCCTCGAACGCGGGCGGTTCGACTTCATCTTCTTCGCCGACGTCATCGGCCTCTACGGCGACTTCGGCGGCTCCTACGAGAAGTACGTGCAGTCCGGACTCCAGATCCCGAGCAACGACCCCAGCGTGATCGCCTCGGCGATCGCCTACAACACCACCGATCTCGGGATCGCGATCACCAGTTCGGTGATCCAGGAGCACCCGTTCAACTTCGCGCGCAAGATCTCCACCCTTGACCATGCGTCCAACGGCAGGATCGCCTGGAACATCGTCACCAACGCACTCGCCAACGGTGCCCGCAACTTCGGCTACGACGACCTCGAGGAGCACGACGAGCGCTATCGCTGGGCCGACGAGTACGTCGACGTCGCCTACAAGCTGTGGGAGGGGTCGTGGGATGACGGCGCCCTGCTGCAGGACCGCGACCGCGGACTGCACGGCGACTACGCCAAGATCCACAAGATCCATCACGTCGGCAAGAGCTACCGGGTCGAGGGCCCGCACCTGGTGGCCCCCTCCCCGCAGCGCACGCCCGTGCTCTTCCAGGCCGGATCATCACCTGCGGGAAGAGATTTCGCCGCGCGCAACGCGGAGGCACAGTTCATCATCACGCCGGGGCCCGAGCAGGCCAGGGCACTGATCGAGGACACCAGGCGCCGCGTGGTGGCCGCGGGCCGCGCACCGGGCGACCTGAAGTTCTTCCAGGGTCTGCACTTCGTCGTCGGCAGCACCGAGGCCGAGGCGCGCCGCAAGGCCGACGAGCTCGACGAGTCCATCGATCTCGACGGCATGGTGGCGCACCTGTCCGGCGCGGTCGGCGTCGACTTCGGCGGCCACCCACTCGACACCCCACTCGGTGACATCACGCATACCGACGGCGTGCGCAGCATCGTGGCCTGGGTGCAGGAATCCGTGTCGGGACGCGAGGCGACGGTCCGGGATCTCGGTCTGCTGCAAGGACGTAACTCGCGTGTCGTCGGCACCCCGGAGACCATCGCGGATCAGTTGCAGCGCTGGCGGGACGCGGGGGTCGACGGCATCAACGTGGTGAACGCCACCATTCCGGGCAGCTACGTGGAGTTCGTCGACCACGTGATGCCCGTGCTGAGGGACCGCGGCCTGGCCCAGCGGGAATACGCACCGGGGACGACGCGCGCCAAGCTGTTCGGCACCGACCTACTGCCCGACCGCCATCCGGCCGCGAACTACCGTGGCGCGTTCACTCCCGTGCCGACCTAGGTTCGGGACCGGCCGCATCGGCACCACCGACCAGTGCGCGGTTCGACCCCGAGGCGCCGACGCCCTCACCTGGTGGCGGCGTTGGCCATCATCTTGTCGACCATCGTCACCGCCTCGTCGTGCACGCCGAACGCGCACGCGATGGTCTCCACCGACAGGTTCGCCGCCGCCGACATGGCGTGCTGGCACTCCCATCCGTCGGAGTCCTCCTGCGAGATCATCTGGGTGATGACGTCGTCGTCGGTCTTGACCTCGTCGATCAGCCAGATCGAACTCGTCGTCCCGTCGTTGACCGCGACCGAGAACCCGCCGCAGTCCTTCCAGGCCGACGCCGAGTTCTCGACGAAGTCGGCGGCCCGCTGCTCACTCGGATAGAGGACGGCGGACTGCTCCACCCAGTGGTCGTTGTCGTCTCTCGGCTCGCGCGCCACCTGATCGCGCACCGCCGTCCACGCACTGCCCTGGTACACGGTGTCCTCGGCGCCGAAGATCGAGCCGAGGCAGTCCGGGTCGGAGACCGCCTCGGAGTTGTCGGACATCTCCTGACCGGTCAGGACGACCTCCATCTTGGTGGCGCCCATGACCTCGTTCAGCTGGGCGATGCTCAACAGCACGCCGTCGAGTTGCGCGGCCAGGAGCGGGCGCACGTTGGCCGGGCCCGCACCGGGATCACGCACGGCGACGCCGGCGACCGTGCTGGTGCAGCCGGTGACCGCCACCACGACGGCCCCGGCGGATAGGACACCGCACACGCGAACCCTTCCCATCCGGCTCATTGTGACTTGTCCAGCATCACCTCGGCGACGCGCACCGCCGATGCCCTCGGGTCCGGCTGTCGCTCACCCTCGGGCGTGATCGCGAGCGACACCTCGACCAGCGCATCGCCGCGCACTCCGAGCGCACGCTCGTACCGCGACGTCGCGGCGCTGGGCAGTTGGTGCGTCCGCACCGTCGCCGACAGCACCTCCCCGTCGACCGTGACGTCCGCGATCGCCGCGTCGATCACCGAAGACTGCACGTGCTTGACGACCGTGGTGCCCGAGCACTGCTGCCATTGGCGCGCAAAGGAATCGAACGCACCCTTCGCGGCCGCCGCCGTCGACAGCCGCACCACCGCGGCGTCGGCGCCGGAGGTGTCGACGCCCTGGTCCCAGTTGAAGTAGCTCTGCCGCGCGGCCTCGAGCACCGGCAGCGATTCATACACCAGGCGTGGGGCGGTGTCGGTGACGGCCGCGCACCCGATGGGAGAGGCGTCCGCGTCCGTACGGTATCCGTCGGGCAGGATCTCGGCACCGCCGATGAAGGGCTGGAAACCGAACGTGCTCAGCGTATTTCCCGCCGACGAACTGATCTCGGCCTCGGTCGGCAAGATCTTCAGTGCCGAGGCGGCGGGGCCCGCCGTGCCGCCGACGGTGTGCGCGCAGCCGGCGAGCAGGAGAACGATCGACAGGACTCCGACCGGCCGGCGCACGACCTACTTCTTCGGCTTGTCGCTGGCCGCGTCGGCCGACAGTGCCGCGACGAAGGCCTCCTGCGGCACCTCGACCCGGCCGATGGTCTTCATCCGCTTCTTGCCCTCCTTCTGCTTCTCCAGCAGCTTGCGCTTGCGGGTGATGTCACCGCCGTAGCACTTGGAGAGGACGTCCTTGCGGATGGCCCGGATGTTCTCGCGCGCAATGATTCTCGAGCCGATCGCGGCCTGCACGGGGACCTCGAACTGCTGGCGTGGGATGAGCTCCTTGAGCTTGGTGGTCATCTTGTTTCCGTACGCCGCGGCGGAGTCCTTGTGCACGATGGCGCTGAACGCGTCCACCGCCTCGCCCTGCAACAGGATGTCGACCTTCACCAGGTCCGACTCCTGCTCACCGGCCTCCTCGTAGTCGAGGCTGGCGTACCCGCGCGTGCGCGACTTCAGCGAGTCGAAGAAGTCGAAGATGATCTCGCCCAACGGCATCGTGTAGCGCAGCTCGACTCGTTCCGGTGACAGGTAGTCCATCCCGCCGAGCTCGCCGCGGCGCGACTGGCAGAGTTCCATGATGGTGCCGATGAACTCGCTGGGGGCGATGACGGTCGTCTTGACGATCGGTTCGAAGACCGCCCGAACCTTGCCCTCCTGCCAGTCGGAGGGGTTGGTCACGACGATCTCCGTACCGTCGTCCTTCACCACCCGGTACACGACGTTGGGCGCGGTCGAGATCAAGTCGAGGTCGAACTCGCGCTCGAGACGCTCGCGGGTGATCTCCATGTGCAGCAGGCCGAGGAAGCCGCAGCGGAAGCCGAAGCCCAGCGCCACCGACGTCTCGGGCTCCCACGTCAGGGCCGCGTCGTTGAGCTGCAGGCGTTCCAGCGCGTCACGCAGGTTCGGGTAGTCCGAACCGTCGACGGGATACAGGCCCGAGTAGACCATCGGCTTGGGTTCGCGGTAGCCGGTCAGCGCCTGGGTGGCGCCGTTGCGGGCGGACGTGACGGTGTCACCGACCTTCGACTGACGCACGTCCTTCACGCCGGTGATGAGGTAGCCGACCTCGCCGACACCCAGCCCCTCGGTGGCCTTCGGCTCCGGCGACACGATGCCGACCTCGAGCAGCTCGTGCGTGGTGCCGGTCGACATCATCTTGATCTTCTCGCGCGGGTTGAGCTTGCCGTCCACCACGCGGACGTAGGTCACGACGCCGCGGTAGATGTCGTACACCGAGTCGAAGATCATCGCCCGTGCCGGCGCGTCGGGCTCCCCGACCGGCGCCGGGATCAGCCTGACCACTTCGTCGAGCAGCTCGCGCACACCGGCGCCGGTCTTGCCGGAGACGCGCAGCACGTCGTCGGGCTCACAGCCGATGATGTGTGCGATCTCGCCGGCGTACCGGTCGGGGTCGGCGGCGGGCAGGTCGATCTTGTTGAGCACGGGGATGATCGTCAGATCGCGGTCCAGCGCCAAGTAGAGGTTGGCCAGCGTCTGCGCCTCGATGCCCTGAGCGGCGTCGACCAGCAGGACGGCACCCTCGCAGGCCTCCAGCGCGCGCGACACCTCGTAGGTGAAGTCGACGTGACCGGGGGTGTCGATCAGATGCAGGACGAACTGCTCGGCTGAGCCATCCTCCTTGGTGACCTCCCACGGCAGCCGGACGTTCTGGGCCTTGATGGTGATGCCGCGCTCGCGCTCGATGTCCATCCGGTCGAGGTACTGGGCCCGCATGTCCCGGTCCGCCACGACGCCGGTGATGCCGAGCATGCGGTCGGCCAACGTCGACTTGCCGTGGTCGATGTGCGCGATGATGCAGAAGTTCCGAATCTGCGCCGGCGCAGTGAACGTCTTGTCGGCGAAGCTACTGATGGGAATCTCCTGCTTGGGTGGGGTCCGGACGGATGTCGGCCCGGGTGACCTGAGCTACCAGCGTATCGACCAACCGTCGCCTCGACACAATCGTGCTTATGCTCGGACCCATGGCGGCGCAGCGGAGTCCGTGGCAGGGGTTTCTCAAGGCCGCCCTCAAAAGTTCCGAGAATCTGATGTTCAACGAGGCCCCGAGGCTGATCCGTCACCTCCAGAACCCGGAGAACGTGCCGCGCACCCTCGGCCAGGGCATCAAGCTGGGCATCGACGTCGGGATGTCCGTGCTCGCCGGCGCGGCGCCGGCGCCTCCCCCGCCAGCCATCACCGCGGGCAGGCCCGTGACCAAGAACAGCGTCCCCACCGCGCACCGGGCCAGGAGGGTGTCCTACGCCCCCGACCTCGACGGGCAGGCCGACCCCGGGGAGATCGTCTGGACCTGGGTCGTCTACGAGGAGGACCCGTCCCGCGGCAAGGACCGTCCCGTCCTGGTCGTCGGCCGTGACCGCAGCACGCTGCTCGGGCTGATGCTGTCCAGTCAGGAGCACCACGGCGCGGACCGCACCTGGGTCGGAATCGGCAGCGGCAGTTGGGATTACGAGGGACGCGCGAGCTGGGTTCGACTGGATCGCGTGCTCGACGTGCCAGAGGAGGGCATCCGCCGCGAGGGCGCGATCCTCGACCGCCAGACCTTCGAGGTGGTGGCGGCGCGACTCCGTGCCGAATACTCCTGGAGCTAGCGGGCGGCCCGCCACATCGGGATCAGGCTCGGGCCGCCAGGCGGCGCGATCTCACCGGTGACCTCGAACCCGAACCGCTGGTAGTAGGGCACGTTGTCCGGGTTGCTCGACTCGAGATATGCGGGTGCGTGCTCGGCGTCGCAGCGGTCGAGGCGCGAGTGCATCAACGCCTGCCCGTAGCCCGTGCCCCTGACGTCGGGATCGCTGCCGATGATCGCGAGGTACCAGTGCGGCTCCTCGGGGTGCGCCTTCTTCATCATCTCCTCGAGCACCATGCCGCGCCGCAGCGACCGGCCGAACGCGAGCAGAAGCCCCGGCATCGCGCGCAACTCCTCGCCGCGGGTCTGGCGCCAGCGGCCCGGCGGATCCCACAGCGCCGCCGCGCCGATTCCACCGCGATCGTCGGCGGCGACCTCCACCCCGCCGTTGGCCAGGTGATGGTGGCGCGTCAACGCCGAGAACAGCTTGTGCAGCTTGCGCCTGCGCTGGTCGGCGTCGGGCAGCATCCAGCACATCACCGGATCGTCGAAGAACGCCCGGCCGAGCGTCTGGGACAGCGCGCCGACGTCAGCACGGCTGGCGGGTCTGACCTGCACGCCGTCCATGCTCTCACCCCTGGGTGATGTAGGCCTCCAACTGCTCGCGCTCGGCCTGCAGCTGCTCCATGCGGGTCTTCACGACGTCGCCGATGCTGACGATTCCGGCCAGTCGGCCGTTCTCCACGACCGGGACGTGCCGTACCCGGTGCGTGGTCATGAGCCCGCTCAGGCTGTCGACCGAATCGTCGGGCGAACAGGTGATGACCTGGCTGGTCATGATGTCCGCAACCCGGCGACCCAGCGCGGCCGCGCCGTGTTCGTGCAGCATCCGCACGACGTCGCGCTCAGAGACGATGCCCACCAGGCCATCGGGACCCACGACGACCATCGCTCCGACATTGCGCGTGGCGAGCCCGTTGATCAGGTCGCCGACCAGCGTTTCCGGTGCGACCGTCAGGACGCCCGCACCCTTGTTCCTCAGCACGTCTGCAATACGCATGGCGCCTCCTTGGTGACGTGGATCACACCAGGCTAGATCCGATCCGCCGCGCGGAGAAGCGTCCACGCGGAACACATCGGCGGTGAGGCCGGTTGCTAGGGCACATGACCGAAACAGTGACGCTCGGCGACGACCTGACCACCAGTGCCGTCGGGTTCGGCGCCATGGCACTGACCCCCGTGTACGGCGACGTGGACGACACCGAGTCGTTGGCCACCCTGAACCGGGCCGTCGATCTCGGCGTGACGTTCATCGACACCGCGAACGTCTACGGCGGTGGCGCCAACGAACGTCTCATCGCGGGCCTGCTCGCCCACCGACGCGACGAGGTCACCCTTGCGACGAAGTTCGGCATCACCGGCAATCCCGCCGACCGCGCGGCAGGCCAGCGGGGCGCCAGGGGTGACGCGACGTACGTGCGGCAGTGCATCGACGAGAGCCTCGGCCGTCTGCAGACCGACGTCGTCGACCTCTACTACATGCACCGGCGCGATCTCAGCGTCCCGATCGAGGAGACCGTCGGCGCGATGGCGGAGCTCGTCACGGCGGGCAAGGTGCGCCACCTCGGGCTGTCCGAGGTGACCGCCGACGAACTGCGGGCCGCGGTCGCCGTCCACCCGATCGCCGCCGTGCAGAGCGAGTGGTCGATCTGGAGCCGCGACGTCGAGCGCCAGGTGGTGCCGACGGCGGCCGAACTGGGCGTGGGCTTCGTGCCGTACTCGCCGCTGGGACGCGGCTTCCTGACGGGCACCGTGACATCGGCTGCCGACCTGACGGAGTCGTCGGACTTCCGGCGCAACCTGCCGCGGTTCTCGCAGGAGGCACTCGAGACCAACCTGGCAGTCGTCGAGGTGATCAAGGCCGTCGCCGACGAGCGTGAGGCCACCGCTGCGCAGATCGCCCTGGCCTGGCTGCGCTACCGAGCCGACGAGTTCGGCGTGGCGGCCGCACCGATCCCCGGCACCCGTCGCGCCGCGCGCGTCGAGGAGAATCTCGGCTCACTCGACGTGGCGCTGAGCGACGATCAGCTGGCGCGGCTGGACGCGGCGGCGAACGCGGTGTCGGGCGACCGGTTCGCCGATCTCGCGTGGGTGTCGGCAGGGCGCGAATAGCACGCTAACGTTTGGCCCATGATCGAGGTCACCCTCCTTGGCACGGGCAGCCCCATGGTCGACCCGAATCGGGCAGGACCCTCGACGCTGCTCAGAGCGGGCCATCAGACATTTCTCGTCGACTGTGGACGGGGCGTCCTCATGCGCGCCGCGGCAGTCGGTGCCGGCGCGGCCGATGTCACCGCACTGCTTCTGACGCACCTGCACAGCGATCACATCACCGACCTGTCCGACGTCATCACGACCCGGTGGGTCACCACGTTCACCAGAACTCCCCTACCCGTCATCGGCCCGCCGGGAACGGCTGCCGTCGTCGAGGCGACGCTTGCCGCTCTGGCTCCCGACATCGGCTATCGCATCGCCCACCACGCCGACATCACCGAGCCACCCGTGGTCGAGGTCGAGGAGGTCACCGAAGGGGTGGTGTGGGCCCGTGACGGCGTGCAGATCACGGTGGCCCCGACCGACCATCGGCCCGTCGAGCCGACGATCGCCTTCCGGATCGGATTCGACGGCGCCTCGGTCGTCGTCGCGGGCGACTCGGTGCCCTGCGACGGTCTCGATGCCCTCGCAGTGAACGCGGATGCACTGGTCCACACGGTGATACGGAAAGACCAGGTGGAAAAGCTTCCCCCGCAACGGATCAGGGACATCCTCGACTATCACTCGTCAGTGGAGCAGGCAGCGGCAACGGCGGCGAGAGCCGGTGTCGGCACGCTGATTCTCACGCACTACGTGCCTGCGCTGGTACCCGGTCAAGAGGAGGACTGGCGCACGCTCGCCGCCTCGGCCTTCGCAGGTTCGATCGAGCTCGGCGACGACCTGCACCGCGTCGAGGTGGCGCCACGAAACGTGCACTGATCACCGGTATTACGGGGCAGGACGGGTCGTACCTGGCCGAGTTGCTGCTGGCCAAGGGCTACGAGGTGCACGGGCTGATGCGCCGCGCCTCGACGTTCAACACCTCCCGGATCGATCACCTCTACGCCGACCCTCATGACGCGGGCGCCCGGCTCTTCCTGCACCACGGCGATCTGGCCGACGGATCGCGCCTGGTGACGCTGCTCGCGTCGATCAACCCCGACGAGGTGTACAACCTCGCCGCACAGAGCCACGTCAGGATCAGCTTCGACGAGCCGGTGCACACCGGGGACATCACCGGTCTCGGCTCGATCCGACTGCTCGAAGCCGTTCGGCTCGCAGGCGTGGAATGCCGCTTCTACCAGGCGTCCTCGTCGGAGATGTTCGGCGCGTCACCGCCGCCCCAGCACGAGGGCACTCCGTTCCATCCGCGTTCGCCCTACGGCGCGGCGAAGGTGTACTCGTACTGGGCCACCAGGAACTACCGCGAGGCGTACGGCATGTTCGCGGTGAACGGCATCCTGTTCAACCACGAATCTCCGCGCCGTGGTGAAACTTTCGTCACCAGAAAGATCACCAGAGCGGTCGCGCGCATCGCGGTGGGCCGACAGTCCGAGCTGTATCTGGGCAACCTCGACGCCATCCGCGACTGGGGTTACGCGCCCGAGTACGTCGAGGGCATGTGGCGGATGCTGCAGGCGCCCGAACCCGCGGACTACGTGCTGGCGACGGGCCACGGGTCCACGGTGCGCGATCTGGTCGAAGCGGCCTTCGGCTACGCCGGACTCGACTGGCAGGCCCACGTCCGGCACGACGACCGCTACCTTCGGCCGTCCGAGGTCGTATCGCTCGTCGGCGACCCGGCGGCCGCTGCACGCGAGTTGGGTTGGACCGCTTCGGTTCACGCTCCCGAACTGGTGCGCATCATGGTCGACGCCGACGTCGCACTGCTGGCGAGCGACGGCTAGGCCAGCCGGGTGATCTCCACGACGACGTCGAGGTCGGTGGACCCCTCTCCGGAGTAGATGCCCTTGAGCGGTGTCACGTCGTGGTAGTCGCGGCCGACTCCCACGCTGATGTACTGCTCGTTGATCTCCTTGTCGTTGGTGGGGTCGTAGTTCCACCAACCTCCGGTCCAGGCCTGGATCCAGGCGTGACTCTGGCCGTCGATGGTGTCACCCACCTTGGCCTTGGCGTTCGGGTGCAGATAACCCGACACGTATCGTGCTGGAATTCCCATGCTGCGCAACAGGATCAACGTCAGGTGAGCGAAGTCCTGGCAGACGCCCTTGCCCTCACGCAGGGCGTCCAGGCCCGACGAGTGCACAACCGTGGTGCCCGGCACGTAGGCCAGTTCGGTGTGAACCCACTGGGCCGCCTCGATGACCGCCTCCTGAGGTTCGAAGTACTTCGCGATGCGCTGACCGACGCGTGTCATGCGCTTGCTCTCGGGGGTGTAGTCCGTCGCGACGAGGTACTCGTCGAACCGGTCGATGACCTCCGCGGAGTGCAGGTCGTCCCACGTGAGCTTCTCGTCGGGCACCTCGCCCTTGTCGGTCTCGACCACCGACGAGGCCGTCACCTCGAGCTCGACGTGGGGGGCGTGCAGGTCGAAAGCCGTTACGGCCGTTCCCCAGTAGTCGACGTAGCGGTAGGAGCGGGTGGCGGGCACCGTCTCGACGCGGTTGAGCACCACGTTCTGCCGGGAGTCAGACCTCGGCGTGAGCCGGGCCTCGTTGAAGGAGGCGGTGACCGGCGACCTGTACGCGTAGCCGGTGGCGTGGATTACCCTCATGCGCCACACGATCAGACCTCTCCCTCTTCGATCACGAGCGTATTGCGTCCGGCATCGGTCCAAGCGACCCACGGTGCGGAGTAGAAGTACTCCTGCGCCAACGCCTCTCCGACGTCGGCGCAGGTGTGCTGCAGCGAGCCGAGCCGTTCCTCGAGGGACTCGAGCAGCACGCCGGGCCGGAGGAACTCCAGCTCGCTGCGGGCGCGGCCAAGCAGTCGCTGGGCCTCCGCCGTCGCGCCAACGCGATTGAGTCTGCGGTGGTGCAGTTCGTCGAGGCTGTGCTCGGCCAGGCGCAGCGAGTGCATGATCGACCGCGGGAACAGCCGGTCCAGCATCATGAACTCGACGACCCGGCCTGCGTCCAGGACACCCCGGTAGGTGCGCAGATAGGTGTCGTGGGCGCCTGCCGAACGCAGCACCGTCACCCAGGCCGGCGACGAGGCACTGTCCCCGACGCGGGACAGCAGCAGCCGCACGATCATGTCGACGCGCTCGATGGCCCGCCCGAGGACCATGAAGCGATAGCCGTCGTCGCGGGACAGCGTCGAGTCGGCGAGGCCGGCGAACTGCGCGGCGCGGCCCTCGATGTAGGACAGGAACTCGTGCGGCCCCAGCCGCTTGGCGGCCCGCTCGCGTTCCGGCAGCGCGTTGTAGGTGGTGTTGAGGCACTCCCAGATCTCGGTCGACGTGACTTCGCGTGCGCCGCGGGCGTTTTCGCGGGCCGCAGAGATCGACTCGACGATCGAGCAGCCGCCCTGGCTGTCCCGGCTGAATGCCACCAGGTCGGTCAGCGACCAGAGGTCCAACTCCGTCTTCGGCGGTTCGATGCCGAGCACCTTGAGCAGGGTCCTGGACGCCTGATCGGGGTCGACGCTCGAATCCTCGAGCAGTTGGTGCACCGTGACGTCGAGAATGCGGGCCGTGTCGTCGGCGCGCTCGACGTAACGACCGATCCAGTACAGCGATTCCGCGTTGCGGGCCAGCATCAGTCCACCGCCTGCCGTTGCTGCTGCTGTTGCTGCCGTTGACCCGTCATCGTGCCGGGCAGACCCTGCTGCTGTTGCTGCTGGCTCTCCTGGGGGCCCATCGCCTGGGACTGTTTCTGCTGCTGCGAGCCGTCGCCGTTCTTCTCCGACTTGCCGTTCTTGCCGTTCGTCGGAAGTGCGCGAACGACTTCGGCGGCCGCGAGTTCGCGATCGGCGACCGACGCGCGGGAGGCCAGCACCCAGGTGTCCTTCGAGCCGCCACCCTGGCTGGAGTTCACGACCAGCGAGCCCTCGGGCAGCGCGACGCGGGTCAGACCGCCGGGCAGCACCCACACCTCGTCACCGTCGTTGACGCAGAACGGCCGGAGGTCGACGTGGCGCGGGGCCAAATTGTCGTCGATCTGCGTTGGCACGGTGGACAACTGGACGACGGGCTGAGCGATCCAGCCGCGCGGGTCGCTGCGGACCTTCCTGGTGATGGCGGCGAGTTCCTTCTCGGAGGCGTCGGGGCCGAACACGATGCCGTAGCCGCCGGAGCCCTCGACGGGCTTGATGACGAGTTCGTCGATGCGGTCGAGCACCTCCTCGCGCTCGTCGTCGAGCCAGCACCGGAACGTGTCGACGTTGAGCAGCGACGGCTTCTCGCCGAGGTAGTACTCGATGATCGTCGGCACGTAGGTGTAGACGAGCTTGTCGTCACCCACCCCGTTGCCGACGGCACTGGAGATGACGACGTTGCCCGCGCGGGCGGCGTTGAGGATCCCCGCCACGCCGAGCACCGAGTCGGGCTTGAAGTGCATGGGGTCGAGGAACTCGTCGTCGATGCGGCGGTAGATGACGTCGACCTGGCGCTCGCCCTCGGTGGTCCGCATGTAGACGGTGTTGTCCCGGCAGAACAGGTCGCGGCCCTCGACGAGCTCGACGCCCATCTGACGCGCGAGCAGAGAGTGCTCGAAGTACGCCGAGTTGTAGACGCCGGGGGTGAGGACGACGACCGTCGGGTCCGCCTCGTTGGACGCTGCCGCGTTGCGCAGGGCGCGCAGCAGGTGCGAGGAGTAGTCGCCGACCGACCGCACGCGATGGGTGGCGAACAGGTTCGGGAACACCCGCGCCATCGTGCGGCGGTTCTCCATCACGTAGGACACGCCCGACGGCGAACGCAGGTTGTCCTCGAGGACGCGGAAGGTGCCCTGCCCGTCGCGCACCAGGTCGATGCCCGCGACGTGGATCCGCACCCCGTTGGGCGGGACGATGCCCGCCGCCTCGCGGTGGAAGTGCTCGCAGGAGGTGATCAGACGCCGTGGGATGACGCCGTCGCGCAGGATCTCCTGCTCGCCATAGATGTCGTCGAGGTACATCTCGAGCGCCTTGACGCGCTGCTTGATGCCGCGCTCGAGTCGGGCCCACTCCGCCGCCGAGATGACCCGCGGCACCAGGTCCAGCGGGAACGGGCGCTCCTGGCCCGACAGCGAGAACGTGATGCCCTGGTCGATGAAGGCCCTGCCGAGAGCCTCCGACCTGGCCGCCAGCTCCCCTGCGTCGGATGGAGCCAACTCGGCGAAGATGCCCTTGTAGGGACCCCGCACGTTGCCCTGGGCGTCGAACATCTCGTCGAACGCCTTCGAATAGTCCCCGACGCTGTTGTAGCCGCCGAAGATGCCGTCGTGTCGTTTGGACGAGGAAGCGGACTTGCGCGCCGACCGGGCACCATCCGCTGGCAGGGTTCGAAGGCTCACACGTGACATGCTGCCCCAACTGTTTCGTTTCGGCAGGCCAGTCCACGCCGCTTTGGGGAATTACCTGCCGCGCTGGTAACCTGAAACCTCGCTGCCCGCCACCGGGCGCCCCAGGAACACTTCAGTACTCCCAAGCTGACATCTAGAAGGAACTAACGCGTGGCCAACATCAAGTCGCAGCAGAAGCGAATCCTCACCAACGAGCGCGCCCGTCTGCGCAACCAGTCGGTGAAGTCCGCTCTGCGCACGGCCGTCCGCGGGTTCCGCGAGGCGATCGACGCTGGTGAGAAGGACAAGGCCGCCGAGTTGCTGGTCTCGACCAGCCGCAAGCTGGACAAGGCCGCGAGCAAGGGCGTCATCCACAAGAACCAGGCCGCCAACAAGAAGTCGGCGCTGGCCACCGCACTGAACAAGCTCTGACCAACTAGCCCCCGGCCAGTTCGGCCACCTTCCGCACCACAGATTCGAGCGCGTAGTCGGCGTCGGCCGCGGCTCCCTTGACGTCGGCGTTCAACGCTGCCACCAGGCGCATCGCCTCGGCCACCGAGTCGCGCGACCAGCGCCTCGCCTGCTTCTGCGCCTTCTGCACGCGCCACGGCGGCATGCCCAATTCGCCTGCCAACCGGTACGGGTCTCCGGAGAGCGGCCCGACTCGCGCGATCGCGTGCACCGCCTCCGCCAGCGCATCGGCCAGCACGACGTGAGGCTCGCCGCCGATCATCGCCCAGCGCAGCGCCTCTGCCGCCCCCGACACGTCCCCCGTCACCGCCTTGTCGGCGATGTCGAACCCCTTCACCTCGGCCTTGCCGCTGTGGTAGCGGCGGACTGCGGCCGCATCGACGTGCCCACCGGTGTCGGCGACGAGTTGTGAGCAGGCCGCCGCGAGTTCGCGGATGTCGGAGCCCACCGCGTCGAGCACCGCAGTCACCACGTCGTCGTCGACCTTGACCTTCAGCGAGCGGAATTCGCGCCGCACGAAGTCGGCCCGCTCCCCTGCCTTGGTGATCTTGGCGCACGGGTGTACCTCGGCGCCGAAACCCTTGAGCTGGTCGGCCAATGCCTTGGCGCGGCCCGCGCCAGAGTGCACGACGACGAGCACGGTGCCCGACTGCAGGTCCGACGCGGCCCCGGCGATCAGCGACACGGTCTCCTTGCCCGCCTCGGCGGCCGACTCCAGCACCACCACGCGCTCGTCGGCGAACAGTGACGGGCTCAGCAGTTCGGCGAGCTCGTTGGGGCTGACCTCGCCTGCCCGCATGCGGTCGACCGGCACGTCGTGCGTGCCCGCCTGCTTGCGCGCCGCACGCAGCACGTCGGCGATGGCCCGCTCGACGAGCAGTTCTTCATCGCCGAGAACGAGGTGCAGTTGATTCACGCACCGATGGTGTCACGCCCCACCGACTGGTTCGCACCATGCCCCGACAGCGCCCACGCCACCAGGCACACCGCTGCGGCAGCGACCACCATCCGGCCCCAGCGGAGGCGCCAGAGCACCACCGCGGTGATGCTCGCGGCCGCGACGAGCACCGCACCCGGCCACCCCGGTGGCACGGTCACGACCGCCCCCGGCACCGCCGCCGCCCACTGCGCGACGTGCGTCAGCCACCAGAGCTCGGGTCCGGTGAACCGGATCATCAACCGCGCGGCCGCCGGCCACACCGTGGTCACCGCCGCGGCCGCGGTGCCGATCACCGTGATCGGCGGAATGACCACGGCCACCGCAAGATTCGCCAACACGGCCACCATGCTCACCGTGCCGGACATCCCGGCCACCAACGGCGCCGTGACGAGATGCGCGGCCGCAGCGACGCTCACCGCCGCGGCGACGGGCTCCGGCCAGCCACGGTCGACGAGGCGTCGCGACCAGCCGGGCGCGATCACCACCAGCGCCGCCGTCGCCGACACGGACAGCGCGAACCCGAGGTCGACCGCGAGTTCCGGGGCGACCACCAGCAGCACCAGGACGCAGGCCGACAGCGCCGGAATCGCCTGCCGCCGTCGCCGCGAAAGGACCGCGAACAGCGCGATGGCCCCCATCACCGCGGCGCGCAACACGCTGGCCGACGGCTGCACCACGATCACGAAGCCGACCAGCGCCAGCGCGGCCAGTGCGACCGCCACCCGCGGGCCAGCCAATCCGGCCACCAGCAACACCGCGCCGCAGACGATCGTGACGTTGGCCCCCGAGACTGCGGTCAGATGCGTCAGGCCCGACGCCCGAAACTCGCGCACGGTGTCCGCGTCCACCGCGGCGGTGTCACCGAGCACCAACGCGGGCAGCATCGCGGCCTGATCGGCGGGAAGTGCCCGCCGCGCCGCGTCGGCGAATTCACTCCGAACCCGTTGCGCGGCGCGCTGAATCGCACTCGCCGTCCCCAGCTCGGGTCGTCCCGTCGCGGCCAGCACCGCGACGGACAGATCCCGTCTGGTGGGCCGGGAGATCCTCGCCAGGAATGCGGCCGGGCGGCCCGCGGTCAGGTCGCCGTAGTCGATGGCCGACGCGAACACGACGACCCGACCGTCGGCCGGCCGGCCGTCGAGCGACCTCAGGTTGCCGCGGAACGACATTCGCGTGGCGCCGAGGAAGCGCGGGGACTCGGTCGGCGTCACCTCCACGCGCGACGTGGCGCCGTAGTGCGACACCACCGGATGATGCCGGACGTCGTGCACCCGCAGCGTCACGGCGGCGGCGAAGGCGCCACCGACGACCGCAACGGCCAGCACCGCGGGCCAGACGGCGGGCGCGTCGGACCGAATCCCTCGCAGCCGCCGCGCGGTCCACGCCATCGCCAGCGTCGCGGCCAGCATCGTCGACGCCGCGCTCAGCGGGCCCCACAGGATGCCCGACGCGGTGACCGCCCAGCTGGTCAGAGCCGCGGGCACCAGCCGGACGTCGGGCGCGGCCGCGGGACCGTCGGTGGTCACACCCGAACCAGGGCACGGAGCTTCTCCAATCGCGCAGGACCGATGCCGTCGACCTCGCCGAGCTGGTCCACCCCCGAGAACGAGCCGTTGGCCTCGCGCCACGCGATGATCGCGGCCGCGGTGACGGGCCCCACCCCCGGCAGCGCGTCGAGTTGCTCGAGCGTCGCCGTGTTCAGGTCGACCGCACCGCCGGGCCCCGATGCCTTCTCCCCCGGCGCCGCCGCGGGGTCCGACGCGCCGGGGGGCGACGTGATCGAGCTGCCCATCGCGGGTGGCGCCCCAGGTGGAGAGGAGATCCCGACGACGATCTGCTCACCGTCGGCGACCCGCCGGGCCATGTTGAGCCCGACCAGATCGGCGCCGTCGAGCGGACCGCCCGCCCCGGCGATCGCATCCGCGATGCGGGCGCCGGCGCCGAGTGTGACCAGCCCTGGTTGATGGACGAGTCCCACCACGCTGACGACCACCTTGCCGTCCGGCGCGGGGGCATCCGCCCCCACCGGCGGCAGGCTCGACGAAACCATTTGCACCGGAGGAAGTTTCGCCGAGGTCACCGGTGGAACGTCGTCACGCATCAGCGTGAACACCGTCACCAGGACCGCGACGGCTCCGACGATCCCGAGCCCGACGACACCTGCCCGCCCGGGGTCGGCGCGGACGGTCGCCAACCATCCGGACTGACCGCCTGCCGTGGTCTCGGGCAGCCAGCGCGACAGCGACGTGTCGGACTCCTCGCCCTCGGTGCTCTCCCCGTCGGGACGTCGCGGCTCGGCCAGACGGCGCTCCACCCTGTCGGCCGGTCGTTCGGTGCGCATGCCGCGACGGTAGGCGCGCTCCTTGACGGCACCGGGGTCCGTGGCGGCTCAAGAGCGACGGCTGTGGATGAATCGCGCTCTGTGGATGAACGTCTAGCCCCAACCCTCCTCGCGCCAGCAGACCCAGTCGATCTCGACCAGCGCACCGACCGCCAATCCGGTGACTCCCACGCAGGTGCGTGACGGCAGTCGGTCGGGGAACCACCTGGCGTACGCGGCATTGAACGCGCCGTAGTCGTCCCAGTCGATCAGGTAGGCCCGCACCGACACCACGTCGGCGAGACCGCCCCCGCACAACTCGGTGACGCGCAGCAGGTTCCGCAGCACCTGATCGGTTTGTGCGGCCACCTCGGCGCCTACGACGACACCGTCGACGCCGGTCGGCATCTGACCGGTGACGTGGAGCGTCGGCCCCGCCGCGGTGGCGTGGGCGAACGGCGCCACGGCGGGAGGCACCCCGTCGGACGGCGTGAAGGTGAACGCGCGAATGCCGGTCACGCCGACCGCCGCCAACCCGGAAAGCATCGTTTGTCGATGCGACCGTGCACGCCCTGACGCTGGTCGACCACCTGGGTCACGGTGAAGTCGACGGCAACCGACATGAACGAGTACGCGTCCCTTCTGGACAGGCCGAAACTGCACACCAGGACGTCGAGCGTACGCAGCGCCGCGGCCTTCATCGCTGCGTCCAGCGTGTCGCCGAACCCGTGCACCAGCAACTCGGTCGACGTCTCCAGTACCGGGACGGTGAACGGCAGGTCGCGGCGAATGGTCAAGCGCAGCAGTCCGTTCAGCGATGATTCGAGGGCGGTGCCACTGATCTCCCCATCGCCCTGGGAGACGTGCGGGTCGCCCACCGACAGCAGGGCGCCAGGCACCTGAACCGGGTAGTACATCCGCCCACCCGCTCCAATGCGCCAGTTGTCGACGTTGCCACCGTGGTCACCGGGCGGCACCGAGGACACTCGCTCCGGCGCGGCGGGTGCCACGCCCATCGTGCCGAAGTGCGGGCGCAGCGGAACGGTCACACCGGGCAGTGCCGCTTCGCGGGCCTCGAGGTCGGGGGCGACGACCGTGCCCGGCTGGTCCGCCAGCGGGGTCGCGGTCCAGTCGTAGCCGAACAGCGCCCGGCCGAGTTGCGCCTCGACGTCGAACTCGTAGATCGTCACCCGTTCTCCGGGCAGTTCGGCGAACAGGTGTCCCCAGTGCGCGGCGAGATTGGATCCGTAGGGCAGCCGCGGGACGGCCTCGAGGATGTCGACCTGGAGCACGTCGCCGGGCTGGGCGCCGTCGACGGCGATCGGCCCGGTCAGCAGATGCGGCCCCGGCCCGCGATCGGTCACCTGATCGAACACGGCGGTGACGCCTGCGTCCATCAGCAGGTCGGGGGCGTCGCCCGCATGGTGGGTGAGGGTCTCGATCTGGACGAGATCGCCCGAGGCGACCGTGATCACGGGCGACAACCGCGGGTCGAAGTACCCCCAGTGCACCGTCGCCGGTGTGGCGGGCAGGAAGTGCTGCATTCGGCGATCATGCCAAGATGTGCGGCCCGTCGCCGACCGTGCACGACGTCGTCGATGAACGCCGACGTCCTCGACGAGATGCTGCACGGTCGACGAATCTGCCTGCCAGTGCACAGGGGACGAATAGTGTCTACCCATGACCTCGCCACGCACCGACCGGCCGCTCCGGGTGATCCAGTGGACCACCGGCAACATCGGCAAGCGCTCGCTACACGCCATCATCGGACGCTCCGACATGGAGTTGGTCGGGGTCTATGCCCACGGCGCCGACAAGGTCGGGGTGGACGCCGCCGAGCTCGCGGGGTGGGACCAACCGACCGGTGTCACGGCGACCAACGACGTCGACGCGCTCATCGCACTCGCGCCCGACGCCTGCTGCTACAACCCGCTGTGGCCAGACGTGGACGAGCTCACCAGGTTGCTCGAGGCCGGGATAAACGTCTGCTCCAGCGCGGCGTGGATCACCGGCGGCAAGCAGAGCCCGGAGGATCTCGACCGCATTCGGAAGGCTTGCGCGGCAGGCAATTCCACGATCTTCGGGAGCGGCGCGCATCCTGGTATGACGAACATGGTCGGGATGGTGCTGTCGGGCGCCTGCGAGGACGTCACCGAGATCCGGATCACCGAGTCGGTGGATTGCTCGACCTACGAGTCGGCAGGCACGCAGGCCGCGATGGGCTTCGGCCAGGACCCGAACACCCCGGACCTCGCCGAGAGCGTGCGACGGGAGAGCGAGGTGTTCGCCGAGTCGGCGGCGATGATGGCCGACGCGATCGGCGCCACCCTCGACCGCCTCACGTTCGACGTCGAGTTCACCACCGCCACCGGCGACAGCGACCTCGGCTTCATGCAGATCCCGGCAGGCACCGTCGGCGGCGTCTACGGCTACCACCGCGGCTGGGTCGGTGAGCGCAACGTCGTCAGCGTGGGGTTCAACTGGACGATGGGCAGTCACGTCACCCCGCCCAAGCCGCTTGAGCACGGCCACGTCATCCAGGTCTTCGGCACGCCCAACATGCGCACCGTGCTGCACTGCCTGCCTCCGAAGAACTGGACCGAACCGGGCTTCATGGGACTCGGCATGATCTATACGGCGATGCCCGTCACCAATGCGGTGCCCGCCGTCGTGGCCGCCCCGCCCGGCATCGTCACGCTCAAGGACCTGCCGCCGGTGACGGGCCGCTTCGTCGGTTAGAGGCGCGCGGCCAGCGTCGCCGTGCCGGGGCCCTCGAGATCGCCGAGTCCGTCCCGTCGGCCCGCCATCACCATGAGCAGCGCCTCGCCGGGGCCGCGCACCTCGGGGCCCCTGCCGAACGACCAGTCGACGTCGGTGGCGACGAGGCGGACGCCGCGCGCCCGCCAGGCACCGCGGATCGTCGGCGCGAAGCGCACGAAGTCCAGCGCCGTGCGCAGGCGCTCCGGTGGGATCGTCCTCGGCAGGCCCAGCGGGCGCCGGATGTCCTGATGGTGGATCATGTTGTCGGTCAGTGCAATTCGACCACCGAACCCAGCGGTGAGACCATGCGGTTCGGTGTTGGCGCGGAAGATGCCCACGATCTGATCGTTCGAGCGCTCAGCCAGGGCCTCGACGGCAAGCGCGTTGATCCGGTCGGTCTGCAGGCGTCCCCTCAGGAACCGTGCGACCAGGGCAGCGGGCGGCACGCCCTCGAAGCTGATGCAGTGCGCGGCGACGTCGCGGACGGACCATCCCGCGCACAACGACGGCGCGGCCCACTGTTGCGGCGTCAATCCGTCCAGGAGGTCGGCGAAGTCCTCGCGCTCCGCCCGCGTCAGGTCGAGAAATGCCACCACGCCTCCTCAGTCGTCCACCGACACGCAGACCCCGACCGCGCCTCCGCCGACGTGGATCGACAGCACCGGCCCCATGTCGGTGATCGACAGCGAGTCCACCTGCGGCAGCCGGGCAGTCAGTGCCGCACCGATCTCGGCCGCACCGTCGTGGTTGTCGACGTGGTGCACGGCAAGGGTTGCGGGATGGTCACCGACCACCTCGGCCACCGCGTCGACGAGCGCCGCGTGCGCCTTGGACGCCGTGCGGATGCGCTGCGACAGCACCAGCCGCCCGTCGACGTCGAGGCACAGCAGCGGCTTGAGCGACAGCGCAGTGCCCAACCACGAAGCGGCAGTGCCGATCCGGCCGCTGCGCCTCAGGTTGTCGAGGCGGTGCACCACGATGAAGGCGTGGCCGCGTGGCACGGCGGCCCGCGCTGCCGCCTCGACGGCATTCAGATCGTCTCCCGCCGCGGCCGCCCGCGCCGCCGCCAGTGCGACGAAGCCGACGCCTGCCGCCGCCGACCGCGAGTTCACCACGCGCACCTCGGCACCGAACTCGCGGGCGGCGCTCACCGCGGAGCTGAACGTGCTCGACAGGGGTGCCGACAGGTGCACGGCGACGACGCCGTCGCCGCCGCTGTCGTCGAGAGCCAGGCGGTACACGTCGGCGAGATCGGCCGGGGTGGCACCCGCGGTCGTGACGTGCGCCAGGTCGTGCACGTCGTACGGAACCTGGTCGACACCGTCGAGCAGGTCGACGCCGTCGACGAGAACGTGCAGCGGTACCTGCCGAATCCCCCACCGCTGCAGCTCATCCGGGGACAGCCGGGCCGACGAGTCGGTGACCACGGTGACGGCCATCCTCAGCCGCCGGAGCCCACGCTGGTCACCCCGGCCTCGGCGAGCCCCTTCACCATCAGATCGGCCACCGCGCGGTGCGCCTCGAAGTTCCAGTGGATTCCGTCCGGGTTGCCCCGTCCGCTGCGCACCTCGTCGCCGACGGCGGCCTTCAGGTCCACGATCGGCACGTCGTGCTCCGCCCCCCACGCGGTGATCGCGGCGACCGTCGCGTCCCGCCACCGGTGCGAGTGTCCATACGTTTCGGCGATGTGCACCGACGGGATCGACGCCACGAACGGAATGCCGGGACGGTTGAAGTCGATTGCGGCACGGGTCTGTTCGAGATACTCGACGCTCAGGTGTGGCGGCAGCGCCGGCCGCGCGATCGGCGACAGCCGCGGTTGTAGCCAGCCGTAGCCGTCCCGTGCCCAGCGGCGCAAGAACGGGGGCCGCACGTAGCGGATGAGCTCGCGGACCGCCGTCGGCAGCGGCGACGGCAACGAGTCCATGCCGCAGGTCGCGAAGATCACCGCACCCGCCCTGGGAAGCGCGGCCCAGGCCCGCGGGTCGCCAATGGCCGCCCACCAGACGTCGCGGCAGGTCCATCCGATGCGGCCGATCAACTCGAGATCCCAGTCCAGTTGGGAGGCAACGATGTTGGGCCAGATCCTCGGATCGTCGGAGGGCAGGCCTCCGGTGGGGCCGTAGTAGGACAGCGAGTCGCAGAAGACCAGGAGCGTGCGACGCGGTTCGCTAGAGGACATCGTTGGCGACCTGGGCCGAGGCGTTCCACACGTCGAGACGCCACCGGACGTCCTGCGGCGCGGCGTCGTCGGCGGAGTGCCCGGACAGCTGCACCCAGCTCGCGTTCCCCATGCCCCCGAGCACGGGCCAATTGTCCACGGGCAGAGCCAGCAGCGCCGCCGTCAGCGCGGCGATCAGTCCTCCGTGGGCGACCAGCACGACGGGTCGGTCCGCGTCACCTGCCTCGTCGGAACCCCACTCCTGCAGCCGCGCGACCAACTCGGTCACCACCGGCACGCTGCGCTCGGCGACGTCGACGCGGCTCTCGCCGCCGTGCGGCGCCCATCTGGCGTCGTCGCGCCACGCGAGCCGGGCGCCGGGCGCCGTGCCGTCCACCTCGAGGTGCGTCAGGCCCTGCCAGTCCCCGAGGTGGGTCTCCCGCAGTCTGGTGTCGATCGCCACCGGGACGCCCGCTCGTTCGGCGAGCGCCGTGGCGGTGTCGAGGGCGCGGCGCAGATCCGAGGACACGATGACCAGCGGCTGACGCTTGGCCAGCACCTCGGCGGCGGCGGCGGCCTGCTCGCGACCGAGGTCGCTGAGGTCGGTGTCGAGTTGACCCTGCATGCGGTTGCCCGCGTTGTACTCCGTCTGCCCGTGCCGGAGCAGAACCAGGCGCCGAACCCTCACTCGGCACCGCCGGCGTCCAGGTCGACGGGGACGATCGGGCAGTCCCGCCACAGCCGGTCCAGCGCGTAGAAGTTGCGCTCGTCCTGGTGCTGGATGTGGGCGACGATGTCGACGTAGTCGAGCAGCACCCAGCGGCCCTCCCTGGTGCCCTCGCGCCGGGCGGGCTTGTACCCCGCCAGCCGCATCTTCTCCTCGACCTCGTCGACGATCGCGTTGACCTGGCGGTCGTTGGACGCCGATGCGATGACGAAGCAGTCGGTGATGACGAGCTGACCGGAGACGTCGATGACGACGACGTCGTCGGCGAGCTTGTCCGACGCCGCCCTGGCGGCGATCGTCGCCATCTGGATGGCCTCTGCTGTCGCGCTCACTGGCTGCGGTCCCCTGTCGCGAGAATGGAGGCGGGATACAACCCGCGCTTGGTCACGTACTGCACGACGCCGTCGGGCACCAGGTACCAGATGGGCCTGCCCAGCTCGGCCCGCCTGCGGCAGTCGCTCGACGAGATCGCCAGCGCGGGCACCTCGACGAGTTTCAGCGCGTCGGCGGGCAATTCCTTCATCGCGGCCTCGATGTGTTCGCCGTCGAGTTCGTACCCGGGGCGGCTGACGCCGACGAACCGCGCCATCGAGAAGAGGTCCTCCCAGTTCTGCCACGACAGGATCGACCCGAGTGCGTCAGCGCCGGTGATGAAGTAGAGGTCGGCGTCGGGGTTGAGCGCGCCGAGGTCGCGCAGGGTGTCCTTGGTGTAGGTGGGACCGCCGCGGTCGATGTCGACGCGGCTGACCGAGAAGCGGGGGTTGGCCGCGGTCGCGATCACGGTCATCAGATACCGGTCCTCGGCGGCCGTGACGGCGCGGTCCCGCTTCTGCCACGGCTGACCGGTCGGCACGAACACGACCTCGTCGAGGTCGAACAGGTCGGCGACCTCACTGGCCGCGACCAGGTGGCCGTGGTGGATGGGATCGAAGGTGCCGCCCATCACCCCAAGCCGTCGTCGAGTCACGAATAGGCAGCTTAGACGGGTAGCAGTTGATCGATCACCGCGGCGAGCTGCTTGGCCGACCGGCACTCGTGCATGGGGATGACGTCTTCGTACCGCGGCACGGCCGAGTCCCCGCTGCCCCACAGGTGCTTGGGCTCGGGGTTCAGCCAGTGGGCGTGTCGGCTGGCCGTCACCATGTGGGTGAGCAGGTCGACCTCGGGATTGCGGTAGTTGTTGCGTCCGTCGCCGAGGACCAGCAGCGAGCTGCGCGGTGACAACACGCTGGGGTACTTCTCCAGGAACGACACGAACGCGTGCCCGTAGTCGGAGTGCCCGTCGCGGGTGTAGACCCCGGCCTCGCGGGTGATGCGCTGCACGGCGACCGCCAGATCGGAGTCGGGGCCGAACATCTCGGTGACCTCGTCGGTGGTGTCGATGAACGCGAAGACCCGCACGCGTGAGAACTGTTGGCGCAGGGCGTGCACCAGCAGCAGCGTGAAGTGGCTGAACCCGGCGACCGACCCGGACACGTCGCACAGCACGACCAGCTCGGGCCGGGCGGGGTGCGGCTTCTTGAGCACGACGTCGATGGGCACGCCGCCGGTGGACATCGACTTGCGCAGCGTCTTGCGCAGGTCGATCTCGCCGGCCCGCGACCGCCTGCGCCTGGCGGCAAGGCGTGAGGCCAGCGTGCGGGCCAGCGGCGCGACGACGCGGCGCATGTTGCGCAGCTGTTCGCCGGAGGCGCGCAGGAACTCGACGTTCTCGGCCAACTGCGGGATGCCGTACATCTGGACGTGGTCGCGGCCGAGCTGTTCGGCGGTGCGGCGCTTGGTCTCGGCCTCGACCATCTGGCGCAGCTGCGCGACGCGCCGGGCGGCGATCGCCTTGGCGATCTGCTCCTGGGTCGGCGTGGGCTCCTCGCCGTAGGGCGCCAGGAGGCCGGCCAGGAGCCTGCCCTCCAGCTCGTCGAGAGCCATCGCCTTGAGCGCCTGATAGGACGAGTACGACGGGCCGCGGCTGGAGTTGTACCGGCCGAACGCCTCGACGATCTGGGCGATCATCGCGGCCAGCCGGTCGTCGAGGTTGGCCAGGTCCTCGTTGCCCGCCAGCATCTCGACCAGCGCCGCCCGCAGACCCTCGACGTCCTGGCTCGGCAGCGCGTCGGGATCGCCGTCTGCAGCGGTGTCGTCGTCGGACACCACGGTGCGGGCGCCGAGCGCGGCGGGGAACCACAGGTCGAACATCGCGTCGTACGTGTCGCGGTGATCGGCTCGGCGAAGCACCGCGCAGGCCAGTCCCTCGCGCAGCACCTCGCGGTCGCCGAGCCCGACGACCGTCATGACCCGGCCCGCGTCGACCGTCTCCGACGGCCCGACCGCGATGCCCACTCCGCGCAGCGCCTCGACGAACTCCACGAGGTGTCCTGGGATCCCGTGGGGCGCAAGGGGTTGCGGCGGGCGCGTGCGACGAACGGCCATCAGTTGAGCCTCAGCTCCCCGCTGGCCTTCACCTGGTCGGACTGGTGCTTGAGCACGACGCCGAGGGTGGCGGCGATCAGCTCGTCGTCGATGGTGTCCATGCCGAGCGCCAGCACGGTGCGGCCCCAGTCGATGGTCTCGGCCACCGACGGCACCTTCTTGAGCTGCATCCCGCGTAGCACCCCCACGATGCGGACCAGTTCCTCGGCGAGCTTCACGGGCAGTTCGGGTACGCGCGACAGCAGGATGCGGCGCTCGAGGTCGGGGTCGGGGAAGTCGATGTGCAGGAACAGGCACCGGCGCTTGAGCGCCTCGGACAGTTCACGGGTGGCATTGGAGGTCAGCAGCACGAAGGGGGTCCGGCTCGCGGTGATGGTGCCGAGTTCCGGCACGGTCACGGCAAAGTCGGAGAGCACCTCGAGCAGCAGACCCTCGATCTCGATGTCGGCCTTGTCGGTCTCGTCGATCAGCAGCACCGTCGGGTCGGTGCGACGGATCGCCGTCAGCAGCGGCCGCTGCAGCAGGAACTCCTCGCTGAAGACGTCCATCTTGGTCTGGTCCCAATCACCCTGACCGCCTTGACTACCCGTCTGGATGCGCAGGATCTGCTTGGCGTGGTTCCACTCGTACAGCGCGCGGGCCTCGTCGACTCCCTCGTAGCACTGCAGCCGGACCAGACCCGAGCCCGTGCACTGCGCCACCGCTCTTGCCAGTTCGGTCTTGCCGACGCCCGCGGGTCCCTCGACCAGCAGCGGTTTGCCGAGCCGGTCGGCGAGGAAGACCGCGGTGGCCGTGGCGGTATCGGGTAGATACCCGGTCTCGGCGAGCCGCTTCGCGACATCGTCGATGTCGGTGAACAGCGGGGCAGGGCGGGCGGGGACGCTCAAGGGCAAGCTCCAATTCTCTTCGCGCAGGCGCTCATCGGGGTCGTATTCAGAGTGGACGAGTGTGGCCGTCTCCCCACACGATCCACTTCGTCGAGGTCAGTTCCGGCAGCCCCATCGGTCCGCGGGCGTGCAGCTTCTGCGTGGAGATGCCGATCTCGGCACCGAATCCGAACTGCTCACCGTCGGTGAACGCGGTCGACGCGTTCACCATCACGGCCGCCGCATCGACGCGTTCGGTGAAGCGTTGCGCCGCCGACAGATTCGCGGTGACGATGGCTTCGGTGTGACCGGTGCCGTACTCGTTGACATGAGCAATGGCGCCGTCGACGCCGTCGACGACCGCCACCGCGATGTCCATCGAGAGAAACTCGGCGCGCAGTTCCTCCTCGCTGGGATCGAGGTGGACGGTGACGCCGGCATCGGCCAGCGCGTTCACCAACCTGGGCAGCGCGGTGTCGGCGACGGCGGCGTCGACCAGCAATGTCTCGGCCGCATTGCACACGCTGGTGCGACGGGTCTTGGCGTTCAACAGGATTCGCTCGGCCATGTCGAGATCGGCCGCCTCGTGCACGAACACGTGGCAGTTGCCGACACCGGTCTCGATGGTGGGCACGGTGGCATCCCGGACGACCGCGTCGATCAATCCCGCGCCCCCACGCGGGATGACGACGTCGACGAGCCCGCGGGCCTGGATCAGGTGGGTGACGCTGGCGCGGTCCGCGCTGGGCAGCAGCTGCACGGCGTCCTCGGGAAGGCCCTCGCCGAGAAGCGCGGCACGCAACGCGGCGACCAGTGCCTCGTTGGACCGCACCGCCGACGAACTGCCACGCAGCAGTGCCGCGTTCCCCGACTTCAGCGTCAACCCGAATGCGTCGACCGTGACGTTGGGCCTGCCCTCGTAGACCATGCCGACGACGCCGAGGGGGACGCGCTGCTGGCGGACCTGCAGGCCGTTGGGCAGGGTGCTGCCGCGCAGTACCTCGCCGACGGGGTCGGGCAACCCGGCAACCTGCCGCAGACCCGCGGCGATGCCGTCGATGCGCTGAGGGTTGAGCGCCAGCCGGTCCAGCATGGCCTCCGGCGTGCCCGCGGCCCTGGCGGCGTCGAGGTCGGCGACGTTGGCGGCCAGCACCTCATTCACGTCGGCGAGCACGGCGTCCGCGGCGGCGTGCAGTGCCCGATTCTTGGTCTCGGTGTTCAGGGTGGCGAGCACGCGGGCCGCGACGCGCGCCCGCCGGGCGGCGTCGTGGACCTGCTCGCGCAGATCAATCGATGGAGGAGCCTCAACGCTCATTTCGCCAGCTTATCGAGCTAACCCGCGCTTGGCCCCGTTGGGGTTACGGTAGCGGCGTGGCGAGGGTGTGCGTGGTGGGCAGTGTGAACCTCGATCAATCGTTCGCGGTGCGGGCGCTGCCGCAGCCCGGCCAGACCGTTCTCGCCTCGGCGCTGTCCGCGTCCCCCGGCGGCAAGGGCGGCAATCAGGCCGTCGCCGCGGCCCGCGCGGGCGCCTCGGTTCAACTCGTCGCCGCGCTCGGCGACGACTCCGCGGCGGTACGGCTTCGGGCCCACCTGAGCGCCAACGACGTCGGCCTCGACGGCATCGTGACCGTGCCTGGCCCCAGCGGCACGGCGGCGATCGTGGTGGACGCCGACGCGGAGAACACCATCGTGGTGGCACCGGGCGCCAACGCCCACCTGTCGATGGCGTCCGCGCTGGAGAGGACGACGGTCGCCGCCGCCGACGTGGTCCTGCTGCAGTTGGAGATTCCTCTCGACACCGTGCTGGCGGCTGCCAGGGTGGGCCGCGAGGCGAACGCCGTCGTCATCCTCAATGCGTCACCGACGGGCGCCGATCCGTCGCAACTGGCCGCCATCGCCGAGGTGGTCGACGTCGTGGTCGTCAACGAGGTCGAGGCCGGCGAATGGCGTTGGCCGGTGGACCATCTCGTCGTCACCCGCGGTGCGGCCGGAGCACGCTACCGTGGCGTCGACAGCGCCTTCGACACGCCCGCTCCGCCCGTCGAACCCGTCGACACGACAGGCGCAGGCGACGTCTTCGCCGGAGTCCTTGCCGCCGAATGGCATTCCGGCCCGGACGTCGCGCTGGGACGTGCGTGCGTGGCGGGGGCGCTGGCGACTCTGACGCCGGGTGCAGGCGACTGCGCGCCGTACCGCGAAGCCGTCGACGACGTACTCGAACACCGGGAGGATTCATGACCGCCGCCGCACCGCGGCCGCCCGAGGGCGACTGGCTGGGCACGCCGTTCCTGTCGTTCGAACGGCGGGGGCCCTTCGGCGTCGTCACGCTGGACCGGCCGAAGGCCCGCAACGCGATGTCACCGGCCATGTACTTCGGCATCGGGTACGCGGTCAACCACGTCGCCGCCGACGACGATCTCGCCGGACTCGTCATCACCGGCACCGGAGACGTCTTCGCTCCCGGCGGCGACCTCGGCGGGGCGGGTGGCGACGACTGGATGGACTTCGGCTCCCTACCGATGGAGGCGCTGTTGCCGTTCGACACCCTGCGCACGTCCAGGAAGCCGGTGGTCGCCGCGGTGAACGGATTGGCGCAGGGCGGCGGCCTGCAGATCGCGATGTGCAGCGACATGGCGGTGGTCAGCGATCGCGCGACGTTCCGGGTGCCCGAGCTCTACCGCGGCATCGCGGACACGTACTACAGCCACGTGCTGGCCCGTCTGATCGGGCCCGTGCGCACCCGCGATCTGATGTTCACCGGCCGCACGCTGACCGCCGAGGAAGCGGTCGACTGGGGCATCGTCGCCAGGCTGGTCCCGCACGACGGGTTGATGGACGCCGCCATGGAGGTGCTCGCACAGTGCTGCCGCACGGCGCCCGCCGCCAGGGCCGTGGTCAAGTCGAGCCTCGACGGCTATCTGGGACTGTTCGACCGGATCGGGATGACGACCAGTCTGGGCAGTCCCGAGGCGGTCGAGGGGTTCATGGCGTTCAAGGAACGCCGCTCACCCACCTGGGTGCACCCGGCGCTTCGGGTCGACGGGCGGCTCTAGGTCGAGGCCATCACCAGGCCGGTGACGTCCGCTGCGGTCGGCAGGCTGAGGCTGACCGACGTCACGTTGACGATGCCGAACGAACTGAAGTCCTCGAAAGCCGTCGCCGAGTCGAAGATCTGCAACGTCAGCGAGTCGCCGGGGTTCATCGTGTAGGCGATGGCCTCCATGTCGATCGGCGCGGTGGTGTGTTCCTGACCGTCGAGGATCACCGGAATCGGAGACACGATGTTGCCGAGCACCCGACCGGTCTGGTCGTCGACGAGCTGGGCGTAGACGTCGCGGCTGGTGCCGAGGCCCGAATAGGTCAGCGTCACCTGCGGCGCACCGACGACGTAGGTGGGACCGACCGAGGGATCCTGGCTGGGGCTCGGAACGTGCAGGTTGAGCGCCCCGAACCCGACCCGCGCGCCCGAGACGAGCGAAACGGGGAAGGTCGCCTGCCACTGCGGGCCGGAGCCACCGAGGACCGGGACGATGGGCAGCAGGCCCCCGGTCGTGGCAGGCACCGTGTACCGCGCTCCGTAGAAGGCCGGATCGATGGGCAGTTCGTTTGACCCCCACCAGTTTCCGTCCTGGTCGACCCAGCTGAACGTCGGGCCGTCCGGTGCGGGTGCGGGCTGCCCCTTGTCCATCACGTACGTGTCCATCCAGTTCATGATCTCGCCGACGGTGTAGGTCGTCTGCTGGGTGAGATCGACCGGATCCAGACACTGCCCGTGCCCGCCGCAGTACCAGAGCATCTTCATCGGAGCGCCGTTCGGCTCGATCTGCATAGCGTTGTTCATCGCCTGCTGCAAGGGAAACAGGGTGTCGACGGTGCCCTGCAGGAAGAGCGTCGGAATGTCGATCTTCGACGCGACGGTGTCGGGGCTGTTGCCGGACAGGAACTCCTGCTGGTTCTGCGTCAGCCTGCCGAAGAGCACGCCGGTGAGGATGCCCGAGTAGATCTCGGGGTCCAGCCGGCTGCCACTGGCCACCAGGGACAGCAGGAGCAGCGACGCCCACGACGTCTTGAATGCCGTGTTCGGGTAGAGCGTGTCGGTCAGGTCGTTCCAGGCGATCCCCGGGGAGATCGCGTCGATGCGGGGGTCGATCCCCGCCGATGTCAGTTGGATTCCGCCACCGTAC
>JAESGJ010000345.1_pt1 | contig 35629 bp, 40 predicted proteins | sample 9266241 | NCBI WGS metagenome assembly JAESGJ01 (sample SAMN14514841, study PRJNA621669) | algae metagenome | isolation source: Brasilonema octagenarum HA4186-MV1 and co-occurring heterotrophs from wet... | place: USA: Manoa Valley, Hawaii | collected 2009-07-20
CGAAGGGCGAAGTAGACGCCGATCGCAGTGACCGTGGTGAACAGAGGATGCGCGAAGGGACCCATGACGAGTCGCAGACCCGCGGTCGCCAGCGAACCGCCCAGTGTCTCGCCGCCGCCGATGTACCCGATGTTCTCGAGCCACGCGAAGCCGGCGGCGGTGATGCCCGCATAGACCAGGCAGTCGGTCAGCGAGTTGAGTTCATTGCGACGGCGCCCGGTCATCATGAGCAGCAGGAATGCGCCCTTGGCCGCCTCCTCGACGAGGGGAGCCACGATCGCCAGCGTGACGAATTCGTCCGTCGCCGCCTGCCCGGTGGCCAGTATCGATCCGAAGACCAGCTCGAGAATCACCGACACCACGATCGCCACGGACGCACCCCAGGCGAAGGCCAGCACCAGCAGCCTCGGCGGCTCGGGTTCCCAGCGGTCCAGCCACAGGTAGGCCAGCACCACGATCACCACCGCGACGGACGCGAGGACGAACCCGATCGAGGTCCCGACGGGGTTGACCGCCGTCAGGAGGATGACCGACAGTCCAGCGACGATGCCCATCGCGATGATGGCGCCCAGTGGAGCGCCGACCTGGCGGATCTTCCTGGGCAGCGGGGGGCCGACCGGGCGCGGCGACGGCGGCACGGAGGGGTTGGACACGAGGGCAGCGTAGCGTTTGGCTCAGACCCAAGTTTGTCCAGCGTGTACCCCGTCGAGTAGGCTCTCCGGGTACCCGTGTGCGCGCGACTCCGTGCAACACCAGTACACACCAATAACAACTGTCCCTACGATAAAACCTGTCCGGAGCCACCCACCACATGCCAAGTCCGTCCATCACCTCGCCGCAAGTAGCCATCAACGACATTGGCTCTGCCGAGGACTTCCTCGCCGCGATCGACAAGACCATCAAGTACTTCAACGATGGCGACATCGTCGAGGGCACCATCGTCAAGGTCGACCGCGACGAAGTGCTGCTCGACATCGGTTACAAGACCGAAGGGGTCATCCCTTCCCGCGAACTTTCGATCAAGCACGACGTCGACCCCTCAGAGGTTGTGTCCGTCGGCGACGAGGTCGAAGCACTGGTCCTCACCAAGGAGGACAAAGAAGGCCGCCTGATCCTGTCCAAGAAGCGGGCTCAGTACGAGCGCGCCTGGGGCACCATCGAGGAGCTGAAAGAGAAGGACGAGGCCGTCAAGGGCACCGTCATCGAGGTCGTCAAGGGCGGCCTGATCCTCGACATCGGCTTACGCGGCTTCCTGCCCGCGTCGCTGGTGGAGATGCGTCGCGTCCGCGATCTGCAGCCGTACATCGGCAAGGAGATCGAGGCCAAGATCATCGAGCTCGACAAGAACCGCAACAACGTGGTGCTGAGCCGTCGCGCGTGGCTGGAGCAGACCCAGTCCGAGGTGCGCAGCGAGTTCCTCAACCAGCTGCAGAAGGGCGCCGTCCGCAAGGGTGTCGTCTCCTCGATCGTCAACTTCGGTGCCTTCGTGGACCTGGGTGGCGTCGACGGCCTGGTGCACGTCTCCGAGCTGTCGTGGAAGCACATCGACCACCCGTCCGAAGTCGTCCAGGTGGGCGACGAGGTCACCGTCGAGGTGCTCGACGTCGACATGGACCGCGAGCGGGTTTCGTTGTCGCTCAAGGCGACTCAGGAAGATCCGTGGCGCCACTTCGCGCGCACCCACGCGATCGGCCAGATCGTGCCCGGCAAGGTCACCAAGCTGGTTCCGTTCGGTGCGTTCGTCCGCGTCGAGGAGGGCATCGAGGGTCTGGTGCACATCTCGGAGCTGTCCGAGCGCCACGTCGAGGTCCCGGACCAGGTGGTCCAGGTCGGCGACGACGCCATGGTCAAGGTCATCGACATCGACCTGGATCGTCGCCGCATCTCGCTGAGCCTCAAGCAGGCCAACGAGGACTACACCGAGGAGTTCGACCCCTCGAAGTACGGCATGGCCGACAGCTACGACGAGGCGGGGAACTACATCTTCCCCGAGGGCTTCGACTCCGAGACCAACGAATGGCTCGAGGGGTTCGAGAAGCAGCGTGACGAGTGGGAGGCCCGGTACGCCGAGGCCGAGCGTCGTCACAAGATGCACACCGCGCAGATGGAGAAGTTCGCGGCAGCCGATGCGGAGGCGGCCAGCAGGCCCGCCACCAGCGGCACGTCATCGACGACGTCCGCCAGCTCGGGTGAGCCAGCCGGTGGCTCGTTGGCGAGCGATGCTCAGCTGGCCGCGCTGCGCGAGAAGCTCTCCGGCAACTTCTAATGTCCTGAGTCATTAGTTCGCAATGAGTGATTAGGTGCCTAATCCCGTCGCGCCCGCAGTGAAGCTGTCCGATGATGAGCGTGCTCAGTTGGTGTCGTGGTCGCGGCGCTCGACCAGTGCCAATGCCTTGGCCGTGCGCTCGCGGATCGTGTTGGCGGCAGCGGACGGGCTGAACAACACCGCGATCGCTGACAAGCTCGACATCCACGTGTCGAGTGCCCGCAAGTGGCGTACGCGCTTCGTGGTGGATCGACTCGAGGGTCTGCTCGACGAACCGCGGCCGGGCCGGCCGCGGACCGTGCTCGACGAGCAGGTTGAAGCCGTCATCACATTGACGCTGGAGTCGCCCCCGCGCGGTGCGACGCACTGGTCGACGCGGTCATTGGGCGCGGAGTGGGGGATGTCGCAGTCGGCGGTATCGCGGATCTGGCGGGCGTTCGGATTGGCTCCGCACAAACAGGATTCGTGGAAACTGGCCAAGGATCCGCAGTTCGTCGACAAGGTCCGCGACATCGTCGGGCTCTACCTCGATCCGCCGGAGCGGGCGATGGTGCTCTGCGTGGACGAGAAGACTCAGATCCAGGCGCTCAACCGCACGGCACCTGTGTTCCCGATGCTGCCCGGCACCCCGGCTCGAGCCAGCCACGACTACGTACGCCACGGCACCTCGAGCCTGTACGCCGCCCTGAACCTGACCACCGGACAGGTCATCGGCTCCCTGCACGCCCGCCACCGTAGCCAGGAGTTCTTGGCGTTCCTCAAGAAGCTCGACGCCGAAGTCCCCGCAGATCTGGACTGTCACGTCGTGCTCGACAACGCCTCCACCCACAAGACTCCAACGGTGAAGCGTTGGCTCACAGCGCATCCGCGGTTCGTGCTGCATTTCACTCCGACCAGCTCATCCTGGCTCAACCTCGTCGAACGCTGGTTCGCCGAACTCACCACCAAGAAATTGCGCCGCGGCACCCACACCTCGGTACGGCAACTCAACACCGACATCCGAGACTGGATCGAGCACTGGAACGACAACCCCCGCCCCTACGTCTGGACCAAGACCGCCGACCAAATCCTGGCCAGCACCGGCAACTACTGCACCCGAATTATTGACTCAGGACACTAGTGGCCACGAACCCGCGCGCGGTGGTCATCTCACGCCAAAACCGTTGGTATGCAATTCCTTCGGGCGAATTCCAGTATCCCTCCGAGGTCAACGCGGCTCCCACCGTCCAGATAGAAGTCGCTGGCGTCCTTCAGCGAGAAGCCGACTGACCGTGCGGGGCACCTTGGTCTCCGCTAGCAACGTCAGATCGAATTGGCGACGGAGCCCCTGCTGCGAGGCCGTTCGCGCCGTCACTGCAGAAGACCTCCTGGCCAGTGCACCTTGTGAGCCTTATTGATCTTGCGGAGGTTTCCTCGCACCTGTTTGAGATCGCCGATGGAGGGGACTTCGTCGTCATGGTTGCCCGGGTTGAGGACCTTGGCGAATGTCCTCCATTGGCCTTTCTCGGCGTTGCCATCGAGGACAAGCGGTAACACCAGTGGCACCAGGTCGCCGAGGGTCAATCCCTTGGCGTCGACGTCGGCCACTGAAGTTGGTGTTCCCGCATCCGTTTGCCCAGTGGCGATGATCTGCTTGGCCAACCGTTCGGCAGCCGACCTGTAGTTGCCACACGCTGCTCGCCGCCCCTTAGCGGTGGGCGAGTTGAGGTGTTCCTCGCCTTCAAGCATGAACTGGGCAAATACATCGGTAGCCAGGGTGGCTTCGGCGCCGGCGACGACATTGAGCAAGTCGAGCGTGTACGCGATGTAATCGCCAGCGCCGAAATTGGCTTGCGTCAACTCCGCAAGCTTGCTGTCGAACGTGGTGAGGATGACCTGAATCCCGGCATCCAGTAGGAAGCCTAACGTATTTTGAATGAAGGTTAGGCGGTGATTGGAATCGCTGCCGGGGATGGGATCGTCGAGCACGACAATCGGTGATCCGAGTAAGTCGTTGCGCGCCAAGAAGAGTGACAGTCCCAAGGCATTCAGCTGCGAATCGCTGTAGACGCCCAGGGCATCGCGCTCGACGGCCGGACTGGTTGGATCGACGTGAAGGGCCGCGACAAGGTTTACGAAGAGGTTCCCACCTGCGCGTCGTTTGACGCCACCGAATCCTACAAGTTCGTCAGGGCGGATGGTGCCCCACCATTTGGTAATGGTGTCACTCATCTGGTCGAAGCGGGTATCCAGCACGGAACCGGCAGCGTCGCGTAGGTGCTTCTCAGCATTGTTGAGGCGCTTGATAATTCGCTGACGTCGGGCCTCTGCCAGGAGATCAGCGATGACATCGGAACGTCGCTCCAGTAAGTCGGCTATCTCAGTCAATCCGCTGACGGTGATTCGGCTCCTAGCGGCGGCCTCGACTGCGGTGCGCAGTGCATCGCAGTGTCGGCTGTATTCATCGACGGCTGCCGCGAGAACTGCTGTAGCGGTCGTTATTTCGTCGTAGCCTCCGGGCAGTTCGTTCGAGACCACCTGACGGCTGGCGACCGCGTCTCCCACCTGCTCGACACTGAGGCGGGTGGCCGCGACAGCAGAAATCAGGCCGGTTGCCCCGGTGGCGACTTCGCCTGCCTGACTATTCACATCAGCCAGCAGAGCGTCCTCGATGCCGAGTTCCTGCAACGCATCCGCCGCTTTCTTGAGTTGTTCCACGGTCCAGTTGACGACGGACGGCACCGTTTTGGCGATACTCGCGCTGAATTGGTCGAGGGTGTGGCGTGCTTTGCTAAGGGCCGCAGCGGCGGTGGTGGCAGCGGCGTCAAGCGCCTCGGTGCGCTGCAGATGATCCCGAAGGAGCGCTACTCGCTCAGGGTTCAGCGCGTCGTCAGTGCCGCAGACGGGACATTGTGCAGGCTGGTCGAGTTCTGCGTAGGTTCCGATACCGAGCAGGGCACTGAACACGGGCGTGAGGCTGGCGGTGTGCTGGTCGACTTCGGTGAGCGCAGTGATGTATCCGGTGATGTCGGGCTTGGTTGGTAAGTCGGGTGTTAACGCCGCGAATCCGAAGGCCGCGAGTGGGAACGCGCGCTCGCGTTGCGCTTCCATGGAAGCGTTAATCGCGACTGTGAGGTCATCGACGGCGTCGAACGTCGGAGGTTGACCTCCCGACTGCGGGTCGGTCAGCACCGCTGTGCCAGCACGGAGTAACTCTAGGTCGACCGCGGTGCGCACAGCATCGATGGTGAGTGACTTCTTGACCAATGCTGTGATCGCCGTGCCGGCCGCAGCGGCCGGAGTTCCCGCCAGCGTGTCCACCCGCTTGAGGGCGTCGCCGATCGGCTCAGCGTCGACGCGGCCGCGCGCCGCTCTGACGCGCGCCCGGAAGTCGTCCAGGTCGGTCAGTGACAGCAGAGCCTTGAAGTAGTTGACCCGCTGCTTGGGCTCGGTGGACAGGACGTGGCGCAGTGTGTGTTGGAGGAGCACCGGTGCGCGTACCGGGGGGTCCGCGAGGGGCAGTCCAACCTCGCTGAGGTCGTTCATTTCGACGCCGTCCAGCAGTAGGCGGCTGTCGCACTCGGTGCCTTGTCCGAAGTCGCACAATAGCTCTCGGCGAATGCGGTGAGTAGTGCCATCGGCGGACCGCAGCAGCGCTTCGACGTAGACATCGGCGCTTACGGTCGGCAGATGTGCGTTGCGGAGGCTGTCGTTGTACTCGGCTTTCGCGCCTCCGAGCAACTCTCGGCGGCTGTTCTGACCGCTGAGCAGGAACTCGATTCCTTCTGCCAGGCTGGTCTTGCCCTGGCTGTTGCCTGCGTGGACGACGACCAGCGGCGCGTCCAGTTGCAAGGTGCGCGCTTCGGTGCCGAACGCCCTGAAGCCGCGAATCTCCAAGGACACCAGTCTCGGTCGGCTCACTGCAGTCACGCGAGCCGCCATTGCGAGATGGTCGCATCGAGGACCGCGTCGATTTCCTCTTCAGACTCGGCATCAGCGACGGCTTTGGCCAAGGCACGCGCATCGTGCGCTGCGGGGCTGTCGCCAGCCAATTTTTCCAGCAGCGCATGGAGGTTTGGGAGGAGATCGCTCACAGGATGACCCTAGCGATCGTCCACGACACCCTGCCGACCGCTTTGCGCAACTCAGGACGTCTCACGGCCCGGCTGTTCTCGCTGGGCAGCCGAGGCAGGCGTTCCGGTGACCACCACCGTTGGCTTCGGACGGAAGCCGCGCTGAGCCGGGGTGCCGACCACGGGCGCAGCGGGCGGCGTGGTGATCGGCATCCATCCGACGCCTCGTTTGACCCACTTGCCGTGCTGCGGCCGTTTCCTAGACCCCTGGAAACTGGTCCATCAACCCGAAGGGGATTCAGCGGCGCAAGTCCCCGGCCCTGCCGAAACGACACTGTCGAGTTCAACTCCCCCTAGAAACACGAAGGCCACGAACCATTCTTGGTTCGTGGCCTCGTGCGTCGCGGTTCATAGAACCGCTCATTGTGGGCGAAGGGGGACTTGAACCCCCACGTCCCGAAGGACACTGGCACCTGAAGCCAGCGCGTCTGCCATTCCGCCACTCGCCCCAACAACCGGGAGAGACTATCACGCACCACGCCCCACTCCCCAAACCGCGCAGATGGTCAGGTGCACGACGGGCCCGATGGCCCTGACCTGCCGCGATCTGATTCTCAGAGTTCTGTTGGTCACGTTGTGACAGCTGTGGCCGATACCATGCGTACAGGCAGAGGCGCCCGCGACACGCAGGTCGGGGACCGTGCCCGCACGCGACCACTACGACGAACAGCGAGGCAGGCGGTGATATGGGACTCGTCGACCGCTTCGAGCGCAAGCTCGAGTCGACCGTCGGTGACACCTTCGCCCGCGTCTTCGGTGGGTCGATCGTGCCTCAGGAGGTCGAGGCGATCCTTCAGCGCGAAGCCGACGCCGGCGCACGAGAAGTTGGCAGCGGCCGAATTTTGGCCCCAAACCGCTACGTCATTACCCTCAGTGCATCCGACTTTCACAAGGTCCGCGCGGACCCCGACCTCACACCGACGACTTTTGCCCGATACCTGGAGGGATACATCCGTGACCAAGGGTGGCAAACGTATGGTGATGTGGTCGTTGGATTCGAGGCGTCACCGCAGCTGCACACCGGCCAGTTTCGCACCCGTGGAACGGTCAACCCAGACTCGACCAGCGGCGAAAGCGCCTCTGCACCCCCAGATCGTGCTCACACCGCAGAACCAGGAGTTCCATCGATGACCGACAATCCGAGCTATCGCGGCGGCCAGGGACCAGGGCAGCAGCCAGGCGACGACTACGACTACGGCCGTCAGGCCGAGGAGCCACGCGCTCCGTACCCACCCGCGCCGGAGGGTGGCTACCCGCCGCCCCCGCCTCCGCAGGCTCCTGGCCAGCAGCCCGCGGGCGGCTACCCGGAGTACAGCGGCTACCCCGAGCGCGGCGGCTACGGCGACGGGGGCTACCCGCCGCCGACGTACGATCAGCGACCCCCGGCCGGATACGGCCAGCCCGCGGGCGGCGGATACCCCGATCAGGGCTACCGCCAGCCGCCTCCCGGTTACGGCCCCCCTCCCGGGTACGGGCAGCCCGAACCCGGCGCCTATGACTACGGCCGCCCGGCGGCGCCGCAGCGCGGCGAGGAGTACGGCCGCCCCGAGGCCCGTCCCGAGCCCGCCCGACCGGCCTACCCCGAGCAGGGTGGCTATCCGGACCAGGGCGGCTACCCCGACCAGGGCGGCTATCCGGACCAGGGCGGTTACCCGGATCAGGGTGGCTATGGCAGCCAGGCCTACGGCCGACCCGACTACGGACAGCCCGACTACGGCCGCTACGGCGAGCCCGCCGCGCCTCAGGGCTACTCGGAGCAGGGCTACGGCCAGCCCGCCGGATACGACTACGGCCAGCCGCCCGCCGCGGCGCCCGGTTACGGTGCCGGCGCGGGATACGGCGTCGGTGGCGCCAACGTGACGCTGCAGCTCGACGACGGCAGCGGGCGCACCTACCAGCTGCGGGAGGGTGCGAACGTCATCGGCCGCGGCCAGGACGCCCAGTTCCGCCTCCCGGACACCGGCGTCTCGCGTCGCCACCTGGAGATCCGGTGGGACGGTCAGGTCGCGTTGCTGTCGGACCTGAACTCGACGAACGGCACCACGGTCAACAACGCGCCGGTCCAGGAATGGCAGCTGGCCGACGGCGACACCATCCGTCTGGGCCACTCCGAGATCATCGTCCGCGTTCACTGAGGACTCAGGCCGGTCTCTCCGGCCCAAGTATCGTGACGGTGCCGATTGCAGCTGAGTCAGCAATGGGTCGGAAGCGACGACATCAGCGACGGTGACGGAGAGGACGTCAGATGCAGGGGATAGTGCTGCAGCTGACACGCGTCGGATTCCTGTTGCTGCTGTGGCTCTTCATCTGGTCCGTGCTGCGCATCCTCCGCAACGACATCTACGCCCCGACGGGCGCCGTGATGGTCAAGCGCGGGCTCGCGCTGCGCGGCACGCTGCTTCCCAGCCGGGGGCAGAAGCGCAACACTCCGCGCCAGCTGGTCGTGACCGACGGTGCGTTGGCGGGCACCCGGATCCAGTTGGGTAGCCAGGCCGTCCTGATCGGGCGCGCCGACGACTCGACGCTGGTGCTGACGGACGATTACGCCTCGACACGGCACGCGAGGCTCTCCCCGCGAGGCTCCGAATGGTACGTCGAGGACCTAGGATCGACCAACGGTACATACCTTGACAGGGCGAAGGTGACGACGGCGGTAAGGGTTCCGATGGGAACGCCGGTGCGAATCGGCAAGACGGTGATCGAGTTGCGCCCGTGACACTAGTTCTGAGGTATGCCGCGCGCAGCGACCGCGGACTGGTCCGCGCCAACAACGAGGACTCGGTGTACGCCGGTGCCCGGCTGCTGGCGTTGGCCGACGGCATGGGCGGCCACGCCGCGGGCGAGGTGGCCTCGCAGTTGGTCATCGCGGCGCTCGCGCACCTCGACGACGACGAGCCGGGCGGAGACCTGCTCAGCCAGTTGAACTCCGCCGTGCACGAGGGCAACTCGGCGATTGCCGCGCACGTCGAGGCCGACCCCGACCTCGAGGGCATGGGCACCACGCTGACCGCGATCCTGTTCGCGGGCAACAGGCTTGGCCTGGTCCACGTCGGCGATTCACGCGGTTACCTGCTGCGCGACGGCGAGCTGACCCAGATCACCAAGGACGACACCTTCGTCCAGACGCTGGTCGACGAGGGGCGGATCACCGCCGAGGAGGCGCACAGTCACCCCCAGCGGTCGCTGATCATGCGGGCGCTGACGGGCCACGAGGTCGAGCCGACGCTCACCGTGCGCGAGGCCCACGCCGGTGACCGCTACCTGCTGTGCTCCGACGGACTGTCCGATCCCGTCAGTCAGGACACCATCCTCGACGCGTTGCAGATCGCCGACGTCACCGAAAGTGCCGACAGGCTCATCGAAATGGCGCTGCGCGGCGGCGGCCCGGACAACGTGACGGTGGTCGTGGCCGACGTCGTCGACTACGAATACGGCCAGACCCAGCCCATCCTGGCTGGCGCGGTGTCCGGCGAGGACGACCAGAGCGCCCCGCCCAACACGGCTGCCGGACGGGCGTCGGCCTTCAACCCGAAACGCGTCGCCGCGGCAGCCAGCAGGCCTGCGGTGGAGCCGGTGGCCCCGGTGAAGAAGCCGCGCTCGCGGCGCCGGATGATCTTCGTCGCGGTGTTGCTCCTGGTGTTGGTGCTCGCGGGACTCGCCATCGGCCGCATGGTGATTCAGGGCAACTACTACGTGGCCGAGCGCGACGGCTCGGTGAACATCATGCGCGGGGTCCAGGGCAGTTTCCTGGGATTCCCTCTGCAGCAACCGTTTCAGGTGGCCTGCCTGGATTCGCGCAATTCGATCACCAACATCGGCGTCGACGACAGTCGCAACGGATGCCAACCCCTGAAGGTCGCCGACCTTCGCGAGTCGGAACGCGCACAGGTCAGCGCCGGGTTGCCCGGCGGCAGCCTCGACGAAGCCATCCGCCAGTTGCGCGAGTTGCAGACCTCGGTGCTTCCGGCGTGCCTGCCGCCCGCGCCCAAGACCACGACCCCCGTCCCGACACCGACCCCGACGCAGGCAGCGCCGGAGCCGTCGACGACATCAGCTGCACCGCCGCCCGCGCCGAGCAGCTCCGAAGGTGTTCCGGCACCTGAGGTTCCGACGACGGTGACCGCACCGCCGAGCCCGCCGTCGCCGTCGCCCACCGTGACGGCGCTCCCCCCGCCGCCACAGAAGCCGGGCACCGACTGCCGGACGACGTCATGAGCACCCAGCCCCAGGCGCCCGTGACCGTCGTACCCGCCCTGCCGAACCGTCGCAACGCCGAACTGTTCCTGCTCGGGTTCGCCGCCGTCATCACCACCGTTGCGCTGCTGATCGTGGAGGCCAACCAGGAGCAGGGCCTGTCCTGGGACCTCGCGCAGTACACGCTCGGCTTCCTCGCCCTGTTCGGCGCCGCTCACCTGGCGGTCCGACGCTTCGCCCCCTACGCAGACCCGCTGCTGCTGCCGGTCGTGGCCGTGCTGAATGGCTTGGGGCTGGTCATGATTCACCGCCTCGACCTCGCAGAGGGGGCGCTCGGCACCGGTGGAGCCCGCGGACCGAGCGCCAACCAGCAGATGCTGTGGACCCTGGTCGGCGTCATCGCCTTCTGCCTCGTCGTCGGCTTCCTCAGCGACCACCGCATGCTCGCCAGGTACGGCTACGTCTGCGGACTCGCGGGCCTGGTCTTCCTGGCGATCCCCGCGGTGCTGCCCGCCTCGATGTCCGAGGAGAACGGCGCCAAGATCTGGATTCGCTTCCAGGGCTTCTCCATTCAGCCCGCCGAGATCTCCAAGATCCTGCTGCTGATCTTCTTCGCCGCGGTGCTGGTCGCCAAGCGCAATCTGTTCACCAGCGCGGGCAAGCACGTCCTCGGCCTCAACCTCCCCCGCCCCCGCGACCTGGCGCCCCTGCTGGTCGCGTGGATCGGGTCGGTCGGCGTGATGGTCTTCGAGAAGGACCTCGGCACCTCGCTGCTGCTCTACGCCTCATTCCTGGTGCTCGTCTACATCGCCACCGACCGGCTGAGTTGGGTTCTGTTGGGCCTCACGCTCTTTGCGTTCGGCAGCGTGGTCGCCTACCACGTCTTCGCGCACGTCCGGATCCGGGTCGAGAACTGGATCGACCCCTTCGCCGATCCCGACGGCGCGGGTTACCAGATGGTGCAGTCGCTGTTCAGCTTCGCCACCGGAGGCATCTTCGGCACCGGACTCGGCAACGGGCAGCCCGGCACGGTGCCCGCCGCGTCGACCGACTTCATCGTCGCGGCGATCGGTGAGGAGCTCGGGCTCGTCGGGCTCGCAGGCGTCCTGATGCTCTACACCATCCTCATCATCCGCGGCCTGCGGACGGCGCTTGCGGTGCGCGACAGCTTCGGCAAGCTGCTCGCTGCCGGACTGGCCTCGACGCTGGCCATCCAGTTGTTCATCGTCGTGGGTGGGGTCACCAAACTGATCCCGCTGACGGGGCTCACGACGCCGTGGCTCTCCTACGGCGGTTCGTCGCTGATCGCCAACTACGTGCTGCTGGCGATCCTGATCCGCATCTCGCATGCGGCCCGCCGACCGCTGAACACCAAGGGCCCCAACGCCACTCCGATCGCGTCCGCGCACACGGAGGTGATCGAGAAGGTATGAACACCTCTCTGCGACGCATCTCCATCGCCATCATGGGCCTGATCGTGCTGCTGCTGGCCAATGTCACGCTGACCCAGGTCTTCCGTGCCGACGGCCTGAGGTCTGACCCGCGCAACCAACGCGTGCTGCTCGACGAGTACTCCCGCCAGCGCGGCCAGATCTCCGCAGGCGGGCAGTTGCTGGCGTACTCGACGTCGACCCAGGGGCACTTCCGGTTCCTTCGCGTGTACCCGAACCCGCAGGCATACGCGCCCGTCACCGGGTTCTACTCCCTGCTGTACTCGAGCACCGGGCTGGAGCGCGCCGAGGACTCCATCCTCAACGGCTCCGACGAGCGGCTGTTCGGCAGGCGGCTGGCGGACTTCTTCACCGGGCGCGATCCGCGCGGCGGCAACGTGGCCACCACCATCAACCCGCAGGTGCAGCAGGCGGCGTGGGACGCCATGCAGAAGGGGTGCAGCGACGGGCCGTGCATGGGTTCGGTCGTGGCGCTGGAGCCGTCGACCGGGAAGATCCTCGGGATGGTGTCGTCGCCGTCGTACGACCCGAACCTCCTCGCCTCGCACGACGGCAACGTCCAGTCCGACAGCTGGCAGCAGTTGCGCGACGACCCGAACCAGCCACTGGTCAACCGGGCGATCTCGGAGACCTATCCCCCAGGCTCCACCTTCAAGGTCGTGACCACCGCCGCCGCGCTCGCCAACGGCGCCACGCCCGATACCCCGGTGACGGCTGCGGCGCGAATTCCGTTGCCCGACAGCAGCGCAACGCTGGAGAATTACGGCGGCGCGTCGTGCGGCAGCGATCCCATGACGACGTTGCGGACCGCCTTCGCGAAGTCGTGCAACACGGCGTTCGTCGACCTGGGCATCAAGACCGGTGCCAACGCGCTCCGTCGCACGGCCCAGGCCTTCGGCCTCGACTCCGCTCCCCCGCCCATCCCCCTCCAGGTGGCGGCGTCGACCGTCGGACCCATCACGGACGCGGCCGCCCTCGGTATGTCGAGCATCGGTCAGAAGGACGTCGCGCTGACCCCGCTGCAGAACGCCATGATCGCCGCCACCGTCGCCAACGGTGGCGTGACGATGCAGCCGTATCTGGTCGACGACCTGAAGGGCCCCGACCTCGCCAGCATCAGCTCGACCAGCCCACGGCAGCTCGGGCGGGCAGTGTCACCGCAGGTCGCAGCTACACTTACGGACCTGATGATTGACGCCGAACAGGTGACCCAGCAGACGGGCGCCATCTCAGGCGTACAGATCGCGTCCAAGACCGGCACCGCCGAACACGGCACCGACCCGCGCAACACCCCACCGCACGCGTGGTACATCGCGTTCGCGCCTGCCAAGGCGCCCAAGGTGGCCGTCGCGGTGTTAGTGGAGAATGGCGGGGACCGATTGTCCGCGACCGGTGGCGCACTCGCTGCGCCGATCGGGCGGGCAACCATTGCCGCGGCCTTGCGGGAGGGATCATGACCGCGCGCGTCGGAGTGACGCTGTCCGACCGCTACCGTCTTCAGCGACTGATCGCGACGGGCGGTATGGGCCAGGTCTGGGAGGGTCTGGACACCCGACTGGGCCGCCAGGTGGCCATCAAGGTCCTCAAGGCCGAGTTCTCGTCGGACCCCGAGTTCGTCGAGCGGTTCCGCGCCGAGGCGCGCATCGTCGCCATGCTGAACCACCCGGGCATCGCCAGCGTCTACGACTACGGCGAGACCGAGCTCGACGACGCCGGCCGCACCGCCTACCTGGTGATGGAGATGGTCACCGGCGAGCCACTGAACTCCGTGCTCAAGCGGACGGGACGGCTGTCGCTGCGGCACGCGCTCGACATGCTCGAGCAGACCGGTCGCGCACTGCAGGTCGCGCACACCGCCGGGTTGGTACACCGCGACGTCAAGCCGGGCAACATTCTGATCACCCCGACCGGTCAGGTGAAGCTCACCGACTTCGGCATCGCCAAGGCGGTCGACGCCGCGCCCGTCACCCAGACCGGCATGGTCATGGGCACCGCGCAGTACATCGCCCCTGAGCAGGCGCTCGGCCGCGACGCAACCGCCGCCAGCGACGTCTACTCACTCGGCGTCGTGGGGTACGAGTCCGTCGCGGGGCGGCGGCCGTTCACCGGTGACGGCGCCCTGACCGTTGCGATGAAGCACATCAAGGAACAGCCCGCGCCACTGCCCGCCGACATCCCGCCCAACGTCCGCGAGCTCATCGAGATCAGCCTCCTCAAGGAGCCGGGCCAGCGATACCGCACCGGTGGTGCGTTCGCCGACGCCGTCGCGGCCGTTCGCGCGGGCCGGCGGCCACCCCGGCCCAATCACGCGCCGTCGATCGGGCGGGCCACCCCGGCGGCCATCCCGTCGACCGCCCAGACAAGGGCCGTCGCCGACTACGGCCGTCCCCCGACGGCCAGCGTCCGGCCCACCCGGCCACCGACCGGCAGCCACCGGACACCGCCCCCGAAGCGCACCTTCTCGCCAGGTCAGCGGGCGCTGCTCTGGGCGGCGGGCGTGCTAGGCGCCCTGGCGATCATCATCGCGATCCTGATGGTCCTCAACGTGCAGGACCGCAAGGACCAGAAGCCCGCGCCGTCCACCGAGACCAGCACCACCGTGGTGCCCGCCCCGTCGGCCACGCCCGGCGCGATGCCCGCCGTGGGCGGCGAAACCGAGTGGACCGATGCGGTTCCCGTCGGCCATCGTGGGGTACGACACGGGACACCCTTGCTCCTCGCCCCAGAACAGATGGCCACATGACCACCCCCCAGCACCTGTCCGACCGCTACGAACTCGGGGAAATCCTTGGATTCGGCGGCATGTCGGAGGTCCACCTCGCCCGCGACGTGCGGCTGCACCGCGACGTCGCGGTCAAGGTGCTGCGCGCCGACCTGGCCCGAGACCCCAGCTTCTACCTGCGCTTCCGGCGTGAGGCGCAGAACGCCGCGGCGCTGAACCACCCGGCCATCGTCGCGGTGTACGACACCGGCGAGGCCGAGACTGCCACCGGCCCGCTGCCGTACATCGTGATGGAGTACGTCGACGGGGTGACGCTGCGCGACATCGTGCACAACGACGGCCCGATCGAGCCGCGCCGGGCGATCGAGATCATCGCCGACGCCTGTCAGGCCCTGAACTTCAGCCACCAGCACGGCATCATCCACCGCGACGTCAAGCCCGCCAACATCATGATGAGCAAGGCGGGCGCGGTGAAGGTGATGGACTTCGGCATCGCCCGCGCGTTGCACGACGGCGGCGTCAGCGTCACGCAGACCGCGGCCGTGATCGGCACCGCGCAGTACCTGTCACCCGAGCAGGCGCGCGGCGAGACAGTCGACGCCCGTTCGGACGTGTACTCCCTGGGCTGCGTGCTGTACGAGGTGCTGACCGGCGAGCCGCCGTTCGTCGGTGACTCCCCCGTCGCCGTCGCGTACCAGCACGTGCGCGAGGACCCGGTGCCTCCGTCGGAACGTCACCCCGACATCTCGCCGGAGCTCGACGCGGTCGTGCTCAAGGCTCTCGCCAAGAACCCCGACAACCGCTACCAGTCAGCGGCCGAGATGCGCACCGACCTGATCCGCGTGCACAGCGGCGAGGCCCCCGAGGCGCCCAAGGTGTTCACCGACGCCGAGCGCACGTCCCTGCTGGCTGCCGCGCCCCCGAACAGCCGCAACCAGCCGACCGAGCACATCCCGACGCACCAGCCCCGCTACGTGCCGAAGGAGCGCAACCCCGCGATCGGCAGGTGGTTCGCCATCGTCGCCGTGCTCGCCGTGCTGACCGTCGTCGTGACGGTGCTGCTGAACTTCGTCGGCGGAAACCCCCGCGACGTGCAGATCCCCGACGTGAAGGGCCAGAAGTACGACGAGGCCGTGGTCTCGCTGCAGAACCTGGGCTTCAAGACGACCCGCAACCAGCAGCCGGATCCCACCGTGCAGGTCGGCGACGTGATCAGCACCGATCCGCCCGCCAACACCGCGGCCGCGCGCGACGACCAGATCACCATCAACGTCTCGACGGGACCGCAGCAGGCCGAGCTGCCGGACTGCAGCGGCGGACTGAGCTTCGACCAGTGCAAGAGCAAGCTCAACGCAGCGGGCTTCGAGAAGGTCAGGCAGGCACCATCGGCAAATCAGACGGTGCCCAAGGACGTCGTGATCGGCACCCAGCCGCCCGCCAACCAGACGTCCGCGGTGACGAACGAGATCATCGTCGCCGTCAGCTCGGGTCCGGACGTCAAGCCGGTCCCCGACGTCACGGGACAGACGGTCGACGTCGCCACACAGATCATCTCGGCGAGCGGGTTCACCAAGCCGCCGATCCCGGTCGACGTCGACGGGCTGACCAACACCAAGGGTCAGGTGATGGGCACGCTGCCGCCCGCGAATTCCCCTGTGGCCGTTGATACTTTGATCCAACTGCAGGTGTCGCGCGGCAACCAGTTCCGGATGCCGGACCTTCGGGGCAAGTTCTGGACGGACGCCCTGCCGATCCTTCAGAACCTGGGCTGGCAGATGGGACCTGGCAACTTCAACAAGATGCCGGACGTCGAGGGCAACGGGGCGCCGTCGGCGAGCGTCCTGGTTCAGGATCCGCCGGCCGGCACGCCGATTCGGACCGACGGCACCATCACGCTCACCTTCGCCAAGTAGTCAGATCGCGGCTGCGCCGCGCGTAGCCGCCCGGACGGTATCGGCCACCTCGCTCTCGAGCGTGCTCACCAGGCCCTCGTCGAACGGGCTGCCGCAGACCTCGAGCCAGTTGGCCAGCATCCGGTGGCCACCCTCGGTGAGGATGGACTCGGGGTGGAACTGGACGCCGTGGATCGGCAGGGTGCGGTGCTGCACGCCCATCACGATGCCGCCGGACGTCTGCGCGGTGACCTGGAGTTCGGCGGGCATGGTGTCGGGCAGGATGGTCAGCGAGTGGTAGCGGGTGGCCGTGAACGGATCCGGAAGTCCTTTCAGCACACCGACATTCGCATGGTTGACGCTACTGGTCTTGCCGTGCAACAGCTCTGGGGCCCGGTCGACGGTGCCACCGAAGGCCACGCCGATCGCCTGGTGCCCGAGGCAGACCCCCAGTAGGGGAGTCGAGGCCTCGGCGCAGGCCCGCACCAGCGGGATGGACGCGCCTGCCCGCTCCGGTGTGCCCGGGCCTGGGCTCAGCAGGATGCCGTCGACGGCGGCGGCGACCGTGGCGGCGTCGTCGTCGGTGGCCAGTCGGGGGTCGTCGTTGCGCCACACGTCCGCGTGCACGCCCAACTGTCCGAGGTACTGGACGAGGTTGAAGACGAAGCTGTCGTAGTTGTCGACGACGAGGACGCGCATCAGGCCAGGTTACTGGCCTCAGTACCCCAACGGACCAGCAGGCTTGGCGTAGCGCATCCGCACCGCCGGGGGATGGCCGGCCACGTCGACCTCGGTCTTCGGCTCCTCGGTGTAGCCGAGGCCGAAGCGCAGCACGTACCTCTTGTACAGCTCGACCATCGGAGACGCCGCGAGCGCCGATTGCATCGCCGCGGAGTCACCGATGGCGGTGATCGCATACGGCGGGCTGTAGGTCCGGCCGTTCAACAGCAGGGTGTTGCCGACGCAGAGCGGCGCTGACGTCGCGATGATGCGCTGGTCCTGTACCTGGATGCCCTCGGCGCCGGCGCTCCACAACGCGTTGAGGACGGCCTCGACGTCCTGCTGGTGCACCACCAGATCGTCGGCGGACGCGTCGCCGGGGAAGCGGCCCTCGGCGTCACGCTGCGCATCGTTGAGGGTGACGACGAGGCCGGGGCCACGCAGGGCATCCAGGCCCGCGTCGGAGGCCAGGGCGTCGGCACGGTGGGTGATCGCCTGGAGCGCGGCCGCGGCGGTCGGAGAGCCGCCGTGGTGGTTGTCGACCTGGTCCACCAACGCCTCACGCTGCGCGGACAGTCGGTCCACTGACGCCTGGGCCTCGTGGACGAGGTCGACGAGGCGCGGCGAATCGCTGCGGCGGATCTCGCGGCCGCCCGACACCGTGTGGGTGGTGGCCAGCAGGAGTCCCGCGCACAGGCAGACCACCGGCACCCCGAAGCGCCACACGGACCTGCCGTCGCGTGCCATGGTTTCTTCTCCCCGCGCGGTGCTGCGTTAGGCTCTGGGTTGCAATCCGCTCCATCGTCGCACTGTGTGGTCAGTGTGGCGCCAACTGTCCGAAGGTACCCATGCCCAAGTCCAAGGTTCGCAAGAAGAACGACTTCACGATCAGCCCGGTGAGCCGGACGCCCGTCAAGGTCAAGGCGGGCCCGTCGAGCATGTGGTTCGTGATCCTGTTCGTCGGCCTGATGCTGTTCGGACTGCTCTGGCTCTTGGTGTTCCAGCTCGCCGCGACCAACCCCGTGGACGCCCCGAGCTTCCTCAAGTGGATGGCCGACCTGGCCCAGTGGAACTACGCGATCGCGTTTGCCTTCATGATCACCGGACTGTTGCTCACGATGCGGTGGCGATGAGCCGATCACGCATCGGAATGAATTCAACTTCGTTCTCATCCGTTCCGTTTTCGGCAACCTCGCTGTCACGCAATCACACGGATGTGATTCATCCCCATTGGGGATAGCACTCGTGGATAACCCGATCGCACACGCATAGAGGGTGCTCGATCCCGATGCAGCAAACTGAGTGGAGTCCGCCGAGCGCGGGAATTGCAGCCAGCGGGCTGTTCGGTGTCGTGATGGCAATCGCGGCTGTGACCGTAGTCACAGACGTGCCAGGACGCGCACTCGCGGGCATTGCCGCGGTGGGTTTACTAGCGTTTGCAAGCATGTCGTGGCGGGCCAGGCCGAAGCTGGCAATCACCGGCGACGGACTGGTCGTTCGCAGCTGGTTCGGTAGCCAGGTGCTGACGCGTCAGGACATCGCGAAGATCCGCATCACCGAGTTCCGGCGGATCGGGCGCAAGGTCCGGCTACTCGAGATCGACACGGCGCCAGACGACCGCCTCCTGGTGTTCACCCGCTGGGATCTTGGCACCGATCCGCTCGACGTGCTCGACGCGCTGACCGTCGCCGGTTACACGCGCTAGATACACGACGACGCCCCACGGGATTCACCCGCGGGGCGCCTCGGGGTGGCCCTAGGAGATGGTGATCGAGTCGATGACGACGGGCTCGGTGGGACGGTCGCCCGGACCGGTCGCCGTGTTGCCGATGGCGTCGACCACGGCCTGCGAGTCGGGGTCGACGACCTCGCCGAAGATGGTGTGCTTGCGGTTCAGGTGCGGCGTCTTGGCCACCGTGATGAAGAACTGCGAGCCGTTGGTGCCCGGACCAGCGTTGGCCATGGCCAGCAGGTAGGGCTTGTCGAAGACGAGCTCGGGGTGGAATTCGTCGGCGAACTTGTAACCGGGGCCACCGCGGCCGGTGCCCGTCGGGTCGCCGCCCTGGAGCATGAAGCCTGCGATGACGCGGTGGAACACCGCACCGTCGTAGAAGGGGCCCTCGGTGCCACCCGAGGCGTTCTCGGTGCTGTAGTCCTTGGTGCCCTGGGCCAAGCCGACGAAGTTGGCGACGGTCTTGGGGGCGTGGTTTCCGAAGAGCGCGATCTTGATGTCACCGCGGTTGGTGTGCAGGGTCGCGGTCGCTGTCTGTATGGGACTCGTCACGGGATGCCAGTGTGCCATTTCGGGTTTCGAGCGTGGGTTCCGGCCCCCTCCCGGTGGGCACCGAATAGGGTGGTCGCCGGACGCCCCGACGTCGATCAACCCCCGCAGAGAGGCTGGCCCATGAGCTCCTTGACGAGCGCCGCTCGCATGACGCCGACGGAACGCATCGCCCGAGGCCTGAAGTATTCGACGGTGGGCCCGGTCGACGTCACCAGGGGAGCGCTCGGCGTCGGATTCAACTCCACGCGGTCGTCGTTGGCATGGGTGGCGAACCGGTACCGCCGGGGTCGCATCAAGAGCCAGCTGGCCAAGGACCTCGCGGCCGCCCAGGACGCCATCGCGCACGAGCTCGCGGCCGCCCAGGACGTCGTCACGAATCTCCCTGCGGCGCTGCAGGACGCACGCAAGGCGCGTCGTCGGCCCAAGCCGCTCTTGGTGGTCGGAGCCGGCGTCGCCGTGCTGGCGGTCGGTGCCGTGTCGTTCTCGATCATCCGGCGCTCGATGCAGCCCGACCCGTCGCCGCTGCCGCCGAGCGTCGACACGCCGCCCAAGCCGTAGGGGCGTGCCTCGGCAATACCTCGTGGCTAGACCGGGTGCGACGTCGGATCGTAATCGGAGTCGGCGCAGTCCTCTGGGATGTGGATCGGGCCCTGAGGGTTGAGGAACGTGACGGTTTCGCCTCCGAAGTCGAAGCCCGCCTCTGTCAGGGCCGCAGGAAACTGCCGGCCGAGCTTTTCGCGGAGCACGCGCGTCCATTCCTGCAACTGCTCGTTGGGAACGAGCGGGGCGATGGTGCTCAACCTGTAGGTGATCACCATCGGCAGCGAGCTGAAGGGCTTGGGAGCACCCTTTTCCGGAGCGGACTCGGACATGTGGCTCCATTCCGTCGGTCACGTGGTGCGACTAGGACGCATCCTAACGGCGTTGGCCTCGGCACACAGGTATTCGGCAAGTCGCGCACTGAGGGGCATCTTCGCAAGTGCCTCGACGAACAGAAACTGTCCCTGTGGGTTGACCTCGAGAAAGACTGGATCGCCGGTCGCGGTGAGCTTCAGGTCGACCACGCCCATCTTGAGGCCGAGCGCCGCGACCAACGTCCGCAGACGGTCGGCCAACTCCGTCGGCACCGGCCATCGAACCATCGGTGTCGTCAGATCGCTCCGCCAGTCCAGCCGACTGGCCGTGAGCAGCGCGGCGTCGACCCGGTTCCCGAACACGTTCGCGCGAATGTGGCGATCACCGCGGATGTTCTGTTGGTAGATCGTCGGGCAGACTCGCATCGAATCGTCGTCCTCGAGCGCTGCGGGTGTCAGGAGCTGCGTGGTGATCGTTCCGGCCAGACGCGACCCGTGGACCGTCTTGATCACCACGTCCCCGTCCAGCGACGTGCAGAACTCACGAATCGCCACCGGATCGTTGCTCACGAGCGTTCGCGGGACGTTGAATCCGACACGTGACGCGACACGCAGTTGGACGAGCTTGTTGTCCGCGTGGTCGGTCGCTGCCGGCGGGCTCACCCAGGTACCGGTGAAATCGGTCAGCAGGGCGCCCCGCATCGAGCTTCGCGAATCGTTGTTGATGAGGTCCTTGCCCACGGCGTCGACGTCGGCATCGACAAGTTGCGGAGCGTTCACCCGCCGCCACCAGACGACGTCGATGGCCGACACGGCCACCGGGCCTGCCGATGTCGTCAGGACCGATGACCCCGGATCGCTCGACCACGAGAGTGGGCCAGAGCCGGAAACGCGATTGGATTCGACGATCACACAGTCGGTCTCGCGCTGGCGGACCAGGTCTGCGACGGCAAGGGCGTGCAGGTCGTTGGCCACCGAGACGATGGCGACGCGGGCCGGCGATCTCTGGTCGTGCGCCCGACCGATGGCCTCCTGGTGGACTCCGGCATCTGTGATCGTCCGGGGCGGCCTCATGCGTTCAATGCTGTGTGCTCGATGCAGAGGGTTGCCGCAGGCACGCCGCGCGCACGGGGTATCGGCTTGTGGAGCCTAGGAGATTCGAACTCCTGACATCTGCCTTGCAAAGGCGAATCACGCTACTGTACAGGCGATTACGCCTACGTTTTGGTGGGAAAATACATCACTGTGGTTAACGGAAAGTATCTGTAACTGTGGTCAGATTGTGGCCACGTTGGGGCCGCAGATGCAGATTCAAGGCAATCTGTGCCGATCGACCCTTCTCTAGCGCAAGTCGTTGAATACCTGCCGTAGGCGGGCAGAGAGCTGGCCTAACGTCGCCTCGAAGCAGTGCTTAGTCACCCGGTTGCCCGAACTCGCGTATCGACTTTCAACAATCACCCGGCTCGTCTTCGTCCCCGGAAGCACGCACACAGACATATCCGCGCCCATACCGGCGGTCGACCAGCACCGAACATGTCCCGGGTGTGGCGGTTCCGGTGTAAATCGTCGTCGCCGTGTAGGCAGCGCCAGCGCAGAGTCGAAAGCCGCCGCCGTCGGGAAACGGTCATGCGGGTCTTTCGCCATGCCCTTCGCGATCTTCTCGGCCAGCGCAAGACTGACGTGGGGGGCTTCATCCCGCACGTGCGCGTGGTCGCCGCGAAGGATTGCTTGAGAGAGGTCCGCGGGATCGACAAAACCGGCATACGGGAGATGACCGGCGACTAACGCATATAGCGTGCAAGCCGCTGCATAAACATCCGAAGCAACCGATGCCCGCCCGCCGGCGAAGAACTCGGGCGCCCAGATCTGCATATCGCCATGAGGTGCGGCCGTACCAGCGGCATCCATCAAAGCAGCGACGCCAAAATCGCCAAGCTTTGCCTCGCCCTCCTGACTCAAAAACACATTGTGCGGCTTTACATCTCGATGCAGCAGACCGCGGGTGTGGCAGAGGTTGAGGCCGCGGAGCGAGCGGCGCATCCAATCGATTGCTTGGCTAGGTTCCACCCCCCAGGGAACAGCACGGGCATCTAACGAGCAGACGGCAAGAGCAGTATCAAGGTACGGAACGTCGACGAACACGTCCGCGTTATTGACTTCCAGAATGTGCTCGCTGCGGAGAGCCGTGAGCAAGCTCGCTTCGAGCCATGTCGCTGCTTTGTCGAGAGTCCGGATCAGCTTGATAGCGACCGCCTGGTTTCGATGATGATCGAACGCCCGCCAAACTTCACCGAACGCGCCGCCACCGATAAGGGCCTGCAACTCGTACCGCTTCGCAATCAGAAAGCCGGGTGCGCCCATTGTCACGATTCGAAAGTGTAAGTTGCCACTGTGTTGGTCCTGGGATTACACGTCGCGAAGAAGGGTGCCAATTGGATTGTTCGTGGCGTCGCTATCGACACCACGAATAACGCAGTTCTGCCAACGCTGATCGAGCACAAGTCGACCGCGAGCCACGACGAGGCGACGCAGGCGCACGACGCGCACGACGCGATCTCGAGCGCAATCACCGGGTTGCCTATCGCGGCGGTAGTGCTATTAGAGTCCGACTTCAGTCCTCATGTGCGTCTGACTAGCGGCGTTCGAACTCGCCTGCGGCTGGAGGGGGCGGCTCTGAGCGCCTGCAAAACGAGCGATCGGCCCGTCGCTGTCATGAATGGGCCAGCGCTCGGACGTGCCGCTTGTAACGGCGGCAAAAAGGACGCATTTGACGCCGCTTCGGCCCTCGGTGTCTCGATCGAATTAGTGGAGGCGACGGCCGCGGCTCTGGCGGCGCGGTCGCTCCTATAACTAACTAACTGCGCCTCAGCCAGGTGAGGTGGTCCAAATCCGGCTCAGAGTCCAGTCCGTCCATGTCTGGTCGAACTCGGTCGAAGATTATTGCCCCGACCCAGGCCGCCCCATTGGCACGCAGAGTCGCGGCACAGGACCGCGTTAGGTTTCCGCTCACTGTGGCCGCGTCGACAATTAGCACCTTGTCTGCGGTCGAATTCTGAGCGTCGGTGCAGCTCAGTGCGCCATCGCTCAATAGTGTGGCAGCCGTGGTTAGCGGTTCCGCAGCAGCGTTCACGGCGACGAGATGACTGCAACCAATCGCCATTGCGGCATCGACGAGCGAACCCGCGGCCTCGCGAAGCAACGTGACATTGCGAAGACTCTGCGCCGACGCGTCGGCGCGTAAGAGCCCAGCAGCAATTGAATCTGGCGGAACCAAGGGATTGTCCTCCGTCGCGTGGACTGATCCGGCCATATTCCTCCGACCACCGAGTAGCCGCACGATTTGTCAGCTATCTTGTTTCAAGATTCATGTTACTTGTGTTCTGGAAGCTGCCATGGACGCCACACGCGTCAGCAATGAGATGTTCGGCCGACCCTGCCGCTTGCCGTTGATGCTTTGGATTCTGGAGCACCCCAAAGACCGCATCTACCAGTCCGAGCCTCCGGAGTCGATCGGTGCGCGTACGGCGATTCGTCAGGAACTTAACCGGCTCACTAGGGTGGGCCTCCTAGTCGAGGAGCGGCCCGACGGGGATGCACGCGTCTATTACGTACGAACAGCCAGCCCGTTGTGGGAAATCGTCCGAACGGCGGCGACGGCCCTCGATTCAGCTGACTAAACGTACTGAGCCATGAAGTTGGTGGCCCAAATGACGCTCCATGCATGTCCAGCAGAACCCGTAGGATCGCCCATCACGGTTGCGGAAGATTCTGCGTCAACGGTGCGTACCTCTGCTGAGATACCCACTGCCCGTACATGGTCGAGGACTCGGCAGGCGTCGGGGCACCGTGGAAGATCATCGACTGGTCCACGTTGGTCACGTTCCCCGGACCAGCTGCGCCGGGTGGCTTGAACTGCGCGGCCTGTAGGACGTTCGGAGAGTTGGGGTTCACGGGCATGTCGGGCATCCCGGTGGGGCTCCCTGGCATGGCGGGCCCCCCAGCGCCCGGGTTGAGCAGGTTGCCCAGAAGGCCGAACAGCCCACCGCTGGCGCTGCCTCCCCCACCCCCGGGAATCAGGGAGCCGTTGTCCCCCGAGGCTGCCGCATTCATCCCGCCCGCGAAGTTGGCGATACCGGTGAGGCCCTTCCACAAGCCCCCCTCGAGCGGATTCTTGAACAACGTCCCGTCGAACCCGGCGGCCTGCATTATCCCCGACATGAAATCCCCACCGAGGCTTTGGAAGTCGGAGTTACCGCCCTTGCCGGCGGTCATGGACTTGTTGTACTTGTCCTGCGCCACCGTGAGGGCATCCATGGCGTCGGTGTGTTCACGCTTGGCCTTCGCCACCGCGTACTCGGCGGCCTCGAGCTGCCTGTCGGTCGCGGTTCCTTTGGCGCGCAACTCGTTCAGTCGAGCCTCGGCCTGCTCTTGGGAGTGCTGGGTGTCATCGACGCGTTGCTGGGCGTTGCGCAACGACAAGTCGCTAGACGTCAATCCCCCGGACCCGGGGGTGCCGCCGTACATCGTCGACATTGGGTCACCGCCCACCGGCAGGTAGAAGTGTGCGGTGAACGCCGGGTCGAACGCTCCACTGTTCGGGGCCAGCCCACCCGCGGCGGCTGCTGCGGCGCTGCCCCAGTTGAAGTTGGTTCCCCCCGGCAGCGTGGCCTGGGTGTGCTCGGCGTTGAATCCGACCCGGAAGTCACCCGGTCCGCCCATGCCGGGGAGGAATCCGTGCGCGGTCAGCCATTGCGCTTCATTGCCGGTGTTCATCGACGCGCCGGCCGTGGAGTTGCCTTGGAGGATGTTGACGAGGTCCTCGACCGCGCTCGAGCAGTCGCCGAGTCCCTTGGTGAGGTCGCCACTACCTCGCCCGTACGTGCCTGCTGGGACGTTCGCGAGGAGGGCCTCATCGCCCATGTACCCGCCGGGGTACATCGTCGCCGCCGCAGGCGTCGTAGCGCCCGACCCCGACGTGATGGCTGGCGGCACGTACGTCGACAGCGGCGGCGCCTTGACCGGCGGGGCGAACCACCCGCTGGCCGAAGTTCTCGTCGAGAACGGCGACTCCGGTGGCCGGGCCGGGGGCAACGGGGCCGGCACGGGCAGGCCGAGCGCCTTGTACACGTCCTCCGGCCGCGCCGTGGACGGATCGACACCCTGATACTGCAGCGCCTGCTTCTGAGCGTCGGTCAATTGCGGCAACGGAATTCGTGACGCCGGGCTGCTCCCCGGGACGGGCTGACCATTCAACGCGGTCGGAGTGTTCGGCAGGAACGGCGGCGCCTTGAACCCGCTCGTCCCCAGCGGATCCTTGTCGAACAGGTAATTCGACAGCCAGTCCGCGCCGAGACCGCCCGCGGCGACCAAGGCGATCGGTATCGTGATCGTTCCGAGAGCACTGAACGCGGCACTGATCCCGCCAGCCCCTGCGACTGCGGCCTCCGGCAACGCCACCTTCATCAGGTTCATCACGTTGTTCAGCGAACTGAGCAGCTGCACCGGGCCTTGGATGGTCTTCCACGCCACGAACGCCGTCACCACGGCCTGCGCGCCGCCGGGGATGCGATTGAGGACCTCCAACGACTGCCGAATGACCGGCAACCACAGGTTCGCCGTAGTCAACCCCGATTGGAACACCCCCGACAGCACCGGCCCGAGTTGCACGGCGATGTCCCGCAACCGCCCGAGCTGCTCAGCACCCTTGGCGAAGAAGTCCCGCAACTCCTGTTGCCCCGCAGCGGAATTCAGGAACTCCGACATCCTGCCCGTCAAACTGTCCATCGTCCCCAACAACCCGGTTCCCCCGCCGGCGGCCTGGGTGATCGCGGTGAACGACTTCCCGAGGTCCAGGGCGATGTTCCCCAAGTGGGTGAACCCGTCGAGGCCATCGGAGATCCACTTGTGCAGACTGCCATCCCCCTCCGCGGAGGTGATGAAGGTGTTGAAGCGGTTCGCCACCGACCCGATCGCATCCGCCAGCCGGGGCAGCGAGTCCGAGCCCGCCGCCGCCAACGTCTCCACCGCGTGCACGACCGGTTCGATCGCCCCCGTCAACCGGCCCTGAGCGTCGGCGGTGTTCCCGAAGATCCTGCCCAACAACCCCTGTGACGATCCCGACCCCAGCGAAGTCATCGCCTGCAGCAGATTCTGATTCAGGCTGCGCGAGATCCCGTCTACACCCTTGGTGGCCGTCGGCAGCAGATGCTCGGCAAGATCCTTCAACCCGCCCGAGAACCCGGCGAACAAGTTCTGCGACCCGACGTTGCGGACCGCGTCGAAACTGCCCTTCAACCCGTAGGTCGTCTTCACCGCGTCGGCCGCGTTCGGCGACAGATCCGCCAACGCCTTATTCGCCGCATCCACCGACGCCTTCGTCCCGTCGGCAGACTTGTCCAGCGCCTTGAACGCATCCGACATGCCCTCGGTCGACAACTTCGCCACACCGATCGACGACGCCAACCCCGCGAACACACCGGGCATCACCGCACCCGCACCGGCCAGCTGCTGCATCGCCCCCGCGAGTTCGGTAGCCGCCGTAGCAGCAGCCGGGATCAGCCCGATACCGGTCAGTGCAACGTTTGGCGTGACGGCACCCGCGAACTTCCCACCGACCCCATCGAACTCCTTGCGCAGGATCGCCAACTTGCCCTTGGCGTCCGCCTCGTCGAACTCGATCTGCTGACGAATCTTCTTGCGCTGTTCCTCGCGGCGAAACTTCTCCAGTTCCGTCTTCGCGTCAACCGTCTGAGCCTCGACCGGGACCTTGACCTCGCCGATGCCGTCCTTGATCTCGCGACCCCACCGGCGGCCGGCCTCGACCATGTCCTTGTCCACGTCACGCAGCGCCCGCCGGATGCCCTCGGCGACCTTCGAGGTCTCCGGCAAGATCGCGACGAACACTGATGCAATGGGCGATTCAGCCATCAGAACTCCTCAAAATATCCGTTGTGCAAACCCGGCCGCCAGAATCGGTTTGAGTTTCATACAGGCAGGCAGGCGCTATGCGAGGTCGGTGCCGTCTCAAACCACGGGACGGGACAGCCCGCCATCCCCCCGCGCGGAAGAAAAGAGCGTCGCTCCTTCTCGGCTGCCAACCCATCAGATCACCGACCAATCGAACGGTTGACGGCACGGATGGCGACGCTGCATCTCCATGTAGTCGGCGAACATCTTCACCTCACCGCCCGGCCACTTACCGCTGTGCAGCCACCACTTCTGCTGCTCGTCGGAGAACCAACACACACACGGCTGCGTCCCACTGTCGTACCGCTCGCACCGAGGCCACACCCTGGTATCCATCAATGCCTCGGGCGTTGCCATCTCGTTCGCGTCCCGGTCGGGCCGTCTGCGCTTCACACCGCCCCCCGAATGCCGTACGTCCCTCGGGTGGCCCGTCGCTGCTGCCGACGCGTCACCGCTGCGCTCTGCTGCTCCTCGTCGTCCTGCTCACCGGTCGGCAGCCCCAACTGAGCAATCAACCGCGCCAGGCAGATCCGCTGCTGCCGTAACTCGACAAGCGCAGGATGCGCTCGCAGCCCCTGAGGGCTGGCACTCAACACGCCGTCCTTGTCCACCGCGGCCTGCAAGCCATCCACGCCGTCCGCCGCCCGGCACGCCTCACGCAACAACACCAGTTCGTGCTCCTCGAGCTCGAACTCCTCGACCGTCGATTGCCAGAGGGTGCGACCGCTGGCCTTCAGACCACCGGGAACGGGATGGATGGGCTTCTTGGGCACGTCATCTCCTCAACAGGGCGATTCGTTTCAGCTTTTGGGGAGCGCGCGCCGCATATGCCGACTGAGGTGCGACGGTGGCACCTAAGGGGTCGTATAGCCTCGCCGATGGTGCGGCGGCGCCGGCGCAGGTACGGCTGAGGGAAGGATGACCCTGTCGTGACCGCCCTTGCGCACTCAACTCCTGATGCGTTTGACGCCGATTGCCGCCGCGTTCCATCAGCTGCCCTCGAGCCCGACGGCTGTGGTCTTGTGGGCGTGCAGGTATGCACGTGCGGCGGTGACGGCGGCATCAACGGCGTCGACACCGGTCACTGCGAGTTGTGCGCAGGCCGTGCCACCGGTCGGCATCTTGTAGGCGATGAGCCATTCGTCGGTCTGCTTGTGGTGACTGACGATGGGGTCGCGGTTGTCGTTGAAGTTCCCGAGTTCGGTGCCGTCGCAGTCGACCTGGATGGTGGTGAGTTCGGCGGTGGCGTGTTGCTTGGTTCGTGGCGTCATGGCGGGGCCTACACGTTCCATGAGCCGGCGTTGGCGTTTCCGGCTGCCGCGCTGGCGATCTCGTAGTCCATCATCGACTTGAGTGGCCCAGGCTTGAGTGCGGCGATGCGCCACGCCGTCATCATGTCGGCGCCGGTCATCGCGCGCTGTTGTGAGTCCCAGAGGCGCTGGACGGCGGGCTCCAGTGCGGGGTAGGCGTCGGCGAACTGGTTGGTGGTGTCTTGGTCACCGGAGGTGATGGCGGCTTCGGCGATGGCGTGACTGAGGACGACGTCGCCGTTCCTGACGGCCGTGGCAAGCAGCGCTTGCAGCTGGCCCCGGTCGTTGATCTGAGCAACCCGATCGCCCGCATCGCGGCGGGAGATGGCGAGGCTGGCGACGTCGCCGGGTAGGCCGGCGACTCCGAACACCACGGCCGCGTCGGCAGCGTCTTGTCGACCTGCGGCGGTGGCTGCGGCGGTCAGCTTCCGGGCCAGCGTCGAGATCACCGAGCTGTATTTGGTGGCGCAGGTTTGCAAGATCCAGGCCGGTGATCGGCTGGTGTCGTTGACGATGGCCGTGTAGTCAGTCGATTCGGCTTCGGTCAGGATGGGGTCGGCCTTGTCGATGCAGCCGAGGCGTTGAAGTGTTCCCAGTGCGGTCTGGCAGGAGGCGAGGCTGGCGCTGAGGTCTACTCCTGCGCCGTAGTCCACGGTCATGTTCATTCCTATCGTCGCGCCGCGTAGGCGGCCAGGTCGTCTCGGGTGATGCGGTAGTTTCTACCGACAAGCGTTGCGGCGAGGCGCTTTTGCTTGCACTCCTTTGAGACGGCACGGCGGCTGATGCGTAGCAATGCGGCTGCCTCGGTGGTGCTGAGTGTGTCGTTCAGTTGTCGATTCGATCTTGACACGTATTCCTCAGGAGGCGCTGAAACTGTTCCTGCAGAGGCAGTCTCGTCATATGCCACGCCAGCGAGACGAATCGCCAGCAGGGCTTGATCGAGCTGCGCGTCCTGGCCCCGAACTTGCGCACGGAGTTTGTCGAGACCGACCAGCTTGTTGAGCAGGTGGCAGACCCGGCCGTCGATCACGGCGACCGCGCCTTGATGCACCAGCTGCTCGGCAGGTCGGATCATTCGATCTCGATCCCCCCGGGCGAGGCGATGAACGATTCGGAGGTGGCGCTCACAGTGGCCCGCCGTCGTCGATCAGCCAGACGGTGCCGTCGTGGGGGTCGAAGTAGGTGCGTTGGCCGTTCCGATCTGCCCAATATTCCAGGGCGGCCGCGGGGTTGGTTGATCCGGTGGCGGCCATCGCTTCGTTGGTTCGGCGGTGTAGGCGGCGACGGAGGTCGGGTAGGAAGTCGCCTGTCGCGCGTAGTTGGTCGACGACGGATCGGGCGACGACGTTGTCCTTGTCGCCGGTAATGCCGAGTAACAGGGTCAGCCCGGCCGGGGTGTAGTTGATCTTGCCGTCGATTTCCTCAAGAAGCAGTGTCTTGGTCACGCGGTCTCCTCGACGTTCTCTACGCGCCACGCCGAGTTGGGTCCGGTGCGGCTGGTGACGATCCGGGGCGTGGTGCTGGTCTTCCTCGCCCGGTGCAGGGCATCCCAGTGATGGCCCTCCGCGGCGCCCGCTTCCCGGACGTGGCTAACAGGCACCCAGCCGTCCGGGCCGGCATGGCGGGTGATGTAGTCCACGATGAAGGCATGGGCCGTTCTGGTCGGCCTTTGCGCCTCAGAGTGTGTCGACCTGCGGGAATCCAGATCAGTGATGTTCGCGTTGGGTTCAGGGCTGAACTCAGGGTTCAGGCCATCTGAGCTGGCATTATGGGGGCTGAACTCGGGTTCAGGGCTGAACCCGACTAATTCGAAGTGCATGCCCTGCTCCACCGTGATCGCGCGGACGCGGTCCTCGGCCATCAGCCCGGCGAGGGCGGCGTCCAGCAACTCTCGATACTCCCGCTTGCCGAGGCGCGCACGAAGGTCACCACGCGGTGTTCGACCGCTGGCGAGGACCGTCATGATTCGGCGCTTCACGACGTCGAGACGACGCTCGTCGACGATCTCCTCGCCGACGGCCCGGGCCATTGCACGGTCGCGCACCCTGGCCCGTGCCGCCCGCTTCGCCTCGCTGACGATCCAATCGCGGGTGTCATCCGAAATCGCCATGACGTCCGCCGACCGCGCCCAGTCCCAATCAGACACCACCGACCGGCCGTGCATGACCGCCAGGACGGCCGCGACCTTGCACCGGGTCAACATGCGGTGCCCATCGAGAGCGTCGGCCTGACCACGCTGACGGGCAATGTGCGCGGCGATGATCGTTTCGGCGATCTCCGCGGGACCGTACTGAATTTCAACGTCCCCGTGACCGCTCCACGACGGCAACGTGGTGTCCAGCGGTTCGGGATCTGGCACGCGGGTTTCGGGCATCGAGGCATCGGTAGTGGGAAACCACAGAAACCGCTGCGGCGTCCCACCACTGGTGTCATCGAACAGCACACCGGTATGACCGGGTTGGGCTCCCACCGACAGACAGCACCGATACGAGTGGGCCTCCACGACGCGGCTGGTGGTCTTGCTGGCGTTGGACTGCCCCAACTGCTCGCCCATCGCCATCGACTTGAGCTGAGCCAGCAGGACGGAACCTTGGCGGGCAGCGATGCCGGCCATGGAGTCGATCTCGGGAACGCTGAAGATCGCGCTGATGATCGGCTCGTTGTCGGCGTCGGGCTTATCGGGCTTCTTGAACGTCGCGGCGATGCCTTCACCTGACCCGATGGGTAGCTCGAGGATCGGCGTGGGCCAAGCGAGGCGCCCGACCTTGTCGCTAATCCCCTTGCCGCCACCAGATGCGGAGACGAAGGCACACAGCAGGTTCAGTGATGCTCTGCCACCGATGAGTCCGGGGAGTTGCACGTTGGGTCCGACACTGGCAGCGACGCGGAGTAAAACGGCGCCGAAAACAGCCCAGGGGGCTGCGTATCTGGCTCGGGCCCAATAGTAGATCTTCTCGAGTTGAGGGCTGCCCGACTCAAGGAAGAATCGGTTGTTGTCGTCGACCTTGAGGTCGGTCACGAGGCTCTTCTCCTGATTCTGATGGCTTGGTGGTCGCGGAGTTCGGCGGCGAGTTTGCGCCAGTCCTCCGCGGTTGAAATATCGCGTGCCGCTTGGTCTCGCGGCTCCGTGTCCATTCGCAGCGCGTGGTGGCGTGCCGCGTCGTAGAGGGCGGCGATCTTCCGGGGGTCGTCGTCGGCGAGCGCGACCCAGGGTGGGGAGCCAGCCACCGGCCAGCTCCCCACCTCGTCGAGCAGCGGCAGGACGAAGGTGTGGACCACGAACCAGTCCACGGCCGTCGATGCCAACCGCGGATCGGTCACGCTGCGAGCCTCCCAGCGCGGGCTCGACACCGTGCGCCCATTCGGAAGCGGACCGACGTCGGGCTTACTAGGTATCTGCCACAGGCCACACACGGAACGGCGATCTTGAAGCCGAGATCTTCCGCGGCGGCAATGACCTCGTCCTCGGCAGTACGGGGCTCCGTGAAATCACGCGGCATCCGGCGGCCCTCCGCCCTTGATCCGCCCCGCGAGACGACCGCCAATCACCTTGTAGTCCAGCGTGGCTGCGTTGATCTCAGCCTCTGCGAACTCTTCGGGAGTTTGGCACCGGTTGCAGAGCAGGCTAGTGACGACGCCGTGCTCGACGACCACGTTCCACTCCGACATCGCGTTCAGGCTGCGTGCCCGACGGCCACATCGATCGCATCCCCTCAATCGCCGCGTCATTCGACATCACCTGCTCGACCGGCGATTTCACCTTGGCATTGCTGCAACCGGCCTATGACGTGTTCAACGAGGTGGAAGCATTCTCCCAGTGCGCCGACATGCGAGGCGCTGGGAAGTTCGCAGAGATCCCTTGCGGCCGCGATGTAGTCCAGCGAGCCGAGCTGGTATTCGATCGCAGCATCGAGGTCGCCGTCGGACTTTTGGGAGATGCCCGCGTGGTTCACCATAATGCCGGCGTTGCACTCTCCGAGGATCTGCGCGGCGGTAGTAGCGACGGCCGCGAGATCGAGCAGCATGTTGGGCTTGTCGGCGACGATGTTGGCCATGCCACCGGTTTCGGGCATTCCATCGATCTTGACCTCGAAACCGACTTCCAAGGGCTTCCGGTCGGCTTCGTTCCAGTAAGCGACTCGATGCACTTCCGACACGATCTCCCCGGCCCGGATATGAGCGACCTTGTCCCACCTGAAGATTGGCTCGTCACCGGGTTGCGGATCGGGCAGTCTTGGTGGATCGAACCACTTGACGATGAGGACGCTCATTTCGCGCCTTCAATCATGTCGGCCGTGTTCAGGAGGTACTGCGCAAGCGTCCTGGCCTCGTCTGCGGTCAGGTGTACTGAGGCGTCGAGATCCAGGTGCTCGTTGTCAGACGGTCGATAGATGTGCAAGTACACGACTTCGCGGTAGCTCGGACGTGCGCGGTACGCGTAGATCCCCAGGCGCGGCGGATCTTCTTCGTACTTCAGGAGCCAGTGCTGGTCATAGTGCTCTCCAGCTTGGCGGGGGAATCCTTCCTCCATCGAGAGGAACACTTCGTGCTCGACCGTCTCGCCGCCCCAGCAAGCTGGATCATGGTTATGGGGCGTATCGGCGCACCACGTCGTGCAGTCGTCGGGGTTCCATTCCGATTCGTTCGTGGTCGGCTCCGTGGTGGTCATTTGGCCGACCACCTGTCGACCTCGTCAGCGGCCGCCTCAAACGCAAGCGAGAGCTCGGTCAGTTCCGAGGCCGCCGCCTTTAGCTTCGCCGCGTACCGGCGGGCGTCGAGCGGGGTGAGCATGTCGTCCCAACTGGTGTGGAAGGTGTGCTCCCACACGTCGAGTTGTGCCCGGACGCATACCGCCTCGAGGGAGGCGTCCTCGTTCTGGATCCCGGTGGTCTCGACGAAGCTGCCGCCGCGGATTTCACGCACCGGACCGGTGAAGTTGCGCCACGCCCCTTCCCTGCACCCGACATCCACCCATTCGTCAGCCGACACCGCACCCTTCGGAAGGGGCATGGTCAGCTTTTCGGGCGCCGTCATTTCGAGGCCCACTTGCCAACAAGATCGACTGCGTTGATCAGGGCGGTCGCGAGGGTCCGCGCCTGGCGCACCGTGAAATCGACCCCGTCGACGTAGATCAACGGTTCTTCGACGGGGTCGCCGATGATGATCGAGCCGTCGAAACGTTGGGTCGCGACGACGCGGACATCGCACTGGAACTCTTGGGGATACGGGTCGGGCAGCGACCACACCAGCCGGCTGGTGACGCCGTCGCTGGTCTCCCAGTGGTCGACGTTTTCCGGGTCGGCGCCGACAGGCAACGGCACGTCGGCCGTTTGTGCTTTACTCATTGTTGAACTCCTTCTTGATGGTTGGTTGTTCGGTTTTGCACTGAAGGCCCCTGGTTGCCGCCGGGGGCTTTCGCATTTCAGGACGCAGGTCTTCGGTGTGGTCGTCGTCGACGATCCCGAGGTCGCAGTGATCTTCCTGAGGTCGGTGAATCATCGGCCGCGCTCACGGATCGCTCTGTTGAGTTGGCTGTCCTCGGCGGCCGTGGTTCCGCTCGAAGTTGTCGTGCCTCCGCTTGTCGGCGACATCAAGCAGCCCCTCCAAACCGGTTAGCGACCAGGAACGCGAGCACGTCCTCTCGGATGTAGCGCACGCGATTGCCGATCTTGATGAACGGTATTCCGGTGCCGCGGTAGCGATCTTGAGCGAGGGCGTCGACTGTCGTTTGCACGACGGTTGCCACCTGGGCGCTCTTTGCAATGTGCGGAAGGACGTCAAGCGGAATCGTCCGATTCATCTCAGCCACCAAGTCGGCCACGCTGGACCGCCCAGTGGTGTGTAAACCCATTTTGTCTCCTTTGGATCGTGCTAGAGATCATTTGAATCTCTACCGGCATCAGCATGCATCACGCCGGGTAACGCGTCAAGTGAATCGCCGAAGAGATACAAACGATCGCTTAGACTCACTGCATGCCGCAGGAAGACGATCAATCCCCCAAGGCCCTCACCAAGAATCCACTCGGCCCCACGGGGCAGGCGGTGGCTGCAAACGTTGAGCGACTCCGCAAGGAACAGAATCTGACTTACGCGGCGCTCTCCGAGAAGCTCGCCCAGATCGACCGGCCCATTCCTCCCTTGGGACTGCGGAAGATAGTGGCCGAGACTCGACGCGTGGACGTCGATGATCTCTTGGGACTTGCGGTCGCGCTTGGTGTTTCGCCGATCTCTCTCCTCGTCCCGCACGACACGCAGACGCCCACCGACATGATCGAAGTGACGGGCGTCGGAAATCCCGAAGAGGCCGCCGAGGTCTGGGAGTGGCTGGGCGCGGGTGGTCCGCTCGGGGGAGCGGCGACTGGCATCGCGTGGCTCGACTTCGCGCGCCGTGCGTTCCCGCAGTGGCGCTTGCGGCAAGCGATAGGAGGTGTCGAGCAGATGATCAAACTTGAGCGCGAGAGTAAGGCAGCTGATGATCGCGCGGCGGCCGCCCTGCAGCAGTGGAAGGAGGTCGAGAAGCCCTATGGCGACAATTGAGAAGTACGAGATCGGCTCTGGTGGAACGCGTTACAGGGTCCGGTACAGAACTCCCGACAAGCGGCAGACTACGAAGCGTGGGTTTCGGACCAAGCGGGACGCCGAAGCGTGGGCGAATCAACTCGAGGTCGACAAGCGTCGGGGAGCATACGTTGCCCCGGCCGCGGGCAGGGTGAAGCTCGGGGAGTACGCGAAGGAGTGGTTGGAGTCGAAGCACAACCTCAGTCCGTCGACCCGCGCCCGGTACCGCGTCGTCGTCGAGACCACGCTGTCGCAGTACGACAACATCGCGTTGGGGGACATCACACGCCAGTGGGTCCG